>Ga0315293_10000418_pt1 | contig 39216 bp, 46 predicted proteins | sample YL17G13_20_MG_FD_203071 | JGI IMG/M metagenome (GOLD analysis project Ga0315293, IMG submission 203071) | Sediment microbial communities from Yellowstone Lake, YNP, Wyoming, USA - YL17G13_20 | ecosystem: Environmental > Aquatic > Freshwater > Lake > Sediment | place: USA: Wyoming | collected... | reverse complement strand
AAAATTCATGGGATTTGGCAGCTCACTCAGGATTAAAGGTAATTATGCCTTGACAACACGTATGAACCTAGCTTATAATCTCAAATTATGAAGATAGAAAACAGTAAACCACTCACAAAAGGCGCATTTGAAAATCTCTTAAAACAGGCCGCACAGCCAAAGAAAGTGAAACAACCCGATTCAAAAGACTCAGGAAAATCGGGAGAACATCCCTCCGATGGTTGTAACGATAGCCATACTCATCAAGATAATTGGGTAAATACTTAGGCGATACGGCATGGTGAGCGCCGTCAATTCCCCTCTTGATGGTAGACCAAAGACCTTCGATGGTGTTCACGTGGACAAGTCCTCTAGCATACTCTTTAGCGGCGTGTTCTACTTTTTCGTGGGTATATCCCAGTTTTGCTACCTTGTTGTAGCTTCCAAGTTCGTCCGTATAAACATTGGTGTCAATATCGGGCGGGACTTGATTCCAGAGAATAGGTAAAAGCGTTCTGGCCTTAACATCTGGGACGACTTTAGTCATGAGTTCACCATCACGTTCCACAATGCCCATAACCGGCGTCTTTTCTTCGGTACTTCTACCCTGTTTATGTCCCTTACCGCCGAAATATGTTTCGTCAACTTCAACAGTGCCGGACATTTTGGCTTGTTGCTCATTCATAATCGCTCTGATTTCCCTGAATATCCGCCAAGCTGTCTTGTAAGTTACTCCTAGCTCCCTTTGTAACTGTTTAGCTGATATTCCCGTCCTAGTAGATGACATTAGGAAAAAGGCGTGAAACCAACTTTTGAGCGGTGTGCTGGAATGGTCGAAAATCGTATCGGCGGCGGGGCTTACCTGAGTACCACAAGACTGACAGCCATAGACCTTGCGGGCTTTAATCCGATAGTGATTGGTTACTTTTTGGCATTTCGGGCACGGGATACCGTCCGGCCAGCGAGCTACTTTTAAAAAATCCAGACAGGCGGCATCATTTGGGAATTGCTCGTTGAATTGTTTGAGTGTATATTTCGCGGTCTTGATTTTAGCTTTGTTTCGCATTTAAGAGCTTCCTACATTTTTCGATTGCCTCGATAGCCACGTTAGCGGTAAGCCGCTCATGTGATACCCACCATTCCTGTGCCCATGAATCCACGCCGCTAAAGTTGGCAACGTAAGCGTACCATTTCTGATTGCCATAGATGTAACAAAACTCCTGAATATCTCCGCCAGTGATGCTGCCAGCAAATTCACTTTTTGTGAGGGCCGGGGCGATGTAAAGTGTTGTAGCCCCAATCTTTTTGAGTGCGGACTCAATATCTAACCCGCTCATATCATCGGCACACCCATAACCAACTGATTTTATTCTGGTAGCTAGTGGCTTAATGTGTTCGGGTGCGATAAGTACTGGTATCTCGGATAGGAGAGTAATATCCTCTGCCTGTCCGCCTGAGCGCATTTTGTGCTCAGCTTTAAGCTCAGCCATTATTTCCGCCTCTATTTTGTCGTCATGGGCTTTTTGCTCAGCCTGTGTTTTGTACGGCAGGGGATAGCCGGCCTTAATCAATTTAGCTCTTATATCATCTGGTACATTGTGCCAGCAACCGAGCGAAACATTACCGATTATTTGATTGTTGGCCTTGATGTCGGCGAGGAGCGAATCCCATGTGCGATAGTAGTGGATATTATCGGTCTGGGAGATTATGCCCTCCGAGGGATGTACTAGCCAGGTAATAGGAGCACTGGTCTGAGCGACTTTGGTTTTGTATCCTAATCCTCCACTGTATCTATCGCAATTCTCAGGGATAGCATGGGGGTCGTCTGGCGGCAATCCGAGCATCCGGCGCGCCATAGCGCAATCATCGGATATTACCACTCCATTAAGAGCCGTGATAGTAAATCCATCCAAGATGTCGCCGACTAAAGGAGATAACCCTTTAGTATTTCCGAATCTATCCGTGTGTCTTTGCACGAGTAAAATGGGTATTCCATAGTGGCTTTGGGGATGCTCTTTAGTGGGGATTAAATCAATATCAATCATGTACCCATCCTGTGCGTATTCTGCCCGATACTTGAGTTCTGTTGTGTTTGCCATCTTTTTACCCCTCTTTTTCTTCGTTTCCAGATACAATATAGCACACTTTTAACGTGTTGTCAAGGGATAATTACCCATTTTATTCTCCTATTCTCTTATTTTGTTATGCCGTGCCGGTAAAGGGATTAAAGCCACGCCTGTTTTAACGCATACCCGCCATTGTTGTCATGCCCTGATGTGTCGCCATTGCGCCCGGTGCCCGTGTAATCAAAGCCATTAGGAAATAGGATATAGCCTAGCTCATAAACGAGATGAAATCCCATGTCCATACCGCAACCACCGACACGGATTCCCTCATCGTTTTTATCTCTTGTTAGCCCCAGTACTCTAACAGCAAGATGGTCTATCGTGTCGGGTATATTGTCTTTCACCACTACCAGGCTAATAGAGCGCATCATGCCCGATGATGACACGTGACGCAGAATTGTATAAACCTTATCGCCAGGTTTTAAGATCGCTTGCAAGCGTTCTTTTGCATCGCTGATTTGCTCTTTAGTGTACTTCATGTTTTCTATCTCCTCTTTATTCTGCCTGCTAGTAACAAGTCAGGCTATCCGTTCAATCTTGTAAAGGGTTATATCAATATCATTAAAGTAAAACCAGGCTGACAATTCAAATAAGCAATGTTCTGTTTTATCAAAGTGGCTACCGGTCAAATCTGTAATCTGGAATGTCATTTTTTTATTCTCCTATTCTCCGGCCTGCCGTACCGGTCAGGCTATTTAGGTTGTACCGCCTCGAAACTTAGGGTTGTACCAGTAACAATTAGTGTCCAAAGGTTCTTGTATGTCCCACGGCGGAAGTCTAATTCCCCGCCGTTCTGGTAAAATTTAACGCACCCTGGATGTAAGACTTCGAGATGTTCTTTTAATTTATTGATATGTGTCCAACTTACGCGTCTCGCCATTGTCTTATCTCCTCCTCGTTAATTCTCAGGCTATTGATACCGTTTTCAGCATTCGTTTACCGCATTTCTGGCACTTTAGCCAAGCCGGTAAACGTTCCGAATAGCCAAACCAGAGAGTCTTGAGGCCGCATCTGCACCTGTATTTGGTTATGTTTTTGATTGCTGGCATTGTTCACCTCTCGTTAATTCTCAGGTTATACGCCATAAACTTGATTGCTTATGGCGTAGCAAGCCGGGAATTAGCACTCGAAAATTTTAGGGTATAAATCCCGTCTTATGTATTTTGCGGTTAATGGTACTGTGGCTAAAATCTCATCCTCTTTAAGGCTTCCAGAAATTTGCGCATTGTCTCCAAATTCCACGTAATAACCTACGTAGGCTTTGCCGTGAATATCATCCCCGTGATAGGTGATACTTGTTACTTTATTCATGCGGCCAAAGCAATCTGGCGCTAAATCGCCCACTTTCAGATTTTCCACGGCTTTACGTGTAGGCTTTGTGAAAAGTAATCCGTCATACGTAATCTGTTTCATTGTGTTTTATCTCCTATTCCTTAATATTTACTAGCATGATTTTAGTTTCTATGGATGATAGCGTCAAAGTCTCAAAATCTCATTCTGGACAACTTACGCATACGTTTACTCGTGAGCATCTTGAGTTATCTCGTTATTCCAGCGTTTTTCGGGTATATCACTCGTGATTTTTTGCCCAAAACTAAAAGCTATATAATGTAGGTCAAAATTCATGGGATTTGGCAGCTCACTCAGGATTAAATGATTTTCGCTTACTTTCACCAGGGGATTTACTGGCAGAATTTGCTCACTATGCCTAGAATTGGCGTGTAGCGTGATTTTGACCGTTTGCGAGCATTGACAGAAAGCATACCAGGGTAAAAATCGTTATCGGTCACGGGGATAAACACGGGGATTTTCGACTTGCTGGACAATGCCAGTAAGCTAGGGGATACGGCGCAAACGGCGCAAACGAGGTCGGCGCATCCCCGCCGAATCCCGCCGAATTGCGGCGACTTGACATAATGATTTTAGCTTCCCCTACCCTACCAGGCCATTTTTGAAAATCCCGAAATAAGCATGAGCTTTTTATGAGGCTGTCTTATTAGGAGTCCCTTCTCTTGTGGCTGATTGCGTATCCCTTTGCTGGTTCGCCTCGTGGGTTATCTTTCCAGTGGTGAAGTCTTTTTAGTTCTGTCTTTAGCACCCGATATAATTTTTGCCGCCTGGTCATAGAGCGAATTTCAATCGCAAGTTGGCACAAGTCTATCTTTGTCATAACGATATTGTCATACCATTTATACGCCTATTGTGCGTTATTGTGTTTAAGTTCCCGCAATAAAATCATCCGACAAAAAGGCGTGAGTTGAAGACCCATTCCTTCGGCGAGTTTAGATAGCTCGCTTTTCTCGCCCACCTTGACCTTGATGACAATTAAGGGATTTTGCGCTTTGATGGCTTTTGACATTTTCTCTTTTCTCCTTCATACGTGGCGATGCTATAACAAATCAATATCAATGCGGTATGTCTTCTATACTAGGATTATATCATGTCTAATTGACATTGTGAATAGACAGGGTTCTAATAAGAGACAAATAAGGTTACTTAGTTTTCAGGGGTGATATGGCAAAGAAAAAGTGGACGTTTACCGATGCCCGCAAGAAATCGCTCAAGAAGGCGCAGGCGGAGCACGTGCGGCTTGTGCGTCTCGGTAAAACCGTCAGAAACAGAAAGTCCTAAATTCTGCTGAGAGGTGGAGAAGGATATGGCATACGTATTTACTAAGGCAAGGCGTGCCGCCCTAAAAAAGGCGCAGGCCGCAAGAAAAAAGAAGTCACGCAAGCGGAAATAGTTTTTCAATCAAATCGTAATATAAAATACTGCTAAGAGGTTTTCTGCAAAATAATGCGTGCAATGACTCAACTCCTAATGGTTCTCGTTTTAATGTTACTGGCCATCAACTTCATCCCGCCCGTCCAGAGCACCGTTTCCCTCATCACCACCGCCGGTGGGTATGATGCTGGGACGGTGAACTTCGTCGGACTTTACCCGCTCCTCATGGCGATCATCGGTGTTTATGCCGTGTTCAAGGCGTTCGGCGAAATCTAATCGTAATCATGCGGGGCGGTTCAAAGCCGCCCCGCCCTTTCGGGGGGAACTTAATATCAGCTAAGGTTAAAAGGGAAAGTAACGTTGAATAGTAAGCGGTCTATCAGCAAGGAATTTGCATGGTAGGCTGTTTTTGTTTTTAGGGGGGGGTCTGATGGGGAAGCTGACGTATTCAAAGAGACAGATGCTTAGAAAAACCTCTTTTGCAATTCCGGCAAAAAGGAAATTCCCAATCTTCGACCTAGCCCACGCCAGGAACGCTCTTAGTCGTGTCATGGCGTATGGGACGCTTAGAGAACAGGGGCAGGTCAAGAGAGCGGTATATCGTCGGTATCATGAATTGAAACCATAGGGAGTAAAATGCCAGCAAAAATGAGAAAACTCCCACGCAGTACAAAATATCGTGTATATGACGGTAGACGAATAGCCTCTTATTCTACGTCAAAAACCAATGCCGAAAAACAGGTACGTTTATTAAACGGTCTAAAACACGGTTCAATTAGGAAACCTTAAATGGCATACGAAGATGAAATTTTAGCAGGCACGACCAGCGTAATCCAACCGGGTTCGATTCCTGGGTTTGATATCTATGGTCATGCTATCCCTGGCTTTCCGTCAAGCGGAGCGGGGCTGACCTACAATACCGTAGTAAACGGTGTGCCTTATTACAATAACACTCCCGTAGTGAGCGTTCCTAAGGAATACTTAAATCCCACCTATTCGCCGTATCCCGTATCTCCGGTTGCCCCAGGTGCGCCGCCAGAAGATTTCCCAATAACCGAAGTCTATAAACCTGGCTCGACAATGTACGAATTAGGGTTTAAAAACGATAGGGAGTACAGATTCAGTAGTCAAAGAATACCTGGGATACCCTATAAAACGGCAGAGAAAGAAAAACCCGTAGACTTAGAGTTTGCTAGAAAGCTCGCCCTTCAATCGAAGGGAATGCAGAAAACGCTGGGTCGTGTCTCCGAGCCTTTATCGAAGGTTGAGGGCGTGGTAATCGGCGTTTCGCCCACGAAAACCGAAGTCTTAGTCAGAGAATCTAACGGTAAACTGTCATGGCAGCCCGCTACAGCCGAACAGTTAGCTGAAGCAATGCAGTATCTATCAGCAGGCGATAAGTATGAGAAACCCTATGTCGCTCCGACTAAAGAGACTTATTCCGAAGTTCCGATAGGTTTCAGTCTTGATACGGGAGTGCAAAAAACAGAAGCGTATAATCAAAAACTTGCAGAACTGAAAACCAAATGGGCTTCATCAATCACTGATGATAAGTTTGTGGGCGATTCTACGATGTACAACAAGTATAATAACGAATTAGCGAATCTCAATAATAATTCAAAAGCCGTTGACCAGTTAATGCAAACCTATAACCAGCAGTTGAAATCTTTTGAATCTAAATGGTCGCCCTATATTACTGGTCAAACCTTTACTGGTAATCAACAACAGTATCAGCAATATTTGAGGGAGCATTCGGGGGTCCACTACTCAAGTATCAAGCAGCAGGTAGATGTTTATAATCAAAAACTAGCGGAGTTCAATACGCAATGGCAGCCCTATATCTCTAAAAGAGAGGCGGATTACAAGCAGTATATTGGTGAATTATCCGAAATACAGGGTCAGGCAATAAACATAAAGGGGTTACAGGCGGCTAATGTATCAGTAGCCCAAAAAACATTAACCGATATTGCACAACTAAAGTCTATCCCTGTTAGCGATGTAAAAGCGATTAAGCCCGAAGAAATAGAGACTCTATTAAAATCAGGCGTTAAGTCGCAGATGATAGTCAATGCGGGGGCGGATTACAAACAGGTTAAAGAGACGGTTGACCAAATAAATGCAGAGGCGAGTACTATTGTTGCAGCTAATAGTATCGGGTTAAATACGGGCGAATATGTTACGAAAGATAGTTGGGATAAGTTAAATACTGACCAGCAAACGTATCTTATGTCAAACGGGGTTCAACAATACAATGCAATTGAGGGACGTGTTTTACCCAGTAATCTCCCGACAGCAGAGCAATACGTTAAAGAAACGTTAGAAAAGCAGGGGATTGAATATCAGGGGATGACGGCGGTTCTCATTCCCGAAAATCAGGCCAGTGAATATCTAAATAAGATTGCGCAATCCTTGCAAGATTATAATAAAGAATACGTTACGATTAGTCTTGAAGAATACACCGCCCGATATTTTAGGGATAAGGGGGAGGATTTTAGCCTTGACCGCTTAGTGGCATCTAGTAAAGAATTAGACAAGTACGACCAGGCGTTACGAGAAGCAACCGAAAGTTATCGTAAAACTTATGGGGATGCAACGCTGCGCCAGTCTATTTTGGGCCGGGTGTTATCGTTTGTTCTTCCAGTGGGCAGGGCAGCACGGCCTGAAGTCGGGATACGCAATTTAACTACCACCGATTATGTATTAACCGCCGCCGATATAGCCCTCTTGATTGCGGCTCCAATGGGGAATGCGATAACAGGTACGGGACACGCCGTCTTAGGCGGAACGATACATCACGCTTTGTCGGCGGCGGCGGGGGCGACTCTTGTTGGGGTTGCGGCTACTGATAGCAAATTAAGCGATACGCAGCGGATTATTTACGGGACTATCGGAGCGGGGCTTGTCTTATATCATGGAAACGCATTAAGACAGCTGTTACCAACTGGGGCGCAAGAACTCACGGCTGCCGAAAGATTGAGTACTATGAGGCAAGAGAATCTTGAGCTTACCAAAGCGGTCAATCAAAAATACGGTGGCGAACTTGGGGATATGTATTCAAATTATCTTAATGAGAAAACAGGCTATCTATGGGAAACAGAAAACAGTCTTATTCTACAGGATAAACTTCAAGACACGCAATCCGCCTTAACACAATGGCAAGAAACGCTTACGAAAGCCAAACTTTCACTTATGAAACAAGGGCTGGACGAACAATCGCTTACCGAAATCGGAGCATTAAGGGATATAGCGCAAGGGAAGGTGAACGGTTTAGGGGCAAAGGTGGGCGAAATCAATCAGTCTCTAATCTTATCGCAGAACAATCTTGAGGCGACAAGACGATTATTAAATGGCGCAACGGACGATTTTTTAACCGTTGCTGAGGATTTGAAAATTAAACCTGAAGGCATAACATGGAATGATTTAAGAGATAACTTCAGGAATACACCTTATGTAATTGACGAACTTGCAACAAAACGGGGCGGCGTGACGGAATACAAGTTATTTCAGGAATGGCGTGAAGCGGAAACGAGGATTGATGCATTAAGAGATGCCATTGATAACATGGGAACGCCTGAAACCGGTATCGGGCAAAACACGCTTGAAGTTATGAAAACGGATTTAGCCAATCAAGAAAGCACCGCTCGGATTGCCAAAGCTCGATATGAGGAAGCCTTGAAAGGTACTAGTATACAGTTACAAATGAAAGGGGGGCAGCCAGATTACGGCGGGCAGTTTAATTACGGGGATTTGAATCCCTCTCTGTGGGATAGGCCAGATATAGGTGGTGGCGTTGCAACTACCCCAAGAGCAATAAACACAACTACAATGACGCCTGAACAGGTGGCAAGATTAACAGAGGATGGAACTTTTCAGTATTTCCCCGCTATCCCAATAGGTGAGAGATATCAAGGCGGAGCATTTATCGAACCAATTGAACCGCCTTCTGCGCCAGAACCATTAACCGCCCCAGAACCGATTGAATTTCCCTTAGAGACCCCGGGCGAAAAAGAATGGGAAGCGCCAGCGGAAAAGCCCTTTGAAACGCCTGTGCCAGTTGAGCCGCCAGAAAGGAAAAAGAAGGAAGAACCTACTCCTGTGCCAATCCCGCCACCATCGCCAACGCCTAGCCCTACGCCGTCACCGACTCCGTCTCCTGCGCCCGCCCCTTCGCCAGCACCCTCTCCAGCTCCACAACCGCAGCCGTCTCCCGTTCCTGTGCCTCAACCTGTGCCCGCTCCGCAACCAGCCCCTAGCCCTGCTCCATCGCCAACCCCATCGCCCGTGCCTATCTCACCAATTATGCCTGATATACCGAAAATACCGCCGCTATTACCCCTTTTGCCAGAAGATAAAACAGGGATTCGTAAAATTAAAAAGGTAACACCGCCTGGTACAATCGAATGGCGGATGGGTCGCAAGTGGGTTGTGATTTACCCGCCCTATACAGATGCCGACAAATTCTATTTAGATAATCCCTTACCAGGAACTTATAAATTCGCCGTTGGCAAAGGGTCGGCTTACCGAACCCTTCAAGTGCTCGGCGGCGCACCTGAAAAAGATGCCGATATAGACATGGGTTGGGCGCAAGTACATATCTCGGCTAAAGGTAAAGAATTGCAGATGTCCTTTGCCGGTGGTGAGCAAGCGGCTAATGACAGATGGAATGCCGAAAGAGAAAAAATGGCGGAATACGAACGCCTTTCGTATATGTATGACAAATTACAGTCAACTTCAGAGCGTATTCCAAGAGTTAAATCCTATAAAGAGCCTCTTGACGCACAATTAGCCCGTGCGGAGAAAATGGGTTTAGAAGTCGAATTAGTTCCCGAAAAGAAGATTAGGGATTACGCTGGCATGAATCCCGAAGCGGCAAAAGCGTTCGGGTATAATATAGACGAAAATGAAGTCAATTTAGCAATTATGGATGACAAAGATACCTTTGAAACCCTGCAGCATGAACTAGACGAAATAGAAGATATGAAAAAGGGCATGAGCTATTGGGATGCCCATAATAAAGCGCTTGATAAAGAAAGTATGATAAAGCCGAAAAAGAAAGTCAAGCAAGTGATTTTGTCTGATAGAACGTATTTAGGGCGTAAGTTGAGACCCACATCGCTAGGCGTTGAGATTTAGGAGACTGATATGGCGAATATGTTTGACACGGCCAGTAGGCACATGGAATATACCGATATTCACGGGCGGACAAAAACCGTAACGGTAAAAGAGAAAAAGGCAAAACCTGAAAAACGGCGAGTAACTCGCTCCAACAAAAAGCCGAGCAAGGCTTTCCAAAAGGATATTCGTGTCGCTAAGCGTATCGGGCGTAAAATAGTGAGAAGGCTGATTTAGTATGGGGAAAATGAAACAGAAATTTACTAGAGTCCTTTTAGCGGGCTTGCTCGCCTTGTCCCCTGTTTTGTATATCTTGATACCCTTGATTATCGGCGTGGTAGCTCCTATTGTTGCGGTTGTCTCACAGCCATTTGAAGTTCGGGCTGATGCTGTAGACCTTTATTGGGTAGGTGGTACAGCAACTTGGGATGCTACAGCTGGAACGAAATGGGCGACGAGTTCTGGGGGAGCTGGAGGACACGCTATACCAACGTCCACTAATAAAGTAATATTTGATGGAGGAAGCGGAGGAGTAACCGTCTCCTTTGCCGATGGTCTTAACTGCGCAGATTTGGTGTTTACTGGAACAGGTGACTTTGCTGGTACTATTACAGGTTCAGGTGGTAGGGTCTACATCTATGCCTCTATGACGATGGTTGCAGGTATGAACGTTACTGGTACTCAGCAGTTTAACTTCAAGAGTACCGCAACGAGTAAAACAATAACAACGGCGGGAAAGACCTTATACTTATTTACCTTTGATGGTGTAGGTGGTGGGTGGACTTTTCAAGATGCTGTAAATCTCACTGGTTCAATAACTCTTATGAATGGTTCAGTTTTTACTAACGCCCAAACCGTTACGTGTACAATTCTGTCAGTGAATTATACTGCCACCCGAACTTTCGACATGACTAACTCTACGGTGAACTGCAATATCTGGGATGCAGCCAATATTACCGGGTTGACCCTAACAACAACTGGTAGCACTTTAAATGTTGGAACTTCTTCCACTGGGTATTTCTACGGTGGGGCACAAACATACATAACCGTCAATCTTACATCTGTCGGTGGAGCTCCTTTTCCTATAACGGGAGCTAATGCTTATACAACCTTGACTATTTTGAACACGGCGGCTGGAGGGGCAGTATCTTTTGCAGCGACCCAGACAGTTAGTGGCACATTGACAATGACGGGATTTGGTGCAACTACACAACGTCTTTGTGTATACTCGAGTGTAGGGGGGACTGCCAGGACTCTTACTGCTACAGTAGTAGCACCTAACATTGATAAGACTTCAATATCTGACATGACAGGTGCAGGCGCCGGTTCTTGGAACATATCAGCACAGGACAATCTTGACAATGGGGGCAATACAGGTATTACCTTTGCAGGAGCTACTGATAAAACAGTTTATTGGGTAGGCGGCTCTGGAGGCGTCGATAACCCTGGTGCACATTGGTCATCAACATCGGGAGGGGCAGGTGGTAGTGGTAATGGAGGAAAATCCACTTATAACGTAGTATTCGATGCTAGTAGTAGTGGTGGCATAATCACACAGAATAATCCATGGACTCATAAATCACTAGATGCAACAAACTATACGGGGAAGTTCAACTTTGTTAGTGGTTATACGGAGAACTGTTATGGCGACATAACTATTGGTGCCGGTGTAGACAATGCATCTATGTTAGGTATTACTTACCTAAAGACAGCTGGAACTCAAACTGTTACATCTCATGGTATAGGTTATTACGGCTTTTACATGGATAGTGGGGGCACGTACAATCTCGGTGACGCATTAAATATTACTGGCCGTAATGGCGGTTTTACTCTTTCAAGCGGTACTTTCAACACGAATAATTATGCCATTGATACTTGGACACAATCTGGTGTAAATTTTTCAACAACAGGCGCTAGTGTAAAGGTACTTAATATGGGTTCCTCTGTCTTTACTGCCCATGGAGTGGGTGGTGGGTTTGGTATGGGCACAGTAGACCTCTCGGTAGCGACGGGCCTGACTTTCAATCCTGGTACCTCTCAATTTATTGCACGGCCGGGTTATGGTGCTGCGCTTTATTACACATTCAATGGTGGTAGTCAGATTTTTTATGACGTCACTCTTGAAGTGAACCAAGCCACTGCAAGTACTTTGAGTGGAGCTGCTACATTTCACGACCTTGCCATCACAGGAACTAACGACTCTACAGTAGCTAAGCCAGTACTTAATCTTGCCAACGACCAAGTCGTAACTAATACTTTTACTGCTACCGGTTTTAATGCTACTACGAGACGGTTACAGATATGTTCCAATACTCTTGGTACACCACGACAGATAACCTTGACTAACAATGCTGTGGTATCCAATACGGACTTTAGAGATATAGCAGGTACGCCTTCCTCAAAATGGGATTTGTCGGCAACTAATGCTGGGGACAAAGGCGGCAACTACGGAATAACCTTTACCACCCCACAAAATGATTATTGGGTAGGCAATTCAGGGTCTTGGTCGGACGTAAACCACTGGGCCTTAACATCAGGTGGAACAGGGGGTCTAGGTAGAGTCCCACTTCCTGGGGTAGATGTAGCAGTATTTGATAGTAACTCTGCTACTTATGGGCCAGGGGCAGTAACTATTACAATGGATACTCCTGATATAAGTACTATAGATGCTACTGCTGTACTTAATACTCCTATCTTTTCTGGAACTCCTGTTAATGTCTACGGCTCTCTAGATTTGGGAACAGTTACTTGGACTGTCACTAATACTTATTTCTATAGTAGGTCTCCTTCTTATATAAGATCTACTAGTTCCCTTACAAATATCTATGTAGATACCACATCTGGCGTTTGTTATTTAGCAGGGGATATTATAGCAACAGGAGCTATTACTTTAACTTCAGGCATTCTTGATTTGAATGGAAATGACCTAACTGCGGCTACTTTTGATTCCTCTGGAGCCTCTACAAGGCAATTAATGTTAGGGGAAGGGTTATTTACTCTTAACTCAGCAGGAGCAGTTACTAAGTGGAATGTGGCTGCAAGTTTAACATTAACTCGGGAATCTGGAACAATTGTTCTAACAAATAGTGGGGTGAGTGCTCAGACCTTTGCTGGGGCAGGTAAGACTTACGGAAATCTATATATTACTGGGGCTGGAAACTATGCTCTATCAATTACTGGAGCAAATACATTTGCAGATGTAACAATAGATAGGAGTATGAGTGTAGCAAAGACAGTTAAGTTTCCTACCTCAACTACAACTATTGTCTCTGGGTTGTATATCCCAGTTGATGCTGCTCATACGGTGATAACCTTAGTAGGTACTACAGCTCCCCCTACAGCATTGGTTTGGACAATTTCAAAATCAGGAGGGGCGGTAGTAACCGACTATCTAAGCCTTGAGGATTCAACGGCTAACGGGGGAGCTTTGTTCTATTCTGGCAGTCATTCAACCCATGTCTCCCATGTCACAGGGTGGACAAATACCGATCCGACTACCCCGATTGTCGAAACAGCCTCAGCGACCAACGTAATATATAATAGTGCATCCTTGAATGGAGACTTACTGTCAATCTATCCCGTTTCTCTAGGCTACGCTTATTTCCAGGTCGGAACGACAACAAGCTATGGGTGGAATACCCCCGAACAATTACTCACGGGAGTCGGAACTTTTACCCGTGCAGTAACAGGATTAGACTATGCGACAACCTATCATTATCGGGCAGCCTTTAGATATAACAGCACGACTTACACTTACGGCTCGGATGCGACTTTTACCACACAGGCCGCTCCGCCAGGGACACCCGTAATCATTACGGGCATCGCAACAAATATCACCAAAACCAATGCGACTTTACAGGGAACGTTAGCCGACTTGGGACTTTACACACCCGTTTATGTCTTTTTCGAGTACGGTACGACAGGAAACTACGGTTATGCAACGGCGGAAATTACAGAAATCTCAATTACAAGTTTTAGTGCCGTATTGACCGACCTTGCTCCTGATTCGGATTACTTTTATAGGGCAGTTGCGAGATTCAGCACATCATCTTATGTCTACGGTTCGGGAAGTGCCTTTACTACGTTATCAGCCAGTGCAGCGACAGACGCAACCACTAAACTAACGATTAAAGACTATCCCGCCGTGTTTTCAAGTTACATGAATCCAGGGGATTTACTTTTTACCGTAGAGACGATTGTTAAATACCCGCCTTACTATCCTGCTCAAATGGCAGGAGAATATTTCAGCGTACAAGTACTCGGAACGGATAATTCGACTTTAATCGCTTCCGTACCTCTTTCTAACTGGGGCGATAGGCCGACAGCTATCTATCTCAACCCGACTTTATCAGCTACGCTCACTCCGCAAGCGGCCTATATTATCAGATTGATTGGCGTCAACGTTGTCGGAACGCCCAATGTGACTTACACCCTTACTCCGTCTCTTTGGAAAGGGTCAGATAAAGAATATTTGGATAGATGGTGTCGGGGCACGGCAATCAGCATGGCATTGGCGGACAACGTATCCGCTCCTACTTATCTTCAAGTTCTAACCGACAGACGTGAGGTCATATCGGATGCAGCGGGCGGGTATTTCACAACGGGTATTCCTGGAATCTCCCAGGTCAGACCTTATTTATTCGCTACCCACATCATCCAGCCTACCGTTGTGACGGCATCGGGCAGTTCGATATATACGAACGCAACCGCCTGGGAGACTTTTGTCGGAGCGCAGGCCGCCGCCGATATTACGGCCTTTGGTCTACCGTTCGGATTATCGGGTAGGAACGCCGCCGCTGGTATGATATTCTTAATCATCATTGGCGTCATGCTCATTATCGTTAAAGGTACGGGCGGGTTCGGAGCGTTGGGAGCGTTCTTTATCGCCATACCTGTCTTATGGGTAGGGACGTACTGGCAGATTAACGAGGTGCAATTATTAGGCGTAATCGTGATACTCTGCGCCGCCGCCTTCCTTGCGAGCTATATCATACCGAGGTTATAGTATGAAAAGATTTATATTCGGTCTATTAGGCGCTTTAACTTTAATAATCTTTACCAGTGTTCAGGTTTTGGCCGTGCCTGCGGACATATCGTTTATCACGGCGAATCCGTCTGACACGTCTATCTACCTGAAATGGGAGAAGGTTGCAACCTATACCCGTATTTCATATAGCACGACAACCTACCCCGCAAACTACGCAGCAGGGACTTCAGCGTACAACGATACGGGAATAGATACGAACGTTTTAAGTCTCACGGCGGGCACGACCTACTTCTTTGCAGCCTGGGGATATGACGGGGCATATTCTACAAACGCAACTCATATCGTTACGACAACTAAAGCGGTAGCGATAGCAAGTGCTGGAGCATTGCCAACCAGTGCCCCGATTTTCACGCCGCCGACTTTTAGCGCACCTCAAGCACCGGACACATCGGGATTCCAACTATCCCCTTTTACGGATATAATCGCCTATTTCAATTCCGCACCAGGCGGGCTGAATATGCCGATAAATAACGTATGGGAAGCTATGACAATAGGTTTTATCGTCTGCATCGGGGGCTATCTATTCATTAAAACACGCAACTTTTTTATCGCCTTCTTTGTTGTGATTTTCCTGACATGGGGCGGAGCGGGCATGAAATTAGTCCAGTGGGAATTATTGTACGTTGAAGTGTTTGTCGCTCTGGCAGCGTTCTCACTGGAGAGACTTGTGAGCTAGGAGGGCTATGAAACTATCGTGGATTTGGGCGCTGTTCTTTTTGCACCTTGTGATATTCGGAGTGGAAAGCTATATAACTGGTGCTGGGGCTTTTGGTCGTTTTGCATCTACTCTTAACATTATGCTGAAACCTCACCTGGCCGAGCAATCTACAGCGATTGTCGCAGCGTTCACGTTTGTTATCAACGTCGCAGGCTATTTTGAGGAATTTATCAGCGTTATTACCCTTCAGCCGTCAAGTGTCTGGACGGGCGGCTATCAATGGATACAATACTACATCATGTTCCCTACCAATATCGCAACCGTGATAGCTTTAGTCATCATCGCTCGTGGTGTGGGCATGGCCTAGAGGAGAGTCTATGAGAACTTTTTATATCATCGTAGTCGGGACGCTTATCGTAGTGTTTGGAGCGACCTTATTCCCTACAATGCGGTTGATGACAGGTTACGTGGATACGACTGGGTTCCCGCCTCTATTAAAAGCGGCGGTGACGTTCACACCCTATGCTTTCTTATTATTCGTAGTTTACGCAATCAACTGGATGCGAAACCATGCCCCTTAACCTATTGACAATTTCTGGGTATCATTTTACAATAAGATAGGTAACAAAAAATAACTCATTGTTGGAGGTTCGGATGGTACTCTCGCCCATTGAGACGTATTTAATTCTCCTCTTATTCTGCGCTCTTTACGCTTCTTACGTCCTTCATAAGGTAAAGACGAAAATCTATTATCATTTAGTTAGGGAGGACGATAGTGTTAAAGAGGGATGGGTGGGTTTTATTCAACAAAAGATAATGCTGGATTTGGGCAAAGGCAGACAAGCATGGTTCTTTGTCGAGCCGCCTCGGATAGTCAATCGGATATTAGATAAGGGCTTTCCGTTTTGGTTGTTTCCGACTCGTGCCCCGCAACTTTACTTCTCGTATACATCGGAACGCCCGATAGATATGCGGTCTTTTGAGAATCAGTGGCCGACGCCTGAAGCCCGACCTTTACTAGACAAGACGGACGATATACAGGCTTACCATGAGGGGAATAAAAGAGCGTTAGGAACGGCAAAGCCGACTTTAATCCAGCAGTATGCGCCACTTTTAACGGTAGTCGGATTCATTATTATCGGATACGTCTTATGGATCATTACTGGTAAATTAGACCAATACGGAGCGCAATTTAATTATATTGAGGGTCTTTTAGGGCAAATCCTGAAAAAGTAGGAATGGAATGGAAAACAAAAAAAGCGAAGCGGATTTAGCCTATGATGCCTTAGTCGCCAAATCGGATATACGTCCTGAACGGGGAGAGGATAGAGAGGGCACGGATGATGCAGAACATAAGACGGCGAGAGAGGCGGCCTTATCACCTAATCCCAGTGATATGCAGATATTAGATAACAGACTTTTCCCTGATACGGGGTATCCGTATCTGAATATGCTTGAGGTTGCCGAAAACTTCCCTGAAATCATTAACCACCTTATCTCTATTAACGTCAAGGAACTTCTAAGGCGGAATAGAGACATGGGCGTGGCAGAGGCTATCGCTAAAGTCCATACACCTGTCACTATTGGCATGAGCAGGGAAGGCAGGGTGGATATAATCGTGACCGCAAAGGGCATTGAAGTTACTAAACAACGTGAGTCGGAAAATAAGCTATTAGGTGGGACGCCGTAACATGTTTGATGGTCAATTCCCAGCACAAGCCGACATTTTGCTTATTCTGGGTGGTCAGGGCAGTGGGAAAAATGGATTCGCCGTGTCTCAGGTTAAAGATGATGTTTGGGCGAAAATGACTGGGCTTATAATGCCGCAAAATTCGGGACTAATCATTAAGGCACGAGCGATAAACAAGGATGATAAAAAGTTCCTCCGTGCGCAAGGTATTAAACCGCATCCGTTTAACCACGTCAGGGTATTTTCAGATGATGGCAAGCAGTCCAGGATAATATGGAAACCGAAAGAGTACCTACCTGTTTCGCCCGTCAGGGTATTCTCCAACTTCCATCTTTACGGAATGTTTTTCGCCTACGTGGGGATGGAAGACGTAATTGAACATATAGATGACGATTTAATGACAGATGCGTGGGTGCTATCGGACGAATCAGCATGGCTTGACCGGCGTTTTAACATGACAGTCGAAGGCAAGGAAATGGCGAAATTCACCGCTACAATCAGGAAAAGAAGGTTACATTTTTTACAGTTAGTGCAGTACTCTAATCAGATTGAAGGACGGTATATCCAGTTTTCAACAAATCATATTTTATGCTCCTACGATAAAATCACGCAGATAGTGACATACGATCAGAAAAAAGACGGAGTAACGAGTAGACACTCATTCTGGCTACCTTACTACTGGAATAATTACGATACGACAGAAAGAGTCCCGACAGGACAATATAATATAAATAGGGCGCTCAAGAAATTTCATGCGCTTGAGACGGCGAATGTATAGAAAACGGAGGTTACATTGAGAAAGTTAATCGGGTTTTTCAGGTCGCAAAAAGGTTTCACATTGATTGAACTCTTGGTCGTGGTCGCCATCCTCGGTATCTTGACGGCGGTTGCCGTACCATCTCTTTACGGGATGATGAACTCTGGGAATGTGGCGGCGGCAAGAGCTGAACTTGCTACCGTTCAGACGGCGGTTGATGCCTATACTGCCGAACATGGCACAGTTCCGCCTACTGTAGCAATCGTGATATCCCAAAGCCCAACGTACTTTCGGGGGACAATAAAAGGGACTTATTCAATAGCAACCAATGGAACAGTAACACAAACGGGATATTAAACGTGGACAAGACGAAACGTGAATACTTCTTATGGACGATTGTCTGGCTTGCACTGAACGCCTTAGATTTTGCCGCAACCTACGGGCTAATTTTAAGAGGCGGGCAAGAGGTAAACCCGTTTTTGTCAGGCTTTTCGATTTTAACCTTAACGGTTTTCAAGATTCTAGCGCCAGTCGGGGCAATCGGGATTCTGTACCTTATTAAAAGATTGTACTGGCTTGAGGGCATGAGTTTGGGCATGGCGGTGATAGTGGTCTATACGGCTAGGTGGCTAATCTTATGAGAAAGGTATTCTTAAAACTCGCTCTTCTCTTAACGGTACTGGCTTTTGTAACGATTAGCTTTGTACCTGTGTCCGTGTCGGCGTCAAATGAGTTTATCTCTATTGACGTTCAGTCGAGTAAAGTCGTTACCGCCTTTCCTCAATCAGCACCTCTCAAGACTTATGGGACGGGAATTGACACGGTTGAACAAACTGCGTGGGGGTATAAATACATTCTCGGCAATGGAGATATTGTCGAAGTTGGGGACAGCACCACGTCTGCCTTCAAAGCCAATGTCAAGACAATCCGCAACGATGGAGTAGCTTGGTTTTCTCTCGGTTGGACAGGGGGAACTTTTGTTCCACAACTTGAGAATTTAACCGTTTCTTTTAACTTTAGTTCCAGCACGAACGTCAAAATCTATCCTGTGTCTCCTTCTGAAAGATTACCAGAGGGCGGTATAGAATACGACATTTCGCTTTTAAGCCGTCCTGCTCAAAATGTCATTACCCTAAATATTGACTGGCAAGGAATAACATGGCAGAAAATATTGCCCTTGGACGTTGAGTATGACCAAAATAAATGCGTTACCGATTTCGGTATTCAAGGTTCACCTTACGTTTTAACTGCAACTTCCATCGTTGGCACCGATGGCGTGACTTACAAAACCAGGCCTGAATACGAGGTCAATTCATATCTCGGTTCGGCAATGAGCGATAGGCAGAATACGCAAATAATGGGTTGGAATCCTAACACTGGGCAACCGATTACCTATACTGATTTAAGTCATACCTATCTCTACATTCATCGTGGACAAATGACCGATGCTCTCGGTGCACACGCATGGGTTGACGATATTAACATTAACCAAACTGCCAAAACAATTTCCTTCACTCTTCCACGTGCCTGGCTTCGAGACGCTACGTATCCGGTCAGTCAGGTTTGCGGTGTTGACCCCGCCTATACCCAGTTGATGGTGACTTATACCAACACTGGCGGTACTGATGGTACATGGATTGACCATGATACCACTTATAATTCTGCCGTCCTTTCGATTGTCATGGCGAATATTCAGGCAGGCACGGAGAATCTTTGTGGTATCAGAGCAAATGGGAGTTCTCTTGCCCGCTATGTCAATATGCACGAGGCAGAGGGTGGTGGAGAAACCCACTGTCGAATGTTTGTCCAGACAGACGCTAGTGGAATATATGAGACTTATTCACAGGATTACACCGATAGCGTCTGGTACATTGTTGGATACTGGACGAATACGACATTTACGGAGTCCGATACACTCCAACTCGTCCCTTCGTCAGCATCGACTTGGACAGACGCTACGGAGACTGTTATAGCAAATCGAGTTTATCATATTCTATTTGCTAATATGGAGTCTGACACTGCAAATACAGTGGGAATAAGAGCTAATGGTTCTGCATTGCAGCGAAAGATTTTAGTCCATGAGCCGGAGGCCGGAGGAAACAGTTATCTCGATATGTTTGTCAAAGCTGATGCTTCTGGCGTAGTTGAGTGTTATACAACAGATGAAACATACGCTCGATTGTATAAACTTGGTTATTTCGGCTCCGAGATGGACTTCGTGGAGACGTGGGAGACCAATCAGGGCATAGACTCTTGGGCGGACTGGGACTTAACCGCTTACCTTGATGCTGATGGTAGAATGGCCGACTTCCTACTTGTCCATAACGCCGAAGCGGCAACAGCAACAATGGGTGTTCGTGCTGGGGATGATACCACTACTGCCAGAACACTCGTGGAGCATGAAGCTGAAAGTGCTACTGGTTCAACAGGTGAATTTACCGGCTTTGGAATATCCGCTCAATCCAATGCTTCTGGCGTAGTCAAAATTCAATTACCCGCTACCACCTCTTGGGCTTATCTCACTGGTTACTTCAAGCCAGGTGGTGCAACTTATGACATTACTAATGCACCTACCTCAAAGGCTTTCGGAGTGGTTGCTGTTTCAACAACTTACTGGTCTAACGGTTCGCAGCCCGCAAGCCCGCTCGCCGATGCGGGAGCTTACTTTACGATAACCTCAACAGGGTCAGCCGCAACGGATATTGATGTACACGGGCACAACGCCACTGGGGGTGTCGGGTGGACTTTAACGTCAAATGCACCCGGAAGCAATGAGTACCGTATCAAAATGTATAAAGAGGGAGATACTGTTCCATCAGGCGGTATTTACTTGACCACAAGCGACCAAGAATTTATCTCAAACCTAGCATCAGGCTCAAATATTGATATAGAGTTCTCGTTGGGCACGGCGAGTGCCTTTACCGACAATCCGCAACGGACTTGGATAATTACTTTAACTGGTCGAGCAGTATCATAAAAAGAAAGGAGGTGAAAAAGTGAAAAAGTACACAAGGATTCTCTTGCCACTCTTGATAGCTCTTGTGCTGGTATTCGGAACGGCTATCCCTGTCTCGGCTGCGACATTCGCCGATATTACCGTTACGGCTGTCCCGCTCTTTATCTCTATCTCGATTGCCCAGAGCACGTGGACAATCAACGGCATTGATGGTTCGGGCAAGATAGCGACAGGTACAACCTACTACTCTAACCCAACGGGCGCATCTGGTGATGTGACCGCACCCACAGCAACCGTGGTTGATGGAGACTGCTACTTCCTGATAGTCAACACGAGCACGGTAGAGACAGACCTGACGGCTAATATGGTTGACTTCACCAGCGGTGATGCCATGACCAACGTCAATACCGGTTATGCTAATAATGGCGCTAACGCTTATGGGGCTTCAACCTATACGACTGGCGCAGCATGGCCAGCAGGAGCGGTTATATTGAAAAGCTCAGCCTCAACTGCACTAAAAGGAAACGTCACTGCTACAACAAACGTGTATTTTGGCGTTGCTATCAAAATCAAGAGCGCTGCATTCGGGGTTGGTACAAGCATGACTTCCACGATAACGACTACGGCAACGGATTCAACGTAAACTTAAAGGATGGGTGGAAAGCCCACACTTGAGACTGAAAGATAGGCTAGGCTCATGGAGAATACATTGAAAAGAATAATTGCAATTATGGTGGTGTTCACCACCTCGCTCACTGGTTGCGGGACTTTCGGGGCACAGCCTGTAATCGGGAATGCCCCCATAACCACCGTTCCCGTTGCTAGCCCATTGCCTGTACCGCAGATAGCGGCGGCTAATCTCGTAAACATATCTGATATGCCGGGGTTTGATACTAATCCCTCTTCTGCCATAGCCCCAGCAACGGTTGATATAGGGAAATATTATCCCGGGGCTACGGCAGAATGGCAACTCATCATTCATAATGGAGATGGCCTGAAGAACAAACTACTCCAAATAACAACAGAAGCTGGGGAAACGGTTGCCGCCATTCCCTTAAAGGTAGTATTGGCAAATAGTGGGTTACTCGATATAATTTCTATTCAGAGTACAATCCTCAAGTTAGATACTAAAGGGAAGTACATTCCTGACACAGATAAAGTCGAACACCTTGAAGCGGTTGCCTACGACAACAACAATAAACTTTTAACGATAAAAGGCTTCAAGCCGCTGGAAATAAGGATTGTCAAGATAACCTATAAAACCATTTCGAGTTTTAATATCTATTATCGAGAACCGAGTACGTTAAAAGACGATTTCGACTATCCCCCCGCAGAAACAGGAACGTGGGTATCTTTTGATAAACCGATACTCTTACTTAGGCCGATGGAGAACGGCGTCATCACGGTATCGTTCACCATTCCATCTGATACCAAGATAGACAAAGGGAAATGGCTATTTTGGATTGGGGTCATGGAAAAAGAATTAGGGGAGTCGGTGCAAGTTGCTACTAGAGTTGAATTATGCCAAAGAATACTCGTTACAATGCGGTAAGGGTATGTGCGATTATCGCAATATTGTTGCTCAACCTTATTCTGTACACGGGGGAAGTATGGGCGGCAACGGTAGTGGATATTACCGTGACGGCCAATCCTTCTGGGTTGTTTGCCCCGACAAATTTCGTGGCGACAACTATAACCGATAATAAGATAACCTTAACATGGACGGCGAATATCTTTGCGACCACTACCCTTGTCATGGCAAAGACGGGGAGTTACCCGCTAACTTCAACGGACGGATACCAGGTCTATAACGGGGCAGCGGAAATAGCAAATGATACAAGCGTGTCATTAGACGAAACGGCTACCAATATTTTTTATCGGGCATGGTCGGTAGACGGGGTAGGGAATAAATCCCCTGATTATGCAAGTTCAAATACGGGAGGTGTCGGCATGACTTTAATCGCCTTATTGGGTTTTGCTTTAATCTTGACATGGATTGCCTCAAAAAGTTCCTACTGGATTTTGAAGGCATTGGCGGGCGGTACGTGGTTTTTTGAACTGGCTTATTGGATGTACGGGGGCAGGCCGACAAGTATTACGCAAGGGACGCCGCCCGACCAGCTTATCGTCGTTATTCTATTCACGTTGGGGATAGTCATGTTTCTAATGATATTCTGGGGGTCGAGAAGCCAGAATGGATACGAAGTCGGAGGGTTCAGATTACCCTGGCAAACAGAGGAAGAAAAACCTGCTCCCATAATACAGACTTCTTATGATAGACGTATTGCCTACGAGAATCGGATTGCTGACCGCATGAACGGTGGTAGGCCGAGACGTGGTTAAAATCTACGAGCTTACGCCAATAGGATATTCCGAAAGCATGAATCCAAACCGTAACGACACCGTAGGGTTAAAGGTAGTTAATTTTATGCGTCGGCATCAGAATCGGGCAACGGATGAGCAACTTATTGAATGGCTTGGGGTGACACGAGATGACTTGAGAACGCTTGAGGGCAAGAAAATCAGGGTGATAGGTTAAAATGCAGATACCGTTTATTCAAAGAGAGAAGACCTATGAGGAATTGCAGGCGGAGAAAGAACGGCTTGACGTTGAAATATCCGTCTTGGAAAGGCGCAGGATAGCCAAGAAGCTCCGGGAAAACGGACTGACCTTAAAATCCTTCGGGAATAATATAAAGGAAGCTCTCCAATGGCTCAAAAACCACTAGGCATGGAAACGCTAGATGCTATCGCCTTGAAGATTATGCTTTTTCTCATTCTTATCGTCTATATGCTATTAGACTTGATACTCCCTTATATTCTCCCTTATCTTCTTCCCGACAGGTATCAGCGGATACAATACGAGAATCTTACATTTCAGGGCTGGATACTCTTTCAGGGCATTGAGTTACCGCCCGAAATTAAAAAGAAGTTTACACGCATGGGCTATTTTGTATTATTGGTAATTCTGGTGGACATAAGTAGGGTGGCGATGAAAGCGATTGTCCGTTGAAGACGTTACAAAAATACGGGATTGAACTATTCATCTTCATTCTTATTTTTGCATTACTGATTATAGACCTAGCCCCCGATTATACCTTTATGAATAAAGCCGCCGACTCTATCGGATACGCTTATTCAGCGAAGTATCTTTATCCTTCTTACCACACGTCTCCGCCCTTGTATCTATTAGTCAGCCACTTATTCATGTATCTACCTTTTGGAACGGAGGCTTGGCGAATGGGATTGGTTTCCGTTCTTTCGACCATCGGAACGTGTCTGTTTATCTATCTTTCATTAAAGACTTTACTAAATAGCCGTTTCTACGCTATTTTGGGCGTTCTGATTTACGGCACAAGCGCATTAGTAATCTCGCAGTCGGTCATTATCCAGACTTACGCTACGGTATGTCTCACCGCTACGGGAGCGTACTATTTTTACCTCATTAAAAGGTATAAACTCATGGGGTTGTTTTTGGGGATAGGTTTAGCCGTGCATCTTTTGGCGGGCTTCATTTTTCTTATCATGTTTTTTGCCTGTAAAGAGTACCGTAAGAATTGGAAAGCCTTACTCATAACCTTGTCTTTCGGGCTATTCTATCTTTACATACCCTTAACGAACCGCCCTCCGTATATGTGGTTGCCTAGCCCCGATAAGGTGAATACAGTTTGGGCGACCATCGGAGACGTTCTTTGGATTATCTATATGCTTATCGGCAAACTCTCGGTATGGGACTTGCCGAAACGCATCATGGACACCGCTGGGATTTTGCTGGTGAGTTTGGGCATAGTCTCTGTTATCCCAATCGTCTATTATTTTAAGACCGAACGGTTGTCCAAAAACGTTCTATTCTGGCTGTCTATCATTCCAATCGCTCTCTTTATCTCTGAACTCGATATGAATACCTATGACTACACGATGCTCTCTATCCCTTTCCTGTCCATTGCTGCGTGTTTGGGGCTGCATAAGTGGGTTTACCATGCGAGCGAGAGAGGGGGCTGGTTTTGGACGGGGAATATTTTAACCGCTTTAACGCTTGTGAGCGTCTTATTGTTCGGTATTTATAATTACAATTACTTTGACATCGGGCGGACGCTTGATAAAGATATGGAGGCCGCCAATCTCTATTACAATGAGTTTGCCAAAATACCCGATAAGGCTATCTTTATATCGAGCTATGGGTGGGAATGGGAAGCGGTCTATAAATTCAATGCCGACTATAAGAAAAACATTTACCCGATTTGCGTAGACAAGCTTCAGGAAGTTTCGTATCGGGAGCAGTTAAAACACGATGGGATTCACTTATTGGGCGACGAATTAGTTCAAGGGGGCTATAGCGTTAAAGGTCGTATTTTCGGTCAAATGATTATAGAGCAAAACGATAACGTCTGGACAACGATTTCGACTAACCCGAATACTTTAGGCAGTAAAGTCGTCCCAGCAAATCACGACATTAAATTGGTAGACACCTTCAATGAAGAAGGGTTAATAAACCTAGCCTTAAACCCTGAAATAAGGTGGAAACCCTCCAATCCTTACGATATTATCACAACTTCTATTATGGTAGAAGAATGGAATTACGTCATCATATCCAACTGGAATGTCGGATTTTTTGCAGGAATATTTGGGGCTTTGTTTTTTGTCATCTGGCTTGTTTCTCGCAGGGAAAAGGAATGGTAAGTAAGAAACTTATAAGCCTTGCCGTCTTAGTGATATTTGGGGTTATCGTCTTTACTCCTGCCATAGCCCATCATTACATCTACCCCAGCTTAGGGGATGATAGCGTGACGCACTTTAATCTGATAATGACACTCGGATTGGATAGCCCATTTGGGAAAAATCTGCCCTATTTCGGGTATGTCTATTTAGGATACCCTTTACAAATTATAAGTACTCTTGGCGTAAAACCGATAGACGTATTCTTGTGGATGAACGTCTCAATAATGTTTGTTTTTGGATTGACGCTATATTACGTCATGTCTAACCTTGTGAATTGGGAGGCTGGGCTTTTATCTTTGATAGTCCCTACTTTTGTTTCAGGGGCGGCGTTATGGTACGTCTATACAGGGACGATGTTTAACCTGATTACCGTTGGGATAATGTATCCCTTAATTATTTACGTTTCTCTTCGCACACTAGGCAAGTGGCGGTATATCTATCTTCTTATCCCCCTTTTAATAATAACCAGTACGATGCACACGAGCGGGTTATATCTACCGTTTGTGGCGGCTTTCACTGTGATCATGTACATTCTTTATATGGTATATCGCAAGAGAAAAATAGAGTGGCCACCGGTGAAAGTTGGTGTTTTATCCGTGATTGTCAGCGCTCTCTCTATCGCCATTCTTAATCCCGACACGGTTGAAGCCCTCAAATTAGTTGTGATTAAGCAATACATGAGGGTAATCGGGCAGCCTATACCTGATGTCAATATCGGTGGGGCGGCGGGTATAACGACGGGCATTTCGTCTTACGCTCTACCCACTACGGATTACATCATGCTTTTTGTCACGCCCGCAGTAATTATTCTGATATTGGTTGCTCTTATAATGGTTAGGAATTTGGGGGATACGCAGAAGTCGCTTCTCTTTATATTAACCTGTTTTGCCCTTTTGCTGTTAGTGAGCGTTATTTTGAAAATCACCAATGACCCCGTGAGACAGCAAGTGGACTTAGCGATTGTTCTCTCTATGGTAGCAACCGTTCTAACAGGCATGGCAATACACAGATATGGCACAGTTAATATTATCTTGGTAATGGCTATCGTTGTAGGGCTTTTGCCGAATCTCACCGTATGGTTTGAAGATAACAGTGCCGTGAAAGAGGTTGATAAACAGGCGATTGCCTACGTGCATACGCTTCAAGGGCGGACGTATAGCAGTTCTCCTGAAATACAACAAAGGATTTACGGTCTATACTTAAAACAAGAGTTCCAATATTTAGATGGGGATATTTATATATCACGGAGTAAGCTGATGACGACAATATGCGACCCTGCAAATCCGAATTACGATGGGCATGGAACGGTTCTTAGCAATGATTATGACTTACTAAAATCATTTACGGACAACGGAATCCAAGTAAGTATCTATGGGCGGCAATAGGTGACAAACGTTTTATTGATTGACCCGTCTTCCCGTGTTCCTGGCTATTTCCAGACTAAGGACATCTATCCCCATACTGGGCTACTAATGATGGGGACACTGTTGAAGCACGCTGGGCATAAGGTACAAGTTGTCCATATGCTTTCCGATGGCGTGACCTTGCGGACTCTGCCTGGCTTGTTAAGGAACTTTCAGCCCGATATTGTCGGGATAACAATGGTGACCTTCCAGTTAAGATATGCCTATGAGGTGGCTAAGGCAGTAAAGAACGTTAGTCGGAGGATTTTAGTAGCAGTCGGCGGCGCTCATCCAAGTGCCATTCCGCTAACCCAGGATACCAGATTATCCTTTAATGAATACGTTGATATGGTGAACGTTGGCGAGGGCGAATTGCCGATGCTCACCTTTGCCGAAACAGGCGAGAGAAAATCTTATGCTCCCGTTCAACTGAATGATTTGCCTTTTATAGACCTTTCCTTAACCGATATACGCAAGTTTATCGGGATTTACCCGCCTGGTCATATGCCGTCTATGCCGTTCATCTTTTCGAGGGGCTGTCCGTTCAACTGTAAGTTTTGCTCCAAATCCGTCTTTGGCGACAAGGTACGTTTCCGTGCTACCGAGCTTGTTGTCGAGGAAATCAAGCAAATGAATGAGAAGTATGGCGTTAAAGAGGTGTTTTTTCAGGATGACACCTTTAATACGAATCTTGAATATTGCCATAATCTTATAGATGGCCTAATATCTGCAGGGCTTAATACAAAGATGTGGTTTCGGGCGAGGCTTAGGGCTAATGAGAAACTTGTTACAAAAGAACTCTTAGATAAAATGGGAAAAGCTCGTTTTTGGAATATCTTTTACGGGGTTGAGAACGGCAATCAGGAAATGCTAGACCGTTCAATAGGCAAACAATTACAGATAGCCGAAATTAAAAGAGCATTTAAGATGACCCGTGAAGCGGGGATAAAAACTGAAGCATCCTTTATTATCGGGATGCCAGGGGAAACGGTCTCAACGATTCAGGATAGTTTTAATCTCTACTGTGAAATAAAGCCCGATTGGTGTACGTTTAACGCTGCAATACCGTTTCCTGGAACGCCATTTGAACAAGAGGTTAGAAAGAAGGGACAATTAGTGTGCGACAAATACGAAGATTATAACCTGACGGGGATCTTCGTAAGTACCGATGCCTTGACATGGCACGACCTGAAAGCATGGGGTCAGGTGGCCAATGACATGATGATAAAAGACAGGCTCAAACATCCCCACCTATTTCTGGGAGTAGTACGGGATATTATCCGTAATCCGTCTCATGCGATAAAGAGGGCAATCTCACTTGTAAAAGGGAGGGAATAGTGGACGCTAAATGGGATGCGGAGGCTAGGCGAGAGATTGTTAAAGAAAGCTCTACGTTTCTAGGTAAACTCATAAGTCTATACTGGCGGCACTATAAAGCGTATTGCGTGAGGGCGGCGGTAGACCGATGCGGGATCCGTAGACCATTGGACATTCTTAAAACAGACTTATGGAATGAGGCGGTTGGGTTTGCTCACGGGGATATAAAAGAATGGTTGCCGACAATGTATTATACCTTGAGTGGTTTAGATATAAGCCCATTAGTTTGTAATCTGGCCAAAGCAAGGTTGGGTGAAAGAGTGGTGATTAGGGTCGGGAGTATCACCAAACTCCCCTTCAATGGCCATGTCTTTGATTTAGTGTTGGATGTTTCTACGATTGACCACTTGAAAGGGATGGATTACGGTACGGCGCTCATTGAATATCATCGTGTATTGAAGGCGGGGGGAGTTCTTATGCTCTTATTTGACAACCCGCTACCCTTTTATTGGAAGCCATTTGAATGGGGATTTAATCGTATAAGATTCGACAATAACCCCATTACTACTAGAGATATGACGTATTGGCTGGAAGATACAGATTTCAAAATAATAAAGAAAAGAAGGTTGTTTTTCAACACGAGTACGATGATAATTGCGAGGGCTTAATGAAAATACTCTACGTAAATGCCTGCTATTATCCAGTAAACGGGGGTGTGGAGGAGTACGTTAAAAGCGTGGCCGAGAGAATGGCTACGAAGCACGATGTAACCGTATTTGCGGGGGATATCTCTGGTCGGCTGCCTAAATTTGAAACAATCAATGGTGTTACAATAAGGCGATTTAAGTCCTATGCTCCTGGCGATAGCTTCTATTTCTCTTTAGAAATGGCGAGAGAATTAAGAAAGGTGAACCATGATATTGTTCACGCTTTTAACTACCACGCTTTGCCAGCGTATTTTGCTCAAAATGCCAAACGGTTCCTTATAACGCCATGCTATCACGGTCAGGGACATACCGGTTTAACGAATTACCTGCTTAAACTCTACAGGCCGTTAGGCTCTTCGATGTTGCGGAAGGCCGCTATGATTATAGCGAATTCTGTTTATGAGAAAGGGATTTTGGAGAGGGATTTTGGTTTACCAGTGATAGTCATACCATGCGGTCTTAATCTAACGGAATTTCAAGGGAGTGCCTCAAAAAACTCGTTTCAAGTATTATCCGTTGGCAGACTGGAAGAATATAAAGGAATGCAATATGTAATCTCCGCTATGCCTTATCTCCCAGATTATGGTTTGCAAATAGTCGGGAAGGGTTCTTATAAACCAGAACTTCTAGCTTTAGTAAAGAAACTCGGTCTAAGCAAAAAGGTTACGTTCTACCAAGATTTGCCAAGACATGAATTATTGAGAATGTACGCTCAAGCGGGAATATTCATTTTGTTGTCAAAACTGGAATCTTACGCCATTACCGTTGCGGAGGCATTGGCCTCTCATACCATCTGTATCGTTGCGGAATCTACCGCATTATCAGAGTGGGTGGATAATATAAATTGCTTTGGTGTAAATTACCCCATACAAAGTGAGCAGGTGGCGGAGCTAATCAAACGGCATAGCGGTAGGATCACAAAACATCCCGATATTTGGGATTGGGATATGACCGCACAGAGATTAGAAGAATTATACAGGAGAGTAAATGTTAGAGAACGCTCTGGTATCGGCAACGCACTGGTATAAGGCGAATCCTCACTTATCGGTGATCCGTAAATGGGTAAACCAACTTTACTACGATCCGTCTGTTATTCACATTAAGCCAGCGAACTTTGATTATATCGTTGCGGATGGATGTAAGTATCTTCTAAATGACCAGGTAAACGAGGTAGAGCGGTTTACAAATAATAAGTTTCTTACCAATGTTAAACCTACTGATAACATTTTGGATATCGGGGCACATATCGGTGGCGACGTAATACCGTTAGCGATGCTGGCGTCTCGTGGAACCGTGTATGCGGTTGAGCCGGTATTCTCTGATGTTCTTCGAAAGAACGTAATACTGAACAATTTACAAAACGTTCACATCATCCCCTATGGGCTTGGCAAGGATAATCGAAACGAAGAGTTTAATTACGGCAGTCATAAGCGACAATCAGGATATAAACCTTTCAAGGAATATAAAAGGATATGCGGTAAGATAGATTTTCTATGGTGCAACTGTGAAGGGGGCGAATGGAGTATCCAACCTGAAGACCTGTCGGGTATAAGGGAGATGCGTTTCATGTTTCATGTCAGGACGGGCAAGGGAACCGAAGATAAAGCGAGCGAGCGAGCAATGTTGCGGTGGTTAAATAAAGAAGATTACAACCTTGAAACCAGGGAGTTCAACTGGCAACCTAATGTTTTATTCAAAGAATGTTACTGGCTAAAGGCGAGCAAATGTTGAAGGTAACTATTGGTATCCCCGCTTATAATGAGGAAAAGAATATCGGGCAGTTGCTTGATACGCTAGAGCATCAGATTACGCAGGAGGTTGTCATTGACGAAATCATTGTCGTGTCGTCGGGCAGTACGGACAGGACGGATGAGCTAGTTGCTAAGAGGCGTGGCGTTCATTTGCTAACAGAATCAGAACGCAGGGGCAAAGTATCGGCTATTAACCTTATTATGAGGGTTGCTCGGAATAAGATTTGCGTTCTTTCTAATGCTGATATACTTTTAGAACTTGATGCAATAGAGAAATTGTGTATTCCTTTCCAGGACGAGGGTGTCGGCATGACTGGTGGTAAGGTGATACCGATAAGCGATGCGGGAACTTTTATCGGGTTTCTTTGCCATTTGCGTTGGCGGATGTCGCACGAGGTGTCTTTAATCAGACCCGTTCTGGGGGAACTCATAGCCTTCAGGAATATTATCCCCCCGATACCCAACACGGCGGCGGATGAGTCCAGCATTGAGGCGGCGATAAAAGAAAAACAATATAAGGTTGTTTATGTGCCTGAAGCAGTTTTCCATAATCATGGGGCTACAAATTTATCCGATTATATCAAGCAGCGTCGCCGGATTTTTGCCGGACAGTTGCGCCTTAAGCATCTCACTGGATATAGTGCGTCGAGTCAGAGTATTCCTATAATGCTGATGGCAATGATGAAGACGTTGAGTTTTACGTGGCGTTCATTATGCTGGACGCCATTCGCAATTATCATTGAAATGTTTTGTCGTTTACTCGGTTCCTATGATTACTATGGGAAAAAGGCAAATCCCCATATTTGGGATATAGCGGGTACGACGAAAGGTGGCTTTAGTGGATATTAAAAAGATGCTCAATCGGGTTGGTAAAGAGGTGACAAGATTGAAAAAGCCCAAACCACCTACGGTCAGCGAGGCGAGTAGGGTACGTCGTGAGAAGTATCTTCAAAGGCTGAATGACGGACTACGGAAACGAGGCGGATAATGCAAAGCGCACGTAGTAAACCAAACAAATTCCTTCGCAAAAGAGAACGGCAAGTTAAACTGATGATTAAAGACATTCAGGGCGATGGGGGTTTGTTATATCAGCTAGAAGTGGCAGAATGTGCAGGTCGTTCAGGGGCGACGGTGAGTTCGGATGACGTTGGCAGAGGACAGGGGAAAATCGCTGATATTTTACCGCCTATACAGATTAAAACCCTACTTTTAAGGGCGAAGAACGGGAGGAACGCTAAACGCTGGGCGGAGAAATTCGGCACGGTACTAAGATGCTTCAAGGTGGACAAGACGCTTATATATGAACGCATAGAGAACATTAAACTAGAACCGCAAACGTTGGCCTATGATTACAAAGAGGATACCTTTACGCTTAATGAAAATCTCGAAGTCTCGCCTGCCCGCAGACGTGAAATAAATATCCCCGTAGAACTCATTGACAAGTAGGTTTACCCATGTTATTATTTAGGTGAGTGAGGTATGGATACTTATGCCAGTGATTGAAAACGGGAAAGTGGTGAGGAAAAACGTGATAGCAAATGGCGAGACGGTTTGTTGTACGCATTGCGGGTCGGGAAATGTGACCTTAGCGGGGAATAGCCACAGGACGCTGGCGAAGATACCTGAAAAGGTGTGGCCGCAGCAGTTAAAGGACATGGCAACCCCGCCCAACAAGGTCAATGTCAAGAGATTCTACTGTAAAGATTGTAAGACGATATTCGTTCCGCAAAACGAGAAAACCGTCATCGTATTGGATAAGTAAGGAGACGAAGAATGGAGAATAAGCAACCACCACAGGAAGTATCGGGCGGCGGGCAATACCACGAGCCTCCGCAGTCAAACAAGAAAGTCATAGTCATGTCCGTTGTTATTGCGGTGTTTCTGGTCGGCGTATTGGCATGGTCGGGCTTTATGCCTGGTACGGTTGCGACTTATGCCAAAGACCAGGCTGTGATATTAGACAAGATAGCGGCAGACGCCAAAACTGAGAAAGATGACATTGCGGCACTAACAAAAGATTTGTCAACTGCCAAACAGACGGCGACGGATGCCAGTGCCAAAGCGAATCAGGCGGCGACGGATATTGCAAATGCTAAACGGGACATCGCTACCTTACAGTCATCTACGTCAAGTAGTAACTATGCCTCCAAAGGCGATATGGGTGTCTTGCAGGATACAATAACTGGATTAAAAAAGACGGTCACGGATTTGCAGGTGCAGGTTACAGCAGACCAGGTAAAGATAGCCGCCTTACAGACCCCGACAATTACTACGGGAACGTCTACGGGCGTGACGGCGGATATAGTTACAAACTCGAATATCTTAACAACCTTTAACACCGTGAATTCCACGCAGACAACCACCGTATCTATTCCTTTCAAGGTAAAGATAACTAATGGCCTCTCTACTGAAATTAAAAATCTCCAACTATATTTTCAGGTCATGGGCTATTCCACTTCTGGAATGTTTCCCGCAGGGACGGGCAGTCTAGCCGGTACTTCTGGTGGCGGGTGGAGTATTTACGCTACGACAGGGAATAGCTGGTATTTTACTAATACCAACACGATTAGCTGGGCGGGTAGCAACCTGACGGTAGCCGCCAAAACCACCAAAACGATTACGCTGATATTTACTTATTCGGTACAACCTAATCAAACTCCATCAACAATCCAATTCAGTCCAGATATTGCTCCTATATCTAATGGGGATTACGACCTGCCTTAATAAGTGAAAAGGAAGGCGGCAATGGGCCTAACGGATAAAATCCATAACTGGGCACGCCAGCTGGTCTTGGATCAGTCGGCCTCTACCATACGGGGTGTAATCAAGAAAGGGCGTCTTACCTTTGTAAGCAATAAGGAATTGCTCTACACGGACAAACAGGGTATCGAGAAACGCATGACGTGGGGCGACTTCGTGGTTATCGTGTTGGGAGCGTACAAACTGCAAAATGCCGTATGGATGCGGTTAGATTACGCAAAGATGATGGACTTAATCGCTAAAGAAGCTAAAAAGACGCTTCGTGAGGAATATGAGAAAACGAAGGCTTATACAGGAGGGCTAAAAGAAAGATGAACTGGGACGAATTAGACGTAGTGGCGGCGGCGAAGGACAGGGTGAATCGGGTCGAAGGTAAAAAGCTAATGACGTGGACGGTTATCTCGGTAGCAATTATGATGGTAGGCGTGTACCTTGTTCAAGCTACGCTATTTGGATATGTTGTCGGGGCGGTTGGCATCCTTTCCTTTCTTTGGAAAAGTGATCAGGTTACAAAAAAACAGAAGCGCATGATCGCCTCGATGTTGAACGATTATCGCAATGAGCAGAAATCTAGCGAGGCAAGGCCATGAAGCAAGTAACGCCACAGCAAGTATCCTACCTTCTTGAGGATATTCTCGCTGATGAAAAGGACAAAGCTAAGAAGCTTGATAGGGTACTTCATCCGATAGCGTCAAATGAAGTTAGCCAAGAATTAACCAGACGCATTGGTGACGAATGGGCACTCACCCCCGCAAAGTCGCTACAGCTCACCAAGAAGGATATTTACGCCATTGCCAAATCCCGCTTCTTGCAAAGAGAAGGTATCAATATCCTTCTAGTCATGTTCATTATTCTTCTAGGCATTGCGACTCTCGCCGAAACCATAAAAATCCTGCCCGTATTCTATGCCTACATTCTGTCCTTAGTCATTATCGTTGTCTCCCTGTATATCTTTGCCAAGAAGCAGGGGAAGGCGTGCAAGGAATTGATGAACGAAACACAGGGCATCGAGAAATGAAAGTTCCCGATATCATGGAGTTGTTCAACAGGATACCCTCTTTCGTCTGGATTATCGTTGTCGTGGTTATCGGCTATTTTGCCTTGAGAAAGAAAAAATAGCATGAAGATTGTTGAGAAACCTTGGGGGCATGAGGAAATACTTATTCTAACGGATAAGTATGCCTTAAAACGCCTTTATATTAAAAAGGAATGTCGTATCAGTTTGCAGTATCATAAGGTCAAGGATGAAGCCATGCTAGTTGAGTCGGGCACGGGGATTATCGAACTTGAAAACGCCGAGAAGAAACTTATTGAGCAAATCAATCCCAAAGACACGGTGCATATATTACCAGGTACGATACATCGCATTAAGGCGATTACCGATATGGTGATGATCGAAGTAAGTACCCCCGAACTAACTGATGTCGTGCGGCTAGAGGACGATTACCGCAGGGTTACTAAAGATTACGTAGAAGAAGCCGCCGAATTGCTCCGGCCATTTTAAAGTAAGGTGTAAATGCCCAATTATAATCTACGATACAGACTATGGGATAGATGGGGCTTCACACAAAGGGAAGCTGAAGCCTTCACGCCTCAATACTCCGTCGCTAATATGAGGTCGCTGCCCTATCTGATTTCAATGGCAAGATGGCGCAGGCTGTATACCAGTAATCTGTCACGTAGAGGATATGATTTTTACGCTATTCAGCACGCAACGGCAGAATTGTATCGCCGCAAAGGATGGCTTACACCTGACGGGGATTTTGACCCGTGGGAAATGCTGAAGGCGTTCCGTCAGCAAGTGATTGACAGTGGCGATTATATTCCGTCAAGACGCTCACACCATTCAAGAGCGGAAATCACGCAAAGTGAACTACGAGCGCAGCAGAAACAAATTGAAATACAAAGGCAAATCAATAGAGATGTATTCGGGAGATAGTATATGGGGATAATCGCTTACGTAGCCCAGAAGCAGGGTAACAAGGTCTTGCTCAAGGCCAGTGACGGCAGAGAGGTCTTGCTGGATAGTTGGTCGGATTTAATCACGGAATTATTAGTTCAGTGTGATTTTGCGGTCACGTGGAATTTGGATACGTTTGTCGCAACGATAGCCCCTTTATTCCCGAAAGACGTACAGGAGACCTTGAAAGATAGCGGTAAGGCTTTCTGTGCCAATCACGAAAAGTTGTATTACCAGGTTGGGCGCATCTTCGCAGTAACGTATGCTGGTCGAGAGGTATCTTTTTACGGATTATCCCGTTATTCCGAGACTGCGATACAAGATGTAAAAGAACTTGAAGCCTTTGCCTATAAGGTTGTCGAGGCGTATGCTGAAATGGGCATTAAAGCCACTAAATTGACAAGCCCGGTGGCCGTGTATCCATTAGGCAAGGTGAACTACCCACGAGCCTGTGACTTGTCCGAATCGGCAATAGGGCTTTTGAATGCCACTTACAAAACAATGTCGAGGGAATGGCGAGACGTGTATCAACTCGGTCACTGGAAGGCCGATGAAATATTTGACTACGACCTTACGGCAGCTTACCCCAGTCTTATGGCGACGTTGCCCGATATATCCAAAGCCCAATTCTTTGAATCAGACACCTTACCCGAACATTATTCATGGGGCGAAATGACAGGCCGCCTTAAAATCGTGAAAGACGTCTCGCCCTTTGTCCATGAGGACACGGAGAATTTCCCGAAAGGAGGATGGGGCGATTCGATTACAACTGACCACCTCTGGCTTTTAAGGAAGTATGGGATCGGGGAATTTCAGATAGAGCATGGGAATTTTTTTCTTTTGCCCGCTAATTACTCATATCCCTTTAAGCAGGTAATGAGCGACCTATTTACGGCTAGAGAGAGTCAGAATGTCATTGTAGCTCTTATAGCAAAGGCCATAGCGGTGGGCATCGGCGGGAAACTTCAGCAAAGATTTGAGGATAACGGGAAGTCTAAACTCGGAGCGGACTTCAATTCGATTTACGCTCGGATGATGACAAGCCGGTGTATGGTTAAATTGGCCGACTTCATATACCATAATGGACTTAACGAGGGGATTGTATCAGTCATGGTGGATGGCTGCCTTGCCACGAAACGGCTTGAAGTCCCTAACGTTAAGAAGATGGGGGCGTGGCGATTAAACGAACCTAGCCCATTCTTAGTAGCCTCCATGCTTTATCAATGGGGCAACGAGAAGAAGCCGAACGGCCAGTATTTGCCTGAAGTCATGGTGGATATTCAGAAACATCCGCAATCGTCGGTATTCGGAGACGTGGATTTAAACTTGCTCGAATATAGCAGGAATTTCCCGAAACGCCCACGCACAGGAGCGGAATTGTTATCAGAGAAATATATCAGTGAACCTTATGAGGTGTAGGAGGAATAAAGAGTGGGGAAAATAAGGAATTGGACTGTTAGTGTAAAGACGGCGGCTATAATATGTGGGGTAGCGATAATACCACTAACGGTGTTTACCGTGTTAGCCATGAACGCAGGAGATGTTCCTGCAACGTTGCTCGGATGTAGTCTGTCCGGGGCGGTAATCGGGATATTCGCAGCTCTTTCTTCATTAACGGCACAAGGGTTATTGCACTGGACTGACAGAATCGAATAAGAGGTGAGCAGAGAGCGAATAGCGACAACAAATTAAAGTTCTTAGCAAGAGTAACTCTATATTACAAAAAGGGTAAGGCGGGAGACTTCAAATCTCTCGCCCTTTCATTTTTGCCAGACATACAGCCGGTCAATCTCTAATCCTCACGGGCATTTCCACTTGTCATCTTTTAAGGTCTGGTGTGTTAAGGTTTTACATTGGGGGCAGTAACGGAGCATTTCAGTTTGTTTCATTTTACCCTGCAATTCACACAAAGAATAATCAGTGTACCGTTCTGTGTTCTCCATGCCCGTTCGCTGTTTACGTACTCTATGGGGATAGCCTGGCTGGAAGCCCGTTTACATTTCGGGCAGACCGTACCGGCAAGGCGTGTTTCCCCCGACAGCTCCCTTTTAATTTCAGCCCTTGCCTCACGTAAGGCGTCTTGCTCTTCCTCTGTCATGGGAGTACGTGAAGGCAAGCCTCTTTTAGAGTTCAGGATGTTTACCTTGAGTAAGTATGACGCTGCCCATCTCTTGCCCTTACGGTGGCCTTTCTTTGACGCTGTGATGTGTTTAGCAAGGTCGGCGAAATCAGCTGCTTTATAAGTGCAGGAACGACAGGGAATAGGCATCTATTCCTTCCCTGCCCATTCGTGAAGGGCATAGTAAGTTCCTACGGACAGTATGGCGATGGCTATAACGCAAAGTATTGCCCCTGATATTATTAGTAGTTCAATAATGGCAATGGAAAGAAACTGTATTGTATCAGCGCCCAGTTCTTCTTGGTTCATCCATAAAGCACTCAATCCGTATCGGGATAGAAAAGACATAGCAAAAGAGAAAGCCATTATAACTCCGTAGATTATAAAAACAGCGATACCTCCCAAGAAGATTTGCCAGTCGTGTCTTATTGCCCACTTGATAGCCTTAATCATCTATTTACCCTTCTTTTCCAAAGGTGGTAGATTGCCTTACTACCGAAATAAAAAATAGCGGCACAAGCGGTAAAGAATAGCCACATCAGGAGGACACCCTGTTCGTGGGTAAGAGGGATTGGGTATTGCTTATCGCCAGAGAACACCCCGACGGGTAAGTTAGCGTAGGCGCTGGTGGAAAGCAGCGCAACCAAGAAAAGCCCGAATACGAATACTTGTCCTAGCACAACGAAGAACGCCACCTCTAGGACAGAGATAATGCGCCTTACAAGGTTCATTCTCATATCTCCTTCTCATCCCATACGGGTTATCAAAGAATTACCATCCCGGAAGTGGGAAAAACGTACCGAAACGTATAGCGCCAAGTATAATCATAAGGAGAAAGGCGATAACCAGAATTAGCAGTTCGTGTTTTTCAAAAAAAGGTTTCATATATTTCCTCCTCAACGATACGGATCAACATTCCAGATATTTGAATCATTCTCCCGCCAAATCTCATAGTACCTACTACTATCGGTGAAATACCAGATACCCTTTACGGTTAATGCCCCACCTTTGTAGTAGATTACCGTGTTGCCTTTGGGGGTGTGGGAGTAGGCACGGATTTGCCGGTGGATATCTGTAGTGGTATCGAAAAAAGTTGGAACGGTTACAACGGAAAGAATGTAAATGGTAAGCAGGGAAGCGATAACAAAAATGAAGATGATGGGAGCACCGGGGTGTTTGGAAAACCATTTACTCATTTTTCCTCTCCTATCTAGGTTTAGTATTCTCACTTGATGGCATCAATGCGAGGTTAAAGACGCAGCCGAGGGATATAATGGCACAGGCGATCCGTAGTATCTCATGCTGGTAGAAGTAAAGAAAGAAAAAGAAGCCCAAGGTAGAAATAGTTGCACCAGCTATGTAAAAGTTTCTTTCGGTTGTTGGTATCTTTATCATCTATCATCTCTCCTTATCGGGGCTTAGTATCCACCT
>Ga0315293_10000416_pt1 | contig 39285 bp, 60 predicted proteins | sample YL17G13_20_MG_FD_203071 | JGI IMG/M metagenome (GOLD analysis project Ga0315293, IMG submission 203071) | Sediment microbial communities from Yellowstone Lake, YNP, Wyoming, USA - YL17G13_20 | ecosystem: Environmental > Aquatic > Freshwater > Lake > Sediment | place: USA: Wyoming | collected... | reverse complement strand
GCGACGAGGAAGGCCGCGCCTACTTCGCGACGCGTGGCGCGGCCTTCTGTATCCGCGCCATTCTGGACGTGCGATGAAGCGGCCGCTTCCCGAGGGGCTTCACGAGGCGTTCAACTGGACCGATGCCGCTGGTCAGATTGAGGAGTTGCGCCTCCTTCGCGGCATAGCGCTCCTACGCTATTGCGTCGCGTCCGCTCGCAACTACGTCGACCACTACGGTCAACCTCCCTCGCATGGACTCGACGTCTCGTCGTTCGCGCGAGACATCGCGTTGCTTGCGTGTTGGCTACGCCGCGAGTAGAATGGTTGTGGCTAGCGTCTCGCAAGAGACGCTAGCAGCGACCACGCTACCGTTCACCACCACCACCACCATGAGGTTGCACCATGAAAGACTTCTCCGAATTGAGCATGACGGTCAAAAGTGACGCGGCTTCCGCGTGGATCTCGCTTCGCGGCACCTTCCCGGGCTATCGCGACGCGGACAAGGACGCGCGCAAGCCTGGCTTGCAGAGTGTCTGGTTCGTGCTCACGCGCGAGGAACTGATCGCGATTGTCGCGGGGAAGGTCTCCGCGGCGCGCGATGGCATGCACTCGCTCAACGTCTCTGGCGAGCGCTGGACGTTCTATGACCTTGACATTCCCTCGCGTGAGTCGCGCGGCATCGCGCCCATCCAGTACGCGCACGTAAACGTCCCATACGCCGTGCAACGTCTGCTTCTCCGGTGGGCGACGCAAGTGTGGGCGAAGCAAGCCGCAATGCGCGAAGTCGACGCGCGTGTCGACTACAACACGTCGACGGAAGCGACACTCGACTTGATGCCGCATGTCGAGCGCTGGGAGCGCAAGTACGGTCAAGGGAAGGGGCAGGTCCGTCTCGTGCTCGACACCTACGCCTATAGCGGCCCGTCGACGGCGGATATGTTCGCGATTGCTCGCGCCATGGGTGGCAACTTCGATGAGATGGTCTCGCACCTTGAGGACATGGCACGCAATCGCACCTTCGCCGCCGATGAGACGGTGGACCTTCCGATCTACCGCGATTCCTCGCGTGCCGACGATCCCTGCTTCACGTGGCGCGCCGCTGGCATGTTCGGCGGACTCGTGAACCACGGCAAGGCTGGCGAAACGCCGTCATGGTCGCTTCATACCTGAGTTAGACGCTGGTTTCGCGCGTCTCCCTGAGACGCGCGGCGCGAACGCCTAAACAACCTAACCAACGAGGAAGCCATGGTAGTCAAGGAATGTGTCACCGGCAGAATCATGCGACTAGACGGGCGCAAAGAGCGCGTTGGCGCCGTTGTTCCTCCCTACGCCGCAAAGCGTGAGCCTTTGTGTAGCGCGATCATGGTCGCTGATAGGGGGCGGCGCATGGGAACGTACGAGCCTGGTACGATCATATACATACTCGACCCTGGTAGCTTAGGGCAGGATACGGACTACCCTGAGAGGTATACAGCATGGGCTTGCGAAGTTCTGCCAAGGGGAAGCAAGTGAACCTTTTCCACGCCGCTAGCGCGACCGTTGCATCTGATGCGCGACTGATGGCTGCTAGCTATCGGCAGAGGCTAGGATTGCACGCGAAAGTCGTGTCCGACAAGCTTCAAGGACGCGACGTTTGGATTGTTTTGGTGCAATTGCCGGATGATGACGCGATGGCCGATTGCGCGCGCGCGTGGTGCGAGGGATTCACCGCAAGCGCTTCCCGGATGAATGACGGCACGTGGGAGGGGGAATGACCACGGAAGAGACGCGGTGCATTGACTGCGGAGGAAACCACGGCGTGGAACTGCGTTGGCCCGGCTACGGGCACCGCGGATACGCGCGATGCGAGGCATGCGGCGACAACCGCGTGGAACGCGAGATGGTGAATCGCCAGCGCTACGGAGGGGAGAGCGACATCGGTCCGCCGAGTGACTTCGATCCTGCGGACGCTGGCGAGTCGTGGAGTAATGACTACTGAATCCGCTTGCTAGTTTGCTTCGCCGGCCTTACGCTAGACCGGCGGGTCAATCTCGCAAACCACCACAATTCTACTGGAGCCTACCACCATGACCGAGAAGAAGATTGACATCACACTGACTGGACGCCCCCCGGTGAAGATCGTAGCGGCCGATTGGCCGGTCATCGCGGATGTGGACGCGTTCGATGGCCAGCACGAGTGCCAAGCGAACACCGTCTGGCGCATGAAGGTGCGCGCGCACGCAGACGGGCGCCATATCGTCTATGGCTGGCAAACGGCCGGCCCTGGTGGGCGCGCCATCGGTGAGCGCGCTATCTACGCTGGCTACCTGCTGCTCCCGAGCGAGCACGCGCACAAGACCATGCACGAAGTCACCAGCGCAATCGCTGCCGTTGGTGTCGCGATCGAGAATGCGCCGCTGGCAGACGATTGCGTCGCCAGCCTGCCCGCGGAAGAGCTGACATGAGCGCGCGCCGCGCAAAAGCGCGCTATCGCGTGGAGATGGGCTCGGACGTTGCTGCTCTGGAGTGGGAGGAAACGGTCCTTTCCGCGCTTTCGGGAATGCCGGCCCCCGCGTGCGTGCGTGCGGTACTCGCGGGGGCTTCCCCCGGTCCGGCATACTGGGAGTTTCTGCTGGACCAACATCGGAAAGCCGCAGAGTAGCGCGCTCGCTTCGCCGGCCTTGACGAAAGGCCGGCGGCGCGACTTCGCCACCACACCAACACATTCGAAAGGACGCCACTATGACGACAGAACACAACACGGCGACGCGGGAAGATATCCGCGCTCTCCGAAACGAGGCTGGCGCGGCTGGCGACGCGGCCATGGTCGCGACGTGCGACCTTGCGCTTGATGGCAACGCAGACGCGGTCATGCGTTGCGTACGCGTCATCCTGGACGCGCGGGCGATGGCGGACAAGTGCGCCGTCATCAAGATCAAGATGTCGGAGCGCGGCCCGGTGTCGATCAAGGACGCCGAGTGGCCGATCATCGCGCGAGGGGCGCGCGGCGGCACGCACCCGCGCTACATCCTCGTGCGCGCGCATGAGGACGGGCGGCGCATCGTCTACGGGTGCGCGCCGTCCGAGGGTGCCGCCGGCGGGTTCCTTGTCGCCAGCGCCGAGCCGCAATCCGCGACGGTGCGCGCGATCCGTCGCGTGGCTGGCATCATCGACGATGACGACGTTGGGAACGCGACCATCGATGACCTGCCGGGGGACGCGCTATGAGCGCGCGCCGCCCGGCGAAGGTCTCATCCGATCCGGTCCGCAAGCTGACGCCCACCCGAATGCGCGCGTTGCTCGACGAACTGCGCGCGCTCATGACCGCGGCGGTCCACACGCCGCCATCCGCGGAATCATCGCCTCCCGAGCACGGCCTTCACCGGCAGTTGTTGGATAAGTTTGCGGACTATGGCATTCCGCCCCTTGTCCGGTGCGACGGTGAAGCTCACATCGACAACTGGCGTTGGGGTTGGGTTGAGCCGAGCGAGAAGTCCGGTGGCGCGCGCTCAATCTACACGCGTCCGTTCTCTGGCCCGCACTACCGTGAACGGGCGGCATCGCACGCGCAAGATGGGTGCGTGCACTGCGGCCGCCCGTGTGACCTCAAGTCCGCGGAGTGGACCCATGTGATTAGCGGCGGCGCGGACTTCGCCACGAAGGACCAATCGCTGTTAGCGCATGGCCTAGCTGCGGACGGGGCGGACCCTGGCGACATGGGCTGCTTCCCAGTTGGAACGGAGTGCGCGGCGAAGCTTAAGGCGGCTGGCGTGTACGTCTTCGCGTCGCTCCAAGGCCCCCCTTCCGACAAGGTGAAACCATGACCACCATCCTGCATCGCGACGGGCGCGTGCTGCTGACGGTAGACGGCCCGCTCGCGGGCGCCAACCTTGGGGGCGCCTATCTCGCGGGCGCCGATCTCACGGGCGCCAAGCTCACGGACGCCGATCTCACGGACGCCGATCTCACGGGCGCCAACCTTGGGGGCGCCGATCTCACGGGCGCCGATCTCACGGGCGCCTATCTCACGGACGCCGATCTCACGGACGCCAAGCTCACGGGCGCCGATCTCACGGGCGCCAAGCTCACGGGCGCCAATCTCACGGACGCCTATCTCACGGGCGCCGATCTCACGGGCGCCAAGCTCACGGGCGCCAATCTCACGGCCGCCTATCTCACGGGCGCCGATCTCACGGGCGCCAAGCTCACGGGCGCCGATCTCACGGACGCCGATCTCGCGGGCGCCGATCTCACGGACGCCGATCTCACGGACGCCGATCTCACGGACGCCAAGCTCACGGGCGCCAATCTCACGGACGCCTATCTCGCGGGCGCCGATCTCACGGGCGCCGATCTCACGGGCGCCAAGCTCACGGGCGCCGATCTCACGGGCGCCTATCTCCAAGAGATCCGCGCTGACGTGGAGCTGGTGCTCTCGGGCGCCGCCGCGGAGGCGCCGGCTTTGCTCGCCGCGCTCCGGGAGGGGCGCATTGACGGGTCCTGCTACGAAGGCGCGTGCTCGTGCCTGGTCGGCACGATCGCTACCGCCCGCGGCGTCGACTACCTGACCCTCGCGCCGGACTCGAACCGCCCCGCGGAACGCTGGTTCCTCGCGATCCAACGCGGCGACACTCCGGCGACGTCGCAATTCGCCGCCATCACAGAAGCGTGGATCCAGGATTGGATCGCGGCGCGCGCCGAGTCCAACACGTGACCACGCGCAAGCCCCCCCTCCCCTACTTCATCGCGCGGTGCAACGCGTGCAAGCAAGTCTCCCGCGTCGCTCCAAGCCTTCTTCGCGAGCGCGTGGAAGTCGGCTGCGGACGCGTGCGCATCGTCTACCGCTACACCCTCGTCGGCCGCGGCATCAACGCCGTGGTCGGCGACGAAGGAGGCTTCAACGCGCCGTGCGCTTGCGGCGCGCAGATCCCCTACTCACGCATGCGCGGCAAGCTGACGGACGAGCCTTGCACCGCGCGATGTCACGACGCGTACGGCGCGCGGTGCGAGTGCTCATGCGCCGGCGCCAACCACGGACGGACCTACGGAGGTGACCCAGTGAACACGGAAGAGCTTGAAGCGGCGAAGGCGCAGACGAAGGAGGAGGAGAAGCTCAGGGTGTGGCGCGCGCACGCGCTCTCCTTCCCGTCGCTCCCTCAACAGGCGTGCCAGTCGCCGGAAACGCTTGCAGCGTGGGCGCTGGCCCAGGAAGACGAGTCGCAGGACGTGCCGTGGCAAGCGGGGCCTTCGGTGGTCTTCATGCTCTGGATCTGGCGCGGCCCGTGGCCCGGCCAAGAGCCGCTTCACTGCGAGCCCGCGCTCTTCGACCTGCACGCGGCGCTCACCGAATGGGACGCGCGGCATCGCCAGACCTTCGCCGCGTGGGCGGCGGATCCGATCTTCTTCTGATGCGTCGCATTGCCTGCATCGTGTGCGGGAATAGGGATTCGGGGCGGCTCGAAGTCACCGACGCATGCGTGACGTGCCTCGCGCGCATTCGGCCGGCGGACTACGATGGCGTGCCTCAGGCGGAGGACATCGGCCGCGACGGGCTCATGGTGTGCGGCGCGACGTGGACGGCGCGGCACGTGGACCTCATCGATGTCCCTCGGCTCACGCGTGCGGACGTCGAGATTCTACGGGGGTGCGTGGTCCCTTCGCGCGTCGCGAATGTCGCGGCGGCGGAGGCGCTTGTCAATCGCGGCTTCCTCTCGGCGACGCGCCAGAGCGCGCGCTCGGTCCCCGTCTACACGACAACCGGCCACGGCGAGGATGCCTTGGCGAAACACCACGCTTCCTTGCGCGACGATGGCTTGTGAGTTGTCAACAGTCGCACCTTGCGGCGCTCGGAAACGCGTGCTAGTACCAGTGGTTGGGAGGTTTCTAATGTCAACGACGACGACCGGACAGACGTGGTATGTCAAAGCGGAGCGGGACGGGCGGCTGACGACCCACACCGTTCACCTTCGGGCGGACGGCAGCAACAGTGCGGCGTGCGGCTTCCGTGGGATGGGGAACCAAGTCTGGAGGTTTGCGACGTCGGAAGAGACGGGGACCCTTCGCAAGTGCGGCAAGTGCCTCAACGTGGCCACGCGGCTTGCGAATGAGGCGTCGTCGTGAGGGCGCTCTTGGCCGCCGCGCTGCTTTGCGGGTGCATGCACGTCGGTGGGAGCGCGAAGGCCGATGAGGCGGAAGACGAACGGCAGGCGGATTACGCGCGCGGCATGGAAGTCTACAAGGCCAATCAAAAGGCGTTGGCTGACTGGCATGATGGCGAGAAGCAACGCGCTGCCGCCGCGGAAGCAAGTCCGTATGCGAACGATGAGCCGTGGGCGCCTACTGAGGATGAGAAGGCCGCCACCGCACAACCCGCACAACCCGCACCAACACAACCCACGCGCATTGACACGCTTCGGAGGCTCTACGGCCAGCCACGGTCGACGCCTCAACGTCAGCGCGACGCGGACTACATTCTACGCGTCTTCGCGGAGACACTTAGCGATCCTGCCGCCTATGGGCGGAAGATGTATCTTGACCTCGGGGTGCTGACAGTAGTGTCTGACAGCGAATACGCGATGCGGCCCGAGAACATAAACAAGCCGCGCGTCGATCTATGCCGTCCTGAACTTCATCTTTGGAATGCGGCGGACAATGAGGGAATGTTCGGCACCGCAAGTGCTTCGCGTGACCTCAAAAGTAACAAGCGCGGGATATGTCTTGACGGTCGAATATTGAAACACTTCGGAACCTACCAGAAAGCTTTGGATGCCCTCCATGCAAAGTAACTCATCCACCTTCGTAGCTCGTTACGGCGTCGTCCTTGAGTCGGCCGCTCGGCGCGTCCACGCGCTTGTCGGACGCGGCCAGCCGTACACGACAACGGGTGACGTCGCGGACTTCGTCAACAACCTACCAACCATGTGCCGCAAGACGTGGGGCAAGAATCTTCGCGCGTGGCGTGTGAAGAATATGCTCGCCAACGCATCCTTCCTCGGCGCCTTCGATGATCTCGATATTGTTGCAGTGCGTGGCAAGGGACTCACCACGAGGCGCAAGCCGCGCCTGAAGGTCGCCGCATGAAAAAGAAGACGAAGACCAAGCCTATCTCCGGCGACGAGCCGCGCCGCTGCCGGCTTGTCGGCTACATCCGTGTGTCGACGGATCATCAAGTCAAAGATGGCTACTCGCTCCCCGCCCAAGAGCGCAAGCTCCAGGCGTACGCCGCAACGCACGGCTATGAGCTTGTCGATATCATCACGGACGATGAGAGCGCCAAGGACATGGACCGGGCTGCTCTTCGTGCGGCGTTGATGATGCTTCGCATTGGCGAAGCGGACGGGCTCTTGGTCGCCAAGCTCGACCGCCTCACGCGGCACGTGGGCGACATTGGTGCGCTCGTCGAGCAATACTTTTCCGAGTCCGCGGGGAAGTCCTTGCACTCCGTGCATGACCACGTGGACACGACGACGGCGGGCGGGCGGATGGTCCTCAACATGCTCACGACGATCGCGCAATGGGAGCGGGAGGCGATTGCGGAGCGCGTGAAGGACGGCTTGCGGGAGGCGATGCGGCAAGGGGCGGTGCCGGGGAGCATGCCGTACGGGTCGACGCGGACGGCAGACGTCGACGCGAAGGGGCGCCGGTGCATCGTGACGGACGAGCGCGACGCACCGGCGCTCTACGTGGTGCGGACCCTCCACGAGGCGGGGTGGACAGTGCGCGCCATCGCGGCGGAGCTGGACCGGCAAGGCATCGCAACGAAGCGCTCGCGGCGCATCGTTTCAAGCCGCGGGTGGCGCTGGCACCCGACGCAAGTACAGAGAATCATTACCAACCTGGAGGTAGCAGCATGAACACCAAGACCGACCACCTGACATGGCACCAGTGGGATGCGCTCGGCGCGCTCAGCGCGCGGGAGATGTACATCGGCCACGTGCGAAGCGCGGACGCGCTCACCATGTACGACGTGAAGTGCCTGGACTTGCTTGGGCTTGTGGTGGTGGGGCTGGCGCCTGACGGGCGGCGAGCGGTCGCGCGGCTGACGGCGAAGGGGCGCGCGGCGCTGGCGGCCCACACGGGGGGTGCCTCGTGACGTCCGAGTACACTCGGGCCATGGGCCTTGCGGCGGAGTACCGCTCCCTCGTCGAGCGCGGCGACGTGGCCGCGGCCGCCGAGGTGCGGCGGACGATTTATGATCTCGTCGGCACGCATCGTGGCGTTCCCGTGGAAGTGGCCCTCGCGATGGGTCGCAAGGACATCTCGCGCGAGCCACTCTACCGGATCGAGACTCGCGAGACTCGGGCGGCGGAGGGGCCGCACGACTGGAAGCCGCTCATGCGGGCGCGTGCGGGCGCATTCCCCGCGACGAGCTACTCGAACGCACGCGATGCGGCGCGCCGCATCGCAGGAGCGACGGAATACTCTGCAGGCGACGCCAACCCTGGGCTCCAGTGGCGCCTCGTCGAAGCTGACGAAGACACGGGAGGTGCCTCGTGAAGCGTTGGCCGCGGTACCCGACCGCCTTCGTCGTCAAGCACACGGCGCCATCACCAAAGGAAAGCCTGCACGAGAAAGCGCTAGACGCCGACGCGCACTTGAGGGACGCCGTGGCCCTCGGGGGCCTCGGGAAGCCCTGCGCGCGCCTTTGGGAGGGCATCGACGGCGATCAGACCACGGTGAAGCCCTGCGGGGAACCGGCGACCCACACGGCCCGGCTCCCCGATGGGACGCGCGCTCCTGTCTGCGACGATTGCGCAGAAGAGTCGCGATTGGACGGCCACTACGTCACCATAGGGACGCAAATCCTAAGTGAGGGTGCCTCTCTGCGGAGGAGTGGGGGACCATCGCCACGGGACAGCTTCATCCGCGAGTACACGGTGCGTCAGCGTGGAGGTTTCGCCCAACTCGTCGAGCTTCGGTACGGGCCGGAAGCTCAAGACTGCTACGTCAACCTCCCCAACGGGCTCATTCCACCGCGGTACATCGGGAAGAAAGTGCGCATCACGGTAGAGGTCATTGAGGAAGCGGACGGAGGGGAGTCATGAGCGACAAGGCCGCGCTGGCGCTCTTGCTCAGCCCGACGACGACCGAGGATGAAAGGTGGGCGGCCTTGTCGAAGCTCAGCAAGCGGGTGTTCGCGAACCGTTGCGAGTGCCCCGAGTGCGGCCACGAGGGTCCGCACGACGACAACGGCGCGCGGGGCGAAGAGCTTGCGTTCGCGTGCGCCGGCTGCGGCCTCCACTTCCACCCAGGCGGTGCGCCGTGAGCGACGCCGCGTCTCCCAAGTCACCCGCGGGCCGCGGCTGGACCCTCGCGCCGCGCTTCCCAGGGCACATGTGGCTCTTCGGAAACCTCACCGTCATGTCGTCCCTCGACATCGCGGACATGCCGGACGGGAACGGCGTGGGTCCGCAATGGCACATCAGCGTGAGCCACCGGGGGAAGCGTCCGAACGCGAAGCATGTGGATCTGGCGCTCTGCGCCTTCGACATGATCGGCGCGGAGGAGGACAACCACCACCCTGGCAACGCGCGCAATTTCTGGATGCCGGTCGACCCGTCGCGGCGCGTCGACTGCGAGTGCAAGACGACAGAGGAAGTGCACACGGAACCAGACGGGTACACGTGGACCAACCCGGTGCCTGGCGAAGGCGAGTGCCGCGGGTGCGAGCTTCAGCGGCTTCTCGCGCGCCCGTGCCCAATTCATGCGACTAGAGGAGGAGCGGATGAGCAACGTTGAACTGGATACGCACTTCGCCGACAAATCGACATGGGGTGCTGGCCCGTGGACCGACGAGCCGGACCGCGAGGAGTGGAGGACCGAGGCGGGGCTCCCAGGGCTCATCGTCCGCGGGCCTAGCGGGGCGCTCTGCGGCTACGTGGCCGTGACCGAGGGGCATCCGTGCTTCGGCCGCGACTACACCACCACCTACGAGACGGGCGCGGACGGGGAGCCGGACTACGCGAAGCCGCACCCGAACCCGGTCGACGAGCTGCGCGTGCACGGCGGCATAACCTACGGCGAGGCCTGCCGCGGGCGCATCTGCCACGTGCCGCAGCCCGGCGAGCCGGACAACGTGTGGTGGCTCGGCTTCGACTGCATGCACGCGGGGGACATCGGCCCGGCGAGCGACTCGCGCCTACCGCCAGAGCTGCGAAGCACCCTCAGCCTCGGTGGGACGTACAAGGATCTCTGGTACGTGCGGCGCGAAGTCGAGCGCCTCGCCGCGCAGCTCGCAGGGAAAGGCGGACGCCGACGCCGATTGGTGAGCAGCTCGTGAATCACGTGACGCGCGCGTAGTCGGCCTCCCGGCAGAACTGCATGAGGGACTCGGGGTCACACGACTCGCTATCCGCAAGCATGCGGAGCGGCAAGCGCTGGAGCATCCCTCGCACCACGAACTCGCTGCACACGTAGCGCGTCGGCGACGCCCACGGGTTCGTGATGACCCTTCCGAACCACCGCGCGAGGTAGATCGGCAAGTAGCCGAGCATGCCTCTGTAGTCGTAGCCGCGCCCTAACTCCCCCATGACGTATGCGGTCGTTGGTGCGTGGAGGGGAGGGAAGATGAACTCCAGCACGAGCGTCTTCCCGCGCAGCCAGCGCGACCGCTCCACCATCTCGACGCCGAGGAGCGACGCGTCTGCAACGAGGTCGACGCCATCGATCCTGAGGCCGATGCCGCAATGGCTCGCCTCGGAGCGGGAGAGCGCGCGGATGGCGCGGGAGAGCGGCGCCGTCGACGTCGAGAAGATGAGCGAGGTCACGCCGTCTTCACGCGCCCCGTCTTGATGCTCCACGTGACGTCCAGGTTGCCGGACGGGCGCCCCGCCGAGTGCACGGCGATCCTGAAGAACCAGTGCGGCAAGATCTTCTTCGGCTTGATGTCGGGCGACACATCCTCAGTTCCATCGCCGAGGATGCGCAGGCGGTTGATGAAACGGACGACGGACGGCGCGACGGTCATCAAGTGCCACTTCGCCGCGCCCGGCGTCGCGCTCGCCGTGATGGTGCCCTTCCCCGTGTCTGGCTCCGACCAGTCCCAGTAGCCCGTCGACGTGCCGAGCACCTCGTCTGCCGCGGGAACGGGGATCGCCGTGGTGAGGTCAACGGTGTGCGAGCCGTTGCCCGCCGCGGGGACCAGGATGACGCTGCTCACGATGTTGCAGTTGCCCGTGCCTGGCGTGCTTGTCGGCGCAGGCGTCGCGGGGATGACCAGCTCCATCGAAACGTAGTCGCCAAGCACGGCGTTCTTCCACCGGACGCTGCCACCGGCCACGTAGACCCAGTCCATGAAATCGATGTCTGTCGGCGTCGGGTCACTCGCGGAGGTGCCGGACACCGACACTTCGAACGCCTCGCCGTCGCCGCGCGTGGTCGTCGTGTCGCCCTGCCCCGTCAGGTAGTAGAAGACGCCGCCGGGGAATAGCGACGTGAGGAAGATCGGCTTGCCATCACTCGTGCGCGGCGTGAGGGGAGGGAGGCTCATGGCGTGTACTCATACCCCCGGACAACGACGTCGACCTCTTGCGATGCACCCGAGAGGCGACGCCTGACGATACGGATGGTTTTCGTGGTCCCGTTGCCGTCGCATAGCGTGCCGTTGCGAGACTTTTCCGTGTTCGGGTAAACCTGCGTGGTGAACCCGTTCAGGTAGACGCGTTCAATCAGAAACGCCGTGGTGCCATTGAAGTAGGACACTTCGATACACGAGCCCTTTTCGGTAGAGTCGCCTTCGCTACCTGCAACGACCTGCTGGAGGACGAAACGCTTGCCGTTGGCGATGACGTAGTTGTCTGTTTGGTCTGTCGATATCGCAAGCGCGCCCGCGAATGTGATCGTCACCGCCGTAGTTGCGGGCGGGGGTGAAGGGGCGGTGAAGGAAACCTTGCCCTCAATCTGAAGACGACGCTGCCCGTCGATCGGGTCAAGGCGCACGTCGAGGACTTGCGCCTTATCGTCTTCGTCATGCCCCATCGCGAGAAGCCCGCGGTAGCCAGAAGGCAACGTGGCATCGGGGGCCATGTCGAGGCGGAGATCGTTCGCGTCCACCAGGCGAACGGAGCCAAGTCGATTGGTCCCCGCTGCAAGAGCCTCGACGCTCGCGACCTTGAGATTGCCCGAGCCCGAGAGTGCGGCGGGGAGTTGTGACTCGGTGTTGGTCTTGTAGAACGCCGCGCCGTCAGAGAGGCGTTGCGCCCACGGCGCGGTCGCGGCTGCTGCCGCACCTTGGATGACGGTGACGGCGTCGAGGATCTTCTTCACGCCCGCGGTGTCGCGAATGGCCGTGAGGACCGTGTTGAGCGCGGCGAGCGTGGCCTGCGTGGCGAGCGTGGCGAGGGTCGTCTCGGTCGCGGCGCCAGCAGGGAGCGGGAGCGCGGCGGCGGAGATGGGTACGGCGCTCGCGCGGAGCTGCGCGTCGGTGAGCCCCGTGACGGCGCGCGTGGAGAGCGCGACGTCCAGGTTGTCGGTCTTCGCCTTGATGAGCGCGAGCGTGGCCTCGGTCGCCGCGCCGGCAGGAAGCGGGAGGGACGCCGCCGTGATCGGCTGCGGGGTCGTGCCGGTCGGGTCCGTGCGGAGCGGCGCCGCAGCCGTGCCGGCCTCCGTCCCGTCCGACTTGCGAAGGGTAACGTCGCCCTCAATGACCGTGAACGCGCCCATCAGGTTTGCACCGTCGCGATGCTCGCGACTTGCCCGCTGGACCTCGTGACGGTGTGCGTGAGCACCTGCCCGGCGATGGCGAGCCCCGCCGCGTCGTACTGCGTCTCGACGACGACGGAGACCTGCCCGCTCGCGCGCGTGACAGCGGCCTCACGCACCTTCTTCAGCTTCGCCGCCGTCTCCCAGACGGTCACGTTGGAGACCTGCCCGCTCGCGCGCGTGACCTCGACGTAGCTCGTCTCCGCAACGTCGTGGACGAGCGTATCGAGCGCCTCATGCTGCGCCTCCGAGATGCCGCTACCTGCGGCCAGCAGGTCGGTGAGCGTCTTCTCCACCGGGTTCGACACGTCGCGGAAGAGCATGTTGTTGCCCGCGCGCGTGATGTACGTCGTCTCGTCGCGGTTGCTCGCGTCTTGCAGGAAGATGCCCATCACCTCGGGCGCGTCCTGCTGCGAGTTGATCGGCACCGGGTAGTCGCGGGAGTCCGCGTCTTGGCCGCCGATCGCGGTCGACTCCTGCTTGAGGAGCTGCACCCGGTCTGTCGGCGCGGTCATCGGGGGGCGATCCTACCGCAAGCCGCGCGTGTTGACCGAGGCCATCGCATCGACGCCGGGGCATTCGTCGCCCCCCTGGCTCTGCCCCGGCGCCTTGTGGGACCGGACCATGTAGCCGCCTCGCTTCAGTCGGACGCCCGCGTACGACCGCTTGCAGTGCGGGCAATCCACGCGCGGGTTCGGTGCACACGGTGACGACATTTTTCGTTGACCTCCTCCTGCGGACCATCTACCAGTGTCCCTGCGCTCCAGCAGCTCATCGGCCGCCAAGTCTCCAGCTTGGCGGCCGATTCTCTTTTGTCTCAGCGCGGTGCCCAACGGTCACGACGCTTCTCGCTGTAGCCGTTGTGCCGGCGGCGGTGTCTCGCCGTCAGGACCAACGTGGAGCCGTCAGAGAGCGTCCACTCGATGGTCCTTCGCGCCGAGACGCCGAGGCCGCGGACGACCGCGTTGGCCACCTCGAAGAGGCTCACCGTCGCGATCGGCAGTCGAGACGTAGGGAGCTGCCGAGACGCGATGATGGGCACGTCCACCTCTTCCGGTGGAACTTGCCCGTCGCTCGTCTGCCACTCGCCAATCGGGGTGACCTTCATGGTGTTGTCCTCCAGGCCCAGGCCGTTATATCGAACATGGTTGCGTATTCCTCTGCGCCGCCCTTCTTGTGCGACACATACCAACTGATCATGGGGCTATTGTCGTTCACGCCTAGCAGGGTGGCGATCCCGTCGCGCACGTGCTTGGCGGATCCGACAAGATTGTCGGAGTCGAGCGCGCGCGGCGCGATCCTTGTGATGATGATGCCGAGCGTGGCGTCGGGCGGGATGCACCGCCCTGAGATCATGCGCGCGCCCTTCACGTTGCCGGGGTTGTCGGCCCGCCGCGGGCTTCGTTTGGTCGCGACGTAGTTCCACGTCAGGAGCGGCGCGAGGATCTGTCGCAAGCCGATGGCGACGGCGGCACGCTGCGCCTTCGCTCGCGCCTGCCGGTGCCGCCAGTGGTTGCTGCCGCTGACGTTGGCTTCCGAGAGGAGGCGGATGGGCAGCGTCACGTTGACGTGGAAGTACGGGTCACTGGTCGACGATATGATCATTGGCTCCAGGCTCGGCTACGAACCGTGACTCCGACCCGATGAACCGCAGGAAGATCGTCTTGTCAGAGGGGCCATTCCTCTGCTTCGCCAGAATGCCGTAGGTCCTCCCGCTGTCATCCGACGACTCAACTCCACCTTCGTCTACCTTGGCGTCGCGGTGCAAGAAGAAGATGTTGTTGGCGTCCGACTCGATGTTGCCGCATGCCCGGATGTCTGACATGCGCGGGAAGCGGACGGACGCGGACCGCGCCTCGACGTTGCGGTTCAGGGCGACGGCGACGACGAATGGGATCTTCAACTCCTTGGCCATGTTGCCGATCGCGCGTGAGGCGTTGCCAAGGTACTCCTGCTCACTCCGCCGTTCTTCCCCAGGGCCGCGCGCGATGTGCTGGAGAAAGTCAATGAAGACGACGCCAAGCGGCGTGTTCTTGGCCCTCGACTTCTCCAACATCGACTGGACCATCTCTCGGATCTGGCCCATGTGAACGCCGGCCTCTGCGTCCTGGATCCAAAGCGGTAGGCCCGCGATCGTGTTGGCCGCCGCCGTGAGACGTGACCAATCCGTTGGACTCAAGCGACGCTTGCGGATGCTCATTGAGTTGAGCCGCGACTTGGATGCTAGGAGCCGCAGCGCAAGGTCTTCGGCTGGCATCTCCAGTGAGATGAAGCCCGCACCTATGCCCGCGCTTGCGATCGTTTCCGCCCACTGGAGAAGTAGCGCTGTCTTCCCCATGCCGGGACGCGCACCTACGATCGTGACTTCCTTCGAATGAAGGCCGGCCGTCAGGATGTCGTACGGGGCTATCCCGGTGGGGATGCCGGTAACGCCGGTCGCGGTCGTGTCGCGTATTGACGCAATAATCTCTTTGAGCGACGTGACATTGTCAGCGATGGCGAACCTCCGCCCACTGTCCGCGCACGCCACCGCGCCGACCCTTAGGCTTTCAAGCATGCCTTGCGCATCGTCGTAGCCACAATATGCCTGCGCTTGGAAGCGCTGTACCAGCCCTAGCGCCTCTCGAATGCGCCATGTGTCGTACACCGCACGCACGTACGTATCGAGACTCTTGAGCGATGGTACGTTCGCCATCGCGCTGACTAGGTAGGCCATGCCGCCGCATTGCGGTAGGCGGCCTGCCGTCTTCAACGCGGCGCCTGTCGAGACAACGTCTACGGCCGCACCTGTCGTGAGGAGCGACACCATAGCTTCCCAGATCAGACCATGCGCTTCCGAATAGAAGTGCCGGCGCGTCAACGAATTTGCCGCGCGACGGACCATGGTCCCATCGATCAGGCAAGCGCCGATGACGGTGACCTCGGCATCCAACGCGCAAGGGGGCGGCTTCCCGTCGAACGCGCTGGCCGAGCTGTCCGAGGCGATGCCCAATTTCATCCGCCCGCCCGTACGGCATCCTCATCCCACGTCGCCGCGAGCGCGAGCGCGCGCTCCTTCCGCGCCAACAGATCCCACGCGTCGGAGTCGGTCACCTCCTCCGGCGGCGTCTTCTCGGCACGGGCGCGCGCTTCGATCATGGCATCGAGCATCTGCGCAAGCTCCGCCATCTGCTCAGGCGACGCCGGCTCGAAGGGCTCGGCGGGAGGCGCGGGGGGCAGGGGCGCCAGGGGCTTTCGCCAGACGATCGCGCGCCCGTAGCCCTGGAGCCCGAGGAGCCGGTTGCGGAAGGTCGCATCCCAGTCGGCCTTCGACTCGCCCTCGCCCACCCAGTAGGTGACGAACTCGTCGACGTGCGCCGCGGCGTCGATGCCGCGCTCATGCGCCCAGATCACGCTCTGCTCAGAGGGCCGCCAGTCCGCCGTGAGGAAGGACCTCGCCAGCCGTCCGCGCTTGCCGACCTTCGGCGGCTTGGGAGCGTCGAGCTGGAACGCCGTCGTGGGCCGTGAGCCGCCCGTGGACGCGCCCACGCTCCCCTCATGGGCGCTGGGAGCCTTCGGCGGGCAAGGCGCTTCCTGACCCGCGCTGGCGGCCATCGTGGCGGCCTCGCTTGGCTCCTCGCCTTGCTCGCTCTGCTCTGCTCTCCCCTCTTCCCCCTTTTGACCGCTGGTGACGGCTCCGGCAGTCGCGTCCAGGAGGTGGTGCTCGGAAGGGTCGTGCGGCGGTGGCGCGTCGGGCGATGGCTTGGCGGCTCGGAAGCTCTGTCGACCGTCGGCGATTACACTCGCGCACACTGGCGCGCATGCAGCCACCGCTGCGCATACTGTAACCGGGGCTCTTACTGGTGTGGAAATGTGGCTGTCTGGTGCTTGTGTATGGCCGTGATGGGGGTAGCGGAAAAGCTCGTTTTCGAGATTTTCCGCGGGGTCTCCCTTCCCGCTCCCAATCCCTTTCCCTTTCCCTTCCCAGATCCGTTCAGGCGTTTCCGGGAATCCCCCGGGGGTTTTCGGGACACAAAAATCGGCCTCTTTCGCCATGGCCTGGTGCGCTACGGTGGGCAGCTTCCACACACCGCTATCCGATGATGGAGGAGGGGGGATACGTGAGTCGGTATGCTCCAAAGACGGGGAGCTGCCGGGCCGACTGGCGGGGGCGCTCGCGGGGGTCGAGCCAGGGTCCTTCAGCGCGGGCATGAGATTTCGCACGCTCGGCTTGTGGATCCGCTGGTGCTTGGACCAGTTCTTGATCTCCGCGTACATCTCGCCGGCGTTCTCGTAGCGCTTGATGAACCCCCGTGCCTCCAGCTCATCGATGGCCAAGGCTGTCTTGTGGGCGGTCGCCGGCGAAGCGTCACCCGCGAAGACGTGGCTATGGATGTAGCGGGTGCTGCAACGAAGCCGCCCGTAGTCGTCGCAGAGACACCAGGCGGACAAGTAGAGGCGCCATGCGGTGTCACTAAGTGACGACGCCTTCTCATCATCCAGAAGTTCGGGCTTGATCGTACGAATCCGTCCAGCGCTCATTTGTCATCTCTCCAGTAAAAGTCGTCTCGTTGGTCCCAGAAACGAAGTGTCACTCACTCACCAAGAATCCAAGAGCTTCCGCTCTCGCGTGCTCTGACGGCAGCTCTCCGGCGACGTCCTCATACTTGATGGTGAACCCGCTCCTGCGGGCAATCATCGTGATGGTGACGCAGGCGCTCATTACGTCCGGCACCATGTCTGCTGGATACTTGCGAATCCGCGACATGCACTTCCGACACATCGGCCACAACACGCCGGTCACCTCCGCCGCGCACACGCCCTCCATGGCGGTGCATGTCGCACAACATCCGTGCGCTGCCTCGCGCACGGCGCGCCGCTTCCACCTGTCACTCCAGCCTCGCGCTTCCATCGCCCCTCCACTCCACACGCGCTCAGTGGCGTCTAACGGCTACCGCTGAACGCGCGCACCAATGACGTCCTGCATGTCCGACAGCGGCGCCTGAAGCCACAAGGCCGGGTCGATGCCGAACAGGTCACGAAGCATCACCGCGGCCGGCAGACCCGGCCGCCGGTCACCATAGAGCCAGTAATGCGAGCAACCACGTGGACCGAGCATTGCATCGGCCAGTTGCGCCTCGGTCCAGTTGCGCAGCCTCAATTGGAGCCAGAGCTGGCGCGCACCCTCACTTGCATAGGGTCCAATGTGGGTACGAACGCGCCGCATCTGCCCCGCTGCCATGTGGCCGGGGAAGGTGGCGCAGCTTCCGGCCACAAGTCAACCGTCTAGTGGGACGTCGCCCACATTTGCAGATAACGCCGCAATAAACTGGCCTCAGCCTACCTGAACGACGTTTGCTCTTGACGCTTCCTCGCGGGCGGTAGAACGCTGCGCGGACGGCGAGTAGTCGCCGGTGTGTTGGAGGTGGCGGATGGGGACGCAACCGAACCCGGAGAGCGGCCAACGATGGCGGTGCGGGAGTCGCGTCGTAACGGTCCTTGGGCTCGGCCCGACCCGTCATGGCGTTGATGGCGTCAGGTTTCAGCCGGAACGAGGCCATATCAGTACGGTCTCGTTGCGCTCGTTTCTGAGTACGTTTGAATACGTTGGCCAGGTGCCAAAGAAAGCTACTTGAATGACCCAGCTAGCGACCGTTACGACAAGCAGCGCCATCGTGCGCGACACGCCAATCGGGATGCTCACCATGGGTCAGTATGACCTGGTGCATAAGATCGCGGAGAGCGCCTTCGCCGCAGGTCTGGCGCGCAACGCTGACGAGGCGTTCGTGAAGATGATCCGTGGACACGAGCTTGGCATCCCGCTCATGACCGCTCTCAACGCGATCCACCTCATCGAGGGGAAGCTTGCCTATGACGCAACGTTCATGGAGGCGCTTGCCCGGCGCCAGCCCAGCACCGAGAAGTTTGAGTGCTTGGAGACCACGGACGAGCGGTGCGTCTACATCGTCAAGCGCACCGACTGGACGAGAGAGCAGCGCGTCGAGTGGACCTTGGAGAAGGCGGCGGCGGCGGGCCTGACAGATCGCGGTAAGGATGACGCTTCAAAGAAGCGAAACAATTGGGCAAAGTACCCAGCGCAAATGCTGCGCGCGCGTGTGAAGGCCGACGGGGCGCGGCTGGTCGCGCCGGAAGCGCTCCACGCTATGTACTGCCACGAGGAGCTGGCGGACGGCGCTGGCCCGCAGGTGATCGAGGGGCCAACGCCCGCCGCCATTGCCGAAGCCTCGGAGTCGGCGGGCGCGGCGCTCATGCTCGCGGCGGCGCTCGGCGCTCGCATCAAGGCGGCCTCGACGGATGACGATCGGAAGGCGATCCGCCGAGACATCAAGGCCGCCGGGGCCGATGGACGGCTCGTCGGGCAGCACTACGAGCTGGTGGTCGCGCAGTACGAGCGGCGCTGGCCCGCGCCCGCGGTAGTGCCACCGGCGGCGGCGGCGACAGCGCCGGCGGCGGTCGAGCAAGCACCTCCGCCTGCGCCGAGCAACGCGGCGCCGGCCACGGCATGAGCGGCGCGCAGCCGCCGCGCATCACCGCCTCCGGTCTCGCGCGGGTGCAGGCGTGCCCGGCATCCGTCGCTCTTCCCGTGGTGCTCAACACGAGCGAGGCGGCGGAGCGCGGGACCGCCATCCACACGTTCGCCGAGCGCATCCTCTCCGGGTGGGACCGCGCCGTCGCGCTCGCGGGCGTACCAGAGGAGTGGAGAGAGACCTGCGCGGGCTTCGAGCCGCTCGCCGCCGTCGCCGATCTGCGGCGAGCGAACCGCCTGGTGGAGGCGTCGTACTGCCTCAACGCCATCGACAACACTGCGACATTCCTTGGATCTGGCCTCTCCCGCCAGTACCCGGCGGCGGCCCTTGGAGACATCCACGGCACCACGGACGTCGAGGGCATCAACGCGTGGCACGGCCGGCCCGTGATCGTCGACTGGAAGAGCGGCTCCCAGGACGTCGCCTCCCCCCAAGACAACCTGCAACTGCGCTTCGCCGCGCGCGCGGTCGCGCTCTTGCGCGGAGCGTCAGAGGTGGAGGCGCGCGTGGTCGCCATCCGCAATAGCGGCCGTGCCGACATCGACGCCTATGTATTCTCCACATTCGCGCTGGATGACATTGGCGACGAGCTAGAGGAGCTGTATCGCCGCGCGCTTGCCATATCCGAGTCAAGCGACCGCGGCATGGCACTCTTGCCAGTCTTGCGCCCCGGCAAGCATTGTCGATACTGCCCGGCCTTGCCGGCGTGTCCTGCTCAAGTGTCGCTAGCGCGCGCGCTATTGCCGAACCTACAAGCTACGCAGGCGACACTCGGCGCCATGACTCCAGAGGAGCGTGGCGCGGCCTTCATGAAGTATCGTGAGGCGCGCGCCTTGATGGAGATCTTGCACGAGGCATTCAATGCACTTGCCAGAGCCGAACCCATTCCTGTTGACGATGAGAAGGAGGTGCGTGAGATTACGTTCCTCAAACGTGCGTTCAATCGGCAAGCTGCGCTAGCGATGCTTCGCGACAAGGGTGCCACTGAAGGCGAGATCGCGAGCTTGGATCAACAGGTGAGGCAGGCCCGGATCGACGTCTACAAGCGCCCCGGCCTCGTGAAGAAGCGGAAGGGGCCATCGTTTGGCAACGCTTGAGGAAATCATGGCGGAGCTGACCGCGCTTCGCGAGCAAGTGCGCGACCTCCACGTCTTCTCTGAGGCCATGTCCCGTGGCCTCATCGCCCCCGAATCGGACACCTCAGACATCAACGTCCGGTTTATCCCTTCTAGGTGGAAGGGCGCCATGACCATGCGGGGCCAGCCGATGAGCCATTGTCCACCAGAGTTTCTGGATGAATATTGCGCGGCGCTAAAATTCATCTCGCAAAAAGAACGCGAGGAGCGCAAGCTCTATAACGGTAAGCCTGTCTGGCAACGTACCGCGGCGGATGCCGCGCGCGCCGCACGGTGGGCCTATCGTCTCCGCACCGGCTACTCACCTGCAACGGCCGACGAGGCCACTGACGGCGTGGCACCTGAGCGGAGTCGGTTCTACGAGGAAGCTCCGCCGGTGAGGCCGAACGTCACGGTTCCAACCTTCCGAACGGACGCAGACGACGACGACGACGACGACGACGACGACGAACCCTTGTGAGGAGACAGCGACGATGAATACGACCACGACGAACGGTGACGCGACGAACGGCCACGTTGATGCTGCGGTTGCAGCGCCGAAGCTCCCCGCCCTCACGCCTGCGGAGCGGCTGGCGAAGTTCGATGCGTACGAGGCTGCGGACTCCGCGGTGTCTGACGCGCTCGCTGCGCTTGAGGCGGCGCAGGAAGTGCGCGCTCAGAAGATCCACGAGATCGCGATCACCTGCGGCTGCGGCCCCTTCGAGTGGAACGGCGCCGAGCTGACCGTCGCGAAGAACAAGCAGGGCAAGTTCTCGTTCCGCCGCCGCGGGCAGAAGGAAGTCATCAGGGTAGCCTGACCCATGCTCGCTCCCATGGCAGCGCGCGGCCGAGAACCACGCGTTGCCATGGCGGTGAGCTACGCCGCGCGCCTTGCCTCAGCGTCGCGCAGGCGCGTGAATAGCTCCTCGCATCGTCGGCCGCCCTTCACGATCTCACCCTTGAGCGCTACGCCAAGCTCCCAGACCTGGATCTGACCGTCCTTGTTCTTGTCGAACACGTGCTTGTTCCACATGTACGCCGAGCGCAATATCTCGCGCTGGGACGTTTCGGAGCAGAGTACGTACGCCTCATCCGCGGCGGCCTGCTTCACGAAGGCAGGTAGGAACACCGCGGTGTAGACCGTCTCGACGGACGAGAGGTAGCCCTTGTGCGCGAGGAACCATCCGCGGACGATAGGGAGCTGCCCTCGCACGCCAAGCGCCTTGAACTGGTCCCTGGTTCTGCCGTACCAGCGATAGACCTTCGGCTCTCCAGGCTTGGCCGTGTTCTGTCCCATCCATTGCAGGATTCCTGTTGCGCTTGAACTTGGATTCGCCGCGTCAGCCCTGGCGCCAGCTCCCTCGATCCACATCACGCTCAGTAGATACTGCGGCCGGCAAATCGCTTTCGGCGTCGAGCACGCCTCCGCGATGGAGCAAAGCTCATCGAAGTCCGCATCGTCCCAGTCCGCCGTGAGCGACGGGATGGGCTTCGGCACCGTCTCCGCCGACGCGAGCCCGAGAATCCTACCGAGGTTTGCTAGCCATGGCATCGCTCATCTCCTCCCTCAGCATGCGGGCGACGCGCGCGCTCTCCCCCTCCTCGGCCAGGATGTCGCGCACGCGCTGACCTGCCTCGTCGTCCGGCGAGAAGATCGACCGCATGGCCGCCGCGAGGGGCGGGATGGCTCGCACGCCGATCTCGATGATGCGAAGCCAGTCGATCGGGTTCATGGCGCGGCGTCCCCTTTGCACGGCAGGTTCTTCGCGACCTGGGCCGACATGATCAGCGCGTCTTCGAGCTTCGGCGGGAGGCGGCCGGTGGGCCGGCGGGCCATCGATGCGAGGGCCGCGAGCGCGGGCGCGGCCTCGCAGCCGGCGCGCGCCATCGCCCCGTCGTCCAGCGCCTCCTCGGCCTGGAGGAGCGCCCCGCGCGCCGTCGTGTACTCCTCGGTGCACGTCTCCGCGAGCCGCACGTCACGCGTCCGCATCGCCGCGGCCGCGCACCACGCATCGGCCACCACGACCCCGTTGGCCACCGCGAGGATCGCCGCGCGCGCCTCCGCCCGCGGCGAGTGCACCACCGGGCGGCACGCGAACGCGAGCACAATCCCGATGGCCGGCCCGCACCCCACGAGCGCGGCCTTCATCGCGGCGGCCTCATGTCCACCTTCATGTCCACATCGAACCCGCCGCCGCCATCGGGCGGAGGCGGCGGGCGCATCGAGTCGGCGATGACCTTCTTGATCGCAGGATCAGACAGCCATGGCGGCGTCTCGTTCTGGCCCTTCACGTAGGCCGCCACCGCCGTCGACGCGGAGAGCAGCAGCGTCCCGAGCGGCACGAAGAGGAAGGACGGCGGGACGTGCCCCGCCGCGATCCCCCACATCGGCACGCCGACGAAGATCACGCCCACCAGCACCAGCGCGAAGACGCCCAGCACGGCCACGGGCCAGGTCACGCTCTTCATTTTCTGCCTCCGTCAACCATGAAATACCACTCGGCGGACTGCGCGGGGGCGACCGGAGACGGCGCCAGCGCATCACGATTCATCATGAGCTGGACGCTCGCCACGGCGGCGGAGATGACGAACACCAGGAGCGCGAGTTGCCGCGGAGGCACCCTCACCTCGCGCGAGGCCAGCGATGCAATCGCCGCTTTGTGGTCATCGAATCGGTGCACGATCCTCTGCTCTCGGCTGTCCCCCGCGCGCCCGACTGAGCGAAGCTGTTCGTTGATGCTGGCCAGGGCTTGCGTCGTTTCCGCGGTCTCGCCCGTGCGGTGCGTCTCCATCGCGGCCAGGTGCCCCATGAGGCCGACGCCGACGCTCTGGATCTCGTGCACGGAGGACTCCGCCCGGCGCATCGCCCCGAGGGACGTCTCCAGCGCCTTCGCCGATTGCGAATCGATCGCATCGATCCTACGAGCCAACTCGTTGACTTTGTTGGCTAAAGTCTCGTCGGCTCGCTGGAGGAAGGAAAGGCGGTGTTCGATCTTCTCCGCCTCGCGACGGAGATCCTCTCGAAGCATCCCGAGCAACGCATGCAGGCCATCCAGCGTCACGCGCTCGCCGGTCAGCGGCTCCCGCTCTGGCATCCCCGAGCCCATCTCAGCACGCACCCGTCTTGTCGACCTTGACCACCTGCGCTGCGTCTACGACGCCCGTGGAAACGTCGAGCGTCACCGCCGCCACGGACGTCACAAGCGCCACGCCGCCCGCGACCGCCGGCCGCACGATGTACGCCGTAGGGGCGATGCGGACGAGTAGCTTGGCGTCTCCAGCCTGAACGCATTCCATTTCATATTCGCGACAAACGACAGTGAGAATAGGCACCGTGGGTAGGGCGGCGCACACGGCGTCGATGCTCGCTGCGCCGGTGACTGGTGCGACGAGATACGGCGCGTAGACAGCTCTGGCCAGGGGCGCGTCAATCGCAATGAAAGTTGACATTGTGAGTACCGCAATACTGGTTGCAACGCAGAGGCGTGGAAGCGGCCGGAAGACGTCATCGACCACCACCAGGCCGCCGAGGAGCCCAAACGAAGGCAGGTTTGGCGAGCCAAGGGTGAAGCCAGTTTGCGCGAGGAAGCTCACGTGAACTTCGTCCTGCGGGCCGGGATGCCGCTCGTCCCACCAACGGCGGCGCCAACGTAATCGCGAAGTTCGGCCGTCTGCCAAAGCGTTCCATCGCCACGGTATACCGTGAGCAGACCCGGAGCACCAGGAGCACCCTCCGTCCTGTTGTGATGTACCGCGTAAACCCAATCGAGCTGTTCGACCGACTCACGTACGATGAACTCCTCGTGCGTGCGACGGTTGATGTCAGCGCCGTTCGACGCCGCGAAGTGCGCAAAGAACTCGAAACCGGCCACGGCGAGCGGCACCGTGGCGAGGTTGAGGTCTCGTTGGTACTCACCCGGTGATAACGATGCGCTCACCTCGGCCATGACGGCGGTGCGCGTCGTCCAGCCGGCCGTCTTGAAAAGGCCGTCCGCCCAGTCGAGGTAGCTGTTCGTGACCAGCGGGTTGCGGATCGCGACGGTGGGCGCCAGACCAGTCACACCGCCGCCGCCCTCACGGTCCACCGTGAGCACGAGCCGAAGGAGTGAACTGGCCTGGACGTCCTGACTCATGTCCTAGCTGGCTTTTTTACCAAAGTCGATGATGTCCATCCAGAGGTCGGTCGCGTTCTTCGCGATGCCCACGAGGATGACCCGGTTGCCCGCGCCGGGCGGCGTGTTGGCGGCGGTGAGTCCGCCCGTCGCCGCGAGGTAGAATCGCTCGCCGATGGCCGCGCCGGCGACGACGCCCGCCGCCACGCCGTTGCGCACCATGCGCGTGTTGTTGCCGATCGTGGCTTGCGCGGTCTCGGCGATGCCGAGCACGTACGCCTTCGCGTCGGTGTCGGCGCGGCCCTTCTGAACGCGATCGTTCGTGGTGCCGCTGACGAGGGGATCTGCGACCACCACCGCCTCGTCCACCGGGACGTTGAACTTCATCGAGCCGTGGATGTGGAGAGCATCCGCGTTGCTGCCGTCCACGAGGGTCGTTGCGTTCGCCGCCGTGAAGCTCGCGCTCACCGCGACGGCGTTGATCTCGAAGGAGAGGGGGAGCCCCTTGACGGAGAGACCGCCCGCGGCGCTCTGGAGGGTCGTGCCGTTCAGCCGCGCGCCGAGGCCGGAGGCCGTGCGCTCAAGGCCCGCCGTCGCGTGGACCGCCGCGCGCAGCTTGCCGCCGACGCCCGAGGCATCGAACTCCAAGCCCGAGCTGCCGCCGCCGCTGCCGGCGGTCTGCGCGGCAGCCGCCGTGTCCAGCTCCACGTCGATGGTGCCGGTGTTGTTGATGAGGCCGGCCCCGTAGATGACCGCCGTGGTCGAGGAGAACTGCGCGAACGCGAGCGACGTCGTGTCGACCACGATCGGCGCGTTCGTGGTGAGCACCCACCCCGTGTCCGCCAGCGTGCCGCCCGCCTCGACGAAGACCGCCGCATTCGGCGTCAGCTCCAGGTTCGTGTCCGCGTCCGTCGTGCGCGTGAGCACGAAGGCGACGCCCGCCGTGCCCTCGGTCGTGACCGAGTAGAGGCCGCGGTTCGCGCCGGTCGCCTCGTCCTTCACGAGGATCCGATCGCCGAGCACCGTGGCGACGCCATCGACGGTCAGGATGCCAACCGCGTCGGCGGTGAGCGTCTTGCCAACGCCGCTGCCCGCCGCGGTGTTGGCCGGAAGCCCGGCGATCGTGGCGAGGCGCACGCTCGGCTTCCAGTCAATGCCAACTACCGCCGCGTCGACATATGCCTTGTTGGTGGCATCGGTCGCGGCAGTGGGCGCGCTCGTGATCGTGACGGAGGAGAACTGGGCGCTATCTGCAAGCGCCATCTCCTCCGAGTAGCCGGCCGCAGACTGGAATAGGGGCTTACGTAATGCCATTGATCGCTCCGTTGTTGATGACTATGATCTTGCCTGTCTCATCATCATACGAAGCTTGCGAGAAGTCTATACCGTAGACTTCGCCCATATCAGCCCACATGCCGGCGACCTTTGCCTCTTGCTCCTTGCAGTGTTCGACAAGGAAGAGCAGCTCCGTCTGCGCGGCATGAAGCTCGCGCGCGTGACGCAGCGCCATCGCGGCGGTCTCATGCTTGCGAATCGCTACGGCCTGTACGGCTGCGACGGCCTTGCTCTGGAGGAAGTTGCAGAGGAGCATATCTTCGCGGTGCATGTGCATGTGCCCGGCGCGCTCTTCTGGGCCGCGGATCATGTTCGCCAGCGGTGAGGCTGGCGGCGGAGGAGTCACAACGGCCTCGGCCTGCGGGGGCGTCGCGCCACGCTTGGACACCCGTGGCGTCTTTCTCTTCGTCGTCATGACACGTTCACCTTGCACATGTTCATCGATGGCCTCACGAGCACACGTCCAACGTCAACCGCGATCCCCATGCTTTGGATGAACGCGGGCGCCGTTGGCGGCGTGGCCACAAGCGCCCCGCTGGCGCCCACCCACAACCGCGTCGCTCCTGGCGGCAACGCCACGTCGTAGAACCCTTCAAGGATCGCCACGCCCGTCGTGGCCGTGTCCTTCGACAGCAGCACGCCAATCGCCGGCATCTTCGCGATCGTCAAGATGTCCGCCTTCGCCACCTGCATGGTGCCGGACACCGCGGGTCCCGACACGTAGACGCAATCACCCGGCGCGTCGCTTGAGAGACAGACCACGCGTGCGAGGCGTGCGGCGGCGCTGACGGTTAGATGGGCCACTCATGCCCCGGCCAAGAGGGGATCGATGCACTGAAAGGTTGCCGGCACCGACCTCACGATGCCGGCTGGCACCGTGAGCTTCGCCTGGATGACGTGCCGCCCCAACTGCTCCGTGTCAGCCAGGATGAACGTGTGCACCGCCGTCAACTGCGTCGCCGTCGCGCCCACTTGGATCGCTGCGGCCCACGTGAGCACGGCGCCGCTCGGCTGGCGCACCTGGAAGGACGCGGCCGTGACGGTCGTCAGATCGATCCCGCTGGAGCCTTGCAAGATCTTGATCCTGATGGCCTCCGGCGCGACGGCACCTTGGTACACAATGTTTGTGCCGCTCATGACATAACTCCTCGCGCTACGTCAGAATGATTGCTGCTCACGCCGGCACCGAAACGCTGTAGCGGGCACCGATGTACGTCTCGCATTTCTTGCGCTCCGTCGTCGTAAGCGCGCGTGTGATGGCGAAGTACTCGCACATCCGGCCGTCGGGGTTTTCGCCGTTGTTGCCGAATCTGATACGACCTGGCGTTCCCGGATTCGTGATGTTGCCGCTCGTCTGCACTCCATTCTTCCAATTCTTGCCGACCGTCGACGTCTGCTCGATCATCTGAATTAAATACGTGCTCGTCGTCATTGTGGCGGTGCCGGCGAACCCGCCCGCGAAGTAAGACATCGCCGTGGGGGACGAATCAGTACGTGGCCCAATTAGCCAGTTGGAGTCGACGCCGTCGATGAATCGCCCGAATCCACTCGTAAGGCGTGACATCCAAACGCAGAAGATCGTGAACGGGTTTGCCAGCGAAAACGAGCTGCCGCCCATGAAATTCGTTGTCGCAAAGTCGACGCTGTTCTGGCTGTTCGCACCAGTGTCGGCGACCACAAGAGACGGGATGCGCCCAGCCGTGCCTGACGACATATTGCGAGCGTTGCTGGTTTTGTCCTTCCACAACTGGACAGCGTGCCCCGTCGTCGTCGCGGGGGTCGTGCCTGCCACGTCCTGGAAGACTCCGAAGTCCGCGCGCTGCCATTGCGCGAGGTCTGAGCCTAAGTCTGCGGGCGTGAAGGCCGCGCCGGCCCACGTGCCGCCCCCGAACCCCGCGGGCGCGCGCACGATGCGCCGGTCTGGCATCCAGATGGCCATCAGTTGTTCCTGACGAGGTCCGCCATCACAACCCAATCGGTACTATTGGCGCTGCCGGGCGTGCACCGTACGAGGATGTTGTTGGAGGAGATGGCGACGTCCACCGTCGCCGCCGCATGCGTGCCGTACCCTTTGACGTCACCTGCGGTCGGCGCCGCTCCCTGCCGCTCAAGGTTGCCGGAGTTGGTACCCGTGCGACGCGAGAACAAATCGGAAACCCAGTGCGCTCGGACCCCGCCAGACGCGGTCGTATCTCTGGCGAGCACGCGGATGTTCGCGTCGTAGACCGTGTCGGGATCGACCGCGATCGTCATCAAGGTTTGATTGGCGGTGGTGGCGGTCGTCGTGGTGACGGTGCGGGTTGAGAGCCATCCGTCCGTGGTGCCGCCCTGCACCGTGGCGCACGTGACGGTGGCCACGCCGCCAACGCCGTTGAGTTGCTCGACGACCGACGCTCCCGTGTTCCCCGTGACGCCGCCCGTGAGCGTCTGCGCGGCCTGGTTGCCGTTGGGGAGAAGCCCCGTGACGTGGTTCGCGCCTCCCGCGAGGTCGACCGCGCCGTACGAGAGCGCCGATGCCCCAGTGACCTTGAGCACGTTGCCGGTCGTGAGCGCGCCCGCGACGGGCACTGTCGCTCCGTTGATCCTGGCGACCACAGGCAATGGCAACGTGCCCGTGAGATCGCCTCCCGCCGTGATCCCAGCGGTGAGCAGTCCGTTCCACGAGCCAGACGCGCGCACGTAGAGCGCATCGGCACCCGTCGGTGTGCCGTCCGTGCGCGCGTAGAGCGAGCCGTTGCTCGGGGTCGAGACGGGCGCGCCAGACCCGCTCGTCAGCGTGATGCCAGACCCGAACGTGACTACTGGCGTAATGTAATTCCCATTCGCGATGCCGCCGACGAGCTGGTACATCGTCGTCGTCGAGCGCACCCACACGAACATCCCGTCTTGGCGCAGGTAGTCTGGAAGAGTGTCGCGCGCCGTGACATCGGCAACCGAGTGGTCACCACCCTTGATGTTGTCCTGACGTGCTTGCTCGAAGGGGCCGCCCGGCGCGACCGTTCCGCCTAGAATGATGTCGGCCATGTCAGGTCACCGCGATCGTGAAGGGTGAAGCGACGAGGTTGTCAGAGCGCCACACGCGGTATGTTCGCGTGACGGCGTTGCGTAGGATGGTGGCCGATCCGATGTCGCTGAACGGGAACACGAAGCCCGTCCCGTTGTCCTTGAAGACCTCGGTACCGCCCGTGTACTGCGCCTCATCCGGCCAGAGAAAGTAGAGGTACTGCGTGGCCGGCGTGAAGGCGCGGAGTTGCGCGCGCGCTTGCTGGAGCGAATCGAGGAAGCCGGCTTGCAGACCTGCGTTGTAGACGTCCGTTCCAACCAGCGACGCGAGCGCCGAGACGCCGTAGTAGACATCGCTCGTCCACGTGATGCCCCACGCGGCGTTGCGCACGAAGCCTGCGGTAGCCGTGAGCGTCACGGTGAGCGCAGGGTCAGCGCCAGCGTCCGATCCGCTCCGCTTCACCGTGCCCGTCGCCGTGCCCGTCGCGAACGGCGTGTTGATCGTCCAGGCGCCGAGGTTGATGTCCCCGCCGTCTGTCGAGCCGCTGTAGGAGTTGGCGATGCTCGCGCTCGTCGGCGGGCCGGAGAGATAGGTCGCTGCCGCCGCGAAGCCTGCGCCGATCGTGTCGCCGCGCCGCACGAGCGCCGCGCCCGCGGGGCCGGTGCGCGCGAAGCTCGCGATGTTGAAGTCGGGGTCGATGTCGGCTGCGCGGAGTCGGCGAGAGATGCGCGTGTTGGCCGGGTCTTCGACGATGACGGCGCCCGCGACGTTGATCGGCGCCGGAACGCCACCGCCAGAAAGGCCCGTGTCGATGGTCCGCAGCGCGGCCTGAATCGAGCCCGACCACTTGCGCACGGCGCCACCAAACTGCGCCTCCTCTTGCGTGCCGAGGTCGACGAGCCCGGTCGGGGACAGCATCGAGATGCCCGAGCGCGTGTCCACCATCTCCCGCTCGGCCGCGTCGTTGCGACGGCCGTCGTTGACGATGAGGCGCGGCATCCACTTCCCCCACCGCACCGTGTTCGCGGGAAGCACCACGTCCGGCGGCGGGGCGGTGACGCCCGTGTAGACCGCCACGTCGCCCTCGACCGTCCACCCGCCCGGCGGCGTCCACCCCGGCGGGCCGTAGACTTCGAGGCGGTACTTCTCCCACCCCACCGTCGTCGGGAAGACGAAGGAGATGGTGGCGGCGCTCGGCGCAGTGACGGCGCCGAACTGGTTGACGCCCGCGTTGACCTTGATCTCCAGCTCTGCGCGAGGTGTCGTCATCTCATTTCACCCACATCACACGAAGGAAGCCTTTTGCGCCGGCGCCGCCAAAGTTGCCACCTACGGATCCGGTCAACCCCGAGCCCGAGGCGCCGGCGCCGCCGCCACCCGCACCAGTGTTCGGCGCCGTCGCGCCGCCCACACCGCCGATCAGGCCGACTCCGGCGCTACTGCCGTTGCCGCCGTTGCCGCCGTTGCCGCCTGCGCCGAAAGCCCCGGCGCCGCCGCCGCCGCCGCCACCTCCCCCAAGATATCCGGCATCCGCGATCCCCAATGTGCCGCGTATCCCGCCAGCGGCGAGAGGTGAGTCCCCGCCATATTTGCCGTTGCCGCGGAATGGATCTCCGCCAATGCCGCCGTGGCCGCCACCGTTCGTGCCGATCGGCGTTTCCCAGACAACGGCATCCGTCGTGCCTGATGGGTTCTGGCCAGGGGATGGGCCTCCTCCTTCCGACGTGGCATTAGTCACGGCGACCGCTTCAGAATAGAACCGGCCGCCGCCACCACTCTTCATCGTGCGCGTGCCGCCCGTGCCAACGGCGATCGTGTTCCCGCCAAACTCGCCATTACGGCCAAGCGAACCCAGGTCACCGCCGAGACCTCCGGCTCCGATCGTGATCGGAATCACCTCTCCTGGAGTTGTGTCCAGCGATGTCCAGACATAATGTGCCCCAGCACCGCCGCCACCGCCGCGCCTCGCAAAGATGCCGGCCGCGGCCGTTCCAGCCGCGCCGCCACCGCCGCCGCCGCCACATCCTTCAAGGAAAACGAGCCTCACATCCGCCGGAACGGTGAAGTTGCCGCTCGCAGTGAAGTCCTGAGTGTGGACCTTGGCCGTTCCCTGCTTCCAGATCCGCCAGCCGCCCAAGTAGATGAACGTTGCCCATGTACCATCATCAATGGTGCTGAATCCGAGCCGATACATTGGCGTAAGGGCGTCATTGCGAACGATGACGCTTCCGGCAAAGCCGACTTCGCAATAGAACGTTACCGTGTCGCCCGTGATGGCCGTCGTGTTCTGTAGCGTGCACGTCCGGGTGCCGGTCACCGCTGCCGTGATACGCCCGACGAACCCATATGAGCCGAATCCCGGGAAGACGACATCCTCATCGGCAAGCGTAAGGATATTCTCGATAACGCGCCCGGCTCCTGCGGGGCCGCCCATGGCGATGGGCGCGTTCATCTGAAGAATTGCGTCCATGCGGACGCCAAGGCCGCCGATGATGATGGCCGCGGCAGGCGCCCACGTGCCGCCAGCGTCGCCGTTTATGGCGGTGAACGTCTTCTGGTCGAGATCGTCAAACTCCGCTTCGGTCGGGATCGCGCCAGTGATCCAGTCGGCCCGCGTGCGTGTGTTGTGCGCCATGGTCTTGTCGTCCTATATTGTGATGACGCCGATCGGCACCATCCCTATTTGCGAGGACCCGACAGTGAACGGGCCGAGACCGCTTGCGATGCCCCAGATCGTTGTTCCGCGCACAAGCCGTCGCATCAGAGCATCTATCTTCGATCGGGTCACGCGACTTTGCGCCGCGGCGGGCGTGACGACAACGATCATCGATCGGCGCATCGAGATCCACACGGGCGCGTGTGAGCGCAGGATGGCTCCCGCGTCGTGGCTCTTGGTAATGATGGCGCTCGCCGTCGTGGGGCCTGACGTGGACGCCGACAGAATCGTGATCGCTTGTGCGCTGACGATGTTCTCTGGCTCCAGAGAGAGGATGTCTCCAGGGACCATGCGGGCGCCGTCGCCGAGGATGTTCGTGTAGCCGAACGTCTGCGCCGTGCCGCTCGGCAGCGAGATCGCATCGTTGAGCTTGTAGAAGCGAGCCAACCCGTTGGGAGCGTCCCACGCGCCGGCCGTCGCTGGGCTCGCGGGGAACAGGCCGGGCGTGGTCCCTTGCGGCTCCGTTCGGAGCCCGATGAAGGCGGCCCCAAGGAGGGTCGTCAGCGCGGCCTCGATGCTCTCGCGGCGTGAGCCACGCGAGATGAGCTTCCGCGACGCGACCACACGACGGCGCTCCTCCTCGGATTCCGAAGGCATCGGGGAGAGCCCGTACAGGCGCTCCAGCGCGGGCAGGAACTCCACGGTGCGGCGCGGACGGCGCTGCCCGAACCCATGGCGAATCGTCGCGTGCGCAGACGCCAACGCCAGAGCGCGCGCGTAGTTCGTCCCCGCCGTGTGGTCGTCCTCGTCCGCCCTGGTGAACGCCTCCGCCACACCCGCGCGCAGCGAGACGTAGATCGACTCCGCTACAGTCGGCGTGGCGCCGAACTGTATCAGGCCGAAGGGGGCGAGAGCACCGAAGGCGGGCAAGTCAAAAGACCTCGACGGTGGAAGGGACGTCCGCCGAATCGCCGTCGATGTTGGTCGTGTACACGTCCACGCCATTCGAGATAATCAACGCGTTTGCAACCGAGCCACCAACGTCGTTGCATGTCGCCATTGGCCTCGTGTTCGAGGATGGGAACTTGCCCGCCGCCCACGTGATGGTGTAGTGGCCGACGCCGACGTCTGTCACCGTGAGGTCGCCGGTCGAGATGTCCTCGCGCGCGCAGGCGAAGCTATGAATGCTGGGCACGCCCGCAGTGGCAAAATAGATGCTCACGCGTAGGAGCGGAATCATCTTGGAGGCCGCGACGGCAAGCCGCGCGATCTGCATGTACTCCTCAGCCGCCGGCATGTGAGGCGGGACCGTTGGCGTCGCGTTCTCCTTGACGCCGTTGATGATGTCGGCTTCGCCCGGCCGCTTCGGCGGTACCTGCTGAAACGTGACCGTGGGAGACACTGACATGGCTGGCCCCTCAGAGTGGATACGCGCGCAACGAGCGCAGCGAGGTGAGGTACGACGTAGACCCGATCGTGCCGCTTGGCGTGGCGCGCGGCAGTGCCGGTGAAACGACCTGCACGTCATCGACCGCCGGCAAGCCGTAGACGGGGATCAAGATCCGGCCGGACAGCTCGTACGGGAACGCCTCGAAGCCTGATGGCTCGCGACGACGGCGAAGCCCGCCGAAGTCGAACGAAGAGTGGTCGCCCGGCCCAAGCTTGTTGAACTCATCCACGAACGGCGTGCCGAGGTCTGCCAGAGAATCGCTCCACGGCATTGGGCGATCGTTGAGCTGCGGGATGTAGACCGCGTCCGACGCGCCGGATGCCGACGTGAACGACACCACCCATGGCGATCCGGTGGTGCCGATGCCGGAATCGATCTGGAGCACCGTCTTCCTGACAAACTTGACGTTCGCGACGTCCCAGAAGGCGATCGTTGACCCCGCGCCCGGCGGCACGGGCGTGGTCTGAAGGGTCGCGATGGATGCGTGGAGCGCATCGCCGCTGGTGACCGTCACGTAGTACGGCTGCGTCGCGTGGTAGAGCGGCCACGGGGCGAGGTCGCTCCAGCCGGACGAAGCCCGGCTCCACCGAACGCGCAGGTCGACGTCCAGCGGATCGTCGAGGAGCGCGTAGGAGAAAAGGCCGTCGTCGCTCGGCATCTTGCCGATCACGTGCGCGCGCACGGCGGCGATCTGCGTCGCGTTCGGGCGACGGGATGCGCCGCCCGGCTGCATCGTGAACGCAAGGCCGATCGTGCCCGGCCCCAGGATCGCCGAGTGGGTGAACGCGGCCTGGATGGACAGGCCAGGGGTGAGGAGGGCTTGCGCACGGTACTCGGCGCCGTTCCCCGCGAGCGCCGGCTCGGCGCGCTCCGCACGGATGCGGATGCGGATGTCATCGTCAACCTCGTCGGCGCGCCCACCGGAGAGCCCGGATCCGTCCGACTGCGTGACGACGATGCACGTGTCCCCGAGCCCCGCCGGCGGTGACGACCACTTCAGGACGGACGCGGCGGGGACGTCGGACTCGGGTCCCGTCTCCACGCCGAGCACCGGGACCTGCGCGCCGTTCAGGTAGAGCTGCGTCGTGGTGCAGGCGTAGCGAAACCCCGTCTTCTCGTTCGTGCACTGCGTGCCGGCGAAGATCGTCTCCCCACCGATTACCGTGTTCACGATGACCGCGCCGGAAGCTCCGACCGCCAGCAAGCGCCGCGGAAGCCCGAGGTCTTTCGCCTCGTCCTCCAGATCGGTCCCCGCGATGTTTTCCAGGTCCGACCCGCCGCCGAGCGTCGCCGCTTCGGCGTAGAGCGGCAGCAGTTGATCTGCCTGAATCCTCGCATCGATGCCCGGCAACGTGCGCGGCCCCACGCGCGCGCCAGGGTTCAGTAGTTGGTAGTCGCGCTCATACCTGCGGATGATCTCTTCGCGGGTGGGGATTTCGAGCTTTTCGGCCATCGTTAGACCCTCACCGAGACACGCGCCCTCACGGAGGGTATCCTCAGATTCACGTAATCAACATAGAAGAATGGCCGCCCGTTCGCATCAGGAGCGAGCGGTGCGCCAAGAAACCGGATGTCTCCGGCATCGATGAGCGTGGCCAGGGCATCGCGCACCACCGACAGGACCGTCAGCTCCATCGCTTGCCGCGATGTCCTGCGCAAGCGGCGCGTGTCAAGGCCCGTCGCGATGGAAGAACTCACCCCCGTGAGCGAGATGCCGAGCGCCAGCGCCACCTCCTGATCCACCGCATGCACGCGTTGCAGCTCACCTTGGGCGTCGAGCGGAAACGAACGCGTGAACATGTCAAAGTAGGCCGACCGGATCGAAGTCGCGTCCGCCCCCGCCGGGACGACGGGGCTATGCCCAGCGAAGCCAGCTCCAGCGGGAAAGTCACCGGCTCCCATGGCTCCTCCTTATACTACTTGAACGGACAGTTGATCGTGGGGATCTTCGGCAGCGATGGGATCTTCGGCGGGACCGGCAACGCGAACGGCAACGGTGGCAACTTGAACGACGGGATGATGTTCGGCACGCCCGGCAACGCCACGCCCCCTGGCAGCTTGATCCCGTGCGTCGGGTCAGGCATCACCGGCAATGACGGGATCTTCGGCGGCGCCGGCAACGCGAACGGCAGCGGCGGCAGCTTGAACGATGGGATGATGTTCGGCACGCCCGGCAACGCCACGCCCCCTGGCAGCTTGATCCCGTGCGTCGGGTCAGGCATCACCGGCAATGACGGGATCTTCGGCGGCGCCGGCAACGCGAACGGCAGCGGCGGCAGCTTGAAGGACACCGTCAAGTTTGGGAGCGAGCATCCCATTACGTCGCCGTGACGTTCTTCGTCTTCAACTCCATCATAAGAGGTACCAGCGGTACCAAGAGCAGCTCTAGAGCATCACCTGGCACCTTTGGCGGCAAACACACCTTGAACGTCCCGCGAAGGGCGAGCAAGAGCTGGTTGATGATCTTCTCCACCGTGTCACCGTTCGCCAGCGGAACGGACCCAGCCGGGGCACCAAGGATGGTCGTCCCGTTGCAGACGATGCCATCCGCATTGACAACCACGAACGCTGTCCCGTCTGCGTTCTTGATGGTGATGCTCTTGTCCTCGGCCGCCATCGTGATGCACATGCCTTCGCCGTGTACGATCTCGATGCTCTCCTTGCCGGCCTCGCGAACGTTGACGCCGATCGTCATCGCCTTTGCTGGCGTCGCGGTGTCGCTTTCGCTGCTGAAAGAGTAGGGGATGTAGAGCTGGTAGCTGCCGGTCTTGCCGTCGATGAACTGAAACGCCGGCAGCGCCTTGCGTCCGCCGTACATCATCGCGCTACCAAGCTCCATCACTGGCACTTTGAGGACGAGTCGCAGGTCACCAAGCGGAAACGCGTGGTTGTCCTCGTTCTGCCGGAACGTGAGGAACTTGCCGCACTTGGTTGGGTCTGGGACCCCATTGGCTCCACGTGTCCCGTCGTGCGGGATGCCGAAGAAGCCGGAAAAGTGGTGCAGCTCGTGCGGCGAAAGACCCGCCTGCTCCTCCCCATACGAATCCGGCTGAACCTGCGGGATGCCATCATCCCCGTAGCTCACCTTGATTCCAGCTTGCAGATCCCAGTCTTGCATCACGTCACCACTTCTTCGTAACCAAACACGAGGTCTTCTGGACGCATGAGCCGGAGCGCCGTCGTCGTACCGCTGTTCGAGCGCTGATACCTTACATCCTCGATGTAAACGAGGTCTTCCACCTTCAACTGCCCGCTTGCGAAGTGCGCCATTGTGTCGGGACGCCAGACTACACTCTTGCCAGTGTTAACGTCAGTCGTCGTGTGGCCGGCGACGACCACGCTTAGCTGCCACGCCCGGCGCCTGTACTCCGCGATCTTGCGGCGCGCCATCAGTTGGGCTTGGTCGTTGCTCTGGATGTGCCAGTCACGAAAGGTATGTACACGATTGTACCCCCAAGTCTCGTACATCTCGTCGTCAACAAAGCCACCTCTGAATTTGACGCTTCCTTTTGCTCGGGCTCCTCCACGACCATAGACGATAAACTTCGCCGCCCTGTCCGCCGCCGAGTTGCGCCAGTTGTAATCGACGACATTGGCTGGACCGCCGTCTGTCGGCGCGTGGACAAGCCTGTACATAGGCTTGATGTCCTTATTTGGCGCCGTGATGAGCACCTTGCCTTCCGGCGACGCGTACATGAAGAGGCCAGACCTATCAAGGATCCGCTTGATGAAGTCAAAATATCTATCTCCGAGACGCATCCCTATCGGACCGCCGCCGATCAGCTTGTCTTCCTTGATGCTCGACTTCGGCAATGGGACGCGCCCCGTCGCCATCGCTGTCCTCATGCCGTCGTCCGTGAACTCAACAAGCTCGCTCAACGACACTTCGTCGGCGCCCTTGAACACTCCTTTTGCTAGCACCGCCTTCACAAACTCAAGATGCTTCTTCTCAGTGAACGATCTCTCCGCGTCCGTGTAGCTATCGTGCACGTCTTGCAGCGTGTCACGGCCCATGATCGATGCTGTCGCCGCAACGCCGCCGCATGAGAAGCCGTCAATGAAGCCTGTCTGCACAAGCTTGTTGCCGATGAATAGCTTGAACTGTTTTCGCGGCTTCACCTTTTCCAGAAGCTCTTTCAGGGCTCCGGCGTGACCCACCGAGAACGTGAACGACGCCGGTTGCGTGAACACCGAGACGTGAACGTCGTAGCTCTCTACGTTGGTTATCGTCTCGCCCTCGATCTCGATGCGTACCGTATCGTCAAACGAGCCAGGTGACAGCGGCACGTCGACCGTGGCTGTTGCCGCAACCTGCGCCGGCGTCGCCAACTGCGCCGGCTTCGTGCCGCCCGAGCCGGCTCCTTGACGCCGCGCCGCGCGCACCTGCTCTGCGATGAAGGCGAACGCCTGAAGGGACAGGATGCCGGCCTGTCCCGTTTGATCCTCGATGCCCGTGGTGGTGCCCGTGATCGCGGAGAACGGGCGGGCCACACGATGGATCTCGGGGAGCGACGCACCCGCCTGCTCCACCTCCAGAGACTTGGCAACCCGCGCCGGCTCCTCAGGCGGCCCCGCCGCACTCCGGTGCTTGAACCTCCGCCCGATGCCGGCAAACGACTTCGCCATTACGGTAGATACCGTATGACGGTTCCTGCCGGTATCGCAAGCGCATCCTCGATGCTGTTCATGTCCAGGATGTCTCGCCCGCGTGAGGCGTCGCCTCCGTAGACGGCGGCGGACAGGCTTGGCAGCGTCATCTGCGCTGGCGTCACATATTCGCGAACGTCATTGGCTCTCGTCGCGGTATCCTTTAGGTCGTTGACGCTTTGCCATAGGTTCTTGCCGCTCTCAACAACCGGCCACGCCTGCGGGTTCGAGATGAACGAAAGCGCCCTATCTGCGCGCTGCACGAGCTGCGATAGCTGGCCAAGCTTTCCGGCGACCTGGTTGGTGATCAACTCCACCGAATCCACGATCGCCAGCACGCTGTCAGCGAAGCCCGTTATCTGGTCTAGCAGATCTATGTCGGCCGCTGTCTTCGTCGCGTTGCTCTTCTTGATGTAGTCGTCAATGGCGTTCTCCCAGAGAAGCTTTCGCCGCCGCACCCCGCCCGTGCCACTTGGAAGCGCGCCAGGGATCTTATAGTTCACCGATCTGTCCTCGATGAACTCTAGCGATACCTCCTCACCGCTTCTCAGTGCGACGTTTATACGTCTCGAAAACTTGCTTATGAATGCCGGCATACTGCCGACTGTCGGCATGATAAGTTGGCTCACCGCGGCCGTGTGAAACAACCTTTGCAGCTCTCGCAAGACTTCAGGATACAACGGGAGCCCGTTGTTCTCGTCGTCGTAGTCGACGTTTTCGTCAAAAACTGGCGTGACGCTGAATCGATATAGCTCCCTGCCAATCTTTTCGATCGCTCCACCGTTGACGTGCGGCCACTCGTGGATGTGGTGACGCCAGCCGCCAGACACTTGGATGCTCGTGTACGGAAACTTGAGACCGCCGAACTCAGCCTTCGGCAGCTTGTCAAAGAACGGGGTGGGTAGGGCTTGCGTCATGGCTTAGTGATCCGGCAGCCAGCCGCCATTGGATGTACCGACAGTCGGGGCTGTTGCGGGTGGCTTGCCAGCCGGTGTGATAATCACACGGCCTTCTTTCCTAGCTTTCGCCGTCGCTTCCGAAGCGATGGCGATACGCTCAAGAGTCCTTATGAACATCGCCACTGGCACGCCGGAGTCGCGAACGTCCTTGTTCGCAGTGTCTATATAGTTTTGCGTGGCTTGGTCACCTACTCTTACGCCAGGAGTGGCTCTGCCAGAAATGGCGGCGCCTGCCGCCTCAACATATCCCATACCAAGGCGCTGTAGTACGGATTCGAATGATGGGTGCGCAGCCTCATCGAGTGCCCGTCTAGCTGGACCAAGCTTCTTTTCGTTCCCCGCCTTGTCTTTCGCCTTCTGCGCCTCTTCCGCCGCAAATTGCTCAGGCGTTAGTGTGACTGGATGCTCTTTGGTCGCAGATTCGGACCGCTTGCGTTCAGAAAGCGCCCGCTCGTCTGCCTCGCTAGTGGTTTTGATCGCATCATCGATCGTATCCTTTTTCTCACCGCCAACGAGCTTGTTTATGAACGTCACCGCCGCGCTCAATGCTTTGGTAAAGTCCAACAAGCCAGACGCTATTGTCGGCAGGATGGGAATGATCTTGGTTACCAAGTCGCCAACGATGGCGTCCATTTTGTTGTTGAAGATCTGAACCTGGCTCAGCTCTGACTGCTTCGCATCGAGAAGCGAGCGTTCTAGCTCCGCTTGTGCCACGGTCGCCGTGGTGAGGTCTTCGAAGGCTTTGTTTAGCTTCTTCCTCGCCTCAGCCTCTATCTCAGCAGCGGTTGCGTTCGGGTTGGTCTTCTTGAAGTCTGCAACA
>Ga0315293_10000415_pt1 | contig 39308 bp, 39 predicted proteins | sample YL17G13_20_MG_FD_203071 | JGI IMG/M metagenome (GOLD analysis project Ga0315293, IMG submission 203071) | Sediment microbial communities from Yellowstone Lake, YNP, Wyoming, USA - YL17G13_20 | ecosystem: Environmental > Aquatic > Freshwater > Lake > Sediment | place: USA: Wyoming | collected... | reverse complement strand
CGAGGACGATGAAATGGATGACGAGGACGATGAAATGGATGATGAAACCATTGACATGACAGACGCATCTGATTCTGAAGTTCTTAGAGTTTTTAAAGCAATGGGCGACGAAGATGGAATTATCGTAAAAAAAGAAGGTGGAAACATTCACCTTACAGATGGCGAAGACGAGTACATGATACATTTAGGTGAATCTGAACTTGATATGGGAACAGACGACGAGTACTATGATGGATTATCGGAAGATGATGAAATGTATGGTGATGCTGATGTGGACATGGAAGGAGCTATCTATGAAATTGAAATGGATGATGAGGACGATGATTTCTCATTAGAAGACGATGATGATGATTTTTCAATAGAAGACGAAGATGAAATGGGATTTGAAACTCCTGTGAGAGATGCGATCAGATCTCATAAAGGTAGATTTGAAACACCTATGAGAGATAGATTAAGATCTCGTATGGAAGATAACATGGGAGATGACATGGAAGATATATTCAGATCTCGTAGACAAAGAGACTATGAAGATGACATGGCAGAAGGTGTTGATCCTGAAATGGAAGAAATGTATGGCGGAAACAAACATGATTTTAAAAGAAGTAATGGTCATAAAATGGGTGATGTTGATGGACATTACAAAGACTATGAAATGGAAGAAATGCATGACGGAAACGAACATAACTATGAAATGGAAGAAGACATGGAATCAGATTCAGTGGATTTGGACACAGTAATGGAAGCTATCAAAAAAACACTTAAAGCAAAAGGAGTCGGAATTGGTAAAGGACCTAAATTCGCATACGACAAAAAACCTAATATGGGCGGCGGATTTGATCAAAAAAGAAAAGAAGCTTTCGGTAAAGGTACAAAAGCGATGGGAACAGGGAAAGCCAAGTTTGAATATAAAGAAGGTGAAAACATGGAAAAAGGATCTATGAAAAAAGTTGAGACCAAAGAAGCGTCAAGAACTTATGGTAATGGATCTAAAGATGGTAGTCGTGGCTTGAGAAAAGCGAGAACAAACAACAGAAATTTTGAATATAATCCATTCAAAATTTCCGAAAGTACAAACCAAGAAGTTCAATTGTTAAGAGAGAAAAATGAAGAATACAAAAAAGCTCTTGATATTTTTAGAATTAAATTGAATGAGGTTGCTGTTTTCAATTCAAATCTAGCTTACGCAACACGATTGTTCACCGAACACTCAACGACAAAACAAGAAAAAATAAATGTTCTTAGAAGATTTGATAATGTTGAATCTTTGAAAGAATCAAAAAGTCTGTACAGAGCTATAAAATCTGAATTAAATTCAGGTGGTTCTTCATCAGAACAAAAAATAACCGAATCAATTGAAAGAACTGTTAATAGATCTGTTGAGTCAGGTTCAGCAGCTAATTTGATTGAATCAAAAACTTACGAAAATCCTCAATTCTTAAGAATGAAAGATTTAATGAGTAAATTATAAATAAAAATAAACTAAAAAAAATAAAAAACCAAAAAAATGGGAGCATTATTAGAATCAGGTCTTGTTGGTAATATTGGGTTAAAACACCTTAAAGTTATCAAAGAAGACACAATTAACAAATGGGACAAGTTAGGCTTCTTAGAAGGTCTAAAAGGTCACTTAAAAGAAAATGTGGCACAATTATATGAGAATCAAGCGTCACACCTTATAAACGAAGCAACTTCTGACGGATCTTCTAACGGAGCATTCGAAACTGTTGTCTTCCCTATCGTGAGAAGAGTATTCTCTAAATTGTTGGCTAACGACATCGTATCTGTACAAGCAATGAACTTACCTATCGGTAAATTGTTCTTCTTTGTACCTCGTATTCAAGGATACCAAAACGCATCATCTTATGACGCTAATGGCTACCCTCAAACAGGAGTAGCAGATGCAGGTGGAGTACACCAAGCACCTTACGGAGCACCTAATGGGCCAACTGACACAAACGCTGGATACCCAGGAGGTACCGCACCTAACTATCCTTACAAAAAAGATCTTTACGATTTATTCTACGAAGGAAATGAGGCAGGTTTAGATCCTCCAGGATTGTTTGATTACTCTAAAGGTAAATGGACTGCAGTTACCGCTAACACAGCTGTACAAGTATGGGCTGGTAGTAGCTTAGTTGACGCACCTTTAACGGCGTACTCAGGAAACACAAGAAAAGTTGTTATGAAACTTTGTGGATTTAACAACTCAGGAGCAGGAAAACTTATTGGACCAGACGGTAACGAAATGGATACTGAATCTTTCCTTTCTGACTTAAGAATCTACGGAACTTCAATTATTTCTGCGAATACAACACCATGTAATGTATTAACTGCAACTACAGGAGGTCTAACAGTTTTTGTTCCTTTATTATTTAGAGTTGTAACTCAAATATATGGTAAAGGTATCGTTGCTTACGGACAAAACACAAACACAGTATTTAACAACAATGGTACATACCCTAACGACCCAACTAACGGTGGTAACGGTGGTAACTATAACGATATCTGTGATAATAACGGATGTATTTACTTAGAGGTAGATTTATCTTGTCCTGTATGTGCTGATTGTGATGCAACATCACTTGACGGATACACAGGTACTACAATCTACTCAGGTACTTCTGGTACTTCATTCATCGCTTGGTATAGAAGATATGCTAACCTTGAGTTTGAAGATCAAATTGGTGAGGTTTCTTTTGACCTTGAGTCAGTAACAGTTTCTGTTACAGAAAGAAAACTAAGAGCACAATGGTCTCCTGAATTAGCTCAAGATGTTGCGGCATTCCATAACATTGACGCTGAAGCTGAGTTAACTGCATTGTTATCTGAGCAAGTAGCAGCTGAGATCGATCGTGAGATCCTTCGTGACTTGAGAAAAGGAGCGGCTTGGCAATTACGATGGGATTACAACGGATGGAGAAGAATTTCTCAAACAACATCTTACACTCAGAAAGATTGGAACCAAACTTTGATTACAGCAATCAATCAATTGTCGGCACAAATCCACAAGTCAACTCTTCGTGGTGGTGCTAACTGGATCGTTGTTTCATCTGAGGTTTCTGCAATCTTTGACGATTTAGAATACTTCCATGTATCTAACGCGGCTCCTGACCAAGATCAGTACAATATGGGTATTGAAAGAGTTGGTACATTATCAGGTAGATACCAAGTTTATCGTGATCCTTACTTCCCAGCAAACCAAGTTTTGATTGGACACAAAGGAACATCATTGTTAGACACAGGTTACATCTACGCACCGTATGTACCTCTACAATTAACACCTACAATGTACAATCCGTTCAACTTTACTCCGATCAAAGGAATAATGACGAGATACGCAAAAAAGATGGTAAATAACCGGTTTTACGGAAGAATTACTGTAGATGGTGTTAGAACATTCGATTTAAGAGAATTGAGATAATCAAAATCTTAAAGAATAACACTAAAAGGGACAATTTATTGTCCCTTTTTTTATGCCCCACATTAACTATATGTTTTTTGGTCAAATAGGTTATATTTATATGTATATGAAAAAAATAGAATTAACAGAGTCACAAATAAGTGAAATTATAAAATTATATACTGAAGATTTATTGGGTTCCCCCACTATTAGCGAAAAATTAAAAATACATAAAACAATTGTTTTAAATACATTAAGAAGTAATGGTATTATTCTTGGTTCATCAGGTAGAAGAAATATTGGTGGTAAAAAAATTTCTGATAAAAAATGGAGAGAAAAAAATAAAGAATCGGTAAAAGAATATGTTAAGAGTTGGTATGAACAAAACAAAGAACATCGTAAAGAATATCTTAAAGAATACCGTAAAAAAAATATAGATAACATTAGAAAAACCAAACGAGATTACGAAAGAAATCGTAAATCGAGAGACCCCCTCTATAAACTAATCAGTAATTTCAGAACCGCAATATATCAGGTATTAAAAGAAAGTAATGTTGAAAAAAACAAACACTATTTTGATATCCTACAATACACACCTGAACAACTAATATCACATTTAGAAAATAAATTTACAGATAAAATGTCTTGGGATAACTACGGTGATTGGCATGTGGACCATAAATTACCAATAACTCATTATAATATTCAAGAAATGGGAGATAGTGAATTTATGAAATGTTGGTCATTAGATAATTTACAACCTATGTGGGGTGTTGATAATATTAAAAAATCAAATAAATTATTTTAATAAAGTTCTAATTGCTTTAGAAATAACTTCAGTTTCACCAATACTATAACAACCTTTTTGATGAGCGGATTTAACTGACTCAATTAAATAAAAAAGTGAGTGATCATTATCCATCGTTGATAGTATTATTTCAAGGTGTTCTTCACTTAGTAGATCGATAGTCCCAAATAAATTACCATAGTTTGTATTTTCCTGTTCCATATTCATAATAATAAGATATTTATAAAATATAATCAAATGAAAAATTTAGATAGAATCATAAAAAATATAATTAGAGAAGCTACCGGAGACAGTAGTGGATCTAGAGGTACTTATATATTACCAATGCAACCAGGACTTAGACCATGGAGTGGAACTTCATTAGGTCCTTATACAAAATCTGTTTCTAAATATGATAGCCCACTTTTGGCGTATGATAGTTATGATGGATCTATGGATGAAAGATTGGATCAGATAAAAAAAATAGAATCCACCGCAAAAAAAATTACAAATTATATTAAAAAACATCCTTCATCAACATTTTCAGATGATGATGGTAATGTGGTTAATCCATTTATGTCTAAGGAAGGTTTGCCAAGTTTTAAAGAAAAAATGGAACCATTCACAGAAAAGGTACCATTTAATGAATGGGTTGAGGTTTCAGATAATGGAATATTAAATGAGGATCTTGCCGTTTGGTTTGGTAAAAAGAAGAAACCTAAGGGGTCTTCTCAACCAAAAGGTCCTTGGGTTAACATTTGTAGTAAAGTTGACGGTAAACACCCTCCCTGTGGACGACAAGATACTTCTAAAGGTTCATATCCTAAATGTAGGGCGGCTGGAGTTGCTGGTAAAATGAGTGATTCACAAAAAAAATCTGCATGTCAACAAAAAAGAACCGCTGAGAAAAAAGATACTCAAACAGGAAAAGGTCAAAAACCAATAATGACATCATATAAAACAAAAAAGGAATCCGTAGATTCCTTAGTTAATAATATTTTAATCGAAATTAGAAACTCGGTCTAAGATATTGTGTAGAGAGTTAGTGATTTGTGAATTAACCTCACCCTCATAATTAAGTCTTCTCTTATCTGCCTCAAGATCAAAAATATATGTTAATCTTTCCCAATCCCTATCATGTAGTTTAACATTATAATTATAAACGTGATTAGTGATCTCAACTCTATGATCTGTCATTGTTATGAAAATTTTCATATCGTCATTTTTAAGATAACGTTTATCAGACATTGGGGCAATCATAAATTCCGTATCTTTATGTTGAATTATTTTAAGACATATTTTAAAACACGTCTTTTCATATGATAGGATTTCATTTTGATAAGTTGGTATAATATTTGAAGATTTTTTTGACCAAATATAAAATTTAAGTTTTAATCTACTTAAGAATCTTTTTATTTTGTTTTTCATATCTATATATTGTTTGTTTGTACAAATATATATAAATTATTTGAATAAAAAAAAAATTTTAAAAAAATTAACAATAAGCTCCTGAACAGTGTTTTTTACCGTCAAGACCTTTGATTTTACCTTTACATACTTGAACAGCATGTCCATTAGCATATGCCGAAGGATAAACATCGTATTTAGATTTGGCAGATGCTTTACCACGAGCACAAAGTGGGGTTCCTGTTTTTTTCTTACTTTCTGCCATGACCATATCTTCATTATCCATATTCATAGACATTTCCATACCGTCTTTTTTTGATTCATTCATTAAGAAATCAAATACCTGATCCATATTATTTTTAGATTCAGAAATATGGTCTTGAGCCCAATCATGTCCATTATCTAATATAGACTCAATCATATCGTGGTCCATATCTAATAATATATCACATTGTCTTCTCATTTGTTCTAAATTAGAAAAAAACATATATCTCTGAGAGTTTTCTTCGTGAGTCTCTCTAATTACTTTCCTTATAATTGAATCTAAATTTCTCATATTATTAATTATTTAATCCGTTAGGTCCACCTAAAGTAACCGCTCCAAGTTGAACAACTGCATTTCCTTGGTTATTAACTGCCACAGGGTGTGGTACATTGACAGTTGTTGCCACAGTGTCACAAATAACACAATCAACATATTCAGTACCTGAAGAATATGTGTAATTAGGTGTAAAAGATGGTGTAGGTGTATTTGTTGGTGTTACTGTTGGTGTTACCGTTTTTGTTGGGGTAACCGTTGGGGTAACCGTTTTAGTTGGGGTAACACTTGGTGTGTTTGTTGGTGTTACTGTAGGTGTAGGGGTTGGTGTCGGCGGTACTTCTTCACAATCTTCGCAACCCGAAAAGGATCCTGAAACGTAAAAATAATTTGTTGTTCCTGAATCACTTAATCCCTCAAAAGTAGCACAAAATGGTGTTCCAGAACCAAATTGTATTTCATAAGTAAGACCTGTTGTAGGAACACCATATTCACTACAAAAGTTAGTTGCTTCTATAGAAATATCTTCATCTGTACCACATCGTATAAAATGAAAATTTAATGACTCTCTACCATCACCTTCTAAACACGCACAACAATCGTCATATAGTTTAACAAAGTTTATATTTAGAGTTTCAGCACTCAATGTTACTGCCCCAACAGTACCACAAAATGGAGTCTCGCTAATACCGAACTCTACTGTGGCTCCCGAAGTTAATGTTACTGCAGAAAGAATGTATACATCATTAGTTATACATTCATTTATAATATAATTTGGCATATCTTTTTCTTTATAAATACTATCTTATTCAACTTTCTGATTAACAATCATGAAATTAATTTGTTGTTTATAAACATTAACCTGTCCTGATGTAGTTACTTTGATGTCAACAAAATATTCGTTAGGTATTTTATCTCTTGTATCGAAGATAAAATAGTACTCATTAGGCGTTCTATTTAACTTTGTCCAATCTTGAACAATTACCTCTGTTGTGCCTTCCTTAACATAAACTCTATATTGGCCATTAATATTTGGTAACTGTTTGTTTGTTGTATAAGCTTGTTTGATTATTACACCAACTTTTCTTAATTCGGTGTTTAATATTTGTTCATTTTGTTTTAATCCGTAATAACTAAATCCGTATTGAAAAGGATCGTTTGTATTTGTTCCAATTTGTATGGATTTTTTAATAGGGTATACCGTAAATTCATTTATTTGGTTTGGTAATGTAAAACCATTTAATATTAAATTTGACCATGTGTCCGTAAACATACAGGGAGTTTTATAACCTGTAAGTGGGGGTAATGTAATTTCATATACACCTTTTGTTCTTAAACATGATGGTAGGTTTTGAAGTCCCACAATTGGGGTACCTGATGAATCAGAAATTGTAACTGTAGGATTTTGATCCAAGTTTTGAAAATCCCCATCTTCATAGATGTATAGATATAATTTGTTAGATTTACCTAAAGTAAAATTATTTCTATCGTCTTCGATTAAATCATCATATGTTGTTAACAGGTAAGGCTCATAAAATGTTTGAGTATGTCGTGTAAAAAATCCTACTGAGTATGTTCCTGTTGTGCCAATTAAATTCTCAACCTGAGGAAGATATGCAATACCCCATCCAGCGGGGTTAATAAAAGATCCACTAAGAATTTGATTGATTTCATTTGTCATATCAAATTCAATATTTTCATTACCAAATTCAAAATGTTGAATGTCAACTATTGTAATTGCCGAATAGGGAACAGGGCCCAAATTTTCATTATTGTATATACCAGGGACTTGCCAATTTTTAATTGTTGTTGTTTGATACCAATTTGAAGGTCTGTCTGAATAAGCTTTATTAAATTCAAATGGGTCTCCATAATCTGAAAAATCATAACCAACACCTTCATCCCAATATTGTGGTTGATTTGGGTCAAAATCAAATTGAGGAATTCTAAAAAGAATAAGATCAAACGAAGTTGCCCTTAAACTTCCATCTGGCATTGATGTATTTAACAAATCTTGATTGAATGTTGAGGTATTTGTCATCTTTAACTTATGATTCATTCCACTAACACCACAATTCAAAGAAATAATGCCTTCAGCAACTTTTTCTTTTAAAAAAGTTAAGTCTAAATCAAAGATAAATCTTGAATAACCTATGGGATTGGAAATACCTCCATCACCATAAAATAGTTGCATAACGGGATTTCTTCCTGTATTTGCATAATCTTGGTAAATGATTGTGTTATTTCTATTAAAATAAGAGTTATTAATTGACATTCACTTTTATTTAATAAATATCAATTAATTCTAATATTTTGATTTAAAATTGAATTGTCCGCATCATCGAGTATTTTTTGAATATTATCTATACTTGTACCATCTGTTCCAATAGGTATTGGGGCTTCATTTGGGTTATGTACATGAGATCTTAAAAACTTTACAATCAACTTAAGAAGTTTCATTAATTCATTACCTCTTACCATAGGATCAGTATTTGGTAACACATTGTTTACAAAATAATCTTGGGTAATCCCATATAAAGTATCTCTTGGTAATAAATTAATTTTTGACTTAGATGGAATGTCCGTTTTGTGAGATAATAGGTATAAAAAATCACCAGCCATAGTTCCGTAAGTTACAGGTTTTTGATTATAAACAATCTGTTTTAGTGTTATTGTTTCTTTTACTAATTGTTGTCCAATAACATTTTGAGCCCAAACTAACGCACTTCCAAATTGTCTATCTGATGGTAATAATTTAACTTTCTTAAAGAAGTCATTTACCATATTATATTCTGTGGCTGCCGTTGACGAAAGTTTGCTTATATTATTATAGGTAGGTCTAAAATAAAATGGAAATTGTTTTTCTAATTTTGTGTCATTTTCAAAAGGGTATTGGGTATAACCCTCAATAGTGATTTTACCTTTATTGACTCCACCAATGAATTGATTAATTAATTTAATACTATCATCTTTTGTTTTACTTGTAAATTCTAAAGTATATTCAGGACCACTTTTATAAGCGTCCAAAGGGGTGTTCATATTAATCTCCGTAGATTTGGTCTGATCTTTAGGTAATAAAGAATATAATTTAATATTTCCGTTATATACTGTTGTGGCTGTTACCCCACCATTTGGAGTTGGTCCTGTAGTTTGGAATTCATTTGTAATCTCCCACTCAATTAATTTTTTAACTAATTGAGATTTTGATGAGAATAAAGTTTTTTTTAAATCATCTAACTTTTTTCTTTCTAAAGAAAAACTTGATAACTGAAGAAAACTTCTGTTTTGCCTTGGGTTTGGTAAATTAAATCCTGCGGTTTGAGTTTTGATGTTTTTTCCTGCCCTTATTAAAATCTCATCTTCTTTTACAATAACATCTGCGGTACCTCTACCCAATAAAGAGTTATCCCCTGGTTCCGGGTAAATTCCATTAGCCTGACCTTTAATTTCAAAACTTAAAGGGTCTTTAATATTATTTGCCTGTTTTAAGAATGTACCACTAGCTAACATTGATTCTGAATTGTGCCAGTTTTCAAAACCATTATTTTGTGGTCTTGTAATTGGCCCTTGAATGTAAAATTTAGTATTGTCTACAACTTGACTTGTGTTGTAATAGAATATATGAATATATTCGTTTTCTTTTGGTACTTGACTCAAATAGTATGGAAGTAACGGTAAATAAATTAATGGATCTCTTTCAGTCCATATATCTTTTTCAGGGTTCCAATTATCAGGTAAAAGAGCGGATTCAGTTTCTTCAATTGGTACCGCTCTAATACGACCCAACATCAAAGGATCTTGATTGTTAATCACATATCCTTGAAATATTACTTTTAATTCACTCATTTTGATTTAATCCTTTCGGTATATTCTTTATGTATTAAATTATAAGTATTTTCTAACGAGTCTAAATGGTGCGTTAATTTAATTATAGATTCTTTTGTAACTTTAAAGTCTTCATTAATAAACTCCATAGCTGTATGTAAATCCTTATTGGATTTTTCTTTATAATCTTTAATAATCTTTAAGATTTCCTCCGCTTGGACTCTTTTCTTATCTAAATCAAAATGATTTTCCATATGCACTTGCTGGTATTGTTAACCCTATTGGTAATACTGTTAATGGTGGAACACCAGCTGCGAGTTTTCCATTTTGGATATTTTCTCTTTCTTGACCTTCAATAATCGCATACATGGACGCCACAAATTTATTTGGACTACCGTCCGGCATAGGACCAACAGGTACTCCTATTGCCTCAAGGTTTTCCATAGTGTTCATGAACGCTCTTGTTGAAGAATATCCGGCTAATGCTTTTGATGCCAATAAAAGTGGTAGAGGTATTTCACCACCAACTTGTAGTATTTTTGCCCTTGAGGCATTTACGGCCAAGTTGAGTAATCTTAATAATTCATCAATACATGACTTACATTCCTGAAAGTTCAAAATAGAGTTAAGAGGCGCTCCAATTAAAGCAATTATTGCTAAAATTATTTTTGTTATTTTATTTCTTTTTTCTGTAACAATATCTGAGTTTATAAATTTGGTTAATTTTATAATTTCTTTAGTTAAATATTTGAATACTTTTCCTGTTAATTGAGCCAAAAGTCTTGAGATAAATGTTGTGTAAAAATTTCTATAATCTTTTGAAAATTTTAAAATGTTATTTACGCCGGCAGGTATTGGTTGATTAGTCGCATATGCCATTGTTAAAAATGGTAAAATAGTTTTTGGTGAAAGTACTGATGCCGCCATAGCGTTTAAGAATTGTTCTAAAAATCCCTTATCTAGCGAAGGTTTGAATGTTTGATCACTAGTTGGGTATAGAATATTCAAAGCATCTTCAATTTCATTTTGATTGTTAGTGTCTTCATTATAAGTTAAATTATCTAAAGCAACTAAAGTTGCGTCAACATTTAAAGGAACTTGTACATTATCACAATCCTCAAATTCAATAACTCCTTTTTTTATATTTGATATGTTTTGTTCAATAATTCTTAATTCAACATCGGTTAATTCAAAAAAAGAATCTGTGGTATTATCAATTTCGGAAATTTTAGCGTTACTATTTACTGAAATTTCTTTTTTTGTGTCGGAACATAAACAAGAAATTCTTTTGTTTATTGCCATAACTTTTTGTAACGAATCTAATTTGGATTTTCCCTCATTTTGAGCAAAAGAAATTGCACCAGTTGTTAAATCGACTAAATATGTGAATAATGTTTTAATTTCTAAAACATTAATAGACGAATAATAATCATTTAAAAATTCGTCAACGGTTGGGAATGTTTGTCTTGGTTTTAAATCAATTTTAAAAAAACTACCTTGTATTGGTTGGACAGTTATAGGATCAACATAAGTTTCAACATATGTTATATCAATTAAATTTTGTAATGATGTACCGATATAGTTACTACCGGCAGTGGATGAAAACGATTGATTTAAATTTTGAGTTCTTTTATACAACTCCCTATTCATAGAAAATGGTTCATTAGTTGGATCTGATGAATATAGTTGAAAATCCTCAGGTTTTTGCTCATAAAAAAATTTACCTATTCTGTCTGTTGGTGATGTTTGTAGGACACCAAAAAGATCAATTTCGGAAACAGGTATATAAAATGATGTATTAAAATTGTAGGCTTGATTTTCACCGCAGTTTAAAAATTCTTTAGTTAACTCCACTAATAACTCAGGAATTCCTTTTTTTGTTTCTTTTAAAGAATCTAAATATATTTTTTTTACAAATTTGTCAGTGTCTAATCCTGATCCTTTTAATTTTTGTAGTTGTTTTACTAAATGTTCTAAGAATGGAGTACAAGTATTATCTTGTTTATTTTTCTTTCTATTGTACTTATCTAACTGTTTAACAATTTTCTTTTTGTCTTCCTCAAATGAGGTTCCTCCAATTTTTTTTAATTCGTCATAACTTTGTTTGAATTCTTTATATTGTTGGTAACCAGTTATGGTTTTTGAAATGTCCTGTACATCCTTGTTTACATCTATGGCCATAAAAAATTATTTTGTCATTTTATATTTACCATCGCTTTCTACATCCTTTTTTAGTAAATTTTGAAATGTCTCATCATTAATATCCAAATCAGATAAAGTAAAATCTTGTTCTTTTTCACTACTTTTTTGCCAAATACTCGACTGCAATTTAGACAGAGTTAATTTTTTTTCAACACAGTCGTTAATAATTTTTTGTTGTTTTTCGATTACAGGACCAATAAGTGTCATATCCTCAGGTTCTTTCATCATTGTCAACATTTTATTTTGAATTCTTATTGCGGTATTTCTTTGCTCAACAAGTTCATTATAAATCTCTTGCATTAGAGATAACATTGACTCTTTACTTAGATTAATTTCTTTTTTTGTTGGTCTTGGCATACCTATAAATATTAGTCTTTTAATATTTCTTGGACTAAATCAAAATACAACTTTTTAAACTTTTTGATTGATGTCCTAATTTCTTTTGTTGAAAGATTCGTCATTTCACGAAGTTCAAAAAGTATTATGTTTTTATTAAACTTGTTGTTATTACTGTCAGGAAAAATTAAACTGTAATTTTCAAATAAGTCGTAAATTGCGGATCCTAATTTTTTTTCGTCTTCATTAATGATAGATTCGTCTAAGTCTACTTTTAATTTTTCTAAAAATTTTTTTATTATAATTTCTGAGGTCATATCGTCTTCATCTATAGTGTAAGAAAAATCAGGCCTATTTGACAAATCATAAGATATGTCTTCATAAGAAATTTTTCGATTCATTTCTTTTTGGTCTTTCATGATTTGACCCATAAGATAATTCTTACAAATTGTACCAAAATAAGAATAAGCCTTCTTTTCTTTTGAAGGCTTGAACTTATCAATTTTGGTCATAAGAAAAGAGTGTGTGTCAGTATGAACCTCTTCAAAATTCATATCTCTCCTATACAATTTATATCTTCTTATGATTGAGGATATCATTTTATCTAAAGGCTCTTTTAAAAACTCATTGTAAATCTTATTTTTTTCTTCTTGAGTTTCAGCAACTAAAAACGATCTTACCGCAGTTTCTTCTCTTTCATCAAAATAATTATTTGTTGTTGGTTTTCTACCTTTCTTTTTCTTTTCTAAAGTTAAATCCGTTTCATTTTCAGACATTAAATTTCTTGAGATTCATATTTTATTTCTCTGTCATTGTTGTAGAAATATTCTTTCTTTGCTGATTCAATCCAAAATATTGCTTCTTCCTGTGTCATTTTTTCTTCCCCATTTTTGTAGTTCCAAAAAATTGAACCTTCTCTTAAATTCATGTGTTTGTATCCAATTTTTGGAATAGTCATTATTTTTAAAGAATTGTGTGTAAGTCTTAAAAATAATTCATAACCAAAAACCAACTTAAGATTGGATTTTAAACCACCCATATCTAAAAACTTATCTTTACTAAATACCATACCAGAAATTTGAAAGTTTTGAAAGGTTTGTAAAGTTTCATTTGTCAAAATCCCAATCTCGGAAGAAACATTTGCGGCAAAAGTGGCCTCATTTGTAAAACCCGCAAAAACTAACTTATCGTCAACATCAACAACTATTGGTAGAAAAACATCTACATCGTTATAAATATCCATATATTTAGATGCGTTTTTAAACCAAATGTTTGAGTATTCGTCGTCAAATTCTAAAATTGAACACCATTTTGAGTTAGAAACTTTTACACCGTGATTAACTTGACTTGCAAAATTAGGTGACTCATTCCAAGACTCTAAACGAACATTTAAATCTTCAAAATCATAAGAAGAAAGAAATGAGATTAAAGTGTCTTCATTACCGTGAACAATTATTAATTCTTCTAAAAAATCTTTTTGGTGTTTAACTGATTGGATGCATTTATTGAAAAAATCTTCAAATGCTATTGCTCTTCCTGATTTAATAGGAAGTATAATTGATATTTTATTTGTACTCATAATTATATTGTTTCAAATTTAGATAGTTGATCTTCGAATGAAGTAAGTCTTGTTTCAAAAATTTTAGAAAATAATAATAAAGTTTCTTCTTCGAATTTTTGCTCTGTTGATACGCCAACAATTGTTTTTTCCATTTGTTCGTAGATTTGTGGATTCACATTATCTTCTAACCAATTTTGGATAAAGTCTGAAAGTACATCAACAATTAATGTTTTATTGTTTAACCAAAGACCATTATCTTCAGTCATCCAAGAAGGTGCAATATCAGGAACTAATCCCAAAACAGGAATACCCATTTTCATTGATTCAAGTGGGAAAGTACCGTATGAACTTGTTTGGTCAATCCAAATAGAAATAAAACTGTCTTTCATTGCTTCAGCAAATTCAGGTTCAGTCAAACCTCTTAGATCTCGGAAAGTAATCCATCTATATTGAGGAAATTTAACATAAAAAGTTTTAATTAAATTTGTCGTATCTCTATGATCTCTTGTGTGAATATTCACAATTGTTTTTGGTGGGAACTTATTTTTTTGGAATTCTTCCGAAATAAATGGTTCAATAACATCTACTGAAACATTTCTTATAACTGATTCAATAAGTTCTTTTTGTTTGTTTGAAGTTGTAATACATTTGTAAAATCCTAACTGAGGCCAAGATTGTCCTGGTTGTAAAGTTTCAAATACATGATCAAATGCTTGACTTAAAACAATTTTACCACAAGGCAATTTTGTAATTTGTTCCATTATAAAACCATAAATTTCAGGTATAATAATCAAATCATCAGGAGAAATCTCCAAACTTGTACCATCAATAGATCTATGTTCTAATTTTGTCATGTACTCTTCACCTAACCAAGAAGATACTCCAAAATATTCAGGTTTTTCATGTAAGATTATTGCGTTGTAACCATTATTTTTTAATGTTAACGCCATGTGATAAATGTACTTGATAGACGCTTTTGCGTTACCTTTTGTGTCCTGTACCATAAAATAAATTCTTGAAAGTTTTTCTTTCATATTATTTACGGACCTTTCTAATTTTTCGTAATTTTCAGTACTCATATTTTTTTTATAGTTTGTTTATTATGTTTTTAACTCTAAGAGTGTTAAATGCGATTTTAAATGGGATTGTTAGTTCACTATTATTTGTACCTAATTTTTCGTCAACAGACTCGGACTCGGTGATTATAGTTTCTATCATCATTTTAATCATTTCATATTTGACTAAATGGAATTGAGTATCACCTGTTGTGGTGTCTAATTCAATTTCCTTTTCAATTTTATCTAAGTCAATATAGTAGTTTTCACCAAAAGTATTAAATAACATTATCTTTTATATTTTTTAAAGTTTCGTTAAATTCAGACAATGAGTTTATTTCATAATTTGAAGTAACTTGTTTATTGTAGGTAGTATTATATTTTACAACAATTTTTCCCTGTGGTACTTTTAATAATAGTATTGGATCTGCGGTAAGTAAAATGTCTATTTGATCCCACATTGTATTTTTAGTGATTTCGCTGAAAAAAACTATCTTTTCTAATAAACAACCAAACTTTGACAAGAAAAATAATGTAGATGGTTTAGATCTACCTATTTCACTTGATACGATCATCAATTCGTTACTATCCCTAAATTCAAAATATAAATCATTTAAAATATTAAAAGTTGTCATTTCAGTAGATGGTGCATGTCCAAATAATTCCATCACATATTCTTCATACATAAAACTAAATAATTCTTCAGTATTTTTAAATCTATAATGGGTGTCTAACTGTAGAGTTTCTACTTCCGATAATTTTTCGTAACTAAAGTTTAAATCAATATCACCAATAAGTTCAGTTTTTCCTGACATATCTAATTCAAATGTTTGACCCACAAAATCATCTTGTCCCTTTTCAATTAGATTTTTTGTATATATTTGGTCAAATTTTGATAAGGTGTCCCTTAAAACCCCATTAACATCAATTCCTATCCTCTTCATATTTTTGTAATATTTTTGTGATTATTGGATTTCTAACCCCATCATTATCACCAAATTCAAAAATCCCAACTCCAGGGATATTAGTAAATCTAATTAATGCATCATAAAGACCTGAATGTTTTTTATCTTTATATCTGTCAGTTTGTTCAATGTCTCCTGATATAAAAAATTTACTACTTGTTCCTATTCTTGTTAACAACAATTTCATTTGTTTTGGAGTTGCGTTCTGAGCTTCTTCAAAAACTAAGATTGAATTGTCTATTGTCATACCTCTCATGTATGCCAAAGCAAATACTTCAATAACTTCGGCCTCTTTAAGTTTTTCTCTAGCTTCTTTACCAATAATTTTATTTAAAAGGTAATATGATGGGAAAATATATGGATCTAATTTTTCCTCTAAATTTCCAGGTAAAGATCCTAATTTTTCTTCGGCCTCAACTGCTGGTCTTACAATAATAATTTTATCATAACCATTACTATCGTCCAATAAAAGATCTACGGCCGTTTTCATTGCAACATAACTTTTACCAACACCCGCAGGTCCTGAACAAATTGTTATTTGATTATTTAATAGTGTCTCATAGTATATTTTTTGATTTTCAGTTAGAAATTTATTCTTAGGTCTTTTTTTAAGAACTTGTGAGATTATTTCTTTTTTAGAATTAATAGGAACATAAGGTTCTTCTGTGTATTGTGGTTTTCTTCTTGTCATATTTATCTTACAAATCTTTTAATGCATTCCTGATCATAAATTATTTTTCTTAAACTACTTGTTGAAAAGTCATGATCTCTTTTATTATAAACAAATCTTATATTTCTTTTCATACAAATATCTTTTGCGGTAAAATTTTGATCCTTATATTCTTCACCAATAATTCTAACATCAATATCTAAAGATGCGAATATAGTTTTTAATTCCTCTTCATTATTGTAAGGTATAATTTTGTCAACATGTTGAACAGCGTCTAACTGAATATACCTTTCAACTAAAGATTGAATTGGTTTATTTTTTTCTGTTCTATCAGTAGATGGATCTACTTGTAGTGCGCATATTAAATAATCGCAATATTTTTTACACTCCTCTAACATTATTATATGTCCAGCATGTAATAAATCAAAAGTAGAACAAGTAATCCCTACGGTTTTTTTATTTCTTTCCATGTCCATAATATTCTACCCAATATTTAATCATTTCATCTAACATAGTTTCGAACGAGTATTCTCTTGTCCAACCCAACTCATTTTTTATTTTTGATGGGTCACCTTTTAAATTATCTAATTCTTCAGGTCTAAAATGTTTTTCGTCAATTACAATGTAATCTTTATAATCCAAACCTAAAGAGTTGAATACATAACTACAAAGATCCCCAACAGAATGTGATATACCTGTCGCACAAACATAATCATTAGGTTTGTCAGATTGTAACATCAACCACATTGCGTAAACATAGTCTTTGGCGTGACCCCAATCTCTAGTGGCGTTTAAATTTCCAATATTAAGTTTATCTTGCAACCCTAAACTAATTCTTACTGCCGCTTTAACAACTTTATTTGTGACAAAGTTTGTTCCTCGTCTTGGAGACTCATGGTTAAACAAAATACCATTCCATATTTTCATACCATATGAGTTTCTATAATTTCTACAGATATTATATGAGAATACTTTAGCACAACCGTATGGTGATACAGGATTCATTGGTGTTAATTCTCTTTGGTACCCATCATCGTCAATTGAATTTCCAAACATTTCAGATGAGGATGCTTGGTAAATTTTTGAATGTGGTGAAACTAATCTTACTGATTCTAACAGATTTAATGTACCTATGCCGGTTACATTCGCCGTGTAAATTGGTTGATCAAAACTAATTCTCACATGGGATTGTGCCGCTAAATTATAAACCTCATCTGGTTGGACTGTAGTTAAGAGTCTAACTAAAGATGCCATGTCAGTTAAGTCGGCATACTCTAAATTAATCTGATTGTTTTCTCTTAAATGTTCAATTCTAGAGGACTGTGTTTCTGATACGGAGTTTCTTTTTACCGTACCCCAAACCTCATATCCTTTTTCTAAAAGTAATTCTGCTAAATATGATCCATCCTGACCATTAATTCCTGTTATTAACGCTTTTTTCATTTATATTTTATTTTATTATACATGGTTATTAACAACTTCAATAACCTTACTAATTTCTTCATCTGTCATTTGATGGTTGTTTGGGAGATATAGACCGTAGTTGTGAACTAATTTTGAGTTTGGTAAATTTTGTTTACCATATCTTTCATACCAAAAAGGATGTTCATTTATTGATCCACAAATTAAAGGTCTACATTCTATATTATTTGTGATTAATTGTTCAGTTAATTCTTTTATGTTTTTAGTAATTATTGGAAATGAAAAATTAGAAATAAAAGAACCTTCAGGTGGGGAAACATTCCAAAAAGTATTTTTTATTTCGTTTTTATATCTTATAAAATTTTTATTTCTATTTTCAACAATCATGTCTAATTTTTCTAATTGACCTAAACCAATATATGCTTGTAAATCGGTAGACCTTAAGTTAAAACCAGGGTAGTAAAAAGTATATAAAGATCTAAATTTATCAACACTATACTTTTCTCTTAAAGAGTTTTGTTTTTCTTTTGGTAAATCCCTATCCCAACCATGTGATCTTATTGACAATAATATATGGTATAAATCCTCATCATTAGTTGAGATCATACCACCCTCAATTGTTGACATGTGGTGACCAAAATAAAATGAGAATGTTGATAAATCACCTAAAACCCCTAATAACTTATCATTATATTTAGAACCTATTGATTCGCAAGTATCCTCAATAAGTAAAATGTTATTTTCCTTACATAATTTTAATATTTCATCCATGTGATTTGGTATGCCTAAAACATGAACTAAAATAATTGCGGAAGGGTTATCATTTTTAATAATTTCTTTAAGATGATTAATATCTAATCCTAAATTATCAATATCACAATCGCACATGATGGGTTCCATACCTAATTGTATTGTTGGAGTTACGGTAGTAACCCAAGAAACCGCAGGTACAACAATTTTATTGTTTTTAAGTTTACCTGATAACAATAAAGAATATATTGCCGCTAAGTTTGCCGAAGATCCAGAATTAACAAAAACTGAATATTTTACACCTAACCATTTGGACCATTTTTTTTCAAATTCTAAAGTTAAATCTCCTTTAGTAAGTCTCGGGTTGGTCTCCAACCAAGTTATTAATCTTTTAACATCGTTAAAGTCTATTGTGTCTTTAACTAAATTTATTTTTTCTGTCATAAAAAGTTTTTCTTTTATTAATTTAATCACAAAATTTATAAAGTAATTTATTACTTTCTAACTTCTTTATAATTTTGTATAAACCATTCTACGGTATCTTTAATACCTTCGTTTAAATTTTTGAATTCAAAGCCAACAGGTGCGTTAGTGATTGCTGGTTTTTTGTATTGGCCCATAGGTTTGGTGGAATCAAAAATGATGTCTTCGTCTTTTATATCAAAAGTATTACAAATTATTTTTGCAATATATAATATAGAATTTTCAATTGGGTTTATTGCCATAAAAGGGTCATCTGAAGTCCAATTATTTAAAGACCAAATAATTAATTTTGCCAAATCTTCGGAATAGATAACTTGTCTTAATGGGCTTCCATCTCCCCAAACTACCATTTTTTCGGATCTTTGTTTTGATAGATACGCTCTATGTATCATAGCTGGTATCATATGACCATCTTCTAAATGAAAATTGTCATTAGTGCCATAGACATTAGTTGGTATAACAGAAACCCAATTGGAGTTTAGTACTTTTTTAATGATGTTAGTTTGATACCCTGAAAGTCTTTTTGCGTATGCGTACCCATGGTTTGATGGGTGTGGTGCCCCATTATCTATTTGGTCAGGAGTTAAAGGAAATGTAATATTTTTATCAGGAAAAATACAAGTGGATAATAAGTTAACAAAATTAGGAATTTCATTTTTATATGACGATTCAATAATGTTGTTATTAATTACAAAGTTTTCAATAAAAAAACCTTTATTGTCTTTCATATTTGCTTGTACTCCACCAACTTTAGCGGCACAGTGTATGACTGTATCGACATCACTATGTTTGACATGGTAAGTAATATAATCCATAGTTTTTTTTGGGTCTAATAAATCTATATCATCTTTTGTGTGATACACATGTTCAGGGCCCAATATTTTTTTTAAAGCGGAACCAACTAATCCGTTAGATCCTGTAACTAAAACTTTTTTCATAATTTAATCCAATTTTTACAACCAATTTGTAATGTATCTAAAAATGATACATTAAACCAACGGGATGGGTAAATAACTTTTTTATTTTGATTATTGCTCATTCATGCTCCCCACCAAGAAAAACTTGAATTTGCCACGACATTACTCATTAGAAAATCCCTTGTAGTGTTTAACAGAATCCTCAACTAAAGATTTTGAATTAACAATCGAATCTTCCATCATCCTGTTAATTGCTTCAACATATCTTGGTCTTTTAACTTTAAAACATATGTCAATTTTTCTTTTTAACTCAGCAATCTCACTATCACTTGTTGCTGAACTAATAGCGTCCTCTAAGTACCACATTCTACAATGTAGAATTGATAATTTTTCAATAACTTCTCCAATATTGTCAGTTTGAATTAAATCCTCTGGCATCTCAACATTTTTCCCACGATTTAATAATTCTTTTGTAGTTTCTCTAATTATATCTTCAATCTTTTCTCCAATCATTTTAATTAATTTTTGTAAATTTATTATAACCCTCAGTATCATAAAAGTCGGGGTATTGTCTAACATAAGTATGATAATAAAAGTGTGGTTTATCAATAGTAAATGAGTTTATTAAATCCTTAAATGATGATTGCATTAAATGAACTTCTTTTGCATTTTCAATAACTCCTAACATGTGGAAAAAATTATATTTGGTATCATTTTTAATTATTTTTAAATCCGTTATAATTTTGTTTTTATCAATAGAGAATCCTCTATTGATATCATCATGAACAAAAACATATTCTTCATTGTTAGGATTTAATTCTTCCATAATTTTTTTTTCACTTTCATAATCTCTTTCAAATTTAAACTTTGTAAATCTATAATCAAAAGGTATGTTTATGCTGTTATAAAAACCAATGTCAAAAGTTTTTGGTCCGCTAGACCAAAGACGATCAAAGCCAACTTTAATTAAATCATTGTGTAGATTATTTTTACGAATGTATGATTCTACTTCATTATCATCTACCAACGGTAATATTTTAATATTGTTATCGTCTCTAAACATATATGAAACATTATCATAATTATGATTTTTACAAAAGACAGTAACTTCATAGTGTAGCTCACAAAAGTGTCTAACTAATCCATTACAAATTATGTGATCACCTAAACCTAAGTGGTGGTATATATATTTCATTATTTATAATATTAACAAGCCCAAGATGCGTCTGAAGTTTTATTATACCAAATTAATGTAGAATCAATGGCCATTGATTTATTTAACTTGAATAATGTGTCCATACAAAAATCATAATCATATGATAAAATTTTATCTTGATTCCATTTAATATGATCTAAAACACTTCTATGAATTGTTGTTGGTCCACCGCAAACCCAAAAACCTACGCAACACCCATAAGATTTATTGTTTGGGTCAGGAAAATAATTTAAAGGTCTTTCGGTGTAATTGCCATCACCAAAATGATCACTGTATAATTTTTTTGTGTTGGCAAATTTAATATCCTCAATTTTAATTTCATTAAATCCTGTTTCATACTTATAAGAATGATTTAGATGAAGTATGTCATAATTTTTAAAGAAATGTTTAATTATCTCTATTCTTTGTGGGTGAGGTATATCATCAGAATCGTGATAAGTGATGTACTCACATGTTGAGTGTTCTGACCCAATACCTCTGTTTGGGCCTTCCATAACTTGCCTGTTGTTTAATACAATTTCTAATCTTTCAAAAGAATCATTATATTTAGACTTTAATTCCTCTACAAGTTGGGGGTTAACTATATTTCCTTCTGAGACCGAAATAATCACTTCATTAGGTTTTTCCGTCCCATTTTCGTAGTGTTTTAATATACAATCTAAATACCTGAAGTGATTTGGGGTGGAGGGGATTACTAAACTTATTTTCATTTTATTGGTAATTACTGGTTATTGGGTAATGTAAATTTTTATTAATATGGTCTTTATATTTTAAAGTTAGAGGATGGAAAATATTTCCATTTATTACGGCCCACCTTATTGGGTAACTTGACATTTGATTAGTACTTGGGATTACATGGTCTTTAGCGTCTCTACCCCAAGATGATGGGTTTAATTTAAGGTCCTCTAAATAACCATCCATTTTTTCATTTAATCCATTCCACCAATCCGTAGTGAATGGTGTGTTTTTTTTACATATAAATGCTCCATTCCCTATCAGATGATACCACCCACCTACTATGTGTTTTGAACTCCATTTAGTACCATCTTCGTTTCTTGTGAAATCTAAACAATATTTTGATTTTGTTGGGTCTAAGTCACAAAGTTCTAATCGTGCAACATGATCAGGGTCCTTTTCGCCATAGCCAATTGCGTATAAATTATCATTGTTATTTAATTCATCAAAAAAAAAAATCCAAGATCCTAAAGTTCTTTTTATGTCTGAATATCCACCACCATAATGATGCATAAAATAACACTTAAGGTAGTCCCCCTTTTGTATTTCTGAAAGGTATTGATATCCTTCATGTAAAGGATAGTTAGGTAATATGTAATCTTTAAGATTATCTTTGGTTATGAATACGACCTCACAATTAGATCTATTCGTTAGGTCATTTAATGAGTTATGTCTGTTATGTGACATATCTTCATTATTTAACCACCAACAATATATTTTAGGTTCTAACATTATAGTTTTTTTTTATTTTTAATTTATTTTTAATTTATATTGCTAATTCTAATTGTTTCCATTTTTTTTTATGTCATTTGTGTTGTAAATTTTGAAGTTATCTATTGTATAATATTGAAACTAAGATTTTCATTATAATAAAATTAAATGGTCGTTGGTTAATGGTTTCTCATCTATGTTGATTCTTTCACCTATGAATCTACCGTTTTCTCTTTTTATTGGGAATTGTTTTTTTTCATAAAATTCATCGTGAGTACATTTATCATTTACAAATTGTCTGTATATAGATTTTAAAAATGACTGATCGGAACCGTATGATAATGTTTTACCCATTGTGTAATCCATAATTAAATCTTTCATAGATACTTTCTTTGATTTGATTCCCCACATACCACCTAAAATACCCATTTCGTCATTTCCATATGGAACTCCATGAGCGGGATGATCCCTCATTACATGAAGAGTTTTTCCACTACCTACCCATTCTTTTACTGCCAAATATTCTCTAAAAGATATTCTAGAATCACAGTCCCTAAAACAAACATATTCAGAGTCCTCAATATCACAAGCAAAAAATCTCCAAAACATACCGTATATGTTTAAATCTGAAACATCAATACATTCCACATTGTTTTCAATTAATTTTTCAATTGTTTCTTTTGGTACGGAATTGTCATAATACAAAACCATTTTCCAATTTGGGTATGTAAATTTTATCAATTCAGAATTTCTAATTGATCCTATATTATAAATTGGTTTATCTCCCCATAAACTAAAACTAATATAATTCATTTTTTATAATTATAATTTATTTAAACTTTCTTCTAAATTCACCTCATGACCCTGAGTCTTATGTGAATCTAATTGTAAGTGTTGTAATATACCATTTGTTATTAACATTTTCTTACTCATTAAATGAGCAAAGAAAGTTATTGATCTTTCATGTGCGTGACCACAAGTTTTTGTGTCTTTAATTTGATTACCAATAGGTTCAAACCATTTCATGTATTGATCAAAAATGTCAGTTCTAAAACTTGTGTTTGATGTTGATGACCAAATCGCATTTGGGTTTTGTTGTACAATTTTGTTAAAGTATTTTATCAAATCAACTTTATGTTTGTTTTGAATTATTGGTAAGATATGTTCATTCCATTCAGGATTCATTACGAATTGATAATGGTTTATTGGAAACGGTATATAACCAATCATCTCAATGTTTTCATTATAAAACTTGGTATGAATCTGATCAAAATTTTTATCTAAGATTACATCATATTCCACAAGATTTATATATTTTGTTTTAATTAAATTGTTTTTCCAAAGAAAATACCATCCAGTATAAGAAGTGAATAATGGATAATCTTCCATATTATCTTCATAATCCCTTGCAATAAATAAATTTGGTATGTGTGAAATTTTATCAACAGGTCTGTTACCTAAAAAGACATATGTAAACTTATACAAATTGGAAAACTTAGATTTAGTTTCAAAATCTAAAACCAAACTTTGGTCATGTATGAATACAAATGTTTCGGACTGACTCTTATTGTTTATGTCTATTGGTAAATTTTCTTCGTATGATTTAGAAAACTCAACTCTGTTATTTTCCCACTGTTGGTTTGTTTGTCCAATTGAAAGGTGTGTTACCCTAACATCAAACATTACCCCAACTTTTACTTCATCTATAAAATTTGGTAAACAAAATCCTAAATCATAAAAATGGAATCCTTTAATGTTCTCATCAAAGTTATGTTTAATTTTATTTTTATTAACAACAATAAAAAGACCATCCACCAATATCACATCTTCAATTTTATTTCCAAGATCTTTAGAGTAGGTACTTGTCCATTTTTTACCGTCGTGTTTGTGGTTAACAATACCATACATTGTTGACATAACCTCCCACCATTTAGCGGTCTTGTCAAGATATTTTGATCCTGCCAAACCTAAAATACCGTATTCGGGTGATTTACTAATATGTTTTAAAATCTTATCTCCCCAATTTTTTGTGTCAAATTCTAAATCATCATGACATAATATAACAATATCGTACTTTGATTCATTTAAAATTTCATTGTAAACTTCAGACAATGATTTATTACCATTGTTAATTTTTTCAATAACCTCAACATCTTTATACATTGATGTTTTTTGTAAATAATCAATATATTCTTGATTATGACTTCTTGTTGAAAACCCTATTGTGATCATATTCCTGTACTTCCAAACCCATTATCGCTTCTGTCTTTAGAATCAAGATCTTTGTCTTCAACAAGATTAACCCATTTACCTGCAACCACAGGACATAAAACAGCTTGAGCTACTTTTTGACCCTTTTCTATTTTAACTTTATCTTTTGAGGTATTAAACAAAATCACTTGAATCTCTCCCGTATAACCCTGATCAATAGTTCCTGGAGAATTTAAAACCATCAAACCTTGTTTGAGAGCTAAACCGCTTTTTGATCTAATCTGAACTTCATAGTTCTCAGGAATATCAATATGAATTCCTGTCGGTACCAATTTCCTATCAAAAGGAAGAATTAAACATTCTTCTGTTGAATATAAATCAAATCCTGAATCTGTAGGGTATGCGTATTCTGGCGTTTTTGCATCAACATTAGATTTTTTAAATTTAACATCAATCGTTACTGATTGTTTTTTAAACTCTTCTTCTAATTCATCAAAATTTATTCCAAGTAAATCCATTAAATTATTATAATCTATGTTGTTATCATCTTCACCGTCTTCACCGTCTTCACCCATTGAATTCATCATATTTAAAAGTTCATCAAGTTCCTTTTCTTCGTTGTCATGTAGTTCATCCATTATTTTAAATTTTTTAATTTTATTATTGCATCAATTAAAACCTCAACATCTCTTTCACAATATTCAGATATTTCTTTTAATCTATTTTGTTCCCAATATGCGCTATGAACCATTCCACCGTTTACATCTCCGTCTTTTGGTGTTGGGATATCTAAACATGCACACATTAGATCTAATGATCCAATTGCGGTGTAAGCACCATATTGCCAAATTTCTTTAGTATCAATTGCTTTTACTTCCCAAGGCTTTGTATCGTATGAGGGTAGGATCTTTGATGGCATAATGCCGTTGATAATCATTCGTTTTGCCAACATAGGGATATCAAAATTCTTTAAGTTGTGACCACAAAGATAAAAATCCAATTTATGACAACGATCCAATAGGTTTCTTACATCAATAAGAAGTTTTTTCTCATCATCACCAGAGAATGTTTGTTTTTTTGTTTCGCCATTATCTAAAACAAATGCCATAGACACACAAACAATCTTAGCAAATTCAGGAACAAGTGCCGATCTTTTTCTAAACACTATGTCCATATGTTCTTCTGTTGTCCTATCATCACCCCATTCTTTATCTTCGGGAAATCTTTTTAGAAACCAATCGAAGTATTTGTCAAATTGATTTGCGACTCTTGGGTTAGACTCAATACAAGTTTGGTAGTCTTTGCAACCACCAACTGTCTCGATGTCTAAAAATAATATTTTTGTAATTGGAATATTGATCATTTTTATTTAATTAAAGATTTGTAAAATTCTGCTCTTGTTTTTGTGACGGTATTTAAGTGATACTTGTCTTTTACTGTTTCATATAACCTTTCACCAAGATCGGTAATCATGTTTGGATTGTCAACCAATTTTTTAATGTTTTTTGCCCAATCGCTGTGGTTTTTAACCTCATCAACAAGTAGTGCGTTTCCATCCGTAAATTCACCGTTTTTCATTGCGTGTTTAAGGTCTATGGTATATGGACCAACATTTGAAGCTATTAATGCCTTTTTATAAAAACCTGCCTCAATAACTTTTAATTGAGATTTCATTCTGTTGAAGATATGGTTTTTAATTGGGGATAATGAGATGTCAAAGTTTGAGTAATTTCTTGCGTAACTATCTACAGGTCTTGTCCAAACTCTAACATAATTTTCTTCGTTAACCTTTGGGTAATCTTCTTCTTTAAATTTATCTAAGAATATTTTGTATTCAGGTGTAACAATTTTGTAATTGTTTGTAAAAATCTCTTCGTATTTTTTCCAAACAGTTTCTTCTGGTTTAATTGGTCTTTGAGTTTGTTGGCCATTGTCTTTATTAATTTCGGTTACAGTACCTCTAATATCAAAACCACAAACATAAAATTGTAATTTATCTTGTATTTGACCAAGTTTATTAACCATACCATCTAAAAGTTTTAAATCATGTAAGTGTGATGACCCACCAAGCCACCCAACTCTAACTTTATCTGATGGTAAAGTTGGTTGGTTAAATTGTGGTTCTTCAGGATCAATTGCGTTAGGTAACACAATCACATTTTTATTAAACTTTCTAATTTCATTTGCAAATAACTCGGTAGTTGTTATTACATAACTTGCGACTTTTAGAACATCTACAATTTTTTTGTGCATTTTGTTCTCGACAATCAACTGATGAATTGGGTGTTCTTTTGTTGGTAACCAATAATCGTCAATATCGGCAACCATTATAATTCCCAAACTTTTTAGTGATTCAACAATTTGAGGACAATGATCTATATTCCCAAAACTTCTGTGAAAATGAACAATTTGGTATTTTTTCCAATAGTTCATATCCATAATTTTTGGCGTATAGTCTATATCAACATGAAATTCTTCGGGGTATAGATTTTGTAATTTAACATGGGGGTCGACTGAACGAAATTTACCTCAGCCAACCCCAGAAGTGTCACTTGGGAGAACCAATACTCTGATTCTCTCACGACCATTCATGGGGTTATTTTGCGTCATATTTTTTAATTAGTTTATTTATTAATGTATTGTCGTCATTTAAATCAGATTCCCATACTATCTCTAAATTATAACCTTTTTCTCTTATTAAGTCAATCTTGTTTTTATCGTACTCCCACAATTCTTTTGCTGTTTTTTGTTTTTTTTGGTTAAAATAATCAGGATCATATTTTTTTGGATTACAATGCCAATAATCACCGTTATATTCAATAATTAAATTTAATGTGGGAATAAAAACATCACATATTTTAGTATCAACTTTAAATGAGTGTTTAACGGCATACCCCATTTTTTTAATTTCAATAATAATTTCCTTTTCTTTTTTAGATCTTATTACCGATTTAAGTTTTCCTGACCTTCTTGTTTCCTTCATCGTATCGGACATAATTTTTCTTGCGTGTTCCATTTCACCACTATCCCATTTTTTCTTTAGGTTATTATATGCTTTTTTTCTCCAAACCAAATTTGACATACTATTATTTTCGCCAATCCCCTTACCCTTACGACTTTTAGAAATTTTTTCCTTAGACTCTTTAGTGTGAGTTTTACCATAAAAATGATTACCATTACCAATAAAAGATTCTCCCATACATTTAACACAACTACATTTTTCTTTTATTGCTTTAAAATAATTCCTACAGGCAATCGTCCTGTATTTTGAAGTTGTTTTAATATCGTCACCACATTTGGGACACTTCCTTAAAATAATATATTTGTCACCATTTTTTTTAATGTCTAAAGATTTACACCTATCCCTTTGCCTTGTTACATTATGTTCTTTAAGTATTTTTAAAATTGTTGGTTTTGACACCCCCATTTGTTTCCCCAATACTAAAGAACTTTTACCCTCCAAATATTCTTTAATGATGAATTCTTCATTTAATTCTATTTTTTTACCCATAATAAAAGTGTTTTTTTATTATAAATAGTCCAGTCTTATCAAAAGGTAAAATATAATCAATAAAAAAACCCACTCTATTTAAGTGGGCTCTACATATTATTTTTTTAAAATTACTTTGACATTTTTTTCACATTCAAAACTTTCCCTTCAAAAAGATGTTGACCTACTCTAAATTTAAACATATCTGAACTTTTACTTTCACTCTCAACTAAAAGACCGTTTTCTTGTAAAACTTCCTCAACTGTTTCACGAACAACTTTTTTAATTTCATTAATATCAATTTGTGAATGATAGTTTGTCTGAACCTTTTTAGATTGTTGTTGGTTTTCTTTATAAGGGTCGCCCTTAGGACTTGTGTTCATAAGTCTTGAAGCCTTCTCAATTAATTCTTCAGATAAAACACTTCCCGTTGACAATCCGATTGATGGTTGTTGAATTGGGTGTTCTAACATAAGTCTTTTAATTTCATCAGGTAACTTTGAACTTGCAATCCTATCTTCAATCGGACCGTTACTTCTTGTTTGTTGAGGGGCTTGTTGTTGAAATTCTTGGGGTATGTTATATTTAGCGGCAGGCGCCTCATAACTTTCTACCATTGGTGATGAAAACTTTTCTGAGTCCATATTAATATTTCTAGAATTACCACGCTCCATGTTGTTGTGTTTATCCATGATCTGTTTAGATATCATGAGTTTTTGCATTAAATCATTTTCACTATTCATATTTTAAATTTTTTAAAAAACAGCATTTATAAAGACTCTTTCCATACTTCTATCCCCATTTGGATTATAATTAGGCCTTGGGGTATCAAAAATTTCTTGAGTTGGTCTTATAAATTGCATTTTATCAACTCTAAAAAAACGCCAACCAGGTAAAGGTTTCTTTCCTAAATAACTTGTATGAGATGCCCCCTCTTTGTCCCAAGCCCTTACAACAGGATTTCCTTTTTTTGTAAGACCATAAGCAACAGGCTCAATAACCCTTAACCCTCTACCACCTGGTTCATCACCATCATAGTAGATGGCACAAACCCTGCGATTTTTTATCGCACCAATTATTTGATCTCTTGATGCTACTTCTAATATAAGGTTGTTAAGAGTGTTGTAAAGTTTCATTAAGCCGATGGTGTGCTATAAGGTTTGTTAGGTTGATACTCATTTACTTTAATTTCATTTTTTCTTTCAACTATATCAACAGATGAACCTCCGTTTACGGTATCTAAGAAAACACCAGTTCCTTTTCCTAACTCATCTCCGTCAGAAATTGCATCAGGATTTACCGATGAGTATGGATTTACGGTTTTGTAGTCATTTTTAACTATTAAACTTTTTCTTTGTAAATCAGCAATCGCGGTTAAATCGTTTGATGGTTGCTCAAAATTTAATCTTTCTGTTTGCATTTTAAATTATTTTTTTAATTAATTGGTTTATTCTATTCACATCTTCCGTGATTTTAACATCTTGGACAAGTGTACTATGTTCTTTTGAGGGTCTTAACATATCCGCAATTGGCCCTAAATCTTTTATCATTAAATCATCTATTTCATCAGGCATATATTCCTGTTGAACATTATTTGAAAAATTATCATTTTTTCTTAAATCTTGAATTGTAGTCTCAACCCAATTTTTCATATAATCAGCCCCATTTAAAATAAATGGTGAGTCAGTCTTATCTCCATCATAGTTATCAAACCAGTTTTTTATTCTACCAAGTTGTTGGTATGTAACATAACCTGTGTCTCTTAACTCTTGATTCCTTTTGTGGCCCTCAATTGAAGTATCTGAGTTTGGAATATGATTGAAGCAATCTTCCAAATACCCAACAACCTCTTTTGGTAACTCAATTGGTTTATTATATAAAGTACTATTCACCTATTTTTAAGTGTTTTATTAGTTTATTTATATCAACATCTTCTTTATCTGCCAATCTTTTAATTGATTCAATGTTTCTGATTAAAAGTTTTTCAATAACTGATTCTGAATCCCCATCTTCTTTTGTTTTTTTTACAACATCCTTATCATTACTTTTTTTTGAAATAATAATTTCATCAATCATTTTTTCCATTTTTTCTTTTTCTAATTCAGACAATCTTCTTTTGGTAAAACAATTTTTACATTTACCATGTTTTTTTTCTTGCTTTAATTGTTTATCTAAAATTTTATCAAACCCTAATCTTTTTACTCTTTCATTTCTTTCAAATGGATCTTCAACCCCCATTTTTTTCATAATGTTATTTGCTTGATCGTATGTGTGTGCTTCTTCAGTTTCCTCAAAACCAAATGATTCTGATTGGTCAACTTCATCAAGTAACTTACCATCAACTTCTTCACTCTCACCATAATAAACACGAATAAATGGAAATTGAGCCGCTCTTGACATACGAACGGTTTGGTCCGTAGTTTTCTTGGCCAAATTTCTTTGATTTAAAATTGGAATGTTTGACCCAATTACGGATCCGTCAGGATTTACCAATTCACCTAATTCTGAATCAGGTTTATTAATTTTTTTAGCCTTAGAATCTAAAAGTTTATGTACAAATTCTTTTGATAATTTTTTACCTGATTTAATTATTTTAGAAATTATTTTTTGTATGTCTTGGAAAATCTCTTTATCAACAACAATTACATCGTCATTTTTTCTTGATTCCGTTATTGTATTGGAAACAGAAAAATATACGGCAACTTTATCTCCCTTGTCTTTACAAAAGAAGTAATAGGGACTTTCAAAATACTCTTCATTCAATTTGATCATAGTCAAAGTTTCTTAATAAATACTTTGAGTTGTTGTATTTATAGTTAAAAAGAATGTCATATCAGAATATAAATCAATATAATTACCCAAAACTTAAATTGCAAGTCATTTATGACGGGCAAGACATGTCTTTGGCATCTGATGAAGTAGATTATAACCAAGAGGTAATCTTCTCACCATATTTAATAGGTTATGAAAATGGAAAAAAACTCCCAATTAACCTTAATTTAAATAGTCCACTTACAACTCAAAACTTAGAATTATATTATGGGACTTATAATCCTCAAAATGTAATTGTTTCTGAAAATTTTTACGACCCTGAAGGATTGGATTTTAACTGTTTTAAAGCGGATGAGTTGTGTGATGTTGGTTTAACAGGGATTGATAACGGTTTGGTTGATAAAATAAAAGGAGACATCTTACAATACACAAATGGACTTTTTAACAATAGTCAAAAATTTGATAGGTTATCTTACGATAGAAGAATGAAGTTTATCCAACCAACAACAAATGTTCCTGATAATCACAAATTTTCAGGCATACCACTTTATACGACATACCAAATGGTAACAAAACATGCTCCTACTATTGGAAGGTATGTTGAATTGTATGGTGGGTTTTATCAAGGATTTTATAAATTATTTGGTTATGAGTATGATATACTTCCTGAAAGGATGAATAAAGGTTGGACTGTTGAAATGTTATTGAAGCCAAGATTTGTTGATGAATATACCCCACCCGCAGGATACACCACTTTAAATCAAATTTACCCTAATAATAAAAATACATTTTTTTATATGGGGTTAAGAGCTGAAAATAAATTTTATCACTATGCGGATGGAAAGGCAAAATGTCAACCCGATTATGATAGAGTTACTTCAGGATTAACTTGTGAGGAAACTTGTGCTTGTTGTAACTATGAAATAAAAAATAGTAGATGTATCTATGTTTATCCACCAAGACCAAAAGGTGGTGTTTATGATCCCCATGTTAATTACGGTTGTGATATATGTAATGGTGAATCTGAAAAACAATTAACATGCGGATGTGGTTGCAACCAAGAACCTTGTGAAACTTGTGGTTGGATGTGTTTTAGCCATAATTGTAAAACTATTATTGTCCCAACACCAACCCCAACACCAACACCATCACCAACACCACCATGTGATACTTACCCATCTATAATTGTTTGCACACCTACAAAACCATGTTGTACATCTTGTCCTAGTTGTGGTTGCGATTCTTGCGGATGCCCATCAGGTACACCATCAGATATTTTTCAATCGGTAGAGGACACTTGTGAAAAAGACCCAAAGATGGACGACTTATCTAACAACCTTTCTTTTAGATTATGTGGTGACCCTCATAATCCTGGAATTGGTATTAGAGCAATTAAAATTACAGGTCAGTGTGAAACTACGGGTACTTGTATTACAGGAAAAACATATGTTACAGGATATACTATTGTTGATATATGTACCCCACCAATTTATCCTTATTGTTACGAAGTAAATCCCGCTTGGTTAGATTTTGAACATTGGTTCTTAATTGACATTGTTTGGGAAAGATATACCTATATGGATTATTGCGATTTAAAATGGTTTGGGGGATTAGAACACATCACTAGAGTTGAATACCTACAAAGTTTGGCGAATAACACCGTTTCATTAATAGCCCCACCATACACAAATGGGTATGAAATACCTGGTGAAATTGAAATGGTACAATTAAATCAAACATGGCTTGATGAAACTAAGTTTAGATTGGGTAGTTTAAAAATTTATATTAACGGTAGAATTTTTTATGTTGTTGAAGATTTTGAAGAGGTAATACCAAGAGCTTTAGATACCGACAAAGAAAAACAAGTTGCGGTTCCGTTTAATATGTCATGGGGTGGTGGTACCCAAGGTCTGCATGAAAACTTAACATTATCTGCATGTACCGCAACTACTGAGGGAATGTATATTCAAGATCCTGAATGTTTTCCTGAAAATATTTTAAGTGCAACTACATTAAATAAACTTAAAACACACATTTTATTAGAAGAAAATTTTGGGGGGACTTTTGATGGTGCAATTTCACAATTTAGATTTTACACAGAACCATTGTCTGCTCCAGAGGTGAAACACAATTTTAAACTATTGAGAGATATATTTTTTATGTTTGATCCCGATTGTCCAAATTGTGACACATCAACATGTTTTGTGAATGATTTCACATATACAATAACAGGCGGTACTGAATCATGAGTCAAGAAGTATTAATTAGTAGCCCACATTATGATGGGAGTACGGGACAATTATTGTTTAAACCGATCAGTGCTGATACGGTTGTAAATATTGTTAATGTTACTTTTCCATATCTTTTTATTCCTTCCGAATTAATCCCACCAAGAGAAATTTATGGGTCTTATACAATTTATATTCAAGATACTGATTGCACATATTATTTGAATATTCCAAAACCTACCCCAACACCTACCCCAACATTAACACCAACTAAAACAATTACACCAACAGTTACCTCAACTCCTTCACCAACACCAACATACGAACAATGTAAATTACCATCACAAACACCAACACCTACATATACTAGTACCCCAACACAAACCCCAACAGTTACAATAACGGTAACCCCATCATATAATCCTTGTGGTATTTACCCTGATCCATTTAAACCAAACCCAACCCCAACAAAAACACCAAAACCAACATTAACAATGAATACAAATCCTTGTTTTTAATAAACAAATGACATTTAAAAATAATGAACTATAATGAATTATTATATAAAACCACAGACTAATTTGCAAGTCATAAATATTTATAGTTTGATATGCCAATATATAGTAGATTAACGGACAGGAGTAGGGTTTCGGCAGTAACCTTAAATGATATATTTCATGTTGTTGTTACTGGCGACACCTCACAAAGTCCACAGGGTTCTTCTTACTATGCGCCTTTAAGTGATTTACAGGCAATTTTAAGTGGCAGTACAGGAAGTAGTGGGTCAAGTGGAACTTCAGGAACTAATGGAAGTTCGGGGACAAACGGATCTAGCGGTACAAGTGGTGGATCAGGTACAAATGGTACAAATGGCACATCAGGTAGTTCAGGCTCATCAGGTTCAAGTGGAACATCTGGTTCATCAGGTTCAAGTGGAACATCTGGTATTGGAACAAATGGTACTAGTGGTACAGATGGTTCTTCAGGAACAAATGGTACTAGTGGTACAGATGGTTCTTCAGGAACTAATGGTACTAATGGGACTTCTGGCTCTGACGGAACAAATGGGTCTTCAGGAACTAATGGAACAGATGGGTCAAGTGGAACAGATGGGTCAAGTGGAACAAATGGTAGTAGTGGAACAAATGGCACAAGCGGAACGAATGGTACTAGCGGAACGAATGGTACAAACGGAACTTCAGGAACAAATGGAACTTCAGGCACTAGAGGAACTTCAGGTACTAACGGAACATCAGGAACGAATGGAACTAGTGGAACGAATGGTACAAGCGGTATTTCAGGTGTAAACGGAACATCAGGTACAAACGGAACAAATGGTACTAGTGGAACGAATGGAACATCAGGAACTAACGGCACAAATGGCACTAATGGATCATCAGGAACTAATGGAACTAATGGAACCTCAGGGACTAATGGTACAAACGGCACATCAGGAACTAATGGTACAAACGGAACTTCGGGAACAAATGGAACAAGTGGAACCAATGGTACAAACGGCACATCAGGAACTAATGGTACCAACGGAACTAATGGAACTAATGGAACCTCAGGAACTAATGGTACTAATGGTACTAATGGTACTAATGGTACTAGCGGAACTGACGGAACAAATGGTAGTTCAGGTACAAATGGTACTAACGGAACAGACGGAACTAGCGGAACAGATGGAACTTCAGGTACAGATGGTACAAGCGGCACTGACGGAACTAATGGGTCTTCAGGAACTAACGGAACAGATGGAACTAACGGATCAAGTGGAACTGATGGGACTAGCGGAACTTCAGGAACTAATGGAACAGATGGTACTAGCGGAACAAATGGTACTTCAGGAACGAATGGTACAAACGGAACAGATGGAACTTCAGGAACCAACGGTACAAATGGAACAAACGGAACTAGCGGTACGAATGGGACTTCAGGTACTAATGGAACAAACGGAACTAATGGAACAAACGGAACAGATGGTACTAGCGGTACAAATGGTACAGATGGAACAAACGGTACTGATGGTACTAATGGTAGTTCAGGAACTGACGGAACTTCAGGTACAGATGGTACTAGCGGAACAAATGGTACTGATGGCACTAATGGGACAGATGGAACAAATGGTTCTTCAGGGACAAATGGTACGGACGGAACAAGTGGAACAGACGGAACTAATGGTAGTTCGGGTACTGACGGTACTAGCGGAACTGACGGAACAAATGGTACAAACGGAACAGATGGTAGTTCGGGAACAAATGGTACTGATGGAACTAACGGGACAAATGGAACTGACGGAACTTCGGGTACAGATGGAACAAATGGTTCAAGCGGCACCAATGGTACTAATGGTACTTCAGGTACTAATGGAACAAACGGTACTAATGGAACAAACGGTACATCGGGTACTAATGGAACCAATGGAACTAACGGAACTTCAGGTACTAACGGAACGGATGGAACATCAGGAACCAACGGAACTTCAGGAACGAACGGTACTAATGGTACAAACGGGACATCAGGTACTAATGGGACTAGTGGTACAAATGGAACATCGGGTACAAATGGAACTTCAGGTACAAATGGAACAAACGGAACATCAGGTACGAATGGAACTAATGGTACTTCAGGAACAAATGGTACGAGCGGGACCAACGGTACATCAGGAACTAACGGAACAAATGGGACCTCAGGAACTAACGGAACATCAGGAACAAATGGTACAAGTGGGACTAATGGAACTAACGGAACATCAGGAACTAATGGGACTAGCGGAACGAATGGAACAAACGGAACAAGTGGTACTAATGGTACATCAGGTACAAATGGAACAAACGGAACAAACGGAACTAGCGGAACGAATGGAACATCAGGAACCAACGGTACGTCAGGTACAAACGGTACTAATGGAACTTCAGGTACTAACGGAACATCAGGAACTAATGGTACCTCAGGTACAAATGGAACTTCAGGAACTAACGGAACTAACGGTTCAAGTGGTACCAACGGTACTTCAGGAACAAATGGTACTAGCGGAACAAATGGAACCTCAGGTACAAACGGAACAAATGGTACAAGTGGGACTAATGGCACATCAGGAACTGACGGTAGTAGTGGAACCAATGGTACTTCTGGCACTAACGGAACATCAGGTACAAACGGTACAAACGGTACAAGTGGAATGAATGGAACTTCGGGGACAAACGGAACAAATGGTACGAGCGGTACTAACGGAACAGATGGGACTAGTGGAACAAATGGTACAAATGGTACCAACGGTACAAACGGAACTTCGGGAACAAATGGAACATCAGGAACTAATGGAACTTCGGGAACAAATGGAACTAACGGTACATCAGGAACTAACGGAACATCAGGAACAAATGGTACTTCAGGCACCAATGGAACAAATGGTACAAACGGAACTTCAGGAACAAATGGAACATCAGGTACTAATGGGACGAATGGAACATCTGGTACGAATGGTACCTCAGGGACTAATGGTACATCAGGGACTAACGGAACAAATGGTACCAACGGCACTAATGGTACATCTGGTACGAATGGAACATCGGGAACTAACGGTACAAATGGATCAAGTGGTACGAACGGAACTTCAGGAACGAATGGTACAACCGGAACGAATGGTACTAATGGTACATCAGGAACTAACGGGACTTCAGGCACCAATGGTACAAATGGTACATCAGGAACAAACGGATCATCTGGCACTAACGGAACGAATGGAACGTCCGGGACTAACGGAACGTCAGGAACCAACGGGACAAACGGTACTTCAGGTACGAATGGTACTAATGGATCATCAGGTACGAATGGAACATCGGGAACTAACGGGACTAATGGAACTTCGGGAACCAACGGGACAAACGGTACTTCAGGTACGAATGGTACGAGCGGGACCAATGGAACGAACGGAACAAATGGTACTTCAGGTACGAATGGAACAAGTGGTACTAATGGAACATCAGGAACTAACGGAACAAATGGTACTAGCGGTACAAATGGAACTTCAGGTACTAACGGAACAAATGGTACTAGCGGTACAAATGGAACCAATGGGACTTCAGGTACTAATGGGACTTCAGGTACTAACGGAACATCAGGAACAAATGGTACGAATGGTACGAGCGGGACCAATGGAACTTCGGGTACAAACGGTACATCAGGAACTAATGGTACTAATGGTACAAACGGAACTTCAGGTACGAATGGAACATCAGGTACAAATGGAACTAATGGATCTTCAGGTACGAATGGAACATCAGGTACAAATGGAACTAATGGATCTTCAGGTACGAATGGAACCAATGGAACATCAGGAACTAACGGAACATCAGGTACAAATGGAACCAATGGATCTTCGGGAACAAACGGTACAAACGGAACTAGTGGCACTAATGGAACTTCAGGTACCAATGGAACTAACGGAACGTCAGGAACAAATGGGACTAACGGAACATCAGGTACTAACGGAACGTCAGGAACAAATGGGACTAACGGAACATCAGGTACTAACGGAACTAGCGGAACAAATGGTACATCGGGTACAAATGGTACGAATGGTACGAGCGGGACCAACGGAACATCCGGAACTAATGGAACCAATGGTACTAGCGGTACGAATGGAACTTCAGGTACCAACGGAACAAACGGAACATCAGGTACGAATGGTACAAGTGGTACTAACGGAACTAATGGATCGTCAGGAACAAACGGAACGAATGGAACAAATGGTTCAAGCGGTACCAACGGTACTAATGGTACTTCAGGAACTAACGGTACTTCAGGAACCAATGGGACATCAGGTACAAACGGTACATCGGGAACTAATGGTACTAATGGAACAAACGGAACTTCGGGAACAAATGGAACAAGTGGAACCAATGGTACAAACGGCACATCAGGAACTAATGGTACAAATGGAACTAGCGGAACAAATGGTACGAGCGGGACCAACGGAACATCTGGTACTAATGGAACGAACGGTACATCAGGTACGAATGGTACAAATGGAACTAGCGGTACCAATGGTACGAGCGGGACCAATGGAACATCAGGTACCAACGGGACTAGTGGAACAAATGGTACTAATGGAACTAGCGGAACTAATGGTACAAACGGAACATCGGGGACTAATGGAACTTCAGGTACAAATGGTACTAGCGGAACTAATGGTACCAACGGAACTTCAGGAACAAATGGTACTTCAGGTACTAATGGTACCAACGGAACTTCAGGAACAAATGGTACCAACGGAACATCAGGGACTAATGGGTCTTCAGGTACGAACGGTACAAACGGAACTTCAGGTACGAATGGTACTAATGGAACTTCAGGTACGAACGGAACAAATGGAACTAGCGGAACGAATGGTACTTCAGGTACAAACGGGACTAGCGGAACCAATGGAACAAATGGTACTTCAGGAACTAATGGAACTAATGGGACTTCAGGAACTAATGGAACTAATGGAACTTCAGGTACAAACGGAACATCTGGAACTAACGGAACAAATGGAACTTCGGGAACTAACGGTACAAGTGGAACCAATGGAACTTCAGGTACTAACGGAACAAATGGTACTTCGGGAACAAATGGTACAA
>Ga0315293_10000414_pt1 | contig 39367 bp, 38 predicted proteins | sample YL17G13_20_MG_FD_203071 | JGI IMG/M metagenome (GOLD analysis project Ga0315293, IMG submission 203071) | Sediment microbial communities from Yellowstone Lake, YNP, Wyoming, USA - YL17G13_20 | ecosystem: Environmental > Aquatic > Freshwater > Lake > Sediment | place: USA: Wyoming | collected... | reverse complement strand
ACCGGGTGAATGCCTGGTTCAAGGCGACGGGCGTGCTGCCGGCCGATGACCGGCTGGACTCCAGCCTGATCACCCAGCCGCAGCTCAAGCAGGTCTACGACTGGGACACGACGGTCGGCGGGCCCAATCTGGAGAACTTCATCCCCAGCATCATGGACGAGCAGGCTAACTTCGCCGGCGTTCAGTTGCTCTTCGCCGGGGATTCCACGCCGGAGGAGCTCGGGGTGCTGACGGAGGACGTGAACGCCAAGTGGCGCGAGCAGAATCCCGACGCGGCTGCCAACTTCAAAGCGTGGATCAAGTAGTCTTCGGGATTGCCTAGTCGGAGAGGGGAGGGTCAGCCTCCCCTCTCCCCGCGTATCGGCCGATGCAGCATCGCAAGCACGAACCCTGGCTCTACCTGGCGCCAGCGCTGGTCATGCTGCTGGCCGTATTTGGCTATCCCATGGTCCGCCTGGTGATCCTCAGCCTGCAGCGGACCCAGGCCGGCGAACTGGGCTTCGTCGGATTGGGGAACTACGAGCTCCTGTTCCGCGACGACGTCTTCCTCCAGGCGGTGCGCAACAACCTTAAGCTGCTGCTCACCGTCCCGGTGACCGTCGGACTGGCGCTCCTCCTGGCCGTCTTCCTGTTCGAGCGCATCCTCGGCTGGCGGCTGTACCGTACGACGCTCTTCCTGCCCTACCTGCTTCCGATCACCGCCGTCGGCCTGGTCTTCTCCTACATCTTCCAACTCAGCGGCGTGCTCAACGACTTCCTCGCCGCCGTCGGGCTCGGGGTGCTGGCGCAGGACTGGCTGGGCAGCACGAGGCTGGCCCTGCCGACGGTCATGTTCGTCATCATCTGGAAGGAGGTCGGCTTCGGCGTCGTGCTCTTCCTGGCGCGGCTGATGTCGGTCGAGGAGGAGCTGTTCGACGCCGCCCGGGTCGACGGCGCCAACTGGTGGCAGCTGCAGCGCCACGTCACCATTCCCCAGCTGGCCACGGTGATCGAGTTCTTCACCGTCATCTCCATCATCACGGTGCTCTCGTGGGTCTTCGGCTACGTGTTCGTGATGACCGCCGGCGGGCCGGGGAATGCCACAATGGTCACCGAGCTCTACGTCTACCTGATGGGCTTCCGCTACAACCAGATGAACCTGGCGGCGGCGGTCTCCGTCTTGCTCCTGCTGGTGACGGGCATCTTCATCTTCCTGGAGCTCCGGCTGCGCGAACGCAGCGACCTGGGGGTGGTGTCGTGATGGCAGTCTGGCGGCGGCTGCTGCGCCTGCCGGGCAGCCTGGCCCGGCAGCTAATAGTTCTGTTCTTCACCCTGCTGTCACTCTTCCCGGTGTACTTCATGCTGGTGTCGGGGCTGAAGAGCAAGGCGGAGTACCTGGAGAACAAGTTCAACCTGCCCCCCCATCCCATCCTCGACAACTTCCTGACCGCCTTCGCCGGCGAGAAGTTCCTCACCCGGTTCGCCAACAGCGCCATCCTGACGGTGGGCGCGGTGTCGGTTTCCCTCCTCATCGCCTGCCTGGCGGCCTATGCCTTCGCCCGGATGCAGTTCCCCGGCAAGCGCACGCTGTTCAATCTGATGTTGTCGCTGATGGTCGTACCGCCCGTGGTCATGGTCGTCCCGTTGTTCGTGACCATGGTGCGCTTCAAGCTGGTCAACACCTACCAGGGCGCCATCCTGATCTACATCGGCCTGTTGCTGCCCTTCTCGGTCTACATGATGACCAATTTCTTCCAGACCATCCCGCATGAGATCGTGGATGCGGCGCGGATCGACGGCTGCTCCAACTTCGGGGTGTTCACGCGCATCCTGATGCCATTGTCGGCGCCGGCGGTGATCACCCTGACCGTGGTCAACGCGCTGTGGGTCTGGAACGAGTTGCTGATCGCCCTTATCTTCCTGCAGCGCGATGAGATGAAGACGCTGATGGTGGGCATCGCCTCGATGCGCTCGCGCATCTACGTTGACATTCCGGCGACGATGGCCGGGCTGCTGGTGGCGACGATCCCGATCGTGGTGCTGTATATGTTTGGCCAGCGGTACTTCATCCGCGGCCTGATCGGCGGGGCGGTCAAGTAGGCCGTGCGCGTGGGCTGCGGGCGGGGCCGCGCCGGCTGCACGCCTGGTATCAACCGCGGCTGTCGGCGGAGGGCGCCTCCCCGCGTCCTCCGGAGGCGGCCTCCCGCAAGCGCGGTCGCCGGAGGCGCCCACCCAGGCTGGAAGACGCTGTGATGACACCACCCCCTTGCCTGTCCACCCGTGAGCGCGTGCTGGCCGTGCTCGACGGTCGTCCGGTCGACCGGCTGCCGTTCCTCGATCGCCTGGAAGCATGGCACGCTACCCACCGGCGTGCTGGGACGCTGCCGGAACGCTTTGCGCGGTTATCGCTCATCGATGTCCACCGCGCCGTCGGGATGGGCCAGCAGCGGTTCGTCGTCCCCTACGCGTTGCGCTTACGCGGCGTCGAGGTCCTCTCCACCTTCAACGGTGAGCGGCATGCCCGGCAGACGGACCCGGTCGTGCTCGAGTTTCCCGGGATGTGGGACATGGTCCCTACGGACAGGCCGGGGGTCACGGTGACCGAACTGCGCACGCCCGTAGGCATGCTGCGCCTGAGCCAGGAGCTCCTGCCCGAGGGCGTCGCCAACGGCACGGCTCCCTACCTGAAGGAGCACCTGATCAAGGAGGCGGCCGACTACGTCACGGCGAGTTGGATCGTCGAGCATACCGAATTCGTCCCGGGGTACGACCGCGTGGCGGCGGAGGAAGCCATCATCGGCGGCGATGGCTACGTCGTACCGCTCCTCCACCGCATTCCCTTCCAGCAGGTGCTGCTGGAGTACCTGGGTGAGGCGCCGCTGTTCTACGCCTTGCACGACGACCGTCCCGCCGTCGAGCGCCTGCTCGGCGTGCTGGACGAACAACTGCAGGAGATCCTGGCCCGGCTGGCGGATTTCTCCGTGCGCTACGTCGAATTCCCCGACAACCTGCACGGGGCGATGACCAACCCGAAGCTGTTCCAGCGCTACTGCCTGGACGCGTATCAGCGCTATGGCGAGGCCCTGCACGGGCAGGGCAAGCGGGTGGGGAGCCACACGGACGGCGACGTCAAACCCCTGCTAGGGCTGCTGCGTGAGTCGGGCCTCGACGTGTGCGAGTCCTTCTCTCCGTTCCCGCTGACGTCGATAACCTTCGACGAGGTCTGGGAGGCGTGGCGCGGCGGCCCCCTGATCTGGGGCGGGATCCCTTCCCCAATCCTCGAGACGCGCACCCCCTACGCCGAGTTCGAGGCCTGGATCGATCGCCTGCTGGACCGCATCGGCGGCGCCCCGATCATTCTCGGGGTGGGGGATATGGTGATGGGCAACAGCGTCATTGAGCGCGTCGAGGCGATTGCACGACGGGTCGAGCTGCACGCGCCCTGATCGAAGGACGGGCGGGGAGTCCCCCTTCCGGCTTGTGGGGCGCGGACAGAGGATGAGGGCATGAGGCGCTCAACCCGATGGCGTCCCAGTCCGCGGGCCCGGGCCTCCGGCGGGGAGCCTCTCAGTTCCTTCCGGACTGCTTCTCGGCCCAAGCGACTGCCCGCTTCAGCGCCTCGTCGAGCGCCTTGTCGGCTGACGGGGGAAGCTCCACGGGGCTGGCCTTGCTCAGGATCTCGACTACCCGGTCGTGGGCCACTTCGTGTGCCATCTTCGCCCCGGCGGCGACCCACTCGTCGATACTCTGCCGCTTGAACAACTTGGGGAAGTACATCTCCCGACGGAAGTGCCGGACGGTGTGGTCGTGCTGCAGGAAGCTGCCGCCGAACCCGACCTCACGGATGACGTCGAGAGCGAGCGTCTCGTCGTTGACGGCGATCCCGTCCAGGATGCGCCGGATGGAGTTGACGATCTCATCGCAAATGACCGCCATCTCCTGGGATCCGTACATCCCGAACGCCAATGTCCCCAGGCTCTGGGAAAGCGTCATCCCGGCCAGCCCGTTGAGCAGCATCTCCATGGCCGCCTCGGCGGCAGCTTCGGCGTCGGGCACCTTGCCTTCGACGCCGCCCCCCAATCCGTAGATCGGGATCCGGTAGCGGCGGGCCATCTGGATGACCGCCAGCTTGCCCAGGTTCTGCTCCGGGCTACCGTAGGTGACCTGTGTCGTGCGCATGTCGAAGACGTCGGTGTCGGGCTTGAGCACGACCGGCGCGCCCGGCCGGATCAACTGAGTCAGCACAACCCCGAACAGGACCTCGGCCATCGTCAGGGCGATCGTGCCGGCGACCGTCGCCGGCGAGGTCGCGCCCATCAGCGGTCCCGGGGAGTACAGGACCGGGACGCCGGCCTGCACGACGTCGATCAATCCTTCGTTCATGATGGCGATCTTCAGGGGGGTGACCGGCGTGACGATCCCTATCACGCTGGGAGACTCCCGCAGGGCGTCTTCCCCGCCCGATGCGGCGGCCGCCATCTCCAGCAAATGCTGCGTGAATGGCCGCTCGAGGACGTTGATCACCGTCGGCTTGCTGGTGTTGCGGAAGATGGCGTCGAAGTCGTGGAAGAAGATCTGGCCGGTCGGGCAGTCACCCGCCATGCACAGGGTCTGGACGAAGTCGATGTTCGGCAGGGCCTGACCCAGGCGTGTGCTCGACACCATGTCCTGCTTGGTGGGCTGACGGCCGCGCCCCAGCGCGTAGTCGAAGAACTGCGGCTCGGACGTTCCGCCCATGCCATAGTAGACACGGCCGGGCTCCAGTAACAGGCTGTTGGCTTCGTCGTGGCGGCCGTGCAGGACGAAGCTGGACGGCGCCGATTCGATGGCCGCCGCGACCATCTCGGAGGGCAGGCGAATGGTCCGGGCCTCCCGGTCGACCCTCGCCCCGCCTTTGGCAAAGATGTCCAGGAACAGGTCCGACGCGGTGAAGAGACCCGGATCGGCCAGCAAGGAGAGCGCGGCCTGATGCAGTCGCTCGACCTCGTTCTCCGACAGGATCTTGAGCGAGCCCGCGCGCATGCCGGTCTTCATGTTGAAGCCTCCGACCAGAGGGGGGAATGTGTAATCGTTTGCATCCATCATAGGCTCGGGGCGAGCACGTGTCAAGCACGGGCGAGGCGGGGAGCGGGTCAGCCCTTCCACGACGCAGTTTCATGCCCGGGAGCGAGAGGGCTCAGTCGCGTGCGCGCGACGCCGGTGTGCCAGGAGGTCCCCCCTTCTTGTCAATAGTCGCCCGCATTGAGGCACCCATGATCGCCTTGTCAATAGCCGCCCGCATTGAGCCACCCATGATCGCCTTGATGTAGACCACTTTCCGAGTCAGGCTGTCTGTTCTGAAGTGACTCTCGGCGGTTGCTCAAGTGACGTAGCTGTGGGGTATTTGGCACTCTCCTTTGTGTGGCTTCGCTGCCGGTAGCTGGGCCCGCGAATGACGAGCGTGTGGGCATGGTGCGTGAGGCGATCCAGGGCGGCGCTGTGCCGGAAGATCCGCCTTTCCGCCCGGGAGATCCCTCCGAAGGGAGCAGGAGATCCCAGGTGGTTGCTCGCGGGCCCTACGGTGGCAAGGGAGAATCCGGGGCGGCGTGTTCGTTGGTCGTCGGCTCGGCCTCACAGCGGACATGAGACTAGGCCCGCTGGGTCGCTTCCCGGCTTGACTCGCAGACGGAGCCCGCCTGTGCTGGCTGGGAAAGCCCGCCAGAATCGGGGTGCTGCCTTCCGGGCGGGCCGCGTCCGAGCGTTTCCCACCCGTGGCCGCTGCGCCCGGATGACGGGTCGAACGTGATGCCCAGCCCCGCCAAGTGTAGTGCCTTGGGATCGTTCAACGCTAGATCGACCTCGGTCGAGCGTCGAGCTACTTGCCCAGTCAACTTCGGTCTCGGTGAGACGGCCTCCAAGCCGGACAGAGCGGGGGAATGTATGCGAGCGCATGTCCGCGCGATAGGCGTGCGCGTTCCCACGTGTCTCCTCAAGTGCCGCTGGAACGTTGCCGTTGACAGTCGGCCTGACAAATGCTAGGATGGTGGAAACGTTCTCACACCCATCGTCCGTTTCTGAATCTCCAACGGATGCTCGCCGGACTGAGCTGGTGTTGGCGCTGGGTGCCGCGTGAAGGCTTGCATCGATCGGGTCGGGGGCACGGCTTGCGGAATCTACGAGCGTGCCCTGCGGGTCCCTGCAGCGGAGCCTGCCGCGCGGGGCGGCGGCGGGGGAGGGGGATGATGGCCAACGCACGAAGAGCAAGCTTGAAGGATGTGGCGATGCTTGCGAAGACGTCGATCGCCACCGCCTCGCGCGCTTTGAGCGGGACAGGCTACGTGGCCGAGGCAACCCGGCAGCGTATCCTGGAGGCCGCCCGGACGCTGAACTACCAGCCAAACCTGCGCGCCCGTGGGCTGCGGCAGCGCGTCAGCCACAGCATCGGCCTGATCATCCCCAACCTGCTGAACGCCTACTACACCGCGCTTGCGGATTCCATCTCGCAGCAGTTGGCGGCGCGCGGCTATCACCTGCTCCTGTCGTCAACGCGAGACGATGCCGCCACGGAGCATGAGACGGTCGTCGACATGGTCGGGCAGGCGGTCGATGGGTTGATCTGGGTGCCGTCGGTGGCCGAGACGGATCTGCTCGACTACCTTGCAGGCCAGCATACGCCGGCCGTGGCGATCGTCCGCCGGCTGGCCAACGATCCGATCGACACGGTCGTGTTCGAGGACCGTGCCGGCGCCCGGGCGGCGACCCATCATTTGATCAGCCTCGGACACCAACGCATCGCGTACGTGGGCGGCGATGTGATGTACTCCAGCAACCGCGACCGCTGGCAGGGCTATCTGGATGCGCTGCGCCAGGCGAACCTCGAGCCGGATGACAACCTGGTCAAGCTCGGCACCAACCGCGGCACGTGGGGGACGATGGCGACCAACGACCTGCTGCGCATGGAGTCGCCTCCGACGGCGATCTTTGTCGCCAGTAATGCCATCATGCCTGGCGTGATCCGCACGCTGCGCCAGACGGGGGTCGGACTGCCGGGTGAGATGTCGCTGATCTGCTTCGACGACGTGGACTGGTTCTCCTTCTCGGTCCCGCCAATCACCGCCATCAGCACCGCCTACACCACGCTGGCGGAAGCGGCCGTCGATCTGCTGCTGACGCGGGTCGCCGGAGGATCCGGCGGCGCCGACCGTGCGCCGGTCTTCATGGAAGTGAACTTCGAGTTCGTGCTTCGGCGCTCGACCGCGCCGCCGCGCATCGGGCCGCTGCAGTACCGTGAGGCTCACCGGGCAGAGTCCGCCGGCGGAGAGGGGTAAGCGTCCCGTACGTCGTCTCAGCCGATAGCACGCGACATCGATCTCGCGTTGGAGGCAAGCATGCATTCGCTGTTGCAGTCCGTGTATGACGAGGTCATCAACGGCAACCGCAGCGCCGTCGAAGCCGGCGTGCGCGCCGCCATGCAGGCCGGGCTGCCGGTGGCCTCCATCTTGAGTGAGGGTTTGATCGGCGCCATGAAAGAGGTCGGCGAGCGATTCGAGCGCCAGGAGTTCTACGTGCCCGAGATGCTTGTCGCCGCGCGAGCGATGCAGTCCGGGTTGACGCTGCTCAAACCGCAGCTCATCCAGGCCGGCGTGCCAGCTGCCGGGAAGGTCGTCCTGGGCACGGTCAAGGGCGACCTGCATGACATCGGGAAGAGCCTGGTGGGGATGATGCTCGAAGGCGCCGGCTTCGAGGTCATCGACCTCGGCACGGATGTCGGCCCGGAGAAGTTTGGCGAAGCCGTGCGCACGCACAAGCCGCAGCTGGTGGGGCTGTCGGCGCTGCTGACGACGACGATGCAGAACATGAAGTCGACGCTGGAAGCGCTGGAGGACCTGGGCGTGCGCGGCCAGGTCAAGGTGATGGTGGGCGGCGCGCCGGTAACCGACGTGTTCGCCAAGGAGATCGGCGCCGACGGCTACGCCCCGGACGCCAGCCGGGCCGTGACGCTGGCCAAGTCTCTGCTCTAGGCGGCGCCTCGCCCGAGTCGATCGGCGAGTCTTTGCTGGCGGGCAGTCGCATCCGGCTGCCCGCTTCTCCGCCGGCACGCAGGATGCCCCGGCAGAAAGGTCGACCAGATGCTGCCTCGCATCGGGTACATCGGGCTTGGGTTGATGGGCAAACCGATCGCCGGCAACCTTCTCAAGGCCGGATATCCGCTCACCGTCCACAATCGAAGTCGCGCCGCAGTCGACGAGCTGGTCAGCCTCGGGGCCCGCTCCGCCGACACGCCGCAGGCGGTGGCGGAGGTGAGCGACCTGGTGTTCACAAGCCTGCCGGACTCGCCAGACGTGGAGCAGGTCGTGCTCGGTCGGCAGGGCGTCCGGGCAGGCTGCCGACCGGGGATGGTCTACATCGACAACAGCACGATCAAGCCGGAAACGGCTCGCCACGTGGCGGCCGAACTGGCGGCGGTCGGTGTGCAGGCGCTGGACGCTCCGGTGTCGGGCGGGGACGTCGGTGCCAAGGCGGCTACGCTGGCCGTGATGGTTGGCGGACCGAAGGAGGCCTTCGACCGCGCTCTGCCCGTGTTTCAGGCGATGGGCAAGACGGTCACGCATGTGGGCGAGAGTGGCGCCGGCCAGGTGGCCAAGGCCTGCAATCAGATCATGGCCGCGGCGACGATGGTGGCCATGTCGGAGCTGTTGCTGCTGGCGCGCAAGACCGGCGTCGACCCACAGCGCGTTGTCGAAGCGATCCGCGGCGGAGCCGCCCAGTGCTGGACGCTCGACGTCAAGGCACCGCGCCTGTTCGCAGGCGAGCGCCGCCCGGGATTCAAGGCGTCGATGATGCACAAGGACCTGGCGATCATCCTCGATACCGCCCGCGCCTTCGGCATGCCGCTTCCGCTCTCGGCGCTCAACCTGCAGTTGTACGAGTCGATGCTGCAGATGGGGATGGGCGATTTGGACAACTCGGCGGTCATCGGCGTCTTCGAGGCAATGGGCGCGACGACGCTTCTGGAAGACTGAATTCGGACGGTCTCAAGCGAAGCCTGCAGGGCCCTCTGCTGGCGGCGCGCAACGACCACACGGCGGAGAGGGCATCACAACCACAAGGCGCGCTTAGGTGGGCCTTTCTCCTCCATTCTCCAGACGACGATGGGATCACGCGTGACCTCGTAGGGGCGAAGCATCGGGAGACGGCCCGATGCTTCGCCCCTACACTGCTGTCCCTGGACCTGTGGTCTGGTACCGATGCCACGCTGCCGATCGGGCAGGCTGACAAACGGATGTCGGCCCGGTGTCAACTTCATGGCTGGTTGCCGAGAGTGGGTTCGTCTAGGCTGTGTGTGCGGCGACACTCCTGCCCATCCGGGGGCGCGTGTACATGATGGAGGGAGCACCATTGCCGCACGGAGGGATCGCATGCGTGACGGAAATGGCTGCTGTGGGGGTTGCTGCTCGCTGGTCGTGCTGCTCATGCTGCTGGCGACATGTGCCTGCCTGGCGTCTCCGCTGATCATCATCCTGCGCTGACGCTCCATGCCTGCGCTTGTGGACGGCGCAGGCCGATGACGGAATCGACGCCGCCACCCGCAGCTCCTGGGTGGCGGCGTCGCGTGCCCTCCGGTCACAAGGGGGAGGACGGTTTCGCCGGCAGCACGCCAATGCTTCTGACTGGCGCATTCCCCGGGTAGTCTACGGACCCGGCGCTCCCACCGGCTTCGGCCGGGCGAGCTGCGCCCGTATGGCCGCATGGCGCTCGCGGGTGATCGGGTAGGCCCGCACGACGAAGAAGCTGATCAGCAGGACGACGGCCGGGGCGAAGCTTACGAACAGCCGCAGCGCCAGGAGCACCTGCGGCGGTTGGGCGGGGGGTAGTCCGCCCGAAACCGGCGTGATGTACCCGGCCGCCTCGAGGATGAAGTTCGAGATCGCCAGTCCCAGCGACAGGCCGAGCTTCTGCATGAAGACGAAGAACCCGTAGAAGATCCCCTCGCGCCGCTGACCGGTTTCCAGCTCGTCCTGCTCGATCACATCCGGGATCATGCTCCACGGGATGATGTAGCCGATGGACACGCCGGCACCGGCCAGGATGGCCAGGACGAAGAACAAGGCGATCTGCCCGGGCTGCACAAAGAACAACACAAGGCTGACGATGATCCACACACCCATCCCCACGTAGTACGTGCGCTGCTTCCCCACCCGGCGGCTGACCTGTGTCCAGAGGAGGACAAAGACAAACGACGAGAACTGGACCGCCAGGATAATCGGGCCAAACAGTGCCTCAGCGCCCAGCCAGTAGCGTACGTACAGGATCAGGTTGTTCTGCACGAACTGGATGCTCAGCCACGAGAGCAGGTAGATCACCGTCACCAGCACGAACGCCCGGTTGCGGAAGGCGATCTTGATCCCATCGAAGAAGCCAGGCCCCTTGGGCCGGTCCTCGGTGAAGTGGACTTCACGCGTGAAGGCAAAGGTGATCCAGTTGGGCACGGTGATGAGCACGGCCCAGACGGCGGCGCTGACCATGTAGCCGACGCGGACCTCGGGGAACAGCCCGACCAGGATGGTATGGAAGAAGGCGGCCAGCACGCCGCCCAGGATCGAGAACGACATCCGGTAAGACGACAGGCTGGTCCGCTCGTCGTAGTCGTGCGTCAGCTCGGGGGTCAGCGCCGCGTACGGCACGTTGATGGCCGTGAAGGCGGTGTCGAGCAGGATGGCGACGACCAGGTAGTAGATGAACTTGCCAGCGTCGCTCACCGGCGGGACGTTCCACTGCAGGAAGAAGAACACGCCGAAGGGGATTGCGGCGAACAGCAGCCAGGGCCGGCGCCGGCCCCAGCGCGTGCGCGTCCGGTCGCTCAGCATGCCCAGCAGGGGATCGTTGACGGCGTCCCAGATCTTGGTCAGCAGGAAGATCGTCCCTACCATGCCCGGCCTCAGCCCGGCTACATCCAGCAGGAAGGCGTTGAGGAAGAAGCCGTTGATGGCCGTGACGATGGCGGGGCCCAGATCGCCGGCGCCATACGCCAGCTTGGTGGTGCGGGCGAGCCTCTCGGTGAGCGAGGGTGCGGTCACAGTGTCTCCTTGTGTGGACGAAGGCTAGCTGCTGGTCAGGACGCCCAGAGCGTCGGAATTCGGCGGACCTCATGCATAGTTGGTGGACATGGGCTGGCCTAGCACCGGCTTCGGTACAGCCCCGGACCGTGGCGCCCGATCTGACTCCTCAACCCCGAGCCGTCGGCTTCGCCTCGGGAAGGGAAACGCCAGCGGCTTCGGCCCCAAGGACCCAGTCCTGGCGGAAGTCCGGCAGGGGTTCTCCGAAGGCCGAGGCGGACGTCCGGCGCAACCGCTCGTGTTCGAACAACAAGTCGGTCAGCAGGCGCATGCGGCGGCGCTCTTCCGGGAAGATGTAGTTGTGCGTGTCGAACAGCAGGCGCAGCAGGTTGGGGCGCTCCGGGAGGTTGTAGGAATGACCCTCGGGCTCGTCGAGGTGGATGTTGAGCAGGTTGACGAGCGTCTCGTCCATGCAGGCAACGAAGAGCGCCGGATCATAGAAGGTCCCACCCCCGTCACGGTACTGCTGCCCATTGAGGTCGGCCGGTTGGATGTAGGTGTTCATGCTCCAACCGGCGATCAAGGCCCGGACGATGGGTGTATTGATCGGTGACCAGGTCCGCCCGCCGAAGAGCATCCGGCGCGCAGGCTGGCTGGGGCCGAGGAAGTCCGTGAAACCGTCACCCCGCGCTGCTGCCACGGTCAGCGGCAGATCGAGGTCGTCGAAGGTCAGGCCTTCGGGATGAGGAGCGCCTGTGTAGGCACGCAGGCGATCGAGGAAGAAGGCCCTCATCGGGCCAAGATTCGCCCAGCCCTGCCAGAAGCGGGCCGGGTTGAGGTTGATGGCGGCGACGCGCTTGGGCTCGACGGCACCGATGAACGCCTCCAGGTCGGCCAACGCCGTTCGGGCTGCCGGCGTGTACAGGTCGGGACGCCGTGCAGCGGCGAGCTGGATGGCGTGAAAGAAGCCATTCAGCACGCCGGCCGAGACGCCGCAGACCTGGCGCACCGTCCCGCCGCGGCGAGCGAATCCCTCATCGACCGCACGCGTCGTGACCAGCCCGGCAAGGATGCCCGAGAATCCACCGGCGCCGTAGATCACATTGGCAGGCTGGCTGAAATCGAAGCCGTCGAGCTGTCCCTCCAGGAGGCCCCGGAAGCGCGCCATCAAGGCATCCTTGTTCTGGGCCGACTGGCGCATGTTGGTGAAGGCCTCCGTGCTTCCTACGTAGGGCAGATCGACGTGCCCGACGAGGGGCGCTGTCGAAGGCGATGCAGGGCGGGGGAGGGCAGCCATTTGCTGCTGGAGTTGGCGATGCCGAGCCCGGAGGTCGAGGTAGTGGGCGGCGAGCAGCGTCTGGTTGCGCTCGTTCGACGAGTGCATGATGAAGGACGACGTGATCCAGTTGAGCTTCCAGGGCCGGATCGGCGCGTGGGGGCAGGTGCGAGCGATCGGCCTGTGATCGGAAGCCTCCAGGTCGGCCACGATCGCACCGGCGTCGACGATGGCCGGGCGCGCGTCGCGCAGCCACTGGCCGCCGTCGTCGCGCGAGCGCACCCAGGCAGGCTCGGTGGACAGCAGCGTGCTCAGTGCGGCCACAAGCGCGTCGGTGATCGGCGCGTCACGCGGCGGACCGACACGCACGGCGTGGTATTGGAACTGCAGGCGGTCGTCATCCGGGCCCAGCAGCGTGAGCGTCCCGTCGCGGTCCATACAGCACAAGTAGAGAGGAAGCCCAAGGTCCGTGAGCCAGGGATCATCTCCTCCGCCATACGCGCGCAGGCGCTCGGTCACCCAGCGGTGAAGCGGGTGCAGGTTGTTCGGGCCATACCAAGGATTGCGATTCCGCGCGCGCAGTGCGCCACTCGGGGCGGTTCGAAGGAATGCCTGGAAGTCATTCACGGCATCGCCGCCGCGGGGCCACCTGGAGGGATTCGTGCGGGCGGCCCACGCCAGGCCCGCGGCCAACGCCACGAAGGCGCCCCCGCTGACGCCGTAGATCCTGCCCGCGAGCTGGCCATCGCGCAGGTGGCTGGCGGCCAGGTCGAACTCTGCCAGGAGCCAGGGTACGTCCCCAAGCTTGGCGGCCTGGTAGATGAGCGTTCGGGGGCGCTGGTGGTCCGCGTCTGTCATCGGAGAGCCTCCCAGCGTATGGGACGCATCCTTCTCCCGGCAGCCGTTCCGCCGGCGGCAGGCTTGCGCCCCTCCCGTCCCAGCCTGTGGGCGGCGCTATGCATCCTCGTCCGTGACCCGCCGTCGACGTGCCTTCGTCGTCCCGCGCTTTCGCTTACGCTCGAGCCGCTGCGCGCGCGAGGCGGCCGTCGGACGCGTCGGCGTGCGGTGCGTTGGGGGCTCGGCGGCCTGGCGCAGCATCGCCGCCAGGCGATCGAGCGCCTGCTGCCGGTTGCGTTCCTGGGTGCGCTCGGCGCGCGCCGTGAAGGTCAGAATGCCATCCTGGCTCAGCCGCCGTCCGGCGATCCTGCGCAAGCGCGTCAGGACATCGGGCGGGAGATGGGCGCGCGCGTCGTAGCGCACCTGCGCCGCGGTCGCTACCTTGTTGACATTCTGGCCGCCCGGTCCGGAGGCGCGAATGAAATGCCACTCCAGGTGCGCCTCGTCCAACGTAAGCGCGGCACGGATGCGGATGCGCCGGGGCCGAGCCGAGGGGGTCACGGCTAGTAACTCACCCCGCTGCCTCTCACCCATCGTTCGAGCTCGGGGGCGAGCAGTCCCAGGCCCAGTACGGCAACCACCAGCCCGATGAGTAGCACGATGACCAGCAGCGTCGCGATCACGCGGCTCCATTCCATGCGTGTGGCGGCCTTCAGCGCCAGAAGCTGCAGTCCAAACGAGTACAACGCCAGCGGCAGCGTCAGGCAATTGACCAGCGGGATCATCCCGAGCACAGTCGTCAGCAGCGTCAGCGGCGCCAAGTACGCGGCGTGTGCGTAGACCAACTCGGTATAGCTCCCCTGCGAGCCGAGGGCGCTGGCAATGAATTGGATGATCCCGAAGCCGACCAGGTACAGGACGAGGATGAAGCCGGCCAGGAATGGCGTACAGGCCAGCGAGATGACGAGCAACAGTGTGGGCGTCACTCCCACGCCCGCGGGTGCAGTCTCCGCAGCTCCGCGGATGATCTCCGCCAGCGTACCGGGGAAGACGGCCGCCTGGATCCCGACGCCGACGAGATAGGAGAGAAACGACGCGGTGAACAGCCAGGCCGTTGCGCGACGCAGGCTTACCTTCGGGTCGAGCAGAAGGTCGGCATAGGTTGCCACCGACGGCCGGGTGAGGGCCGCGCGCCAGGCCTGGAACCAGGAGAAGGTTAGCGGGAATCCGGGTTGCAGGGAGGGGGTCGCTGGAATCGTCATCGTACGGTCGACCGGGATGGGGCGGGCTCTTCTTCGCAGATGATGACCGCCAGGCGGGCTGGACCGTGGACGCCGATGGTCAACGTCATCTCAATGTCCGCCGTGCGCGATGGGCCGGTTATCAGCACGACGTTCGAGCGCTCGGCGAGAAGCGAGCGGCCGCCGTGCTCGACCCAGTCAGCCAACGTCGGATACACGTGGCGGGAATCCAGGATGGCGACGTGCGAACCGGGCAACAGCGATGCATCCAGGGCGCCGTGCGCCCCGCTCTCGACCACGATCGTGCCCGTGTCGGCCAGCGCCGCCACGGCGGCCGTGACTCCGACCGTCCTCGCCGCCTGCTCAAGGGTCGTGCAAGCTGTCCGAGCGGAGGCTGCCGGTAGCACATCGGCTGTCGTCAACTGGCGCAGGGTCTCCTCGAGCGCGGGGCTGCCCTGCACGTGGTTGCCCTCTGGCCAGGCCAGCAGCACCTGCCCGCATTCCATCGATCGCAGGCAGCCGGCGAGCGCGCCCGGCATCTCGCGGGCCGGAACTCGATGCACTTCACCCCCGACGGCCTCCAGCTCGTGCTGGAAGCGCTCGACGAGGTCCATGTCGCCGGATGGTCGAGGCAGCGGACGCGTGGGCCGCTCGACGGCTGAAGCAAGGGCTGCGCCGCGCGCGTTCAGATCAAGATCCCGGATCCGGGCGCGGAACGGGCGCGGGCGGAAGGGAGGAAAGTGCCGGGACCCCGTCCAGGCGGCGAGCGGACCCGGCAACCAGGTTCTCCATCCCCGCCGGCCCGGCAAGAACGGCATCACCCACCCGAGCGCTTGCAGTGCGAGGCCGAATCGACGCGGTCCGCTGGAGGTCCATGCAAATACCCGCATTGCCATACGCAGCCACCAGGGCTGGTGCACCTTACGGGCGTAGTCACGACGCACGCGCAGCAGCATCGACGGCAAGTCGATGTCGACCGGGCAGACCTCACGGCACGCACCGCACAGTGACGAGGCCTTGGCCAGGTGCCCGTGCGTTGCCAGGCCGAAAAGCCCGGGCGAAATGACCGAGCCGATCGGCCCCGGGTAGGCGCTGGCATACGCGTGCCCGCCGACCTCGCGGAAGACGGGGCAGGCGTTCAGGCATGCCCCGCAGCGAATGCAGGCCAGCGACTCACGCAGCGTCGAATCCCGGACCCGGGTGCGGCCGTTGTCGACCAGGATGGCGTGTCGCTCGAGGGGACCATCGGCGTCGCCCGCCGCCCTCGGCGCCTGGATCAGGCTGATGTACGACGTGAGCTTCTGGCCGGTGGCCGAGCGCGGCAGCAGCTGCAGCAAGACCGCCAGGTCGTCGACGGTTGGCACAACGCGTTCGATTCCAACGAAGGCGATGTGGACCGGCGGCGCGGCGGTCACCATCCGGCCGTTGCCTTCGTTGGTCACCACGACGAGCGTTCCCGTCTCGGCGACAGCGAAGTTGGCGCCGGACATGCCCACCTCCGCCTCCAGGAAGACCGGTCGCAGCTTCTGGCGAGCGGCGGCGTTGAGCACGGCCACGTCTTCGGTGTACGGGATGCCCAGTTCCGTCTGGAACAGTGCGCCGACGTCCTGACGAGTCAGATGAACGATGGGAGAAATGATGTGCGCCGGCGGCTCGCCACGCAGCTGGACGATGTACTCTCCCAGGTCGGTCTCGATGACCTGGATGCCGGCGGACTCGAGCGCCGGGTTTAGGCCGATCTCCTCGGTGACCATCGACTTCGCTTTGGCGACGCGCGTTGCACCGTGGAGACGGCAGATCTCGATGGCAAGGGCGCAGGCCCGCTCGGCCGTGGGGGCTTCGTGGACCTGCCAGCCGTTCTCCGTCAGGCGACGCCGCAGCGTGGACAGGTGCTGATCCAGCCGGTCGATGGTTGTTCGACGGATCCTCGCCGCCTGCTGGCGAGTGTTCTCAGGATCCGGCAGGCTTGCCAGCGCATTCAGGCGCGCCCGCAGGCGACGCTCGGCATTGTTGTCCAGGGCTGCCTGGAGCTTCGGGTCGGCGATCGCTGCCCGTACGCGGCGGTGAAAGGCGGCCCTCATCGCAGCCCGGGCTCCTGCCCTGCGATCAACTGAGCCAAGTGCATGCAGCGCACGGCGGAACGCTGCTTGCGCAATCCGCCCTCGATCTGCATCAGGCAGCTGACGTCGCACCCGACGACAGCCGAGACATTGGCGGCCTCGATCGCCGCCAGCTTGCGCTTGAGCATCTGCGCCGAGATGTCCGCCTCGTCAATTGAGAACACACCTCCGAAGCCGCAGCATTCGGCCTCCAGGCGATGGACATCGAGGCCGGCGACCGCCTCGAGCAGCGCCTGCGGCTGGCGGTCGACCCCGAGCCCGCGCAGCAGATGGCAGGAGGGGTGGTATGCAACCCGTGTGGCCGCTGCGGCGCCAAGGTTGGCCCGGCCGAGCCGGTCGACGAGGAACTCGGATAACTCGCTCGTCTTCTCCGCCAAGAGCCGCGCCTTGACTAGCCAGGATGGGTCGTCGGCGAACAGCTCGAGGTAGCCGTGGCGGATCATGTGGGCGCACGAGCCGGAGGGAATGACGACCGGATCGGGAGAAGCGCTGAAGACCTCGATCGTGTGCCGCGCCATGCGCCGGGCCTCGTCCCAGAAACCGGCGTTGAAGGCGGGCTGGCCGCAGCAGGTCTGATCCGGCGGAAAGGTAAGGTCGACGCCGGCGCGCGTCAGGACGGCAACGACCGACTCGCCGACCTCCGGGAAGAGACCGTCAATCAGGCACGTGGCGAGGAGTTGGACGCGCAGTCCGGGCATGGGCGAATTGTAGGCCGGCGGGACCGCCCAGGGTAGTTGCAGGTCTCACGGATTCTCTGGGAAGGATGTGCCTGGGTGTACCTTAGGCCCCGGGCTGAGGCGCGTGCGGCCATCGGCATCTGTCGGGCACGAGGGTGATGCTGGGGATGCCCTGGAAAGCCACGAGGGCCGCCCGGATGGACGGCCCTCGAGTCGGGGCGGGCGGATTTGAACCGCCGACCCCCTGCACCCCATGCAGGTGCGCTAGCCGGGCTGCGCCACGCCCCGATGAAGGCTGGCATTATAGCCCAGCCGGGGAGCGGCGGCAAGCCTCACGCCAATTCGGCTTGCTCAAGCGGAGGTCATTGAGGCGCAGTCTGCCGCGCCGCCGCGCATCTGACCATGCCGTCACACCGATGGTACATCCGCGTACTTCTTCTACGCCTTCGAACCGAACCGAGCGATGATCCGCGCCGTGTGCCGTGTCCCGGCGATGAAGTCGGGAATCCGGAAGTGCTCGTTCGGTGCGTGGGCCTGCGCGCCGGGGTAGCTGATGCCGGCTGTGGCAATAGGCACGCCGAGGTGGTGGATGAAGGCATGATACGGGCCTGAGCCGCCGGTCATCGGTGCGATCAGCTGCCGGATGCCGTACACGTCCTCCGCTGTGTCCGCCACCAGCCTAAGGAATGGGTGGTCTGGATCCGAGCGGCCCGGGGCCTCGCACCCAAGGTCAATGATCTCGATGTCGTCGAACCCCTGGGCGTCGAGGTGAGCCCGGAGCTGTTGCAGCACCTCGGCCGGGTCCTGGTCGGGAACCAGACGAAAGTCGACCTTGGCGGACGCCTGCGCCGGTAGCACCGTCATGCAGCCAGGGCCCTGGTATCCGGAGGTGAGTCCGCAGATGGTGCACGTCGGGGAGAAGACCGCCTCGCGTTGGAGCTCGACACCTCCGGTCAGTCCCTTGATGAAGCCGCGCAGGCCGTAGCTGTTGCGCAGGTCGTCGGACTCCTCCGGCAATGCGGCCAGCAGCTCCAGATCCCGCGCCGTAGGCGGGCGGACGCGGTTGTAGAAACCGGGGAGCAGGATGCGCTCGTCCGGCCCCTTGAGTGAGCGCAGGGCCCAGACCAGTCGCCACGCGGCATTGGGAAAGATCGATCCGCCGAGCCCCGAGTGCGCGTCCCGCGAGGCGGTAGCCACGCGCAGCTCGAAGTAAGCGATGCCGCGCATGCCGGCGTAACACTCGGGGACGCCCTGGTGATTGACGCCGCCGGCTTCCCACAGGCACGCGTCGGCGGCCAGAAGTTCCGTGTGCTGGGCGACGAACTCGGGCAGGTGGACGTTGTTGCCCTCCTCATCACCCTCGATGACGAACTTGATCGTGCACGGCAACTCGCCCTCAGCCTCAAGCAGCGCGTCGAGGGCCGCCAGCCGGCAGATGATGTGTCCCTTGTCATCCATTGCCCCGCGGCCAACGGCCTTCCCGTCCCGGACCGTCAGATCGAAGGGAGGCGAGTCCCACAGCTCGGAGGGGCCCGCCGGTTGCACGTCGTAGTGGTTGTAGAAAAGGAGCGTAGGCGCGGAGCGGGCCCCCGGACGGACACCGTAGACCACCGGGAAACCGGCCGATGGGACCAGCTGCACTTTGAATCCGCGCAGGTGCAGGAGTTCGGCGACGAAGGTGGCACAGGCTTCCATGCCCTGGCCCTCCGCCGAAACGCTGGGGTGGGCTATCAGTTGGCGCAACTCCTCCAGGTTGTGTTCCAGACGGCGGGCGATCGCGGCGTCGATGGCGTCGAAGTTGGGCATACGGGACCCCTCAAGTCAGAAACCGGCTCCGGAGACGAGACGGCACATGGAACCCGCCACCGGATGGCTCACGGCCCCCGGGCGGCTTTGCGCTTCGGGCCATGGGATTTGCGTCAAGTGTACTCCCCGAGTTACCGTGGATGGGGGATTGACGCCGTCTCCTTCCGTGGTAATCCTGGTTTGTGGACGGCAAGCGAACTAGACACGCAGTCTGCGACATCTGTTACCACTTCGTCTGCATACCCAAGGATCGGCTCCTCGTTCCTGTGGGGCCGGTCGCCAGGAGGTTGTCGGACTTGCTGCAATCCAAGGCGTCCGAACTCGGCGGCGAAGTCATCGACCTCGCAATCCAACCCGATCACGGTCACCTGAATTGTTCCTTCCAGCCTACGCTGGCTCCCCACCAGATCATGCATCGGTTGAAGGGGTTTACGGCTCATGCCCTGCGCCGGGAGTTTCCCGCACTGAACACGGGACTTCCCAATCTGTGGACCCGCTCCTACTATATCAGTACAGCGGGGCCTGTCTCGGCCGCAACCGTGCGCCGGTACGTCGACGCTCAGAAAGCCCGCCGGTAAATGATCCGGACGTACCGCTATCGGCTCTATCCCAACCAGACCCACCAGGCTGCCCTGGGGAATGTCCTATTTGCCGCCTGTGCCCTCTACAACCATGCCCTAGCCTACCGGCGCAAGCGGTGGAACGAGAACCGCCGAAGCGTCTGGTACAACGAGCAAGCAGGCATGTGGCGGGACTGGCGCAACGAGGACCCGACGGATAACCCCTTGCGTCTGTTGAACATGAGCGCCGGTCAGCAAGTTCTCCGGCGGCTCGACAGTGCCTATCGGGAGTTTGTGAAGGGCAAGCGCGGCAGACCGCGCTTCCGGCGCATTGACCACTTCAACAGTGTGGCTTTCAAGCCCGGCGATGGGGCGGCGCTCAAGGGCGGGCGGCTCTATCTCCAGAATGTCGGAAACGTGCGCGTGAACTGGCACCGGGAGCTCCCGGAAGGGGAACTCAAGCACATTGTCGTCGTGCGCAAGCCGTCCGACTGGTATGTTTGCCTCCAGGCCGAGATCCAGGCAAACACCCCCGCACACAGCCTCAACCCCCCCGTGGGCGTAGATGTCGGGATCGCCCATGCGCTGGTGCTTTCCGATGGAACCGTCCACGACAGCCCCCGTCCCCTGCAAGGGTCGCTTGCCACGCTCAGGTGCTTGCACCGTTCGGTCGCCCGGAAGAAACGCGGCGGGACCAATCGGAAGAGGGCCGTCCGCAAAGTTGCACGCCTCCAAGAGCACATCGCCAATCAGCGCCGGGATTTCTGGCACAAGGTCACGCGAGGGCTTGTGACCACCTACGGAACGATTGTCCTGGAGGATCTGTCCCTCGGCTTTATGCTTCAGAACCGAGCGCTTTCTCAGGCGTCGCACGATACCGGCTTGGGGATGTTCCGCGAACTGCTCGACGACAAGGCTGTTGAGGCCGGGGTCGAGGTCGTCGCGGTGAATCCCCGAAACACAAGCCGGGTCTGTTCGGCTTGTGGGAGTATCGTTCCGAAGGCGTTCTCTGTTCGGGTGCATTCCTGTCCCGACTGCGGTCTTGTACTCGACCGCGACATCAACGCGGCTCGGAATGTTCTTCGGCTCGGACGGAGCCGTTGGGGCGTAACGTGGCCGGTTGCCGAAGGTCCGGCACCTGCGGGCGGCGAGCGTGCCCCAAGATGCTCTCTGGCTCTTGCCTGGAGAGTAAGTCACTCTATAATCCTTGCCCTGGAGGTGCTGCATGCGGATCTACGACATCTCGGTGGGCATTTCGCCGCAACTGCCGGTCTGGCCGGGGGACCCGCCGGTGGAGCTGGAGCGGGTACAGGCGATCGCTTTGGGCGCCAATGCCAATGTCTCCCGCCTGGGCTGCGGCGTGCACATCGGGACGCACGTCGATGCTCCGCTGCACTTCATCGACGGCGCGGCGGGGGTCGAAACGCTCCCGCTCAAGCTGCTCACCGGCCGGGCATATGTAGTCTACCTGCCTGCCGCCAAGGTCATCGACGAGGCTACGCTGGAGAAGGCGGGACTGCCACCGCGCACTCGGCGGGTACTGTTCCGAACGCGCAATTCAGAGATCTGGGCGCGAGAGAAGGCCTTCCAGAAGGACTTCGTGGCCGTTGACGCCAGCGGAGCCCGCTGGCTGGTCAAGAAGGGCGTCCAGCTCGTCGGCGTGGACTACCTCTCCGTGGCGCCGTACGGACAGAGCAAGGAGACGCATCGCACACTGCTCGAGGCGGGGGTCGTCGTCATCGAGGGGCTGGACCTCAGCCATGTGACCCAGGGGCGATACTCCCTGTACTGCCTGCCGTTGAAGCTGGTGGGCAGCGACGGAGCGCCGGCGCGGGCGATCCTGGTGGGCGTCTGATGTGCCCTGCGACCATCGTCACCTACGTGATCTCCTTAGCCCTGGTGTTCCTCGTTGTGCTGCTTGGCGTCGTCGGTTACCGTTGGCGGCGGGGAGCCAGGCTCACCCCGTTCCAGCCTTTGGTCAAGGGGGACCGTGAAGCGCGAGCGCGGAACGACCCTAGTGGCGAGCACCTGGCCTCGCCTGCGGCGGAAGTCCTCGAATCGATCATCCTCCGGCGGATGGCGGCCGATCCAGCGCTCGCCGGGCAGCGGCTCGACTTCGGCACCGCGTCCGACGGCTCGCTCGAGATCTGGTGGAATGGGCAGGCCTACGCCGGCGTGGATCAGGTCCCGGACGCGCGCGTGCGCGATCTTATCGCCCAGGCCACTGACGAGTTCAACCAAGGTGGGGGTGTCTCCGGCTGACCAGCGCGGAGATCCTGGATCGTGCAGCGAGAGCGGGGGAATCTCCGCTCTTTCTTCTTCCCTGTCGCGCTAGAGCTGCCCTGTCGCTTCCCACGAATCCAGCAGGCTCCTGTAGGCGGGGTCGTCGTAGCGAGAAGGTAGAAACCAGCGGGCGTGGCCCGGCAGCGAACCGCCGGTCACGTGCGCGCACAGCAGCTCGCCGGCGCCCAGCGCCGCCATGAGCCCAAACCCCGAGAGCGCGCCGATGACGAACGACCCTGGCGGTCCGAGCGGGCCGATCAACGGCCGGTTCTCGCGTGTCCGGGTGTAGTAGCCACCGTCGACAAATGGCCGGGGCATGCGCTCAAGGTACACACGCACGCCGGGCAGCAGTGTGCTCAAGCCGCGCAGGACAACCTCAGGGTAGGCCGGTTCGAACGATAGGGGAAAGGACGGCTCGCAAGCCGGCGTGTGATATGGCCACAACGCCAGCAGGATAGGGCTGTCGGCTGGCCCCTCGGGGCGCGCATGGACCCCGGAGGGCATCTCCCCCAGCAATTGATCGTCGCCGGCCTGGTGCAGGGCAACTCTCTCCTCATCGGACCAGTCAAGAGTCTGGGGGTCGCTGAGGATCAGGAGGGGTGCCTGGCGCGGCACAGCGCCGACGACGTCGCGGAAGGAGGCCTTGGCGTGAACCTCGGACACGACCGGGAGATCGGCGCCCAGCATGTGCGCCACCTGCTTGACGAACGGGCCCGCGGCGTTGACGAAGACCGGCGTCGACAGCTCGAGCGCACCCGAGTCGGAGGCGATGCGCACAGCCTGGACACGGCTGCCGCGGGTCTCGACCGCCTGCACCTCGCCATGCACAAGCCGCACGCCGGCTTCCCGTGCCCGGTCGAGCAGCAGACGTCCCAGTTGCTGCGCACTGAACCAGCCAGCGCGGCGCACATGCAGCGCGCCGACCAGCCCGGTCGAGAGGGCTGGGAAGTGGCTCCGCAGGTGTGACGGATCGGTCAGCAGGTCGAAACCGTCTGCCGGCGCGCCGGCAACGTCCGATGAATAGGCAGGTGGAGAGCCGGGATGGATGCGCAGCGGGCCAGCACCCAGCGCGCTCGACTCCTCCGCCGCGCGGCGCAGCATCTCCAACCGGACAGGGTCCGACGTGCAGTACAGGTAGCCGCGCCGGTTGAGGTGGAAGGCATTCCCGGTCGCCTCTGCCAGCGCCTCCAGTTGGTCGAGGCTGCGGTTCATCAGTCGCACCATGCCGTTGCCGGGCCCAGGCCAGAAGTTGCGGTAGCACTCGGTTGACTTGTCGCTGGTGAGCGACAACGGCTCGCCGGCCTCGATCAACACGACGTTGCGCATGCCGGACCGTGTCAGGTGATAGGCGGCGGCTATGCCGGCGATCCCGGCGCCGCAGATCACGGCATCTGCCGTCGGGGTGGGCACGGCTAGGCCTCGTCCGCGGTGGGCCGGGCGGCGAGCAAGCGAATCTGCTGCGTCACCTCAGAATGCAGCGTCAACCGGGAGGAGGCGGCCAACCGTGAGGCGATCGCCGCCAGCCGTTCTCCGGTGATTGGATGCCGGAAGTCCGGGGCGAGCTCGGCGACCGATACGGCCAGATAGGCGCGCACGAGCAGATCCGGGTCTGGGACGTGTAGCCCTGACTCGTCGATGACCTTGGAGCCATACAGCACCAGGTCGAGGTCGATGGTGCGCGGGGCGAATCTGTCCGCCGTCCGCCGGCGTCCCAGGCGCGATTCCAGCCGGCGGAGATCGCGGCGCAAAGCTTGCGGCGAGAGCTCGGTGTCAAGCAAGACGGCGGCATTCAGGAAGTCGGGCTGCGCGGTCGGGCCGACGGCTGGATTCTGGTACGCTGCCGATACCGCCGCCAGCCGCCCCAGCTCGGACAAGGCGCTGACGGCCAGCGGCAAGTGCAGTTCGGGCTCGACGTTCGAGCCGAGGGAGATGAAGGCTCGCTCGCTCACGATGGAGATGATACACGCGCCGAGGGGCAGCGGCATCGCCGCTGCCCCTCGGGAGTACGGGTTGATAAGGAGTGGTCAGTTCCCGCCAGGTCCTGGGCCTTTCCCGTGCGGTCCCGGCGTCGTCCACAGAATCGGCGTGCAGGTAGGGCATGCTTCCCCGTCGGCCTGCGGTGTGCAGGTGTCGCAAGTCCCGTCGCCCGGGCCGTAGCCGCCCGGCGAACCGGCGCCCTTCCCGTCACTCTGGCCGGCACCCTGTCCACTCGGCTCGCCGCCCGGCTGACCGGGGATCACCGCGGGCTGCTCCGGAGCATCGGGCGGGCGGCCGGCGCCATGCCGCACGCGGAAGCCACTCGGGTCATCCAGTGCGTCCCGGATCTCCGCACGCGTCCGGGTCATGGCCTGCTCGGCGGTCTGCAGCGCCGCGCCGTTCGGGTCCGCAACCCGGAGCTGCTCCACCGTTCGCAGGTGGATCCCGAGCCGCGTCTGCAGTCGCTGCAGGACCGGTACCAGTTCAGGGTCCTGCAACTGCGCCGCAAGGCGCAGAGCTTCGCTGAGCTGGGTCTGCAGCCGAAGGGCGGTCTCCACAGGCACGCCTTCCCCGGATTGGGCGATCTGTTCCATCTCCTGGACGCGTCGATCGGCCCAGTCTTCGAGCAGGGCGATCTGCTGCGAGGGTTCGGCCGTCAGGCCGAGCTGCAGCTCCTCCGTCGCCAGCTTCACGGGGTACAGCCACTCGTTGGGCAAGGCATCCTGAGCGGCCAACGCCGTGGCGCCGCTGCCGCCGAATAGGAGAGCCAATGCCATCAGCAGTCCTGCCAATGCGCTCATCGGTCGTAGCTCCTTTCGTCCGTCACTTGACCTAACCGTGTGACGGAAGAAGGCGCGCCGGGATACGGGTGCGGAGGCCGCGAGGTCCAGGAAGGCATGCCGGCGGGCGAGGGCGGCCTGGGCGTCGCGCTCCGGCGTGGGACGCAGCGCTTCCAGGCGACGCAGAGACTCGGCGTGCGGCTGCAGGGCGGGGTCGCCGGATGCGCCCTCGGCCAGGCGGCGGAGCGCCAGATCGAGCTCGTCTTCGGGTCGGGTCATGCGACACGCTCCATCTCGCTGGCTCCGTGGGTGAGCGTCCGGCGCAATGCCTCCAGGGCCCGATGTTGGAGGGACTTGACCGCGCCGACCGGCTTGTCGAGGGCGGCGGCCACTTCCTCATTGCTCAGCCCCTGATAGAACTTGAGCACGATCACCTGACGCTGCTCGGCCGTCAGGCGCCACAGCGCCTGGCGGGCGTCCGCTCGCTCACGCGCTTCGTCCTGCGGCGGCTCCACGACCAGGCGATGCAGTTCGCCTTCGTCCAGCGCCAATGTAGGCGCTGCCCGATGGTGATCCATAGCCAGATTGTGAGCTATTCGATACAGGTACGCCCGCAGGTAGACCTGAGGGCCACCCCCGTTCCGGATACCGGTAAGCAGACGGGAGAACGACTCGGCCACCACGTCCTCAGCGAGTTGCGTGTCCCCGAGCAGGCGGTAGGCGTAGCGGAACAAGGCCGGGCTGAGTGCGTCATACGCTGCGCCCAGGGCCTCGGGATCGAGCCTGCGCACGCCCGGAAGCCAGGTCTTGGGGTCGCTCATCATCTCTCGTCCTATACGACGAATCCAGGCGCCCGCGGATACGGGCCGTTACCCGACAGGTCCCGGGGGCTCGGGTGCAACTGCAGGCTAATCGACGCGTGTGAACATAGCATGAAGACGAAACGAATCCCAGGCACAGGCCGGGCGGACGTTCAAGGATTCCCCAGGCGCCGCGTACAGTTTCTTCACATCCGCTTGCTAGCATGCCTGCAGTCCCCATTTCGGGTGGAGGAGAGGTGTGGAGATGGCAACGGTTGCCCGCAAGCCGCGCATCCGCCGGTCGACCTCGCAGGTGCTGCGCCGGGTCGTCCAGTGGAGCTTCGTGGCGCTAATCCTGGTGGCGGCATGGCGTCACAGCACGGGCGAGGAAGCCGGGCTTGCGTCCCTGGACGCGCTGTGCCCGTTCGGCGGCCTCGAGACCCTGTGGCGCATGCTGGTCGATGGCGCCTACGTTCCCAAGACCCATCCGTCGAACATCGTGCTGGGTGCCGGACTGCTGCTGGGTGTGCTGCTCGCCGGAGCCGCGTTCTGCGGATGGATCTGCCCCTTCGGTTCGCTTCAGGATGGTTTGACCTGGGTGCGTGAGAAGCTGCGGCTGCGCGAGGTGCGCGTCCCGGCGAAGGTCGATCGCTGGCTGCGCTACGGCCGCTTCGTCATCCTTGGCCTGGTCTTGTATCAGACCATCAGCACGGTCAAGCTCTGGTTTGCTGGCTACGATCCCTACCGGACGATCTTCGGCCTGGGTTGGCTGTTCGAGTTCAACTGGTCAGAGCAGTGGCCTGCCTACACCGTGGCCGCCGTCGTCGTGATCGGGTCCTTTCTGATCCCGCGGGCCTGGTGCAAGTACGCGTGCCCGCTGGGCGGCGTACAGAGCCTGTTGGGCAACTTCAGCCTGCTCCGGATACGGCGCAGCGACTCGTTGTGCAAGAGCTGCGCGCTGTGTGAGACGCCATGCCCGGTGGGAATCGCCGTCGCGAAGGGCAACGCACGGATCAGCTCGGACTGCATCGGCTGCCTGGCGTGCGTTGAAGCCTGCCCGCGCCACGGCGCGCTCGAGGTCCAGCTTCGCCCGGCGTGGTTCGACGCAATCGCTGGATGGTTCCGCCGGTCTCAACCGACCCCGGCGCAGGAGGGATAGCCATGCGGGTCAACAAGTACCTACTCCCGATTCTGATGGCGGTCGCCCTGCTCGGCTCCGTCGGCATCGCGCAGGCTACCGGTGCTTGGGAAGTCAGCGGCAAGCAGGAGATCAGCGTTGGCGGCCTGACGAGCAGCGAGGACGTGCGCGGCTGGATGACGCTGCAGCAGGTCGCCGACGGGTTTGGCCTGAAGGTCGACGACCTGTACACGATGCTGAGCCTGCCTGCGGACCTACCGGCGGAGACGGCCCTCAAGGAGCTCGAGGGGTTGATCGCGGGATTCGAGACGACGAGTGTGCGTGAGGTGATCGCGGTCTATCTGGGCGAGACCGAGGGTTCGGCGCCTCCGGCGGATCCGATCCCGTCGACGCCCGAACCGACGCCCGCCCCGGGGCCGACGGCAACGCCGGAGGCGATCGCGACCGAGCACACGGGCCCGACGCCGCCGCCGGAAGGCACCATCCTGGCTGCGAGTGAGATAAAGGGCCGGCACACGCTGCTTGAGATTACCGACCAATGCCAGGTTCCGCTGGATGCGCTCCTGGCAGGGCTGAATCTGCCGGCCGATGCAGATCCGAATCTGGCGATCAAGGATCTTGCGTCGAGTGGGGCGATCGAGAGTGTGGAAGTCGTCAGAGATGTAGTCCTGCGCCTACAGACGCCCTGACCGGCTGCCTTGAGGATACGGGATGCCCGTGCCCGCCGACCACGCACCGGCGGGCACGGGGCGCGTCTGCGCCGACGCTAGCTAATCTCCCATCTCGAACGCCCGTTCGACCCGTGGGGGCTACGCATGCCGTCTCGCACCGGCGTGCCGCCGGGCTTCGCGGCACGAACGGTGCGTCGCCCCTGACGCCTCGTTCCCCCGACGCAGGCAGCCACCAACCCCTGAGCGCTAGACGTCGGCCCGGCGGTGCGCTAGGATCCGGATGACCCGTCGTAGGGGCGAAGTACCCGAAGATGAACGGGTGCTTCGCCCCTACACCTCGGTATCGGGGGACATGCGGCGGAGGGTGAACGCGCCGGCGGACTTCTATCGATCGAGGGACGCGTCGTCTCGGTTGCGCTCGATCTCCACGCCGACCGAGCGAGCGAAGCGCAGGGCGCCCGGCTTCTCGACGCGCACCCGCACGCTGGTCACGCGCGGGTCCTCCAGGCACAGACGGGCAATGTCGGTCGCCAGCGCCTCGACGGTATAGCGCCCGGTCCGTTCGACATGCTCGATCACGCGCTTCGTGATGGTGCGGTAGTTGGCCGTGTCGGCGATGTCGTCGCTGCGTCCTGCCGGGCGAAGATCGGCAATGAGCGTCAGGTTGACGAGGATGTCCTGCTTCTTCTCCCGCTCTTCATCATTGATGCCGAGGATCCCGCGCAAGAGCAGGTCACGGATCTCGATCCGGTCGTCGGTCATCGGGGCTCCTCAGGTCAAATGCCGTCCGCCGTCAAGGTGCAGGATCTCGCCGGTGATGAATTCCGGCCCGGCCAGCAGGAAGAGCAGCGCCTCGGTCGTTTCGCGCAGCGTCCCCCAGCGGCCAAGGGGGGCCGCCGTGGCCGGCGCGTCGTCGGCAGCCGAGGCTCCGGGCGCGGGCAGGATGGCGCCCAACGCCAGGCCATTGACGCGGATGGAAGGCGCCAGGGCCTGCGCCAGGCTGGAGGTCATGGCTGCCAGCCCGGCCTTGGAAATCGTGTAGGCGAAGTGATCGGCGCCGGGCCGCAGTGCGCGCCAGTCGAGCAGGTTGACGATCGCCCCCGGCCGGCCGGCGCGCAGCCGGGCGAACGACTGGCTGAGCAGGAACGGCGCGGTGAGGTTGACGGCCATGTGCCGCTGCCATGTGTCCAGGTCGGTCCTAGCGAAGGTCGTCGGCTCGAAAATCGAAGCGGAGTTGACCAGCAAGTCGATGGCACCCAGCGCCTGTGCCGCGCGGTCGACGAGCTCGGCTGCCGCCTGGGGGTCGGCGAGATCGGCCTGAAGAGCTACCGCGCGAATGCCGTGCGACTGGGAGAGCTCGGACGCCAACCTGTCCGCCGGAGTGGATGCGAAATGCAGGCAGACGTCGCAGCCAGCGCCAGCCAGGGCTCGGGCGAAGGCTTCGCCCAGCCGGCGGGCGGCGCCCGTCACCAGGGCGGCGCGGCCGTGGAGGTCGTAGGTCGTTGTCATGCTGTCTCTGATTCTACCTGCGATGCGCCGCCCCGTGAGGCGGCCGGTAGCGGCTGTGATACGATGCATCGCACGCGCGCCCGGAGGTTGAAATGCACAACATCGAAGCCGCCGCAGAACTGTTGGACGGCGTTGGGGTGGCCAAGCCCGAGATCGAGGAAGCGGTACGCCGGCTGTTGGAAGCCGTGGGTGAAGACATCAACCGCGAGGGACTGGAGCGCACGCCCAACCGGGTGGCCCGCATGTACGATGAACTGCTGGCAGGCTACCGCGTCGATCCGCATGCGGTGATCAACGACGCGCTGTACGAGGTCGGCTACGACCAGATGGTCATCGTCCGCAACATCGAGTTCTACAGCCTGTGCGAGCACCACATGCTGCCGTTCCTGGGGAGGGCGCACATCGCCTACTGCCCGAGCGGCAAGGTCATCGGGTTGTCCAAGATCCCCCGAATCGTGGATCTGTTCGCCCGGCGACTGCAGGTCCAGGAGCGGATGACACGCCAGATCGCCGACTTCCTCGAGGCGGCGCTGCATCCGCTGGGCGTGGCGGTGGTCCTGGAAGGCTGGCACCTGTGCGCCACGATGCGGGGCGTGAAGAAGGCACACGCCGTGATGGTGACGAGTGCGCTGAGCGGCTCATTCAAGGAGAACGACTCGACGCGCAAGGAGTTCTTCGATCACATCGGCCGCGAGACGCTGCAGGTGTCGATCTGATTCCCTCGGAGCCAGTGCGGACGCGCGAGATCATGTAGGGGCGAAGCACCCGACGACTTCCCGGGTGCTTCGCCCCCATGACGTTCCGGCAGAATCGCCCGATCAGGAATCCAGGATCGACGTCCCCAGCAGCGACGCGCCCCCGTCAACCGACAGCACCTGGCCGCGGATCATCTCCGCCTCCGGGGAGCACAGGAAGGCCACGACCCCGGCGACGTCCTCCGGCGTGACCAGCCGGCCGGCCGGTGTCCGGGCGGCAAGCCGTTCGAAGATCTCCCCATTCCGCGTCATGGCGAAGTGCTGCAGCGCCTCGGTGGGCACGACGCCCGGGGAGACGGCGTTGACGACGATCCCGTGTGCCGACAGCTCGACCGACAAGTAGCGCACCAGCGCCTCGAGCGCGGCCTTGCTGGCGCCGACGACGACGTATTCGGGCAGGACGCGCGCAGCACCGGGGCTGCTGATGGCGATGATCCGCCCGCCGCGGCCCTGCATCAGCGGCACTGCGTGCTGCGCGGCGAACAGCAGCGAGCGGGCGTTGATGTTCATCGTCCAATCCCAGCCTTTGGGCGTCTGGTCGAGGGCCGGGCGGTTGTAGCCGGAGGCGGCGTTCGAGATCAGGATGTCGAGCCGACCATAGGCCTCGCGGACGGCAGTGAACATGCCCTCGAGCGCCTGAAGGTCACCGACGTTCGCACGAAAGACGACCGCGCGCCGACCGATGCCGCGCACCGCCTCGGCGGTCTCCTCAGCCGGCTGTCGGTTTCGGAAGAAGTTCAGCGCTAGGTCGGCGCCCTCGGATGCCAGGCGCAATGCGATGGCGCGGCCGATGCCGCGCCCTGAGCCGGTCACCAGTGCGACCTTGCCATCGAAGCGCATCCTCGTCACCTCCCGCGCCAGGACTGCACGGTCCCTTTGCCGCCATTCCCTGGCTTCGCTCTCCGCGCGTTCATCATACCATCGGCGACGCGTTCGGCCTCAGCTGCCGATCGCGTGCTGCCCGCGAAGCGTGGCTGTGATAGCATCCCAGCCGTGGCAGAGACCTCTGCAGACATGCGCGTTCAGGCAGAGATGCGGGACGCTTACGCCTCTCGGGCGCGTGGCAACGAGGGTCGTGCGCGAGTGTGTGCCCGCCGGGCTGTGGGCATGGCTCTGGCGGGTCACTGGTCCATGGGCGCCGGGATGAACGCCTATGATCTTCTCCTCCGTGCAGCCTCGTCGCCGGGGTTTGCGGAGGGCGTTCGTGAGGCCGCGGCACGGCTCACGGTTCGGGTCACCGAGGACCATCAGCTGCCGCACGCCGAGGACCCATTGGGAGACGCGCGGTTGATCCTGGTGGCGCTGGGCTACACAATCGCACCGGATACGGATGGACGCGTTGCCGGGGACGCACAGTCGACCTGACACGTCGACCAACGGTCGACGTGTCAGGTCGTGTGTCACTTAGAGACGGCGCGGGCATCCATGCTGGCGATGCTGGGGATGCGCGAGGTGATGCAGGCGTGACCACCTCAGGTTCCGGCCTGCCCGCTGGGCAGCCAGGCTTCGTTGGCCGCATGCGCATCGTCGCCGGGCAGGCCTGGGAGAACAAGAGCCGCATCGGATGCGGCCTGGTCGTCGCCTTCCTCGGCTACCTGGTCCTGCGGGGTTGTGTGCCCGGGTTGAGCGGCAGCCATCTGCCACCGGAGGTCGAAAGCGCGATTGCCGAGGGGTACGCACATTGCGACCAGGACTTCCCGATCTGGCCGGGGGACGTGCGCATGCCGACTTGCGATCTCGTCGGGTCCCGGGTGGTCGGTGCCGGGACCGTCCCTCCCGAGGCGAAGGACCTTGAAATCACAAAGGCGATCTGCTACCAGGTGGAGGTCGAGCAGTTGTTCTGGGGCGAATCGGGCTCGTGGAAACATGAGATGGCCTGGTCGATTCGGACGGTCAGCAAGGTGACCGTCCTTCAGAAGGGCACGTGGATCCTCTTCCCTGACGAAGAGAGTGCAGATGCGGCACGCTGGGCGGAATACGACTGCCCGGGACCGTACGAGAGCTCGTCTCGGCTCGTCCCGCGCCGATCTTGAGGCGCGGATAACGGTGTGATCGAGGCGGAGCCTGAGGATCTGACGGCGGGGGACCCCGCAGGGTTCTGGATCTCAACGGCCCCAGGGTGATCGACCCGCGAGTATCGGGAGCGCGCAGGCAACGCTCTGGGCCGATCGAGAATAGCGGAGGGCGGAGTGGATATCGCTTTGGCACTTGGGGGCGGCGGTGCGCGCGGGCTGGCGCACATCGGGATCTTGCAGGTCCTGGAGCGCGAGGGGTTCCGCATCCAGGCCGTTGCCGGGACGAGCATCGGCGGGATCATCGGGGCGGCCTACGCCGCCGGCTATGGGCCCGAAGAGATCATCAACCTGGCGCAGGCCGCCTCGATTCGCGAGCTGCTGCGCGCGCGCCCGATGGGACCGGCCCTGGTAGGCATCGAACGGATCGAGGAATGGCTTCATGGCATCCTGGGACAACGCACCTTCGCCGATCTACGACTACCCTTCGCCGTAACGGCCGCCGATCTGAACTCCGGCCAGGAGGTGGTCATCAAGGACGGGGTTGTCGCCCATGCGGTGCTGGCGACGATCGCCCTCCCGGGTATCTTTCCGCCCCAGCTGCTGGGCAACCACCGGCTGATTGACGGCGGCGCGCTCGATCCCGTGCCGGTACGCCCGGCCCGAGCGCTGTCCGGCGCGCCCGTTGTCGCTTCCGTGCTTTCCCCGGGTCGCGAACTGTGGGGGCAGGCGCGCAGCCCCAGCGTGACGGGCATGCTTCCCGGGGTAGATGTCCTCATGCGGCTGCGCCCGGGGCAGGCGCTCAAGGTGTTCCAGGAGTACATGGAGATCACCTCGCGTACCTACACGGAGACGCGGTTGGAGCTCGACCAGCCGGAAGTCATCGTCCGCCCGGAGGTTTGGCGCGTGGGCCTGCTGGATGAACCGCCTGTGACGGAGATGGTCGCGGTCGGGGCACGAGCTATGGAGCTGGCCTTGCCGGATCTGCGCCGCGAATTCTCCCTTGCCCGACGGTGGGCGCGCAGGTTGCGGCCGGGGCCCACAGGCCTGCCAGGGTGAAGCCGCGGGACCTGCGGGCCTATTCCCGGAATACGATCGCCCGCCTGGTGACGGGTGGCGTCTTGCTGGTCGTCATTGTGGGCGGCGGGCTGGTGTACGCGATCTACGGTTCCGGGGCGCTGCTCTCCGCGCTGGGTTGCATAGGGCTTGGACTGCTGCCGGCTGCTATCATCCTCCTGATCCTCGCGGGTCTCGAGGCGCTGCGCCGGAGGGCTGACCGTGGCTGACCGACCTCGCGCTCACGGGGTTCTCGCGGGATGGCCCTGTTCCTGGCGCGAGGCGCGAACGCCGGAGGCACCGCTGGTGCTGCTGCTCCATGGGCTGACCGGCGACGAAGACGTGATGTGGGGGCTCGAACCGATCATCCCGCCTTCTGCGCGCGTGCTCTCGCCGCGCGCGCTGTTCCCTTTCGCCGGCGGCGGATACAGCTGGGTGGACCCGGCGGAAGGTCCAGCGCCGGCGATGCAGGCGTTCCGCGAGCCGGCGAGCGCCCTCGCGGGATGGATCGAGGCGGTAGGTGGTCAGGGGCCGTCCAGGCCCCTGGTGCTCATGGGCTTCAGCCAGGGGTCAGCCATCGCCTTGAGCGCTGTCGCGTTCGGCGTGCTGCACCCCTCGGCCGTTGTCGTCATGGCGGGCCTGCTGCCGCCCGGCGAGTTGCCGTCGCTCCTCGCACTGCGGGTCTTCTGGGGCCATGGCCGACAAGACGAGCTCATCCCCGTATCCCGCGCGCGCGGCGACGTTGCGAGGCTGACTACGGCCAGGGCGGATGTAACGTACTGCGAAGCCGAGGTCGGTCACAAGCTGGGTGCCGAGTGCCTCATGGGCGTGCGCACATGGCTGGCTGGGCTCGGCCTGGACGAACCGCCAGTCGGCGGATGACGTTCGTCAACAACAGAGGGTAGGTCCACCGTTCCACGCCCGCGCCGTTGGTGCTATCCTTCGAGGAGCACAAACCCGTCCAGGACCGGACGGGTCGTCCGCTCATCTCATCTGATCCATCCGCCACGGAGCGCTTCATGGGCAACCACGAGCTTCAAGAGAAGGCGATCAACTGCATCCGATTCCTCTCGGCGGACGCCGTCCAGCAGGCGAAGTCCGGGCATCCCGGGATGCCGATGGGCGCGGCGGCGATGGCTTACACGCTGTGGACCCGGCACCTCAAGTTCGATCCGACGGACCCGCGCTGGCCGGACCGCGATCGTTTTGTGCTCTCGGCCGGGCATGGATCGGCGCTGCTTTACTCGATGCTGCACCTGTCCGGATACGATCTGCCGCTCGACGAGCTCAAGCGCTTCCGCCAGCTGGGCAGCAAGACACCCGGCCATCCAGAGTACGGCGAAACCCCCGGGGTTGAGACGACCACGGGGCCGCTGGGCGCTGGCTTTGCGATGGGCGTGGGCATGGGCGTCGCGGTCGAGCATCTGGCGGCGCAGTACAACCAGCCTGACCTGCCGGTGGTCGATCACTTCATCTACGCCATCGTCTCCGACGGCGACCTGATGGAAGGGGTGGCCTCCGAAGCGGCTTCCTTCGCCGGACACCAGAAGCTCGGACGGTTAATCTACCTGTACGATGACAACCACATCACCATTGATGGCGCCACGGACCTGGCGTTCACCGAGGACCGCGTCAAGCGCTTCGATGCCTATGGCTGGCACACCGTCGTCGTGCCCGATGGCAACGACGTCGACGCCATCGACAAGGCCATCCAGGCGGCGAAGAAGGATCCGCGGCCCTCGCTCATCGCCTGTCGCACGCACATCGGCTTCGGCCTGCCGACCAAGCAGGACAAGTCCTCCGCACACGGCGAGCCAGCGGGCGACGAAGAGCTGGCTGGCGCCAAGCAGAAGCTTGGCTGGCCCACCGAGCCGCGTTTCCTGGTCCCTGACGAGGTACGCGAGCACTTCCGCCCCGCCGCCGAGCGCGGCAAGCAGGCGAACAGCGCCTGGAAGCAGATGATGGAGCGATACGCCAAGGCGCAGTCCCAGCTTTCGGCGCAGTTCTCCCGCACACAGGCGGGTAACCTGCCCGATGGGCTGTCGAAGCTCCTGCCAGCCGTGGCCGTCGACCCGAATGGCGTCGCCACTCGTGCGGCGTATGGCAAGGCGCTCAACGCCACCGCCACGGCGCTGCCTGAGCTCATCGGCGGCTCGGCCGACCTCACCCCCTCCAACCAGACGGCGATCAAGGACGCCGGCGACTTCACGCCCGAGGCGCGCGGCAATCGCTACCTCCGCTTCGGCGTCCGCGAGCACGCGATGGGCCAGATCCTCAACGGCATCCGGCTGCACGGCGGGCTGATCCCGTACGGCGGAACGTTCATGGTCTTCGCTGACTACATGCGCCCGCCGATCCGGCTGGCGGCGCTCATGGGGCTGCCCGTGATCTTCATCTTCACCCACGACTCGATCGGCGTCGGCGAAGATGGGCCGACACACCAGCCGATCGAGCACCTGGCTTCACTGCGCGCCATCCCGAACCTGGTCGTCCTGCGCCCGGCGGATGCCAACGAGACGAACGAGGCGTGGCTCACCGCGCTCGAAAGGCGCGACGGTCCTGTGGTGCTGGCGCTGACGCGGCAAGCGCTGCCGATCTACGATCGGACGAAGTACGCTCCGGCGGACGGAATGCGTCGCGGGGCGTACGTGATGGCCGATCTGGGCAAGGGGAAGCCATCTCTGATCCTGATGGCGTCCGGCTCCGAAGTGGAGACGATCGTCGATGGGGCAGAGAAGCTGGTCGAGCTGGGCACGGCCGTGCGGGTCGTTTCCTTCCCTTCGTGGGAGCTCTTCGAAGCGCAGCCCGAGTCCTACCGCAAGCAGGTTCTGCCGGCGGACATTCCGGCGCGAGTTGCGGTCGAGGCCGGCGTCGCCCAGGGGTGGGAGCGCTACGTGGGGGACAAGGGCGTGGTGATGGGCATCAACCGCTTCGGTGCTTCGGCGCCCTACAAGGAGGTCTACAAGCTCGTGGGCCTCACAGTGGACAACGTAGTGGCAGCTGCGCAGAAGGCGCTGGCTGCGGCGAAGTAGGGAGGTGACAGCGTGAAGGTGGCCGTGGCGTGTGATCACGCCGGTTTCCCGCTCAAGGACACCGTCCTGGACACCATCCGCATGGCGGGCCATGAGGTCCTCGACTTGGGGACGGACTCGACCGCCTCGGTCGATTACCCGGACTTCGCCGAGAAGCTCGGACGGGTCATCCAGCGCGGGGAGGCCGATCGGGGGGTCGTGATTTGCGGATCGGGCGTCGGTGCCGCGGTGGCGGTGAACAAGATGCTGGGTTTGCGCGCCGGGCTGTGCCACGATACGTACTCGGCGCACCAGTGCGTCGAGCATGACGATGTCAACGTACTGGCGCTGGGAGGACAGATCATCGGGCCGGAGGTCGCGGTCGAGGTCGTGCGTGCCTTTCTGGCGGCGAAGTTCACCGGCGAAGAACGCCATGTGCGCCGGCTCAATAAGGTGCTGGCGATCGAGAGATCGGAGGCCTCCCGCAAGCAGGGGGCATGAGCCAGGAGGCGATCGCGACGGCGCCGGGGCTGTGGCTGGCAGGGCTGGGCCCCGCGGGCCTCACCATCGAGCGGCTGCGGGCCTGGGTCGAAGAGGGACGGTTCGACGGCGCGCTGTGTGCCTGGCCGGCACTGGCCGCAGCGTGGGAGAAACCGTCGAGGGCTGACCCCGCGCGCCGCCCACTGGCCCAGGCGGGATGGAATGCGGAACGGACGGTCGATGCCCTGGTGGCGTCGTTCGTCCGTTCCGTTGCGACGCTCCTGCTCCCAATCCACGAGCGCACCAACGGCCGCCGCGGGTTCGCGGCGGCCATCCTTCCTCCAGGCGCAGAAGCCGACGAGTACGTGCAGCGATTCGAGAAGGTGGCGGCCCTCGCCAACCGGCCAAACCTGATGCTCGGCCTTCCCTGCACGCCCGCTGGCCTCGTCGCCGGCGAGCGAGCGGCGGCGGGCGGTCGCGGAATCCTGCTGGGGCCCGTCGCCTCGCTCGAAGGTCTGACGAACGCCCTGGAGGCCTGCGCCCGCGGACTGACCGCGCGGCGGGCGCAAGGCCTGCCGAAAGCGGCCAACGCCTGCATCGTGGCGTTCGACCCGGAGCCGATCTGCGCCGCCGTGGAGGCGCAACTCGCGGCTCAGTCCGGCCGCCGGGCCGAGCGCGCGGCAACGCTTGCTGGCAACACGCTGCCCTCGATCCTCCAGCTCGCTCGGACACAGGTTGGCGCAGCCCAAGACAACGCGGAAGAGGTGGGTGCCATCGATCTCTTGGTCCTGACGACCTGGGACAAGGTCAAGCCCGTTGGCGGTGAGGGCGTACCGCCGGCCAGGACCCCTGTTGGCCTGACGGCGGGGGATGTGGGCGAGTCCGCCGATGCATCGCTCCGATCAGGGCTGTCAGGGGACTGGGCGATGCTGTCCTCCGCCAGGGCACACGTTGACGCCCTGGCCTCGCTCGGGATCTCGGTGGGTGGTCCCGGAATCCAGGCAGACGACGCGGCGCAATCGGAAGGCACCGGGCAGATGCGGCGGATCTACGCGGGCGTGGAGGCAGTGGCAATGGCGATGCGGGCGGAATTGGGCGATCTGACACCGGACTTCCCCCACGCGCTGCTATCCCTGCAGGACGACCGGGTTGCGGAGCGCGTGTGGCGCGGGGACACGACACTGTGGACGGACGAGCCGGCGGAGGCCGCCGAGATCTCCCGGAGGCTGGGATGGTTGCTGCTCCCGGAGGCGATGCAGGCAGAGGTAGACGGACTGCTTGCGTTCGCCGATGAGTTGGGCAGGGAGCGCTTCAGTCATGCCGTCGTGCTCGGCATGGGAGGCTCGTCGCTGGCGCCGGATGTGTTCCGCAGGATGCTGGACGGACGCCGTGGGCTGCAGCTTCATGTCCTCGACAGCACCGATCCCGAGATGGTCGAGAAGCTCGCCCGATCGATTCCGGTGGAGGAGACACTCTTCCTGGTATCGAGCAAGTCGGGTACGACGACCGAGCCATTGGCGCTGCTGGAATACTTCTGGGCGGTGGCGGAACCACTCCTGGGCAAGCAGGCAGGACGGCATTTCGCCGCCATCACCGATCCGGGGACACCGCTCGAGCGCCTGGCGGGGGAGCGGGGGTTTCGCCGAGTCTTCGCCGGTCCCGCGGATGTCGGTGGGCGCTACTCGGCTCTGTCGGCTTTCGGCCTGGTTCCAGCGGCGCTCCTCGGTGCCGATGTGGCTGCGCTCCTGCAAGGAGCCGAGGGAATGGCGCGCGCCTGCGGTCCATCCGTAGAGGCGGCGCGCAACCCTGGCCTTCACCTAGGAGCATTCCTGGGCCTGGCCGCCGAACGCGGACGCGACAAGCTCACGTTCCTTGCCGACCGCGGCCTGGAGCCGCTCGAGGATTGGATCGAACAGTTGATTGCCGAGAGCAGCGGGAAGAAGGGCAGGGGGCTGCTTCCCATCACCCACGAGATGCCCGCGGATCCGTCAGAATACGGCGCCGACCGCGCGTTCGCCTACTTGCGCAACTGCGGAGACCAGGACGCGCGGGTTGCGGCGCTGTCGTGCGCCGGCCATCCGGTCGCCGTGCTCGACGTGGGAGCGGATGAGTCCGGGCTGGGCGCCGAGTTCTTCCGTTGGGAGTTCGCCACCGCCGTTGCCTGCCACAAGTTGGGCGTGAGCGCGTTCGATCAGCCGGACGTGCAGCGGGCGAAGGACCGCACCTCCGAGCTGCTCAAGGCCTACCGCAAGCAGGGAGCTCTGCCGACGCCGCAGGTCCTGTGGCAGGGGCAGGGGGTGGTCCTGGAAGGCAGGGAGGGTTCGCTCGAGAACGTTCCGGACGACGGGCTTGAGAAGGTCGCCGCCGGCATCCTCGAGAAGAGCCGCGCAGGCGATGCCTTCTGCTTCCTGGCCTACCTGCCGGCGGACCCCTCGCTCGATGCCGCGTTCCAGCGACTGCGAGGTCGGCTGCGCACGGCGCGAAGGATGGCAACCACCCTGGGGTCCGGCCCACGCTACCTGCACTCGACCGGCCAGTATCACAAGGGCGGGTCCGATCGGTCCGTCTTCATCCTGCTGACCGCTGACCGGACTTCAGGCGTAGCCGTGCCCGGGATGGGCGTGACCTTCAACGTGCTCCAGCGCGCCCAGGCGATCGGCGATCTGCAGGCGCTGCTGGCACTCGGACGACGGGCCTACGGGTTCCACCTGGACACGACCGACCGGTTGACGGCATGGTTCGCAGGGTTCGATGCCGCCTGCGCGCTCCAGCCGACCGACTGACCCGGACATGCATCAACCGATACGCCCTCGTGTATGGCTCACCGAGGGGAGCAGGAGGAGATGAGCGTGCGGCGCCGCGCTCCGCTCCCGCGGGCCATCCTCTCCGGCGAGAACGAAGGCGCCTTCGATCATCTGCCGGAGACGGTGATCGCCAATTTGCGCCGCGCGAATTCCGAGAATGCCCGCCTGTGGAACACCTTCTACCCACGCCCCGGATTCGAGATTCAACTGGCCGACCTGCTTTCGGTCACGCCCTTGTGGGGAACGAGAGCCGAGGACCCGCCCAAGGACCGCCTGCAGCCGTACTTCTGGGGTTTCCATCCGAACGGCCAACGTCTGGAGGGCCTCGAGGAGGCGCTGGAGGAGATCGATGGCGCCGGACCGCGCACCGAGATCGACTTGATCCTGCGCGGAGCCGCAAACGTGGTGGTCATTGAGGCCAAGAATCTGAGCACGCTCGGCCGGTGCGGTCGCTACCAACGCCGGGCCTGCCCGGAGGTGCACCTGACCGGGTGAAGCCCGCCGCAAGCCATGTCCCTTCAGGGACTGTGGACAAGGCGGGCTTGGAGTTGTCCGGGCCT
>Ga0315293_10000413_pt1 | contig 39463 bp, 36 predicted proteins | sample YL17G13_20_MG_FD_203071 | JGI IMG/M metagenome (GOLD analysis project Ga0315293, IMG submission 203071) | Sediment microbial communities from Yellowstone Lake, YNP, Wyoming, USA - YL17G13_20 | ecosystem: Environmental > Aquatic > Freshwater > Lake > Sediment | place: USA: Wyoming | collected... | reverse complement strand
CATCGGTTAGTCCATCGGTTCCATCATCAGCATCTCCTTCAGAGTCACCATCGGTTTCAGAGTCACCATCGGTTAGTCCTTCAGAAAATCCTTCAGAATCACCATCAGCCAGTCCTTCGGAGTCTCCTCCATAGGAATGTATTTAGAGATGTGTTATAATTAAGTAATGAACTATAAGATTTTATTATCAGCGTTTATTGGTTTAGTGTTTATGTTTATTGGCGGTTTATCTGTAAGGGCAGATACATATACTAGCACTAACTTCAAAGTTTTAGATCCCGTCATTGGCGCCGGCGGGCAAAGGACAACTTCAGACAATTATATTTTACAGCAGTCTTTGGGTGAAGCCGCTTTAGGCAAATCTACGTCATCAAATTTTAAAATAAATTCCGGATTTTTGACTTGGCCTTTTAGTTCGCCTGCAAGCAATGTGAGAGCTACTGCCGGCGATGGCCAAGTAACCATATCCTGGACTGCTGGCACCGCTAATTTAGGTTGGGTTCTATCTGGTTATAGTATTGGTCAATCAACAACTTCGGGCGGGTCTTATGCTTACAGCTCAAAAGGAAATGTTACTAGTGCTACTATTACCAATTTAATCAACAACATTACTTATTACTTTGTAGTGATTAACGAAGATTTTTTTGGTAATTATATCGCCACTTCAGCTGAAGTTTCAGCAAAGCCAATTTCAACTGCTCCGGTTTGCGGCGACCACTCCTGCAATGGCAGTGAAACTTGTGCAACTTGTCCGGCTGACTGCGGCAGTTGCGGTGGCGGTGGCGGTGGCGGTGATGGAAGTCTGCCTCCAGCCATAACCACTAAAGTTATTTTTACTGGTCGCGCTTTCCCCAAGAATGCCGTGACGCTTCTTAAAGATGCGCAAGTCTCTGCAACCACTATTGCCGGCGCTGATGCTAATTTTCAAATAAGTCTTTCCGGACTTTCAGGAGGAAATTATCTTTTCTCAGTTTACGGTGAAGACTACCAAGGCATTCGTTCATCTCTTTTAACCTTTCCTGTAAGCGTAACTGCCGGCGTTACCACTACTGTGGGAGGGATTTTTATTGCGCCTACAATAGCGGTAGACAAAAGCGAGGTAAAGCGGGGAGACAATATTGCTATTTTTGGACAGTCAGTTCCCAACAGTCAGATAACTATCTCTGTCAATTCTGACCAGGAATTTTTTGAAAAAACCACGGCTGATAAAAATGGTATTTATTTATACAATTTTGACACAGACCCGCTTGATAAAGGACAGCACTTTACAAAATCAAAATCCGCCGTAAGCGGCGAAATCAGTTCTTTTAGTTTGGCTATGAGTTTTCTGGTGGGCACAAAAAATGTTGCCGCCAAACTTCCGACAAAAAAAGCGCTCAAAGGAGATTTAAACAGCGATGGCCGCGTTAATCTTGTTGACTTTTCTATTGCAGCATATTGGTATAAACGACCGCTTTCTACCGCATTCAAACCGATAGAAATTGAACGACTCAACGGCGATGGGAAAATAGATTTAGTTGATTTTAGCATTATGGCATATTATTGGACCGGGTAGTGAAATTAAGATAATATTAAAATATGAAATGTTTAGTAACGGGTGGCGCGGGATTTATTGGCAGCCATTTGGTAAATAAATTATTGCAGGAAAAGCATGAAGTGCTGGTTATTGACGACCTTTCAATGGGAAAAAGAGAAAATCTGAACCCCAAGGCTGACTTTTATCGTCTTGATATTTGTGATTTTGAAAAAATAAGCCCTCTTTTTAAGGGGTCAGATTGCGTTTTCCATTTGGCTGCCATACCTAGAGTGCCTCTTTCGATTAAGAATCCTATTAAAACTTCTAGGGTGAATATTATGGGCACAATAAATGTTTTTAAAGCAGCGGTTGACAACAAAGTAAAAAGAGTTATTTTTTCTTCTTCGTCTTCAATTTACGGAGACCAAGAAAAACTTCCTTTAAAAGAGAGCATGGTTCCAAATCCTAAAAGTCCTTATGGGTTGCAAAAATTAGTTGGAGAGCAATTTGGGAGATTATTTGCCAAACTTTATAATATTCCCATTGTTTCTTTGAGATACTTTAATGTTTACGGACCAGGAATAGATTTTAATTCAGATTATAGTTTAGTTTTGGGTAAGTTTTTAAGATTAAGCGCTCAGCAAAAACCATTGACAATTTATGGAGATGGGGAGCAGACAAGAGGATTTTGCTATGTTAGCGATGTGGTAGAAGCAAATATTAAAGCCGCAGAAAGCAAAAATATTAATGGCGGGGAGCTTATTAATATTGGTCAAGAAAAATCTTATTCTGTAAATTATTTGAGCCAATTAATTGGTGGCAAAGTCCGGCATCTGCCAGAAAGGCCAGGAGATGTTCGTCATACTCAGGCAGATATTTCTTTGGCAAAAAAGCTTCTTTCATGGGAGCCCAAAATAGATTTTATAAAAGGAGTTGAATTAACTAAACAATGGTTTGAAACTTATGGAAAAGAATAGCCAAAAATTTAAAATAGGCACAATGGGTCTTGGGATGGTTGGAGGCGCCCTTCAAAGGTATTTTGAAAAGAAGAGAATTAATATTTTTAAATATGATAAAGGGAGAAATATTGGGTCGGTCAAAGAGGTAAATCAAGCAGATGTTATTTTCATTTGCGTCCCCACTCCTTTTGTTGAAGGAATTGGCCCTGATTTATCTTATGTTGAAGATGCTTGTAATAACGTTTTGGGAAATAAAATAATAGTAATCAGGTCTACTATTTTGCCGGGCACCACAGCAAGGCTTCAGAAAAAGTACCCTCAGCATAAATTTCTATTTAATCCAGAGTTTTTAGTTGAAGAAAAAACAGACGAGTGCATGCAAAACTCGGAAAGGTAGATAATCGGCTATACCGATTTAAGTCGCCAGGTAGGTGAAGATATTTTAGCCATTCTACCTAAGGCTCCTTACGAAAGGATTGTTAGGGTTATTGAGGCAGAAATGATTAAATATTTTGGCAATACTTTTCTTTCGACAAAAGTGATTTTCAGCAATCAGATGTATGATTTATGTAAAGCTCTGGGCATCGATTATGAAATAGTAAGGGAGTGCGTTGCAGAAGATAAGAGAATTACTCCAAGTCATATGGACATTTTCCATGGCGGCTACCGCGGTTACGGCGGCAAATGTTTGCCCAAGGATACCAAATCTCTCATAACCTTCGCAGATGAGCATGGTGTTGATTTAAAACTTCTTAAAATAGTCGAAGATATTAACAGCGATCTTATAAAAAAACATAGACAATGAATTACTATGAACAATAATATCAAAGTATCTTTATCCACAAAACACATTTTTATTTTTGTCGCTATTTGTTTTTTGTTTGCAGGAGTTCAGGTACGGGCAGCAGAGATATTTTTTGGTGTTAGCGATGAAAATATTGGTCTGAATACAAAATTTGAGGTGGAAATTTTTATTAATACTCAAGGCGAGTCAGTTAATGCTATTGAAGGACAAATTATTTTCCCAAGCGACATCCTGGAATTGAAAGAAATAAGAGATGCAAATTCAATAATCAATTTTTGGATTGACAAACCGGAAAACAATTTATCGGGTCAGGTAAATTTTTCTGGAATTATTCCAGGAGGTTATCAGGGAGAAAGGGGGTTGCTGTTTTCTCTGATATTCTTGTCTAAAAATCAAGGTCGGGGCACTATTAATATTCAGGCAACGAAAGCTTTGCTTAATGATGGCAACGGAACAGCTGCTTTACTTTCAATTTCTCCTTATCAATTTACAATTTCTGGAACTGGCGCTGCAAGTTCAGTTTCTACAATTATAGACAAAGAGCGGCCAGAATCGTTTATTCCAAAAGTTGTTAGCGACCCAAACCTTTTTGACGGCAAATACTTTTTAGTTTTTGCCACGCAGGACAAAGGATCTGGTATTGACCATTACGAAATTAAAGAAGCAAAATATAAATCTTTTGATTTTTTTGCGAAATGGATAACTGCAGAAAGTCCTTATGCTTTGCATGACCAAAAACTTAAAAGTTATATTTTCATAAAAGCAGTGGACAGGAGTGGTAACATGCAGATTGAAGGAATCTCTCCGCAAAATCCGCTTGCCTGGTATGAAAATTATTTAGTATGGTTTATAATTATAATAACAGTTTTGATTCTTATGCTCGCGATAAAAAAGATATGGGAAAAAAGATATATCTAAAAACATTATTGTTGGCTATTTTTCTTTTAGCTTTTTTGCCATATTCGCCTGGTTATGTTAATTCCCAGCAACAAATTTATATTAAAGCTAATCCCGTTGTTTTAAAATCAACTTTATCCATTTCGCCTTCTTCTGCCGCAGTTTTAAATGGATCAACATTTGATGTGTCCGTTATTTTAGATAGCAGAAAGAATAGCATTAATACTATTGAATTGAACATTAAGTTTCCAGCAGACAAATTGGAAATTGTAAAACCTGCAAAAGATAAATCAATTTTTGGAATATGGATTGCCCCGCCGGTATATTCCAATACTGGAGGCACCGCTAATTTTTCCGGAATAATACCAAATGGTATTACAACTTCTAGCGGTGTTGTGGTAACAATGACTTTCAAAGCCAAAAATACCGGACAAGCGGCTATTAAGATATCGCCAACATCAAGAATATTGGCTAATGACGGGCTAGGAACGGAGGTGTCTGTTGATTTAAGTAATGGAAATTTTACAATTAATCCCATTCCTCCTGCGGGGCCTGAAGTATTTTCAAATTCGCATCCTTTCGAAGATAAATGGTACAATAATAAAAATGCTATTGTCGGTTGGGGAGAGGGAGATAAGGAATCAACGGAGTATAGTTATATATTAGACAACAAACCCTTCACTGTTCCTGACGACATTTCTGAGGGCGGCGACAGAACCAAGGTCTATGAAAATTTAGGCGACGGTTTGTGGTATTTTCATATTAAGGCTAAAAAAGAGGGTGTTTGGGGTGCGGCAACTAATTTTTTGTTGAGCATAGATACTACTCCTCCGGCAGCTTTTAAAATCACATTAGAATATCTGACAGCAGCGATTATCGGCAGGAATATAATCTCGTTTTTCACCACAGATGCTCTCTCGGGTATTGACCATTATGAGGTTGGAATAATAGACAAAGAGTCAGCTCCCACAGAATCGCCGGTCTTTATTCAAACAGAAAGTCCATACCAGGTTCCCAATCTTGTTTCTAGTAATTTAAGGATTGTTGTCAGAGCATTTGATAACGCAGGAAATGTAAGAGATGAATATATAAATACCAATGGCCCATTTTCGTTTATAAAGAATAATTTTATATTCATCATCATATTTGCAATAATTATTTTTGCAATATTTGGCATCTATTTTGTTAGAAAATATTTTCTGAAATTAAAATTTAGAAATCCACCGCAGGCGCAGCCGCCGAAAGATATTGTGCGACAATTTGCGCCAGAATTGCAACAAGAAACACAGAAGTCTCCTCCAGCGTCATTAGTCTCATTTTCTGTGCCATTGCCACCGCTGCCTCCTGTTCCAATAAAAAATGCTAAAATTAAAAATATAAAAATAAGAAATATAAAAATTAATTAGTCGAATTTTTTAAAACAATAAAGACCATGAAGATAAACATTAAAAATCACAAAAAATATCGTAAACATTTAATAATCACTGTTTGTTTTATATTAACGGTTTTCAGTGTTTTGTTACCGGGCACAGTTAAAGCAGCAAGTTTGTTTTTTTCTCCAACTGCCGGTTCTTATAATGTTGGCGACACATTTTCTGCAAGCGTATATGTTTCAAGCGCCGACCAATCAATGAATGCTGCCTCAGGAGTGGTTTCATTTCCACGAGACAAGCTCGAGGTGAGTTCTATTTCTAAAACCGGCTCTGTCATTACTCTTTGGGTTCAAGAGCCGTCATTTTCAAATTCTGCGGGAACAATAAATTTTGAAGGTATTGTCTTAAACCCGGGATTTACCGGAGCAAGCGGAAAAATAATCACCATAAATTTTAAGGTGAAAACTGGAGGAACAGCTCTTCTTAATTTTTCCTCTGGGTCGGTGCTTGCCAATGACGGACAGGGAACTAATATTTTGGCAACTTTAGGAGGCGCCCAGTTTAGTTTGGGCGGCGTGGTTCAGCCTATCCCAGAAACAACAACTCCCTCTGTGGTTTCTGACACAACATCTGCGCCCGTAATTTCTTCGTCGACGCATCCAGACCAAAATAAATGGTATAACAATTCAAACGCTAAATTTACCTGGCCATTGTCAAACGATATAATGTCTGTCAGATTACTTTATGATAAAAATTCTAATTCCCAACCAAATATTGTTTATACTCCGCCTATTGCTGAAAAAGAAATTGATAACATTGCCGACGGAATATATTATTTTCATGCTCAGTTCAAAAACAAATACGGCTGGGGCGATATTTCCCATTTCAAATTTCAGATTGATACCCAGTCGCCGGAGCCGTTTACTATAAAATTTGTTGATGGCGAAAAAACCGATAATCCTCGTCCAATAGTTATTTTTGATACTACCGACGCGCTCTCTGGGATCGATTATTATAAAGTAAAGATAGGCGATAGCGATTTTTTCAATGTTGACGGCCAGATATTAAAAAATAATTCCTATACTCTGCCGCTGCAAACTCCAGGAGAAAGAACGATTTTGGTTCAGGCTTTTGATAAGGCTGGCAATTACGCCACTGCTTCTGCAGATTTTACTATTGAATCGATAAATACTCCGATTATCTCTGATTGGCCGGCAAAAATCCAAAGAGGAGATGTTTTAACAATTAAAGGTAAAACCTATCCCGACAGTCAAGTAACTATTTGGTTCCAGATAGGGACAAAGCAACCTTTTTCTCAAATTGTGAAAAGCGATAGAGATGGAAATTTTGTTTTTACCGATTACGGAACATTAAAATCAGGAATCTACCAGATATGGGCGGAGGTTACGGACAGTCGTGGAGCTAAAAGCAACCCAACAGATAAAATAACAATCGTTGTGGAACAGCCAGCATTCTTAAAAATTGGTTCCTGGGCATTTAGTTCTTTGACGGTAATAATTTTGCTTTTAATATTTGTGACTCTGCTTATTTCTCTTATTATGTATGGTTGGTATAGGATTTCTCTATTTAAAAATAAACTGCGAAAAGAAGTTTTTGAGGCAGAACAATCGTTGCAGAAAGCATTTAATTCCCTGAGAGAAGATATAACAAACCAAATTAAAATGTTTGAGAAAAGCGGGAGCCAGTTTGCCGAGAAAAAAGAAAAAACCATCAGAAAGCTTAAAAAAGATTTAGAAGACGCGGAAACATCTGTTAAAAAAGAGATTAAAGATATTAAAAAGATATAAAATAACTAATTTGGGAGCACAAAAGTCAAAAAATAAGGTATAGCCAAAAAAGTGATTTGGCTTCTCGCCCGGAGAACTCAGCAATTATTGAACGGCTCAACGGCAACCACCGTTGAGCCGTTTGTTATTTTCCTGCCCGTCGTGAAAAATATGCGGCCGCATATTTTTCACGACGGTGATTAAAAATATTTTATGTAAAAAAAACACCCCGCAATCCGAAGATTGCGGGGCACTACGAAAGAAAGGAGAATCTGTTGTCAGCGGGCGCGGACGGGAATGGGTTCGACAAGGTCGAACAAACCTGCTCCGACACCATTAAAGGTGCCGGTGAAGTTCTGATCCTCGCCGTTGTCGGCGAGAACCGTTCCTTCGAGAAGCGCCCTCCTTTGCGTCGGTCCGTTGTCCCACTCCAAATTTTGGAGCGAGGCAATGATGGGCTTGTCTCCGCATAAAAACACGAAGACCTTATGTCCTTTGGCCCAGAGCAACTCTATCAAATGCAGTGCTGGGCCGTCCGTCACTACCAATCGCGTAGCCATAAGGATTCCTTTCCTAAAAGAACAGTTCGCTCATCCCAGTGAGCGTAATGCGTTATTGCATAATTTAAGTATAGCACATACGATTGGTGTTGTCAATAGCAGACGACGTTTTTTTATTTTTGTCAAATTTGGTAAAATAAGCTGTATGATTCAAAAAGGCATAGCAACTTTTGGATTAGATTATGGAAAATGTCCGAAATGGCTTTTTGACAGAATGGTTTTGCTTTCCAAAAGAATGATTTACGCGATTGTAGCCGAAGAGGGAGCGGACGAATTTATAAAAAGAATTTCCGACCCGGTTTGGTTCCAGTCTTTGGGAACTGTTCTGGCTTTTGATTGGAATGCTTCGGGATTAACAACTATTTTGACGGCGGCTTTAAAAGAGGCGATTCGCGGTTCAGAAAGAGACTTAGGAATTTTTATATGCGGAGGAAAAGGAAAAACTTCTCTAAAAACTCCGGAACAAATAATCGGCTGGGCAGAAAGAATTGCCATGCCGGAAAAATCCGCCAATGCTTTGGTTTATAATTCTAAAATGGCGGCAAAAGTTGACAGCTCCCTGGTTCAGGACGGATTTCAGATTTACCACCACGCGTTTTTCTTTTCAAAAAACGGCGCATGGACAGTTGTCCAGCAGGGAATGAATATTCAAGAGCAATCAGCGCGCAGATATCACTGGTATTCAAAAGATTTGAAAGACTTAATTGAAGAGCCGCATTCTGGCATAACCTCTGATTTAAAAATTGAGCATGTTTTAGATATGACTGCCAACAAAAGCAGTAAAAATAGGGGATTGGGCACAGAGTTGGTTTCGCAAAGTTTCAATACTTTGATGAAAGACATAACCTTATTGAGAAAATATTGTACGCCTTTGTCGCAAACAATAAAATTATCAAACGGTAAGGAACAACTAACTTTACTGAATTTGGAAAATAGGGAATTTATCTGGCATCCGGTCGTAAACGAGGATTTTTCTAAAAGTAAATATCTAGAAAAAATATTGTGGCGGCTGTGCGACCAAAAGCCGGATAATTACGAAAAATTATTGGCAACTCCCGGAGTGGGGCCGAAAACAATCAGGGCGCTGGCCTTGGTGGCGGAAGTGATTTACGGCGCAAAACCATCTTACGAAGACCCGGCGCGATATTCTTTTGCGCACGGCGGAAAAGATGCCACGCCATATCCCGTTGACCAACAAACCTACGACGAAACTATAAATAAACTTAAAAAATTTGTTGAAAAATAAAAATTAAAAGATTAGAATAATCAAATATGCCATTAGATCTAAAAAAACTTAATAAAGAGCAGAAAGAAGCAGTGCTTCACGGCAAAGGCCCGCTTTTAATTGTGGCTGGAGCAGGAACCGGGAAAACAACTGTTATAACCCAGAGAATTGTTAATCTCATTGAGAAAGGCTTGGCGAAGCCTGAAGAAATTTTGGCTGTAACTTTTACGGAAAAAGCGGCTTTTGAAATGGAGGAGAGAGTAGATAAGCTTTTGGAAATTGGATACGTTGATTTATGGATTTCAACATTCCACTCGTTTTGCGAAAGGGTTTTGCGGGAAAACGCGCTGGACATTGGGCTTCCGCCGGACTTTAAAATTTTAGACAATACTTCCGGCTGGCTTTTAGCCAGGCAGAATTTGGATAAGTTTGATTTGGATTATTATAAAGCTCTTGGAAATCCCACAAAATTTATTCAGGCATTAATTTCTCATTTTTCGCACTGCAAGGACCAAGAAGTTTATCCTGAAAACTATTTAGAATATGCCGACAGCTTGAAAACCAGAGACGACGGCCCAGAAGACCAAGAAACAGAAAGAATAAAAGAGGTTGCTAACGCATATCATATTTATCAAAGAATTTTATTGGAAAATAGCGCCTTGGATTTTGGCGACTTGATAAATTATTGCCTGAAACTTTTTAAAAAAAGGCCGTTAATTCTGAAAAAATACCGGGAAAAGTTCAAATATATTTTAGTTGACGAATTTCAGGACACAAACTGGTCGCAATATGAATTAATCAAACTTTTAGCAGCGCCAAAAAATAATTTAACCGTGTGCGCCGATGACGACCAGGCAATTTACAGGTGGAGAGGAGCATCTTTTTCGAACATCATAAAATTCCAGGAAGATTTTTCGAGCGGAGCGAGAACCCCGTCGAATGACGGGGTTGGGCTTAAACAGGTATCGCTAATAAAAAATTATCGCTCACCGCAGAATATTTTAGACCAGTCGTATAATTTTATAAAACAGAATGATCCTGATAGGCTGGAATTTAGAATTAAAATAAATAAAAAACTTATTGCAGATACAAAGGAAGCGGGGATTATAGAGCATATTCATACTAAAAATTTAGACCAGGAGGTCGGCCAAACCTTAAAAAAGATTCTGGAAATTATAAAACGCGACAAGGAAGCAAATTATAATGATTTTGCTATTTTAGCGCGCGCAAATGACTCGGCAATTCCATTTATCAAGGCATTAGAAAGAGCCGGCCTGCCCTTTCAATTTTTAGCCTCGCGCGGGCTTTACTCAAAGCCGGTAATTCTGGATATAATTTCTTATTTTAAACTTTTAGACAATTATCACGAAGGAACTGCCGTATACAGAACTTTGAACCTGCCATTTTTAGAAATTTCCGATAACGACATAGCAAATATAACCCAATATTGCAGAAGAAAAACGCGTTCGCTTTTTGACGCATTACAGGAGTTGGCGCTAATTCCAGGAATTTCGGCAAAAACACAAGAAAAAGTTGTTTTTATTTTAAGCTTAATAAAAAAACACAGCGAATCTGCGCGCGAAAAAGGCGTTTCAGAAATTTTAGTTTCGTTTTTGGAGGATTCGGGTTATTTAAAATACCTAATTCACAATAATGAAGAAGAAAAAATTGATTTATTAAACCAGTTTTATAAAAAAGTAAAAAGTTTTGAGGAAACCACAATAGAACCGACATTAAAAAACTTTATGGAAGAAATGAATTTGGAGTTAGAGTCGGGTGAAGAAGGAAAACTTGAGTTTGACCCCGAGCGGGGCCCGGATATGATAAAAGTTATGACAATCCACGGAGCAAAAGGTTTGGAATTTAAATATGTATTTTTAGTAAATATGGTAGACCGCAGATTCCCGACAGACCAAAGAAAAGACCCGATAGAATTGCCTGAAGCGCTTATAAAAGACATAAAACCAACCGGAGATGTTCATTTACAGGAAGAAAGGCGTCTTTGCTATGTTGCAATGACAAGGGCTAAAAAAGGACTTTATTTTACATCAGCTGAAGATTATGGAGGACAAAAAAAGAAAAAAATATCAAGGTTTTTAGATGAAATGGGCTTTAAGGCGGAGCAAAATATGCCTGCGAGCGGAGGGGTTAGGGATGGGCGAGGCCCCGCCTTAGCGGGGCCGAGTAGGGTGCACGAAGCGAGCGGGCATATTTTGCGCAACCGCATCCAGCCGCAATATTTACCAGAACATTTTTCTTATTCGCAATTGGCTGCTTTTGAAAAGTGCCCGCTGCAATACAAATTCGGATTTATTTTAAAAGTGCCGACCCGGGGCAAAGCAGTTTTTTCTTTTGGGAAAACAATGCACAATACTTTGTACGAATTTTTAAAATTCGTAAATGAAGAGAAAAAAATAAAACAAGAAGAACTTTTTAAAGACAAAAAAGATTGTTCCAAAGTTCTCAAGAACTTAAGAACAATCGGATTCGAAAAATTGGTAAAATTGTACGAAAAAAATTGGATTGACGAATGGTATGAAAGCCAAAAGCAAAAAGACGAATATTATAAAAAAGGAAAAGAGATAATAAAAGAGTTTTACGGCCAGTTTTCAAAAAAACCTCCTAAAATTTTAAGGGTCAATGGCCAACCGGCGTTAGAAATGCCATTTAACTTAAAAATCAGTGGCTATACTTTATATGGCGTAATTGATAGAATTGACGAGGTAGATGGCGGGGTGGAAATTATTGACTATAAGACAGGGCAATCAAAAGATAAGCTAGATTTAGACGCAAAAGAACAACTTTTAATTTACCAAATAGCCGCGCAAGAGGTTTTACATTTAAAGCCTAAGCAACTCGCATATTATTATTTAGACGACGGTAAAGTTGCGGCATTTTTGGGTTCGGACGCTGATTTAGAAAATCAGAAATTAAAAATAATCGAAGAAATAGAAAAAATTAAAAACAGCGAGTTTGAGCCGACACCCGGCTGGCAGTGCCAATACTGCGATTTTAAAGACATCTGCGACTACGCCCAGAGATGAGCGCGTAACACAAATGGAAACAACAAAAATATGTCAACAAATTTTATCGGCACAATAATCGAAGAGAGCCTTGCAAGCAAAGATATCTTAGAGAAGATAAAAATTACAGGAAAAAAGGCTGAAAAAGTTACCGTAAAACATAAAACTCCGTGGCTGGAGAAATGGACGGTTCTTAAGGTTGAAATTGGCGCTGATAAGGCGGCAAAAATTGCCGAGGAGCTAAGCAAGCGCTTGGAATCGGCGCATAATTGGTATGCTGATTTTAAAAACGACGATTTTCATTTTATAGTTTTCCGTAACAAGATTTTTAGAATTACCCGAGCAAGCAAGGAGCAGTATGCCCAAGCCCAAAAATACGGCGTATCTTTAGGAATTCCAGAATATCAGCTTGATTTCGGGAAAAAATAATTTTATTACTTGCCTCGCCGTAGCCGGGGTACCCTTTGGGTCGGGAGGCGGGTGCGATATTTATTAAACAAAACCCATGGAAACAATAAGCTTTGATGATTTCAAGAAGCTGGAAATCAGAATCGGAAAAATAATTTCAGCAGAAAAAGTTGAGAACAGCAACAAGCTTTTAAAACTGCAAGTTGATTTTGGAACAGAACAGCGACAAATTTTAGCTGGCATAGGAAAATTTTATGAACCAGAAAGCTTGATAGGGAAGGAATGTCCGTTTGCTTTTAATTTAGAACCAAAACTTTTGGGTGGAATAGAATCGCAAGGAATGATTTTATGCCCAAGCAATGAATCTGCCCCCGTCTTGCTTCACCCCGACAAAGAAATCCCACCCGGAAGCCTGGTAAGATAAATAATCATTATTAAGTGAAAAATTGTCCGAGTTTTCAGCTCGGCTTTTTAATTTATATAAATTTAACATAAACATGATTTACGTGTTAAAATCTAATAGGTTTATGTTCTATTGACATGTGATTTAAATAGTGTATAATATTAATATCGTGAGCTGTTTGACAATCAGGGTCTTTTATAGGAGCACAAGCCATGAAAAAGCTTGGAATCGCAGTGCTGGCTGGGTTGGGATTACTGTTGCTGGTTGTGTTGGCGTCTGTTGGCCGTTTGGGTTGCAATGCCCATGAGCAGGCACAGCGGGTGGTCGAAAAGACCATTGACGCTGACAATGTCATCTACAATTACGAATATTTTAAGGACCAGTACCGGGCAATCCTGGCAATGGACCAGAAGGTCCAGATTGCCAAGGACGCGCTGGACAAGTTTGAGAAGGACGCCGGCCCCAGGAAGGATTGGGATCTCCGTGACAAGGAGGAACACTCCAGACTGGTGTCCAACGTGACGGGCACCGAAAACATGAAGAAGGACATGGTCGCCCAGTACAACGCCAACGCCAGCAAAGTCAATCGCAACATCTTCATGGGCAAGGACACCCCGCAACGAATTGAAGAGTAAATCGGTAGTTTGTTTGAGAATCGTGTGATTCTAGCGAATTGCCGAAGAAAATTTTTGGGAGAAGAGTAATGAAAACATGGAAAATATTCATGGCTGCGATAATCTGTTTCGTCACTTTCGGCCTCGGCGGGTGTGACGAAGACAAGTCCAAGCCACCGTCTGCGGTCCAGGATATGCAAGACCTGGAGAAGAACCAGAAGCGGTTGATGAACGCAGTAAAGCCGCCCGAACTGAAGAACTCCCTGGCGCGCGAGGCAATCGCCCGGCGGCTCAAGGAGCTGGATCAGAAAAACGCGATAAGCTACATCTACCTCTTGTCCGATTCGGGCAAGGTTGTGGCGTACTACACCGTAAGCGGTGTAGTCCAGTCGCTCAACTCCTACCTCACAGCCATGGAGCAAGTGGTGGAGATGGAGCGAAAAAAAACGGTGACTGGTAATAATTCCACCGAACTGGTCACACTGGAAGCCCCGGACAACGACGGCACGTTCGGCAAGAACGTGGATGGAATTTTCTTCTTCACAACCGAGGGAGCTCGCGTGGAGTGGAACGGGAAGTTTCTCTGGGCAACACAGCCCTTGAAGCTCTCCCAACAACCGGAATTAATCCAAGTCCTGAAGGACAAAGACAAAACTCCGGCCGCCGAAGCTCCTAAATAAACGAATCCAGCGGGATTCATAATAGTAGCCCCGAACACAGATAACAGCGTGTTCGGGGATTTTTTTGCAAAAATTTTGGAAACAAGGGTTGAAAAATTATGGCAGAAGAGTAAAATAAAGTCATCTATGAATCCAATTTTATTTATTCACGGGATTGGCGGAAATGAAGAGCAATACCAGCCAACAATAAAATATTTGCAGGAAAAAGGAATTAATAATTTCTACGAGTTTAGTTATAAAAATAAGTTTGGGTTAGCTCCAATCAAAGAAGCGGCAAAAGAGCTGGCAGAATTTATAGACAAAAAAGTAAAACCCACCTTCGGCGAGGCAGGGAAAAAAAGTATAAATATTATAGCAATCAGCCAGGGCGGAATTATTGCTTTGGCATATCTGAAATATTACAAGAATATAAAAGTAGAAAAATTATTTACGATATGCAGTCCGCATAAAGGGAGCCGGATGGCCAAGATATTTAATCTTCGGGGATTGATTGATTTGCGTCCAAATAGCGAATTACTGAAAGAGCTGGAAATTTTTGTTAAAGAGAATAAAATAAATCTATATTCAATATACACTCCATTTGATTTAATGGTTTATCCCGGCTGGAATGCAAGGGCAAAATATGGAAAACATAAAATTATTTTCGCCCCCGGGCACGCATCTTCTTTATCCTGGCAAGCAACAATAAAATATATTTATAAAAATCTTTCCTAACAAATGGACATTGATAAGGAAAAAATATATACGATTTCGGAGTTTGTGGCGTTCTTGAACGCGGATTTGAAATGGATGAAGGCAAAGATTGTTGGAGAGGTGGGTGAGGCGAAAGCCGGGCCATCCGGGCATATGTATTTTACTTTAAAAGATGAGAAAGACGGTTCTATGCTTAACTGCATAATGTGGGCGTCAAAATATAGATTATTTGGGATTACATTGGAGCCCGGGAAAAAAATTTTGGCTTATGGGTCGCCCGAGGTTTATGCGCCAAATGGCAGATTATCTTTTATCGCAGATACAATTGAACTGGCCGGCGAAGGCGATATAAAAAAACAATACGATGAGCTAAAAGCAAAGCTGACCAAAGAGGGGGTTTTTAACTTAGAGAATAAAAGGCCCATTCCAAAATATCCGCACAAAATTGGAGTTATCACTTCAAAACAGGGCGCCGTAATTCACGATCTTTTAAATAATATGGGCAAGTTTGGTTTTGACATTAAAATGATTGATTCGCGGGTTGAGGGGCAGGGGGCGGTTGAGGATTTGCTGGCATCTATACAAACATTCAGAAAAAAAGAAATTGATGTTTTGGTTATTATAAGGGGCGGAGGGTCAATGGAGTCGCTTATGCCGTTTAACAATGAATTGCTGGTGCGCGAGGTGGTTGGCTTTCCAGCGCCGGTGCTGGTTGGAATTGGGCACGATAAAGATGCGCCACTGGTGGCGCTGGCAGCTGACAAAAGCGAATCAACTCCGACTGCTGTGGCTAATTTATTAAACGAATCGTGGGAACAGGCGCTTTTATTGCTGGAAAGGTTTGAGCGGAAAATTTTCGCCAGCTACGGGCTGATTTTTGAGAAATATAAAATAATTGAAAACAGATTTAAAATCTCTTTGCAAAATTTTAAAAATAATTTGTTGAATATTAAAAACCGTTTGCAAGAATACTATGGCGGTTATTTTTCTAGCTTTTCTTTATTGTGCGACAGAACAAAGGAAAAATTGCAAAATATAGAAAAAATGGTAAATTTTAATAATCCCGAACGAAATCTCAAATTAGGTTACAGTATCGCATCGATTAATGGAAAAATTGTACGGAAGACTGCCGACATAAATATCGGCGATGAACTAGATATTAAAATTAGCGATGGGATAATAAATTCTGAAATAAAAAATATTATTAAAAATTAAATTATGACCAAAGAGAATAACAATTTAAATACTAACTTAAAAAAGCTGGAGGAAATATCCCAGTGGTTTGATAATAGGGAAGAGGTGGATGTTGAAGAGGGTCTGGAAAAGGTTAAGGAAGCAGTTGTTTTAATAAAGGAAAGCAAGGAAAGATTAAAGCAGATAGAAAATGAATTTGAGGAGATTAAAAAGGAAGTTGACTCTGGCGCATAAGAATAATATAATAAAATATAAAATAATGTTAAGATATTAAAATAAATTATGGAAAATAAATTTATAATAATTTTAATAATATTAATCGTAATAGCGGTCGGAATTTATTTTGCGGCGCAAAATGGCTCTAAAAATTCGGGAGCCGCTTTGTCGTCGAGCTTAGACCAAAATCAAAATAATTCTACCAACTATAATATTCAAGGTATGAAAGTTGAAATTTTACAGCAGGGAACTGGAGATGCGGTAAAAGCCGGCGACAACATCACAGTTAATTATGTGGGCACGCTTCAAGATGGAACAAAATTTGATTCATCAATTGATCGAGGCCAGCCTTTTCAGTTTACGCCGGGCCAAAACAGTGTTATACAAGGTTGGGAATTAGGTGTTGTTGGAATGAAAGTTGGAGAAAAAAGAAAACTGACGATTCCGCCGGAATTAGCTTACGGCTCATCCGGGGCTGGCGGAGTAATCCCTCCGAACGCAACCTTAATTTTTGAAATTGACCTATTGAGCATCAACGGAAAATAAATTGCCGAAAAAATATATAAAAATCGCTGGTTTTATCGCCGGTGATTTTTTATATTTGACATTGTTTTTTGATTTTGGTAAGTTTAAATTGACGACAGTTGGCAGGTTCCTTATAGGTTAAAGAACCAATGAAGCGAGGCAGACCATCGGCTATAAAAGCCGCGAGTCCCCGCCGAAGCCAGATCGTCCTTGAACCTCGCGTATGCAGGAAATCTGGTTTTATCCCTCGCAGGCCGCCTGCCAACTGCCATTTTTTGCTCTTTTCCATCGTTTCGGCCCTGGCCAAGTGTGTAGCTTGGCCGCTCACACAAGGGACCGCGGTTATGTTCGTCACCGCGGCCCTTTTTTATTGCCCAGATTGAACTATTGACCGTTTTATTAATATCGGCTAATATACAAATATTGAGTCTTTAATAATCGGGGACATAGCTCAGTATGGTAGAGCGCCTCGCGATGTCTAGCTGGTAGCAAACGAAAACAAGGCTAGATATAGAGAAGGTCGTGGGTTCAAATCCCGCTGTCTCCAGTTGGCTGGTTATGCACCATTGACAGTCGGTTTTCATATTTCTATAATTAAATAACGTGTTTGTTCTGCATTGGGCAGGGCATCGTTGGGACAAAGGCTCGTTGAAAAAGGGAGTACAGGATGGCATGAGCGGTAGGCGACAGAAGTAAAAGCGGTATCGGGTGGTCTGTATGACCACAAAACTCACGGCCGAAATTGACCGAACCTTCTGGAGGTCCACCATGCGTCCATTTAGCTAATCAGCTGTCTCCCGCAATTGTATCCTGGTCACTCAAAGCGCGGAAGCTTCAATGGAAGAAGCAACCGCGCTTCTTTTATTGCTTTTAGCACTTGACAAGGAGGAGTGATAAGATTAAGATATAATTATTATGATAACCGAACGGCAAGAAAAACTTTTAAATTTTTTGATTAAAGAATACATAAGCACAGCTGAACCGGTGAGCTCTAAGGCGTTGAAAAAAGCTTGTGATTTAGATGTTTGCGGGGCAACAATAAGAAATGACTTGCAAGCTTTAACAAAGCAGGGATTTATAGAACAACCGCATACATCGGCAGGCAGAATTCCCACAAAAAAAGCATACAAGCATTTTGCCGATAAAATGGCTTCCGAGCATGAAACAACCTTTTTAACGTTTATTTATCAAGAAATTAGAGTAACAAAAGTGCAAATACAGGAAGAACTAAAACTCACAGAAGAGTTAATGCAAACACTTGAAAACGATAATTTATTTGAAATATTAAATATATTAGACCAATGGCACAAGAAGATAAAGTAAAAAAAGACGAGCAATCCTTCGACGCGGCTCAGGATGAGCTTAAAGCGCTTAAGCTCAAGTGCGAGGAGTATTTGAATGGTTGGAAAAGGGAGCGCGCGGACTTTTTGAATTACAAAAAAGACGAAATGGAACGCATTGGCCAGCTGGCAAAATATGCGAATACGGAAATCATTTTAAAAATAATTCCAATTTTAGACAATATTTATTTGGCCGAGTCGCATGTTCCCGAAGAGCTAAAAGAAAATAGCTGGATAAACGGATTTAACCAGATAAAAAATCAGCTTTGCGAATTTCTTAGTGGGGAAGGTATAGAGCCGATAGAAGTTATGGGCAAGGAGTTCAATCCCAGCTTAATGGAAGCAGTTGGAACCGGCGAGGCAAAACCCGCCTTCGTCAAAGACTTCGGCGAGGCAAAGTCGGGGATTGTCGTTGAGGAAACTCAGCGCGGATATACCTTGCACGGAAAAATAATTCGCGTTGCCAAAGTAAAAATTAGTAAATAAAAAATGGTGTTAATTAGAAAAAAAATTGACGTAAATAAGGAATACATTAAATGGTGCAAGGAGATTGCCAGGACGAATAATGAAGATGAGCTCATTTCCCACTTTAGAACCCATGTGGATAAACATTTTATTCGGCACAAAAATGAAGGGAAAATAGGCCGGCTTATCTGGTTAATTGCAGTTTTTAATTTCGCGAATATTTTTAAAGAAAAATTTAAAGAAAAATATAAAATCAACACGGGCGACATGCTGTTCGAGTGTTGCGTATACTTAAAAGAACATAGAAGAGGGCCAGTTCCATCCTTCGATGTCGATAAATTTATAAAGAAATACAAAAGCGAAGTGAAAAATTACTATTACCGTCCAGCTAGAGTAAAAAAATGGCAATTAGAAAAATAAAAAATAATTAAAAAATAAAATTAATAAATAAAATAACAAAAACATGAGTAAAATATTAGGAATTGACCTTGGAACAACGTTTTCGGCGATGGCGGTAGTTGAATCGGGGGAGGCGAAGATAATAGAGAATAAAGAGGGGGCGAGGACTACGCCCTCAATAGTCGCTATTACAAAAAGTGGCGAGAGGGTGGTTGGCGTACTTGCAAAAAGGCAGGCTGTCACAAATCCACACAACACAATTTTTTCTGTTAAGAGGTTGATTGGTCGGAAGTTTACGGATGCGGAAGTGCAGAGAGATAAAAAATTATTGCCCTACGAAATTAAAGAATCAGCTGACGGCGGAGTTGATGTAAAAATGGGTGATAAGTGGCTGAACCCGGCAGAAATTTCGGCAATGATTTTACAGAAGTTAAAAGCAGATGCCGAAGCAAAACTTGGAGAGCCGATTACCGAAGCAATTATTACCTGCCCGGCATATTTTGACGACTCGCAGAGAAAAGCCACAAAAATTGCAGGAGAAATTGCAGGATTTAAGGTTGACAGGGTTATTAACGAGCCGACAGCCGCGGCTTTGGCCTATGGATTAAACAAAAAGAAAGATGAAAAAATTGTGGTTTATGATTTTGGCGGAGGAACTTTTGATATTTCTATCTTGGATGTTGGTTCTGACACAGTTGAAGTAAAAGCAACCGGTGGAGACACGCACCTTGGCGGAGATGATTTTGACCAGAGAATTATGGACTGGGTTGTAAAAGAATTTAAAAAAGACAATGGAGTTGATTTGTCAAAAGACAATCTGGCTTTGCAAAGAATAAAAGAGTCAGCTGAAAAAGCAAAAATTGAATTGTCTTCAAGCTTGGAAACCGAAATTAATTTGCCGTTTATTACTTCCGACCAAAACGGGCCAAAACACTTGCTTTTGAAATTGACCAGAGCAAATTTGGAGAGCATGGTTCATGATTATATTGATAAATCCATTGAATTGATAAAAAAAACAATGAAAGAAGCCGGGCTTGAGCCAAAACAAATAGATGAAATTGTATTGGTCGGCGGACAAACAAGAATGCCGAAAATGATAGAGGAAGTTAAAAAATATTTTGGCAAAGAGCCGAATAAAGAAGTAAATCCCGACGAAGTTGTGGCGATTGGAGCTGCTGTCCAAGGAGGAATAATGCGGGGCGAGGTAAGAGATGTTTTGTTACTGGACGTGACACCGCTTTCTTTGGGAATCGAAACTTTTGGCGGAGTTGATACGATTTTAATTGCAAAAAATACGACTGTGCCGACTGCCAAAAATCAGATTTTTTCAACTGCCGCTGACAGCCAGACATCTGTTGAAATTCATGTTTTGCAGGGAGAAAGGCCAATGGCTCAGGACAACAAAACTTTGGGAAGATTTATTTTAGACGGCATTCCGCCTGCTCCCAGGGGCTTGCCGCAAATTGAAGTTTCTTTTGACATTGACGCCAACGGAATTTTAAATGTTTCTGCAAAAGACAAAGCAACAAACAAAACTCAATCAATAAAAATTGAGGGCTCGGCCGGACTTTCAAAAGAAGAGGTTGAAAAAATGAAAAAAGACGCAGAAATTCACGCAACAGAAGATAAAAAGAAACAAGAAGCGATTGAAATAAAAAATACTGCCGATGCTTTGGTTTATACCTGCGAAAAAACTTTGAAAGATGCCGGAGATAAAATTAAACCGGAAGACAAAAAAGAGGTTGAAGACAAGATAGCCGCCTTGAAAGATGCGCAGAAAAGTGATAATATAGAAGAAATTAAAACAAAAACAAAAGAGCTGTCGGAAGCAATACAGAAAGTAGGAGCAGAACTGTATAAAGAACAAGCACAGAAAAACCCAAATCCCAGCCCGGAAGATAAACCAAAAGAAGAGGGAGATAAAAATGCGGAAGAAGGAAAATACACAGAGAAGTAAATTACTAATTTACAAATACTTACTAATATACGAATACGAAAATTAGTATATTCGTATAGATTCGTAGATTTGTAATAATTATGGATTATTATGAAGTTCTTGGAATCACGAAAAGTGCTTCTCAAGACGATATAAAAAAAGCATTTCACAAGCTGGCGCACAAATATCATCCTGATAAGGGCGGAGATGAAAAGAAATTCAAGGAGATAAATGAAGCGTATCAGGTGCTTTCTGACGCGCAAAAAAGAGCGCAATACGACCAGTATGGACGCGTATTCGATGGTAGTAGTGATGGTTTTTCCGCCCAAGGCGGACCAGCCTCGGGCTGGAATTGGTCGTGGGGAAACCCTTCGGCGGGCTCAGGGCGAGGAGAAAATGTTGAATTTGACTTTGGAGATGTGGGGGATATATTTGAAGAATTTTTTGGAGGGGGTTTTGGAGGGGGGAGAAGAACAGCAAAAAAAGATTCCAGAAAAGGGAAAGATATACAGGTTGATATAGAAATACCATTGGAAAAAACTTTGAAAGAATTTACTGAAGCGATAAATTTGACAAAATATGTCACTTGCCACAGATGCCAAGGGGCAGGAGCTGAACCAGGCAGTAAAATAAAAGAATGCTTTTCTTGCAGGGGCACAGGACAAGTCCAGCAGATTAGAAAAACAGTTTTCGGCTCTTACACAACTTTGGCAACATGCCCGGAATGCAAGGGCGAAGGAACAATTCCGGAAAAGCCGTGCAACGTGTGCAGAGGAGAAGGCAGAGTAAAAGAGCAGGAAACAATTGAAATTAGAATACCGGCAGGAATAGATACAAACCAAGTAATAAAGGTTGAAGGAAAAGGAGAGGCAGGAAAGAAGGGAGCGAAGGCGGGAAATCTTTTTGCGAGGATATTTATTAAACAGCATTCTGTGTTTGAGAGAAGGGGAGACGATTTATTCAGCCAAGCGGAAATTAATTTTTCTCAGGCGGCCTTGGGTGACGAAATAGAAATTAAATCATTAGAAGGAACGAACATTTTGTTGGAAGTTCCGCAAGGAATAGAATCAGGAAAAGTTTTGAGAATTTCCGGAAAAGGGATTCCGCATTTCGGAGGTCCCCAATGGGGGACCCCAGGTAAAGGAAATCTGTATATTGAGTTAAAAATCAAGACGCCGAAAAAGTTATCCAGAGAACAAAAAGAATTGCTGGAAAAATTGAAAAAAGAAGGAATTTAAAAAACGTCTAAGTATGCCCTTGTAGCTCAATTGGTAGAGCAGTTCCCTTTTAAGGAATTGGTTTCGAGTTCGAGTCTCGACAAGGGCACACTTAGACGCTTTTTCATTTATAGCCGAAATGTATTGACTTTTGTGTTTAAAGTGGTAAGGTTTAGTATAATCTATTTTTAAAAACTATTTAAAATTTACATAAAAAAAACAATGAATAAATTACTTGTTATAAGTTTATTGTCGTTAATATTAGTTATTTTTGCGTCGGTTATGCCCAGCGTTGTTCAAGCGCAGTATTATCTTGGCCTTTGCACACCAAACTATCAGCAAAGATGCGTGAATAATAATATGTATTGGTACGACTCCTGCGGAAATCAGGGAAACTATGCCGGGTCTTGCGACTATAATAATTATAACAATTGCACTTACCACGCTTACAGACTTTGCCAGGGAAATAATATTTATTGGTATTCAGGATGCAACCAGCAACAGGACTTGGTGCAAAGCTGTTCTATGTACAATCAGGTTTGCCAATACGGCCAGTGCGTCGCCTATAGTATTGTAAATCCTGTTTTGCCTCCTGTTCAACCTGTTTATAACCCTTATTTTACAAAAGCCTGCGTGGGCAGTTCAGTTTACTGGTACGATTCGCTTGGAGTTGCCAGCGGATTATATAAAAATTGCGCAGATAATAATAGCTGCACAATAGATGCTTGCTCTGCGGGCAAATGTTCTAATACAATAAAATGCGACGGCGCAACTTGCGCCAGCGGTTCTGCCGATTACAACACTTACTGCCAGGCGACCCAGCCGGCAAGCCAATGCGGCAACGGATTGTGCGAGCCGAATTTAGGGGAGACAACAACAAGCTGTCCAAACGACTGCAAGATAAGCGCAAGCGTCAATGGGCTGTCGATTTCACTTTTCACCAAGCAAGATTTAAACTCTGCTCAATGGCAAAAAACCGCAGATGTTGGCCCTAACAGCCAGATTTACTTTATGATTTCTGCAACAAATAATTCAACCGCCCAAATCGACAATGTAAATATTTTGGCTAACATCCCAATGGAAATTTCTTCTCTGGGTAACTTACAACTCAATGGAGTTCCGGTTTCCGGGGACATAGTTTCTGGAATTAATATTGGCTCTATCGCCCCGTCAACCTCAAAATCAGTAACATTTGAGGGAAAAACACAGACGCTTTCAGAACCCGCCACAAAACAAGCAACTGCAACAAGCAATGTTTCGGGCGCAAGCGGGGTACCCTCTGGGTCGGATTCTGTCTCAATAACTTTAAATCCCGATCAGGCAGCTGCTATGGTTTCTAATGCTCCGGCGACGTCTGGTTTTACGGGGTTTTTAAAACACTGGTATCTGTGGATTTTAGGAGCCGTTGCGCTGGTATTCTTATTTATTATTGTCTTTAAACGGCTTTCCTCTAACGTTTAATAATTTATCTGCCGCCCCTTAACTGGGGCGGTTTGATTTTGTGCCTATTTTTGGTATACTGAATAATCTGATATGGATAAAAAATCAACTATTTTTGAGTTTGCCTCGTATAATTTTGAACCTGCGCAAAAACGGATTTTTTTTAATTACAAAGTAAGTTTTAGCCCCAAAAATACCATTCTATTTACCGAAACAGTAATACTGCCCAAGGTTCCAAAATTAAACGACATATCTCAAGACCTCTATAAAAAAGTCCTGCAAGACCTTCATTTGGCCCTGGGAATCAGCTACTACAAACTTTACTGCTCTAAAAAAATAAAAATAAATTATTCTCTTTTAAAAGAAGAGGCGGATTTTTGGAATTCTTTTTATAAAAATGGCCTGGGTGAATTTTTTTACAGAAATAAATTAGACCCGGCAATTTTCCCCGGATTTGCTTTTGATAAAAATAGCTCAAAAAATACTTCGCCTAAAAATTACAGATTGAAAAGAAACGCCAAATTTTTAGTCGGGGTCAGCGGAGGCAAAGATTCTATAGTGGCCGTAGAATTATTAAAAAAATACGGAGCAGATTTTTCTGCCATTTTTATAGAAACTCAAAAAACGCCGCCGCCGCTGGTAGACAATATTATAGAAAAAATGGAGGTGGCGTCTTTTAAGGTCAGGCGTTGCTTGGATGAAAAATTATTTGATAAAAAAATCGGGTATTATTCCGGGCATATACCGATTTCGGGCATATACGCGTTTTTGGGAATTTTATCAGCTATTTTTTATCATTATTCTTATTTTGTAGTAGCCAATGAGTTCAGCAGTAATTTTGGAAACTTAAGATATAAGGGAAAAATCATAAATCACCAATGGTCTAAATCCTCTGAATTTGAAAATCTGTTTCAGAACCACGTTAAAAAATTTATAAGCTCGGACTTGCTGTATTTTTCATTAATAAGGCCGTTTTACGAAATACGCGTTGCAGAAATGTTCGTAGGTCTTAAAAAATATCTTCATGACTTTTCCAGCTGCAATAATAATTTTAAAATTCAGCCGGAAAAAGAAGAGTTTTCCGAAAATAGATTGTGGTGCGGGCGCTGCCCCAAATGCATATTTGTTTTTTTAATTCTTTCGCCGTTTTTATCAAAGGAAGAGCTGATAAGCATTTTTGGCAGAAACCTGTTCCAGGATGTCGGAATATTGGCCACTTTGTGCGATATTCTGGGTTTTGGAAAGTCTAAACCCTTTGACTGCGTGGGCACATACGCGGAGGCGAGGGCGGCGTTTTATTTATCCAGGGAAAAATTCAGAGACGACCTTGCCGGTGAAATATTTTTGCCGAAAATTGACCCTGACGACAACAGATATCTTTTTGATTACAAAAAAATGCCGATTAAAATTTATTTTCAGGGCAAGAAAAAACCGCGCGAACTCATAGAAGAGGTTTTTAAAACCAAGCCTTCGTCTGTGCCGGACTACATTAAGTTTCTGGGCGCAGACAGCGCCATAATATTGGGCTATGGAAAAGAGGGCGAGGTGGTAAAAGAATATCTCAGAAAAAACTTTCCTGATTTGAAAATAGGCATCGGGGATGCGAAGGACGATGTTAATTATCTGGAAAAGCAGAAAAATTATGACATAGCCGTAAGGTCGCCAGGCATAGCCAAAGAAAACTTAAAAATTCCGTATACAACTGCCACAAACATATTTTTTTCCTACGTGCGTCAAATCCCGGGAATAAAAATTATCGGGGTTACCGGAACCAAGGGCAAATCAACAACAGCGTCCCTTATTTACCATATTTTAAAAAAAGCGGGGAGAAAAGCAGAACTTTTGGGAAATATCGGTACGCCAATGCTGTCAGCGGTTATGGGCAGAACAAAGAAAAACACAATTTTTGTTTTAGAGCTTTCCAGCTATCAGTTAGACGACATCAAGTTTTCCCCGGATGTGGCGGTGGTAACTTCGCTTTTTCCGGAACATATGGATTATCATTTCAACATTAAAAATTATTACGAAGCCAAAAAAAATATAATAAAATACCAGGGACCGGACGATATTTTTGTTTTTAATCCTAAGGACAAAAAAATGAAGAGCTGGATAAAACACGGCCCTGGGGGCACCCGAGCAAAGCAGACTCCATTTTTATCTGAAAAGTTTCTTGAGGGCGTGAATCTGCCTTTACTGGGCGAGCACAATAAAGAAAATATAAGGGCTGCCATTACAGCAGTAAAATATTTTGATATTCCTGATGATATAATAAAAAAAGCGATTGAAAGTTTTAAGCCCCTGCCTCACCGTTTAGAATTTGTGGCGGAATTCAAGGGTATTAAATTCTATGACGACGCGATATCTACAACGCCGGAGTCTACAATAACGGCCTTAAAGTCGCTGGCAAAGGTGGGCACCATTTTTCTTGGCGGACAGGACAGGGGATATAAGTTTTCAAATCTGGAAAAAATGATAAAAAAATACGGCATTAAAAACATAGTGCTCTTTCCTGACAGCGGAAAGAAAATTATAAAATCCAGAAAAGGATTAAATGTTTTGGAAACCAAAAGCATGGAAGAAGCGGTTAAATTTGCATATAAATACACGCCGAAGGGAGAAATATGCCTGCTGTCGTGCGCTTCGCCAAGCTATTCGGTGTGGAAAGATTTCGAAGAAAAGGGCGACCAATTTAAGTTCTGGGTAAAATATTTTTCTGAATTAAAAAATGAAAAGCAGATTTAATTATTTTTTATTCTTTCTGGTCGCCCTGCTGACTGGTTTCAGTCTTTTATTTTTTTCCTGCCTGTCGGCTCCTGCGTCTTTGCAAAGATTCGGAAACACCAATTATTATTTATTTCACCAATTGCTTTTCGGCTTTTTGCCGGCTATTGTTTTAGGTTTTGCCGCATATAAAATTTCCTTGAAATGGCTGAAAAAATGGGCTTCTTTGGCTTTTATTTTAAATATAGCGGCAATGATAGCGGTTTTTTTTCCCGGAATAGGAATCACAGCCGGCGGCGCCGCCAGATGGATTAATATGGGCAGTTTTACACTACAGCCGGCCGAATTCCTTAAAATTACCGCAATTTTATATTTATCTGCATGGATTGCTTCTAAATTATCAGAGGGACCCGCTTCGGACTGGAAATCTGTAACAAAAAAAGGTTATCATAATATAATATATATATTTGTTCCTTTTATAATTCTTTTAGGATTGGTTTTTGTCATATTATATTTGCAAAGAGACGCCAGCACGCTGGGAATTATTTCTTTGACCCTGCTTGCTTTATATTTTTCAGCAAAAACTCCTTTGTGGCACACTTTATTGGTATTGGTTTCCGGAACCAGTATTTTATTATTTTTAATAAAATTTGAACCGTATCGCTTAGACCGATGGCTGACATTTTTACACCCGGACATAGATCCTCTGGGCAAGGGGTTTCAATTGCGCCAGTCACTGATTTCCTTGGGGTCCGGCGGAGTTTTCGGCAGGGGACTGGGAATGTCAATACAAAAATTCGGATTTTTGCCGCAAGCAATATCTGATTCAATTTTTGCCATTATCGGCGAAGAGTTCGGCATAATCGGATGCGTCATATTAATTGCCGCATTTATCACATTTTTTTGGCTCGGCATAAGAATTGCCAAAAATTCAAATGATAAATTTTCTAAAATGGCTGCCGTGGGTATTGTTTTTTGGATAACCTTGCAGGCATTTATAAATATGGCGGCCGCCGCAGGGATTTTCCCGATAGCGGGAATCCCGCTGCCATTTTTTTCTTATGGGGGCTCACATTTAACTGTTGAATTAATAGGCGTGGGGCTTTTATTAAATATATCAAAAAATACATGAAAATAGTATTTACCGGAGGTGGCTCGGGCGGACACATATATCCATTGGTCGCCATCGCCAGAGAAATAAGAAGAATTTACCCAAAAAAAGATTTAGAGCTTTATTATTTGGGCCCCAAAGATGATTTTAGTTTAATTTTACTTTCGCAGGAAGATTTTATTATAAAAACAATAGTTTCCGGAAAAATAAGAAGATATTTTAGTTGGAAAAATTTCGTTGATATTTTATTTAAAATTCCGTTCGGCGTAATCCAAAGCTTTTTTTTCTTGTTAACCATAAAACCGGACTTAGTTTTCAGCAAAGGGGGCTCGGGCTCTATTGCCGTAACTTATTCGGCCAGGCTTCTAAAAATTCCCGTGTTTTTACACGAATCAGATGTTGTGCCGGGCATGTCCAACCAAAACACGGCAAAATGGGCAAAAAAGATTTTTATTTCTTTTCCTAAAACAGAATACTTCGACCCCGCGAAAACAACCCTGACGGGAAATCCCATACGAAAAGAAATCTTAGAGGGTGACAAGGAAAAAGCAGGGGAGATATTTAACCTGACTTTTTCAAAGCCGGTGTTTTTAGTAATAGGCGGATCACAGGGCGCTGAAACTATTAATGATTTTATCTTGAGAATTTTAAACGATTTATTGAAAAAATACGAAATAATCCACATCACCGGCAACCAAAACCTTAAAGAAACTTCTGCTGAGGCGCTAATTGTAGAAAACAAAGATATGGATAAATATTACCATCCGGTTGGATTTTTAAATGAAGAAAAAATAAAGCATGCCTTTAAGGCGGCAGACCTGATAATTTCGCGTTCGGGCTCGGGCTCAATTTTTGAAATTGCGGCAGCGGGCAAGCCGAGCATTTTAATTCCTCTGCCGTCTGCGGCCGGCGACCATCAATCAAAAAACGCCTATGCTTATGCCCAAACCGGAGCCTCAATAGTGATAGAACAGGAAAATTTAACCCCTAATTTTTTTATGGAAAATATTGAATTATTATTTTTACACCCGGAAAAGCTGGAGGAAATGAAACAAGCGGCGCTGGCTTTTGCGAAACCATTGGCGGCGCGCGCCGTCGCCCGTGAGATTTTAGAATATTTAATGTTAGATTAAATTTATGGCAAAAAAAATAGAAGATAGAAAAATAAGAGTTAGAATGGCGCCATCTCCAACGGGTCCGCTTCATGTTGGTGGCGCAAGGACCACATTATTTAATTATTTATTCGCCAAAAAAAATAAAGGCAAGTTTGTGTTGCGCATTGAAGATACTGACACTCAAAGATCAGAGCAAAAATGGACCGATGAAATTATTAACGAGTTAAGGTGGTTGGGGATTGAGTGGGACGAAGGTCCGGATATCGGCGGAGAATTTGAACCGTATAAACAATCCCAGCGTTTAGATATTTACGAAAAATATTTAAAAAAACTTTTAGAAGAAAAAAAAGCATACTATTGTTTTTGTTCAGAAGAAGAATTGGAAAACAAGCGGCAGGAGCAGATGAGCAGGGGAGTGGCGCCAAAATACGACGGAAAATGCGCACACTTGCCGGATGAAATTGTGAAAAAAAATTTGGAAGAAAAAAAACCGTCTGTAATAAGATTCGGGGTCCATAATAAAAAAATAAAATTTAACGATTTAGTTCGTGGCGAAGTAGAATTTGACGCCGGGCTTTTGGGGGATGTGGTTATCGCAAAAGATTTTAATACGCCCTTGTACCACTTTGCGGTTGTGGTTGATGATTTTTTAATGCAGATAAGCCATGTAATTCGGGGCGAAGAGCATTTATCAAATACTCCTCGCCATATATTACTTCAGGAAGCGCTTGGTTTCTATCAGCCGACATATGCCCATTTGCCGTTAATGTTAAATACGGACAGAAGCAAGCTTTCCAAGCGCCAGGGCGATGTTGCTTTGTCTGATTATCATGGGCAGGGTTATCTGCCAGAAGCTCTGGTTAATTTTATGGTTTTGCTGGGTTGGAATCCCGGAACAGAAAAAGAAGTTTTTTCCCTTCCTCAATTGGTAAAAGAGTTTTCAATAGAAAAAGTTCAAAAAGCAGGCGCAATATTCAATATCCAGAGATTAGATTATTTAAATGGGCTTTATATACGCGAAAAGCCAATTGAAAAACTGACAGAACTTTGCATCCCGTATCTCAAAGAGGCCGGGCTTTTGGTGCAGGGCCAGATTTCACAGAATAAATTGCAGGAAATTGTTGAAGTTTCCAGAACCAGAATGAAAAAATTATCAGATATTGTTAGCCTATCAGATTTCTTTTTTACAAACAAACTTGCTTATGATAAAGATTTGCTAAAGTGGCAGAAGATGGGGGATGGGGAAGTAAAAGATTCTTTAATTTTTTCCGAAAAAATATTATCTGAAATAAAAAAGTGGGATTTGAAAAATTTAGAAACAGAATTGTTCGCCGGTTCTGAAGGGTTTAATTCAGAAAAAAATTATCCTGAAAAAAACAAGGGATATTTGCTTTGGCCACTGCGCGTAGCATTATCGGGAAAAGATTCATCGCCGAGCCCATTTGAAATCGCTGATATTTTAGGCAAAGAAAAAACCTTAAAAAGAATCGAAGACGCAATAAAAATGCTTTCATAAATCTTATTGTGCGACAAATAATTGCCGGACCAATTCGCGCGAATTGGTAAATGGATAATAATAAAAAGAATAATAAAAAAATGCGAAAAAAAATCATATTTTATATAATTTTAATAATCATTATATTAGTTTTGGTTTTTTTGAGCCAGCAGGCGTTTTCCAGGGGAGTTGTAAAAACTTTTGTTTTTGATGCGGCAAACCATGTCTCGGCTTACCTGGCAAAAGGGTCCAGCTGGGCCCTGTCGGGCATTTACCCAAAAATCAGCGGCCTGTCTGCGCAGGCAGGGGAAGCGCAAAAGAGGGGAGACGCAATAAAAAATGAAATAAATCAGACTACGCAAAAAATTACAGACATTCCAAAAAAAATTGAAAATTATTTTTCTGGAATCACCAATAGTATTTTACATCCCGGGGAAAATAACAATTGCCAGGTTCAGCCGCCCCAAACTTCGGCCGGCCAATAAAAGACGTACTTTGGGTCGTCTTTCAACTTGCCCTGAGCCCGCCGAAGGGTTGACACCGGCCTAGGGGACGGCTTATTATAGATATAATGAAGTGAGTATAATATCTCTTACACTCAGTTATATAAGTATAAGTGGGTACACGAAGACACTGACTTCTAAAACATGCAAAATTCAGCTAAAACAATAATACAGCATATCCCCGACTTTTTAGATTATTGTGAGACGCGGGGTTTAAAAAATAATACGCGGGAAAATTATCGTAGATATTTAAATAAATTTATTGAATGGCTAGAAACCCTTAATTTAACTGGCATTCTCCCCCACCAACTGACCCCGGAGCGCATTTTGGGCTATAAATTGTACCTTTCTGAGCACCTAGATCCTAAAACAGGTAAATCCCTGACAAAGGGCACCCAAAACTACTATTTAATCGCTCTAAGAGCCCTTCTGGGCTATTTTGTAGCTAAAAACGTAGTTTCACTGCTTCCTGATAAAGTAGCCCTCCCTGGGCACGATAAAGCGTCAAAAACTGCTAAATTTTTCAGTCTCGATCAGATTGATGTTCTTTTAAACGCCCCACAGGGCACTTCTCCTATTATTTTAAGAAATAGGGCCATATTACACACTATCGTTTCTACTGGGTTCAAAGTTCGGCAACTAACTAATCTAAACAGAGACTCTGTCATTGATTTGCCTAATAATATTCTACCTTATCTAAATGATTACCTAAAAACGAGAAGTGACGAAGAAAAAGCCTTATTTATAAATTACAGCGGTAAAAAAATTTCGCCTCGCCGACTTACAGTTAGAATGGTTGAGAAAATTATTAAAAAATATGGCGCTTTAATTACCAGTTCAGACCTAATCAATGTGACTCCCGAAACATTGCGTTCAGCAAACATATTAGCAGTTTGGAACAAAACAATAGTAATTAAAAATCTTCTTTGGCAAAATGTTGAAGATGATATAAAAGAAAAAATAATATTTTTAATAGAGCCAATTCTGAACTATGGGAAAGCAGATATAAGTATTATGAAAAGCGCCCGAAAGTCAATTTATATAGAGGTTGGCACGGTCTCATTATTTAAAGTTTGGTATAATTTGATGGTCATGCCAAATTGTATTTTTATTCTAGTTCCAAGCGACGATTTTGTTATTAAATTAGAAAATTAACGTATGAAAATAACACTTCCACTTTTAGATGATTATCTGTTAGGTCTAAAATCTGATAACTACTCTGAAGAAACCGTATATAACTATGAAAGAGATATCGAAGTCTTTGAGAACTTTTTGAATGATATAAACACAGGGTTTGACAAAGTTGATAAAAGAACTATTCTAAATTACAAAGCTTATTTAATATCTCAAGACAGACTAACTTCTCAAACAGTAAAAACCGTAAAAAAACTTAGTGCATTTTCTATTAACCGAATGCTTTCAGCTTTAAGATCTTACCTAAAATTTCTTATAAAAATGGACTATGACTCCCCTATCTCCCCGACTAATATAGACCTTGTAAAAACAATTAAAAAACACCCGAGGGTTTCTGAGTTTGAGGAGGTTGTAAAGATTATCGAATCGCCAAGTCAATTCGAAAAAGATGAAATGGTTGCAAAAAGAAACCGCGCCATGTTGGAGGTTTTATTTTCTACTGGTATGCGCATTTCAGAACTATTATCCTTAAAAAAAGAACAGATAGACCATACCGGTAGAGTTTTTATACGCGGAAAAGGAAAAAAAGAGAGGTTTGTTTATTTAACAGCCAGGGCCCAAAAACATATTAAAAACTATTTAGATATACGCGGTAGTATTGATTGCCCCTATCTATTTATACCTCAAAGAGGTTTAAACGCACACAATAAAGATAAAAAAGTTTCTGCAAATTATTTACAGGAAAAAGTTAAACGATATAGAGAATTATTGGGAGTCAATACCCCCTTCTCCTGCCATTCTATTAGACATGCCTTTGCAACATATTTAGCTGAAAATGGTGCAAATCCGGCAGCCATACAAATACTTTTAGGTCACGAATCGCTCGATACTACAACAAGATACGTTCACGCATCAGACAGATATGCAGAAGACACGCATAAAAAATTTCATCCCTTAAAATAACATTTAGTATGTCGCACAATAGAAAATACTTAATGTCTTAATATTGTCGCACAATTAAATATCTGATATAATTAAATTGTTGTAAAAAATAATTAAATTGTTGTAAAAAATATGGCGGTCAAAAATGATTTCAATATTGCAAGCTTAGTAAATAACGACGGGTGCTTTGATTTGCAGTTCAGAAAAGACACAAGGCACGAAAGAACTAATTCCCCTACTTATTACCGATGGAAAGCGCAGTTTGTGGTAACTTCACCCAAAACAAATGCCAGAGTTTTGGAAAAAATTAAAGAAGAGTTGTCCTGCGGTGAAGTTACCATCTCAAAAGACCAGGCAAGATTTTCTGTGCAAAAAATTGGCGATGTTGCCGGTGTTGTTGTGCCTTTTTTCCGAAAAAACTGCCTGGCAGATAAAAAGAAAAAAGATTTTGAACTTTGGTCCAAAGCCGTCGAAATAATTCACAGAAATCAGGGGAAATGCTTAACCGGCTGGAAAAAAAATGAACTCTGCTCTCTCATAGAAATCCATAAATCCTGCGCAAAATACAAAAACAAACCGCGCCAGCCCAAATGGCTGGAAATGGCAAAAGCGCTGACAAAAACAAGTTAATAAAAAAATAAAAACTTAAAAACATAAAAAAAACAGGGCCATCCCTGTTTTTTTGTGCTTTGCCCGTCCGAAGCCTTGGCGAAGGAGGGCTCCCGCTTCCCTATTTTGCTGTGTCGTCCGTTTTTATTATGTGACCCCGCTGAACGAGTGTCGCACAATAAAAGTTCACTACTTGCCGAAACGGCGGGAGCGTTTGTCAAATTCTGCCAAGGCTATATCTAAATCTTCTTCAGTAAACTCGGGCCACATTTTTGGAGAAAAATATAGTTCTGAATAAGCTGCCTGCCACAAAACAAAGTTTGACATGCGCATTTCTCCGCCAGCGCGGATTATAAAATCAGGAGCAGGCAATCCTGCGGTTGACAGATGGTCGTCAAATAACTTCTCGTCAATTTTGTCAGACTCAATCCCCTCTTTAACAATTTTTTTAACGGCATTTAAAATATCCCATTTCCCGCCGTAGCTTATCGCTAAATTTAAATAAAAATTTAAATTATTTTTTGTTGCCTCCTCGGTTTTTACAATTGCTTCCTGTAGAGATTTTGGCAGCCGTTCTCTCTGCCCTATCACCCTTACCCTAACACCATCTTTATCATACTTTGCCAAATTATCAATTAAACAGCTTTCCAAAAGTTTCATCAAGTAATCAACTTCTTCTTTGGTTCTATTCCAATTCTCAGTTGAAAATCCAAAAGCAGTGCCCACTTTCACTCCCCTATTTTTGCACCACTCGCAAAAATTAAGAAGATTTTCATATCCTTTTTTGTGGCCCTCTAAGCTGTATAATCCTTTTTGTTTTGCCCAGCGGCGATTGCCATCGGGAAACAGAACTATGTGTTGCGGTATATTCATTGTTTTTGCAATATTTGTATGGGTTCTTTTGAATAATATTTTGCGGTTATATATCCGGCCGCATACGCCAGTAAAATTAAAAGCGCGACTATTATAAATAGCATTATATCATAGAAACGAGATTTGACAAAGTCTTTTATTTTCGTTAAGATGTCTTTATATAAATATAAATCCATAAAATTATGTCAAAAACTAAACAAGGAGGTTCGTCCAGATTAGGCAGGGATTCGGCCGGTCAAAGGCTTGGGATTAAAATTTCGGCCGGGCAAAAAGTCAGGACCGGAATGATTATCATAAGGCAGCGCGGTACAAAATATCTTCCTGGCAAGAATGTAAAAATGGGCTCTGACGACACCATCTACTCTATGGGAAATGGCGTGGTTAAATTTGCCTCAAAATCAAAAAAACTTTTTAACGGGACAAGAAGGACAGCCAAGGTAGTTTCTGTAGAATTAGCTAAATAGAATTTCATAAAAAAGCCGTCCTTCGGGACCCAATGGGTACCCCTCAGGACGGTTTTTTATTATTGGTTTTTTATCGCCGCTTTTATAAATTCTTTAAATAATGGGTGCGGTTTTAATGGTCTTGATTTAAATTCCGGATGAAATTGCGTGGCTACAAAAAAGGGGTGGTCTTTCAGTTCAATTATCTCTATCAGGTTCTTTTTTGGATTTACACCAGCTACCACGAGCCCTTTTTCTTTAAGCATATCCTTGTAATCGTTATTCACTTCGTATCTGTGGCGATGCCTTTCAGAAATCATATAGGGTCCTTTAGAGTTGGCAACCCAGTCTTTATAGGCCTTGTGGCTGATTGTTCCATCCTGAACCTGACAATCGTATGCTCCTAATCGCATTGTTCCTCCATAGTGTTTTTCTTTTAATAATTCTTTTTGCTCTTCCATTACATCAATCACCGGATTTTTGGCGTTTCTGTCAAACTCGCGGGATGTTGCGGCTTTTATGCCAACGACATTTCTGGCAAACTCAATTACTGAAAGCTGAAGCCCAAGGCATAATCCAAAAAATGGAATCTTGTTTTTCCTGCAATATCCGATTGCTTTTATTTTTCCTTCTATTCCGCGGTTTCCGAATCCTCCGGGAACAATTATGCCGTCATATTTTTTCAGCTCCTTTAATTTCGCAGGGTCTTTTTCATAAGTGTCCGAATCCAGCCATTCTATAATCGGTTTTTGGCTCCAAAAATATGCTGCGTGCTTTACCGATTCTAATACTGAAATGTACGAATCTGTTAAAATGAAATCTCCGCTGCCGAAATATTTTCCCACGATGCCAATTTTAACCTCGCCTTTCGGATTTTTTATAGTATGTACTAATGATTGCCAATCTTTAAGGTTTGTATTTCTCGCTCTTAAAAAAAGCTTTTTTAAAATCCTTCCGCTGATATTGTCTTTTTCAAAATTTATCGGCACCTCATAAATGCTTTCTATATTAGGGGCTGAGATAACGTCTCCTTCCTCAAGTCCGCACATAAACTGGATTTTCTCTTTTCTTTTTTGGTCAAGCGGTACGCCGGCCCTGCCCAAAATAATATCCGGCTGTATTCCAACGGAATTTAAATTTCTTACTGCGTGCTGTGTCGGCTTGGTTTTGAGTTCTGTGCCGCCAGCACCTAACGCCGGGATAAAACTGACGAGAACAGTAATAACATCTTTGGGGTGTTTCAATTTTAATAATCTTATGGCCTCCAAAAAAAGCAGGTTTTCATATTCGCCGACAGTTCCGCCAATTTCTATAACAACGATTTGGGCCTTTTCTTTTTTTACAGCGTTATTTATTCTGTCAATTACCTCCATGGGAATTCTCGGCACCACTTCAACTTGCTTTCCCCCATACTCCATTCTTCGTTCTTTATTTATAACTGAAAGATAAACGCTTCCGGTTGTCATATAACTGGCGCTCGACAAATTTGTGTCTAAAAATCTTTCGTAGTTTCCCATATCTTGATCGCACTCCATTCCGTCGTCTAAAACAAAAACCTCACCGTGTTCAGTGGGGCTCATTGTGCCGGCGTCAACGTTTACATACGGGTCAATTTTAATGGCTGTAACGCTAAAACCGCTGGATTGTAGAATTTTAGCGATTGAGGCAGTAGCCACTCCTTTTCCTACGCCAGACATTACTCCGCCGGTAACAAAAATATATTTTGTTGGCATATTTTACTAATTTTTTTATTCCTCTGTTTTTTCGGGGTTCTTTTCCGCAGTTATTATTACTTTTACTTCTGCCTCTAAATTATGGTCTAAACTTATGCTTACCGGAAACTCTCCGAGGTCTTTTATGGGATTTTCCAGTTTAACTTGAGATTTTTTAACTTCAAAACCTATTTCTTTTAACTTTTCTACAATTTTCTGGCTATTAACTGATTCAAAAAGCTGTCCCTCGTCTCCAACTTTCACAACAATATTTAGTTCTAATCCGTCGAGGCCCGAAGCCGAAGCTTGCGCTTTTTTTAAATCCTCTTCTGCTTGTTTTTCTATTATTTCTTTTTCGCCGGCCAGCCACTTCAAAGCCTGCCTTGTAGCGGCCCGCACCAACTTTTCAGGCAATAAAAAATTTCTGGCATAACCATTTTTTACCTCTTTTAAATCGTATTTTTTTCCAAGACCCTCAACGTCTTGCAGAAGAATTACTTTCATATTTTTTATGTAATGTTATATTCTACTTTAAATTGTTTACTATTTCAAGGGCTTTGTCTAATTGCGGGTCCTTTTCCTGCTCAAAATCCTCATCTGTAATCTCAACCTTTATGTCCGGGCTCAAACCAACTTCTGAAATCGAACCGCCTTTCGGGGTCAGCCAGTTAGCGATAGTTATTTTAAGAAATGAACCTCCCCTTAAATTTATAACTTCCTGGACGCACCCTTTGCCAAAAGACTTGGTTCCGATTAATTTTACATTTCTATTGTCTCTTAGGGCGCCGGCTAAAATTTCCGACGCTGATGCCGAGCCCTGGTTTATTAAAACAACAATCGGATAATTTGCAAGATTGGAATTTCCCTCTGTTTTATATATTTGCTGCTCTTTTCCTTTCCCAAAGTCTTCAATGGTTACCACTTGGCCTTTTTGCAAAAACCAGCCGGCGATTTCCTGGGCAACCGAGAGATATCCTCCGGGGTCATCTCTTAAATCTAATACTATTTTTTGGGCGGGACTTTGTAAAATTTTAAGCGCGGCCGCCGAGAAATCCGAAGAAAGCGTTTCGCCAAATTGAAAAATTTGTATATATGCCACATCGCCGTTTTTCCCGCCGGCTTCGCCCGTCGAGGCGAGCAGCGACCAGTCCATTGATGGAACTTTTATGGTGTCTCTTATGATATTAATGTCTTTTGTCTGAGTCCAAGAATCTCTCATGATTGTCAGCGTCACGGACGTCCCTTTCAACCCGCGGATTAAACTTACCGCATCGTCTGTTGTCATATTGCCGGTGTCCTCGCCGTCTATTTTTACAATTATGTCTCCGGATTTTAATCCCGCCTGTTCGCCGGGAGTTCCTTTTAAGGGAGCTATCACTGTTAATAAATCTTTTTTAATGCCGATTTCCACTCCTATGCCGTCAAACGAGCCCGATAAATCTTGCTCAAATCTTTGCGCCTGGCTTGGGTCAAAAAAACTGGTATACGGGTCTCCCAACGAATTTGTCATTCCTTCAATCGCGCCATAAATTACTTTTTGGTCAGCTATTTTTGAAGGGTCAATAAAATTTTGTTCCAGTTTATTATAAGCGTCCCAAAAAAGAGAAAAATCAATCGTGCCAGGCTGTGGCACGTGATAAGCAATTTTAGCTACACCCACCCAGGCGCCCAAAGCAAAAACAGCGGCAAAAGCTACAACTAAAATAATCGGACAAATTATTTTTTTATAATTTCTTATATCCATACAAAACTAATAATATCAAAATTTTAAACTCAAAGCAATACCGGATAATTTGATAATTTATTTATTGTCGCGCGATAGACGAATAACTCAAGACCCAGAGGGTACCCCTGAGCCATTCATCGGTGGTCAATCTTGCGAAATCGTTTAATGTGGACTTGGCGGGACTCGCCCAGTCATCCGACTGGGCGCCCCGTTGCATAACGGGGCGAACCCTTTGGTGGACCCACCGGGAATTGAACCCGGCCCTCGCCCATGCCATGGGCGCGTAATACCGATTTACTATGGGCCCCAATACTTTTTAATTATACTTGTTTTTAGTTTTTTTTCAAGAAAATAAAAAGAGTAATTCTCGCGAACTACTCTTGGTCTGCCAACTTAAGCAGATTTGATTGTATCACTTCGGTAAGCTTGGAAGACCCCATGTCCCCCATATTGTCAGAAAACTGCATGGGCTTTCCAATCTTAACGGTGATTTTCCTTCTCCATCTGAGATGAGAGAACAATTTTTTGGTTGGCGGCTTAAACCAGGAAACATCCTCTGTCCAAACCGTCAAAACCGTTGCTTTAGTTTTGGCTACCAGCCAACCGGTGGATTTATTCAACGGCCTAATTCTTCGCGTGCCACTTGGATTATAGAAAAATGTGCTTCCGTTGCGAGTTCTGCCGCCTTCGGGAAAAAGAACTATTACCGCGGTTTCTGCGATTATTTGGAGCATTTTCCTAACTTCTCCAGCTCCGTTGTTGTTTGCTTCTCCATCTCCGTTGTCATTTTTTTTTCTGCGCATAATTGGTATTGCTCTCGGCCGCAGCCAAGCCCAATACCATTTATCTGTGAAATTTCTCTTATCCGGTGTAAACCATGGCGTACACCTTAGCGGATGCAAAAAGTGTTGCGGAAACAAAAGAGCCGGAACAAGAAAAACCTCAATCATGTAATCGCACAAATCTGAATGATTGCTAACAATGACCAGCCTAGATTCCGAGTTTACTTTTGGGAAATTTTCGGGATTTATAACTCTAATCCATCCCATCCGCTTACGGATCAAAAACATTATACCAAGAGCCGTGCCAATTGTGTACGCTACGATCACAACGATGGCATTGGAAAGAAACTTTTTCATTTGCTGGCACTCCTTTGCAGTTTATCAGAACGCTTGAAAGACATTCTAATGGATTATTGCGAATGTAAATGAACACTTTTAAATTATCGTATAAAAAACAACTAATGTCAATGTTTGTGTCCAATAAAAAACACGGCTTATCTGATCTGTACCCCAAAAAGTGGACACGAAAGTGTCTGCTTTTTGTATTTGAGGGGCAGATGGAGTAAGATATTATCATTAAACAACTAAAACAACATGAGCAAAAGAATATTTAGCGAAGAAC
>Ga0315293_10000412_pt1 | contig 39504 bp, 35 predicted proteins | sample YL17G13_20_MG_FD_203071 | JGI IMG/M metagenome (GOLD analysis project Ga0315293, IMG submission 203071) | Sediment microbial communities from Yellowstone Lake, YNP, Wyoming, USA - YL17G13_20 | ecosystem: Environmental > Aquatic > Freshwater > Lake > Sediment | place: USA: Wyoming | collected... | reverse complement strand
ATCGGGGGCTAAAGAAATATTCGAAGAAAAGGAAATAAGTAATGAAAGATTTAAACAGTTAAAAAAATTAAAAAATTTCTTCAATAAAAAATTATACAAATATCAAGAATCTAAAGAATTTAAATCAGAAATTAAAAGAGTTGAAGAATATAAGAAGTTCGTGTCTGCCTTAAAGCCTATAATCGAGTTGGTAAAAAACAATAATGAGGTTAGTAAGGAATTAGCTTACAAAAAAAGAGAAGTTATCAGTTTTCTTCTGTTTGCCAGAAAAAAAATCGGTTTAAAGGATAAAGGGCTTGAAAATGAATTTAAGAAATTTCGCGAAAAAACAAGACAAATAAGAAAATCAAACCCAGATCAATATATAGAGCTTATTCGGCAGATGGCCAAAGGCCAAAAAAAGTACTAAATAATCTAAACTATGCCCGGAGAGTCATTCGAAAATCCAACACCGCAAAATAACGAAGAAAACCCTTTAGAAAAAGTGGAAGATGTTGAAGAAACCATGCCCGAAGAAAACCAAGAAGAAACAGAGGAAGAAAAAGAAACTAAGAAGTTTCAGAAAAACTTAGAGAATCTTATTGGTCCGGAAAGATTAGAAGAAATTAAGGAAAAAGCTGCAGAAAACGAAGGGGTTAGCGTCAACTCCGAGCTTTTGGTTTCTGAGTTTGATAATAAAGATTTTATTGGAAAAACGGTTGAAGAAGCACGGGCTTTAGTCAAAGAGAAATTACCTGATTTGCCGGAAGAGAAACGAAAGAATTGGGAAAGCTATCTTCAAGAACCTGATGAAAAAATCAAAGAATTATTAAAAAGGAACGAGGCCGAGTTTATTGAATTCGAGAAAGCAAGAGAAGAAAGCCTAAGATGGTTTATTGAGTCTGATATCAAGAATATCAGATTAAATAACTGGCATCCTGAATCTTGGTTGAGATGGGATAATGTTGAAAAAGGAAAAAGCGGCGAATTTGAAATTGACCCGAGGGCTGAAGAAATTATTGACAGACTAGTCAAAGCAGGAAAAAAAATTGATCTGGTTTTAGCCTTTGGCAACAAGGATTATTTCGGCAAAGAAAACCAATATAATATCCCCTCTTCTGAAGAAGAAAGAGAGGCGTGGAAAAATTTTTGTGGATTTATGGCAGAACATTTCAAAGGAAAAATAAATCGCTTTGAAATAGGCAGCGAACCCAATGCTAAACCAAAAGGATTAGGAGAAAAATTTACTGAGGGCTTCCCGCCTAATTCTAATCCAGAGCTGTATGGAGAAGTTTTTGGCGAAACAGCTGAGATTATAAAAAATAAAAATCCAGAAGCTGAAACTATTTTTGGAAATGTAGCTTTGTTTGATCCGGAATTTGTTGGAAAAGGCCTAGAAAAAACGCAAGAATACGAAGAAAAATCAAGAAAAGATGGGAAAATTAAGCCTGACCAACATCTTGTTGATTATGTAGGATTCCATCCTTATCGCAAAAACCCGGAAGCCCCTTCCGGCGCAGTAGAAAATGGCGTCGGCCGGCTTAGTAAAGAACAAGATGAAGCAGCAAGAAAAAAATACGGATACAAGTCCTACGATGATCAAATAGAAATCTATGAAAAAATCGTTGGAAAGCATTATCCTAATGCTAAGTTGATAAATACTGAGGTGGGATGGCATACAGAGGCTCCTGACGAACATTCCTGGGTGCCGGACGAAAAGACACAGGCCGAATATACATTAAAAGCAGCAGCTATTGATGCCTCTCATGGCATATCAACAAATATTTTTGAGCTCTTTGAAAAAGCTATCGGGGAAAAAAATAGTTTAATGAGCAAAGAAGGAAAACCAAGGGAAGGATTAAAAAACTTGGAATCTTTTAATAAATATTTAGAATCTCTTAAAAAACAAGGTGGCGGAAAAGAAACTCCAGAAGAATGGGTAGAAACGCACAAGGAACATTTTAAAGAAAAAGCTAGTTTAATTTTCCGTGAACTCTATAAAAAAGTTTTCCCAGAAAAAACTTTTAATATCGATTTTCTCGACTTAGAAGCATTTTCGAAATGCCATCAGGATAAAGAACTTTCTCTTCCTCCAGGCAAAATACCCGAGGAGCTTGTTTTTAATCGTTTCGAAGAAGAAGATGCGATGAATTATATAATAAATGAAAAATTAATTCTGGAATGGTTAAAAGAGCGAGTTGAATTTGCCAAAGAAAAAAACGAGCAGAGAACAAATTATGGGATTGAAGAAAAGCTGATTATTGGTTTGAGTGAATTTACCAGAGAAAGAAAAGGGCAGAGAACAAATGATGAGATTGCAGAAAAGCTGATTATTGGTTTGAGTGCGCATGAAATTCGACATGATCTCCACAGAGAAAAATCAATTGAATCTATTACATCTGAATCTCTTTCAGGATACGAAGAATCACAAAAAGAATATGAGGAGATATTGAAATGTTTGTTGCAGGTAAAAGGATATTATCCACGTCAAATTCCAGAAGAATGTGATTGTAAAATAGTAGACGAAACAGCAGAAAATTTATGGGAAAGAGGAATAAAAGATATAGATTTAATAAGTAAAATAGTTCGTAATGGCGACGGCTCTAATATTGGAGAAATTTCTAACTTATTGAAGAACGAAGAACTTACCACTCCACAACTTTTAGAAAAAATTAAAGAAGTTATGCGTGGAGATAAGATAAATAGCAAAAACGAAGAGATGGAAGAGACGGAAAAAGAAATAAAAGAAATAAGCTTTGCCGAGCTTGAAAGAGGCGATAAACTATCAGTAGAAACTCTTTTAGGAAAAACAATTAATAAATTTGAAATATTCATAACTGGGAAGAGAAAGGATGGGCTACGGGTTATCGTTAGAAGCGAATATGGCAAAGAAACTGAAGAATTCACTGCCCGAATGCCAGGCGGAATTACAATGCATAGAGATGGATTAACTGGATATTTAAAAGTAGAGGATGGTAAAGAAAAAAATTGTCTTTTCTTCAAAAACATTAAAGATGTAAAAACTAAAGAAAGAATAATCTCGTCAATAAGAACTACGCCTATTCAAAAAATTGTGCTTAAAAAAGGCAAGGAGTAAGAATCTGTCAAAATACAGAAACAATATTCGAGTAATAAACAACGTAGATCTTGATTCAGAGAAAGCCTAAGAATTAAGAGAAAAATATAAAGGAGACAAAAAATTAGAGTAGGCTTTACAAAAAAGCCTTATTAATGTAGAAAGAAAAGAAGATAAAAAATAATTAGGCAAAGGCCGATTTTATTAATATAAAAACATAAAAAAATAATAATATGGTATCGCCTGAATCACCGGAAACATCATCAACGCCTCCTGAAACTCCTCCTGAAGAGACTAATACAAAAGAAATAGAGGAAAACGTTGAAACACCACCAGTAGAGCAAACACCGGAACAAATACAAGAACAAACAAAAGAACAAAAAATTGAAGAAGAATCTAAAAAAATATCTGAAGAATACTTTAAACAAGATGAGAATCAAGAAGAGCTAAGAAAAGTCCAAAAACCAGGAAATGAAAACCAAGAAGCAGCAATCCGAGCACTTAAAGAGCCTATTAAAAATTGGGTTAAAGAGTGTGAATATTCTGACCCAGAAGCAGTTAAAGATAATCTAAGAGTTACAGAAAAAGACATATCGCGTTTGGACGAGGAAATAGAAGCCTTAAAAAAACAAACCGGTACAGACCCTAAAATAATAGAGGCCTCTATTAAATTAAGGGAAATGCAAGCAAAAGAGATTAATACCATCCTAGAATCATATAAAAACGGGGACGTCACTTCTTTTAAAAGCTACATAGAAGAAAAACTAGATAAAAAACTCGGCGGAGACTGGAGGGGACAAGAAGGACACGAAGAACTCACAGAAGCTATTTCTATAAAAACAGCTATAAATAGCTTAGAACAGCGGAAGGAAGAAAAAAAGGCTGAAGTCAAGAGTGGAGAAATACCGACAGAAGAAAAAAAGGTAGAAACAACAGAACCTACAAAAGCTGAAAAGACTGGAGAAAAGCCAAAAGAAGAAAAAATAGAAAAAGCTCCTAAAGAAAAAAGAGAAGCAACAGAAGAAGCCCTAGAAGACATAATCGATATAAGACATAACGAAATATTTGATAAAGCTGGGGAACATTTACCAGAAATTCTTTTTGATAAAATAAAAGATTTAGAAGCTATCTTAAAATTTCAGAAAGAAGCAGGCAAGGGAAAGCTAAAAGATAAAATATCTGATATAAGAGAAGGGCCTGACGGCGACAAAGCTTTTATTGATGAATCAGTAGCCTATTTACCTAAAAAGGGAGAGGCTATTTTTGTTGGAGATATCCACGGAGACGCTGAAGCAGTAAAATCAATAGTTAAACAAAATAAATTTATAGAGAGAATGGAAAAGGGAGAAAAAGATATTTCATTAGTATTTCTTGGAGATTACGCTGATCGCGGTACAAAAAATATAGCTACTGTTGAGGAAATCGCGACCTTAAAATTATTATACCCAGAGAATGTAGTTTTGATACGGGGCGATCACGAAGAAACTAAAACTGGTGAACATTATGGCCTTCTTGGATCTTTTGTTAAAAAATATGGAGAAAAAGAAGGAGAAAAACTTTTTCAAAAATATAATGAAATGACTGAAGAAATGCCGGGGATAGTAGTAACTGGAAATGGTATAGTTGGAGTGCACGGAGGAATCCCTAGCCAAGAAATAAATTCATTAAAAGATTTAAATAACCAAAAAATTTTAAAAGAGATGCGATGGAACGATCCGAGTGAGAATATTGATGAAAGAACGCACAATAGCGAACGAGATCGAGATAACATAGCGCCTAATTTACAAATTTTTGGACAGAAGCCCTTTGAAAGATTTATGGAAAAAATTGGAGGAGAAAAAATGATAAGATCGCACGAAGCCAAGAGAAACGGCAAAGAAGAATTATTTGATGGAAAACTAACGACTATCTTTTCTAATGGCTCAAAAAAAAGCGAATCAAGCCACTATAGCCAGCGTGTAAATAAGGCAGTATTTGCTAAAACGCAACTAGATCAGGAAAAACCATCCTTAGAAACAGTAGAGGTTTCGTATGAAAAAACAAAGGCTGGAGAAAAACCAAAAAAAGTGGAAGAAGCTCCACAACCTACGACAGAACAAGCTTCAAAGCCGACTGAAGGAAAAGCAGCGGAAACGCCAAAGAAAGAAGAAAAAGCAGGACCAGAAAAAAAAGTAGAAGAAGTAATTACAGCAAAAGCAGCGGAAAAAACGTATGATTCTTTAACTCCTGTGGATAAAAGTCGTATGGATAAGTTTCGAGACAAATTAACAGGTAATACTGTTGAAGATGCCTACAAGTCTTTAGAAAACTTAGATAAAGCAATTAAAGACACTGATAAAGAAGAAGTTGATTTAAATAAAGAGTTGCAAAAAATAGAAGGGGGCATTAAAAAGAATCAGGGGACTATTGATGGCGGCGAATCAAGGCTTAAAGAGTATGAAGAACATACAAGAAAATTATCCGGAGATATAGCAGACGAACGAATTGAGAAAGCGAGAGACAGGGTCGAAAAACAAAAAGAAAAATTAGAAAAAGATAATGAAGAAAGACAAAAGAAAAAAGAGGAGATTGAAGAAAAAATAGAGAATTTAAAAACGAAACGCGAGGAATATGAAGCTAAGAGAAAAGAAGCGATGGAAAAAGTAGAGGGCCTTGTCGTGGAAAAAATCGCTGGCAAAGGAAGCGAAATTGATAAACACCGAGAAATCTTGCAACCATTAAAAGAACAAGTCGAAAAAAGAAAGAGTGAGATTAAAAATAGAGAAGAAGACATAAAAAAAGCTAGAGAATTTCAAGTAAAACTTAAAAAAGACGATCCTCATGATCCTCTAATAAAGAGTATGGAAGAAGATATCCGTCGTTCAAAAAAGGGACTGGGAGATTTAAGAAATGAACTCGGAAAAACCAGAAAAGAAGAAATAAAATCTGAAAAAAGAATTAGGAAGTTGGAAGGAGGAATCGGAAAATTAGCTACTATGTTAAGTGAAGAAAAAATAGGAGAGCTGCTTGAGGATCAAGGAAATTGGAAGTGGCTTATAAATAAAATTCCAGAAAAAAAGAGAAAAAACCTTATTGAATCTGGGGTTTTGCCTAGCGAAGATGAATTAATAGAACAAGGTTTCTTATCAAAAAAATCAGCAAAAGGGCCAACGCCAGAAAGAAAAACTGAAACAGCTAAACCTGGAAAAGGTGAAAAACCAGGAGCCCAAACATCAACAGCAGAAAAAGCTAAATCCCCTGAGAAAGGAACAGGAAATCAAGAAGAGGAAGGTGAATCCCCTGAGAAAGTAACAGAAAATCTAGAGAAGGACAAAGAATATGAAGAAAAGGTAGATAGATATTATAAACAATACCTGGAAGAAAAAAAAGGAGGTAAAGGAGGTAAGATTACGGACGCACTAAAGAATAAATACAGAGAGCGACACTGGGATTTTGATACTGAAAAAGGTCAAAGGCAAAGTAGAGTTACGGAAGTAATAGGCAGATTAATAACAGAAAAAAAGTTAGAATAAAAAATAAAATATGAACGATATAAAACAACTAATCAAAAAAATGAGAGATTCGGTTAATGAAACGAAAAAAATCTGTAAAAATTCCAATGCATTAGTGAAAAAAATAGAGAAAGAGTACCAAAAGATTGTAAAAGATGGTGATAAAATTCAAAGTAATCTTGATAAAGAATTACTAAAAACTGTTCAGCAACTGGATCGCACCACAATCTCTTTTATTAAAGCAACTGAATAGTTTCAATTTTATTATTACGTTCCCGATGTAAAGAAGTTTTATCTTTTTATTTCTTTAATTAGATCTCTAATCTCCGCCGCCCGCTCAAAGTCTAAATTACGGGCGGCTTCTTTCATTTCTTTTTCCAAAAGTTTTTTATCCCTTATCGCCCAAAATTCAAAAGCAACTTCTTTCTCTTTTCTCTGAAATGGCCAGTCCCTGATCTTTTTTATTATCTGGCTCGGAGTAATATTGTGGTCTCTGTTATATTTTTCTTGGATTTTTCTTCTTCTTTTGACTTCTTTTATAGCAGAGGCCATGGATTTGGTAATTTTGTCTGCATATAAAATAACGTGGCCATTCAGGTGGCGGGCAGCTCTGCCCATAGTTTGAATCAGGGTCGTTTCTGACCTTAAAAAACCTTCTTTATCAGCATCCAGTATCGCGACCAAGGCAACTTCCGGCAAATCTAATCCTTCTCTTAAAAGATTAATACCAACTAAAACATCATATTTTCCCAATCTTAAATCTTTCAAAATCTGTGGCCTTTCCAGGGTCTTTACTTCCGAGTGCAGCCATTGGCAAGAAATTTTTTCTTCGCTCAAATAATCTGATAAAGCTTCAGCTAATCTTTTAGTCAGAGTTAAAACTAAAACCCTTTCTTTATCATTGATCCTCTTTTTAATTTCTGAAATTAAATCTTTTACTTGGCTTTTAGTTGGCCGTATTTCAATTGACGGTTCCAACAATCCGGTTGGCCTGATAAGTTGTTCAACTATGTATCTCCTCCCTATTTTACCCGGAGATTGTCGAAGGGTTTTCTGCCTTTCTTCCTCTGATGGAGTGGCTGAAACATAAACTACCTGATTTATCTTTTCCTCAAATTCTTTAAAGGTTAAGGGCCGATTATCTATAGCTGAAGGAAGCCTGAATCCGTACTCAATCAAATTATTCTTTCTCGCCCTATCCTGATTCGCCATTGCGTGCAATTGGGATAAAGTTTGGTGCGATTCGTCAATAAACAAAAGAAAATCTCTCGCCCCCACACCAGAATGAGGACTAACTTCATTAATCTTAGAGCCGTTTACGGCTTGTCCTCGTTTGGTGTGTGGGTAAAGAAAGTAATCTATCAAGGCAAAGGGCGGATCTCCTGGCTTTCTAAATTCCAGATGCCTGGAGTAATTTTCAATACCATGGCAGTATCCGGATTCTTGAATCATTTCCAGATCAAAATTAGTTCTCTGTTCTATTCTCTGAGCCTCTAATAATTTTTTTTCTTTTTTAAAATATTTTATTTGTTCTTCTAATTCCAGCTTTATATTTTCCATACTAATACCTATTCTTTCTTGGGGCGTAACCCAAAAATGAGCCGGAAACAGCTGCGTCTCGCGAATTTGCACGAATTTTCCACTAATTTCACTAATATTTGTGACATTCTTGGCCAGATTAGTGTATATTCGCGATATTCCCTCTCCATCAAATTCAACCCTTATTATTTCTTTGCCAGTTACGGTAAAAATTTCTATGATATCTCCCCTAACCCTGAAGGTCCCGGGCTTGAAATCAACATCGTTCCTTTGGTATTGTAAAGAAAGAAGATTCCTCAAAAAATCTTTTCTTTTTATTTTCTGGCCAGGAATGATTTCCAAAGACACTTTTTGGTAGTCTTCCGGAGAACCAATATTATATATGGAAGAAACTGAAGCAACAACAATAACATCATTTCTATTTATCAAATCTTGAGTAGCAGCGTGCCTCATTCTGTCTAATTCTTCGTTTATTTTCGCGTCCTTTTCTATATAAGTATCAGACTGGGGGATATAGGCTTCGGGCTGATAATAATCATAATAAGAAACAAAGTAATGGACGGCATTTTCCGGAAAAAATTCCTTAAATTCCTGATAAGTTTGGGCAGCTAAGGTTTTGTTGTGGCTAATTATCAAAACCGGCCTCTGGACTTTTTCGATTACTGAAGCCATAATGAAAGTCTTTCCAGAACCAGTCACGCCCAAAAGCACTTGATGACGAATGCCATCTTTTAAATTTTTTGCCAGACGCTTGATCGCTTGAGACTGATCGCCTGCTGGACGCAATTTTGATACCAGTTTGAATTGCATGTATAATGAATAAAGTATTCATATATTCGTAAAAAGCAACCCTTCGGGGAGTCGCCTTCGGCGACAGCGTAATTCATAGAGATAATATTATGATAGCTTACTTAGAAGGAAAAGTAATCCTAAAAAAGGAAAAATTCATAATCTTGAACGTCAATGGAGTAGGGTATAAAGTCTTCCTATCCCAGAAAAATTTAGCTGAAATGAATGAGAAGGAAGAAAAACTCAAACTTTTCTGTTTCCTGAATATCAGAGAAACCCTCCAGGATTTATACGGATTCTTGAGCTTTGAAGAATTGGATTTCTTTAACGCTTTAAATGGCATACCGAGCATCGGACCAAAAGCAGCTTTGGAAGTTGCTTCTCTTGGTCCATTGGAAAAAATCAGGGAAGCTATTGAAAAAGGGGATGAAAAAACTCTGGAAGGGATTTCTATAATCGGAAAAAAGAAGGCTCAAATGATTATTTTAGAGCTTTCAAGAAAAATTAAGAAAGTTATGCCAAAAAAATCAGCTCCAGAAGCAGAAGACGAGGCTTTGGAAGCTTTGGTAAGCCTCGGATTCCCCCAGCAAAAAGCAAAATCGGCTTTATCTAGAGTTTCAAAGGAAAAAAATCCAGCGGAAAGAATCAAAGAAGCTTTGAAAATTTTAGGCAGGTAATTTAAAATGCTTAATATTTTAAGAAAAATCGTTCCCCAGTTTTTGATAAGTTGGTATCATTTTATCCTATCTTTTTTAGGAGCTTTTTTTTATGGATTTCCTTCCAGAAAATTAATTGTCATCGGAGTTACCGGCACCAATGGAAAATCAACAGTTGTAGATTTAATAACTAGGATTCTGGAAGAATCCGGTGAAAAAGTCTGCTCTTTGTCATCTATAAGATTCAAAATTGGAAAGAAAGAACAAATAAATGATTTAAAAATGACAATGCCAGGCCGGTTTATGATCCAAAAGTATTTAAAAGAGGCTGTGGTTTCGGGTTGCCGCTATGCGGTTTTGGAAGTAACCTCTGAAGGAATAAAGCAGCACCGTCATAGATTTATTAATTTTCAGACCGCGATTTTCACCAACCTGACTCCGGAACACATAGAATCCCACGGCTCTTTTGAAAAATACAGGGAAGCCAAAGGAAAACTTTTTAAAGCAACGAAAAAAATCCATATTTTAAATCTTGATGATGAAAATAGTGAATATTTTTTACAATTCCCGGCAGACCTAAAAATCGGATATGGAATCAATCTTAATAAAAAATTTAATATTGGAGAGATAGTTAAAGCTGAAAATCCCATTACCACTGAAACGGGCATAAAATTCAGGGTTAAAGACAATAATTTTAAACTGAATTTATTGGGTTTTTTCAATATCTATAATTGCCTGGCGGCAATTGCCTTTGCAAAATCCCAAAAAATTCCGCTTAAGATCTGCAAAAAAGCTTTAGAAAAAGTTAAAGTCATTCCAGGCAGAATGGAAGAAATAATTCAAAAACCATTCAAGGTATTCATAGATTATGCTTTTACTCCCAATGCTCTGGAAAAAGTTTACCAAACAATAATAAAGAATTTCAAACCTAAAAAGCTTATCTGTGTTTTAGGAGCGGCTGGCGGCGGTAGGGACAAGTGGAAAAGGCCGGTTTTAGGAGAATTAGCTGGAAAATATTGCGATCAGATAATAATTACTAATGAAGATCCATATGATGAAGATCCCCTCCAGATTTTATCTGCGATAAAATCTGGAGTTATAAGTTGCAAACTACCGATAACAAATGAAATTTTGGATCGGCGAGAGGCAATTAGAAAATCGTTGAAGTTAGCTCAATCAGGAGACTTGGTTATTATTACTGGCAAAGGTTGCGAAACCAGTATAGCCGAAAAAGACAAAAAAATACCATGGGACGATAGAAAAGTAGTAAGAGAAGAATTTAGAAAGCTCGCAAATATTCACGAATTTAAACACTAATATCACGAATAGATATTAGTGAAATTTGTGATCACATTTGTGCAAATTAGCGACCATGAAACAATACGAAATTTTAGAACATAAAGCTGATTTAAAAATCAGAGCATTTGGAAAAACAAAAGAAGAGTTGTTTTTAAATATGATGCGGGGGATGATTTCCGGCCTGCGGCCGGAAATTTTAAAGCAACCCTACGGGGAGTCGCAGGCGACAGCCGAAGCTGAAAAAAGAAATATAGAAATTAAGTCTCCTGATTTAGAAGCCCTTTTAGTTGATTTCTTGAGCGAAGTTTTATACTTAACTCAAGTTAACAAAGAAATTTATATTGATATTAAATTTAAAAAACTAACCGATCCTTCAACCGATTCGATAAGCTCACGGCGGGCAGAACTTGAAGGAGAACTTATCGGCCAAAAAGTTAAAAGGTTTAGTGAAGACATAAAGGCTGTAACTTATCACGGATTAAAAATAGAAAAAATTAATAAAATATGGGAGGCAGTTGTGCTGTTTGATGTCTGAATTATTAATTTGACAAATTCTTATTTTTTAGTTAATTTGAAACTGCAGAACAAACAGAACGTTTACAATTTGGGAGGTGAAAGAAATGACGGAAGAAGAGATAATCTGTAAAAAAGTAGCTTATATCAACACAATCAATCGAAACCTGGGACAAGTCGATGGAAAAATATTAGAAAAGAAGGTTCAAACAATAAGAGATAGCAGAAGAGTTATCTTCACCGCAAAAGGAAGATCTAAAGACGCTCTTCGAATCGGCATGCAGGGAGTCAGAAAACGCACCTTTATTCAAGGAGATACTAGTTTCCATTGGAGAAACATAACAAAAGCAGCTAATGACTTAAATCGAAAGAATAGCTTAACCGTTCTCTTGGCAAATTCTCAAACCGGCACCACAGTATCACCAACAGAGATGGTAAAAGATTTACGCAACTTCATTAACCGAACCGGCAGTAAAAAGTTTACTATCTGTTCCGTAACGGCCTACCCAGAGTCAGAGATAGCTAAGAATAGCGATATAGTTCTACAACTGAAGGGGTCCAACGAAAAAGAAGGGGAGATAAAAAAACCTCCTGGTATTAATGAAATAATGGGTGACGTGTTCGAACTAGGAAGCACTGTCCTATTCTATTGCATAAAAAGAGGAGTAAATAAGGGTTTGAACGCAAAAGAAATCTTGGCATTGGCGAAAGAAGAAATGAAAATAAACGGCGATATAATCGATAATTATCTTGCTGATTCTCACTACGCTGAAATGGTAGAAAAAATATCTGGTAGTCCAAAGATTATTTTCGGTGGCGAAGGACCCGCTGAGGACGTGGCCGATATGACATCGACAAGGACAAAACATGTTATTAATATGCTAGGCAGAGAATCTTATATCGCAGGATCTCACGCGCCTTCACCTCAACCTGGAATCACTATGATCTTAATATCATGGAGCGGGGAAACAAAATCTGTCTTAGACTGGCGAGATAAATACAACGAGGGAGGAGCAAATGTTTTTTCTATAGTAGGAACAGCACATTCTAGTCTCACCGAAAATACCAGAAGTTATGTTCTTCCTGCGCCAGAAGAGAAATTCTACATGAGAGCGGCTTTTTTACTTAGCCCATTACCAGGTGGAGTAATGAAGAATTTCAGAACAAAATGCAAATTCGACTTTTCCGATGAAATGCTTCGTAAGCTTGGCCACAGCGGAACAGGATAGAACCAAAGAAATTCTATGCGCCATTTTTTGGCGCTTTTTTATTTATACTTACCCCGCCCTTTTTGAAAAAAGGGCGGGGTGGACAAATTTATAATTTTTAGTTAAAGTAAAAACACAATATGCTAAACAGGAATGACTTCAAAAAAATAAATGATTATCTTTGGGAGTTACCAAAAACCTTCAGGCAGGATATGAAAGTTCCGGCCCGGGTTTATGTTTCAGAAAAAATGCTTGATGATGTCTTTAGAGACAGGTCTCTGGATCAATTAATTAATGTTTGCTGTTTGCCAGGAATTCTGCAATACGGAATCGCTATGCCTGATTGCCATGAAGGTTATGCCTCCCCTATTGGCGGAGTGGCAGCTATTTCAGAAGAGGAAGGAATTATATCTCCAGGCATGCAAGGTTATGATATTAACTGCGGAATGAAGCTTTTAAAATCTAATTTTAAAGATTCGGAAATAAAATCTTATCTGGATAAATTAGCAGATGGAATTCAAAACGCAGTTCCATCAGGTTTGGGCCAGGGAAGAAAAATAAAACTGGACTATCCTTATTTAAACAAGATTTTAGAAGAGGGGGTGAAACATTTAGTTAAAAAAGGCTATGGAGAAAAAGAAGATGCGGAAAATTGCGAAGCTTCAGGTCGTATGGAATGGGCTGACGCCTCAGCTGTTTCCTCCCGCGCCAAAGAAAGAGGAAGGGATCAAGTAGGAACCCTGGGATCAGGAAATCATTTTTTGGAAATCCAAAAGGTGGCGGAGATTTTTGATGAAGAAGTCGCTCAAAATTTTGGATTATTTAAAGGCCAAGTTGTAATTATGATTCATACAGGTTCTCGAGGTTTAGGCCATCAGATTGCCACTGATTATATAAGAGAATTTATGGGATTAATGGAAAAATACAAAATAAAAGTTCCTGACCGAGAATTTGCCTGTGTGCCTTTTAATTCCCCGGACGGTCAAAGAGCTTTTGCTGCTTCAGCCTGCGCTGCGAACTACGCCTGGGCAAACAGGCAAATGATAGCTTACTCTATCAGAGAGGCCTGGAAGTCTGTTTTGGGCGACAAAGACTCCTCTTTAGTTTCGCTTTATGATGTTGCCCATAATATAATCAAAAAGGAAAAATATAATATTAATGGAAAAGAGACAAAGGTTATTATGCACAGAAAAGGAGCGACTCGGGCTTTTCCTGCCGGACATCCAGAAATTCCAGAAAGATACCGAGACGTCGGCCAGCCGGTTCTGATTCCGGGATCCATGGGTACTGCTTCTTATATATTAGTGGGTCAAAAAGAAGGAGAAACAGCCTTTTATTCAACCTGTCACGGCGCAGGAAGAACAATGTCCAGGCATGAAGCAATAAGGACTATTTCTGGACAGGAAGTGCTTAATAGCCTACAATCAAAAGGTATAACAGTAAAGTGCTGGTCTTTAAAAGGAATATCCGAAGAAGCTCCTATGGCTTATAAAAATATTGATGATGTGGTTGAAGTAGTGCATCAGGCGGGCTTATCCAAAAAAGTAGCTAAATTATTGCCCTTGGCAGTAATAAAAGGGGAATAGCCCAGATTTTATCTTCTTAGATAAAATCTAGAATTTCTAATTTCTAATTTCCAAATAAATCCTAATACTAAAATTTAAAACTAACGGTAGTTATGGAAAATTTTCCCAAAAGCACCAGAAAATATGTCAGAACAGAAAAAGCCCGGATTCATAGGGAAGTTTTTGATATTAAAGAACAAAAAAAATTAATCGATGAACTCTACAAAAAAGTCATAAAAAGTCCTAAAATAAAAGAGCCGGTTTTAGAAACCAAAAATAAAATCATTAAAGTCAGTAAAAACGAAATCGATCTTTCTAAAGAGGTTCTCCCTATAAAATAATCCTGTTAAATTATTTTTAACGTTATTTAACAGGATTCCCGCGAAGCGGGAATTAACAGGGTAAATAAAAAGATGAAGATAAAACAAATTTACAATCTAGCAATAGAAATGGGAAAAAAGGCTGATTTCAGAGGAATCAGCGGAGTAAAGAAGGTCTTAGAAAGAAAAAAAGAAAAATTTGAAAAACTGTCCAAAAAAGAAAAGGAATTTTTTGATATTGAAATGCTGGAAAACCCGTATTCAGACTCCCGTATTTTAAATATTGCCAAAGATAAAGAAATAAAAAAAGTTTTAGTTGGAATTGATATTGATACAGCCGAACTATTAATAGCTAAAGAAATAGGAGATATAGACCTGATCATTTCTCACCACCCTTTAGGAAAAGGATTAGCTACTTTATCTGAAGTGATGGAACTCCAGTGCGACGTTTTGAATTCATACGGAGTTCCAATTAATATTGCAGAAGGGTTGATGAGAGAAAGAATTTCTGAAGTGGCCCGAGGATTAAACAGAGTAAATCACCAGAAAACCGTTGATGCGGCTAAAATTTTAGGCTTTAACCTAATCTGCCTGCACACGGTTTGCGATAATTTAGCAGCTGATTTCTTAAAAAATAAAACTGAAAAGGCGAAAAATTTGACAAGACTTGAAGATTTATTAGAATTTTTAAAAGAAATTCCTGAATACAAAGAATCGGCAAAGCTTGGATCAGGGCCTAAGATTTTTGTCGGAAATAAAGAGAACAGGTGCGGAAAAATAGCAATAACTGAAGTTACAGGCGGAACCGAAGGCTCGCCAAAACTTTATGAAAAAATGGCTATTGCCGGAATAGGAACGATAATCGGCATGCATATGGAAGAAGAGCAAAAGAGAGAAGCCGAAGCGGCTCATATCAATGTGGTAATTGCCGGCCATATGAGTTCTGATTCCTTGGGCGTAAATTTATTATTAGACAAATTAGAAAAAAAGGGAATAAAAATTGTTCCTTGTTCGGGATTAATTAGAGTTAAAAGATAATTTATATTCTAAAACCTCAAAACGCCCCGAACGGGGCGTTTTGAGGTTTTTCCAGCTCATAAATAATTATGGTCTCGAAAAAAAAGGGAAAAGATGAGTAAAGATTTGTTATGCTATTTATCCCCACCTACTTCGTAAGAACACAGAATTCTTGTATCTCATACCAGTAGAGACCTGTTATTAATTCGTCTGGGTTGAAAATAACTTTTAGTTCGCAACCCTCTTCTTTCCGTCGAAATTTCGGACAGACAACTACTCCCTCAGCAACTTTTGGTGTTATCTCTTGCCAGCATGGATTTTTTCTAAGCTCTTCTATTTGGAAATATAGATAGTACGGCGGCATTCTGCTGTATAAGTGCGCCCCTAAAATCTTCGCAGCTTCTTGTGCCGATTCAGCTTCTATGCCAAAGATCTTTTGGCCTTCCTTGTCATCGAGCTCGCTGAATGGTCTTCTCGCTAATACAAAAATCTTTTTCATTTTTATCGCCGAATTATTTACCAAGATTGATAAACAATTCAGCGATAAAAATCCTTCCCCATACATTTTTCTTAAAGAACTATTCCCCCGAACATGAAAGTTCGGGGCTTTTTCCAACCCGCCCTGAGTTTATCGAAGGGTGGGCTCGAAAAAAAAGGGAAATTTATAGTCTTCCCAAGTAGACTTTTAATTTTTTTGGCGTGTTTTGAATGTGCCGTTTGGTTGCCTTTCTAAGATTGTGCCGTGACCTTCAAGTCGGTTACTTATTGCTTCCCAATCTATAAGTTTACCGACTTCTGGATTTCGAACTATAGATTGGATAAGCTCTTCGGCGTCGTTCAGTGCTTTTCTTTGTTCCTCTTCTGGGGTCAGAGGCTTCATCATTTCTTCTTCTGTTTCGCCTCGTTCTTCTGGTGTGTGATCACAGTATAGTCGTCCACATTCAGGACATAAACCCATTTTTCATTTCCTCCAATAATTTAATTATGACACCTTAATATATCTTGTCAAGACTATTCGCTATTTTGATAGGGCGGTAAAATTAACGTATGATCCTTCGACTTTCGAATTTCTCAGGTTGCCCTGAATGAAATTGAAGGACGACTAGCTCAGGGTCATGGTGAGTTTATCGAACCAGGAGTAAAATTATCGATTATTTCAAAAAAGAATTACAAAAGGGATACTATCCAGGATATCGCGAAATCAGAACTATGTTTCATACTGATTTGCGGTATTATTTTAGAAACATATATGAAATCTACCAGAAAGCTGGCCATCATGGTACAGTGAAAAAGACATGGAGAAATTCTGGAAAGGATCAAAAAAAGCAAAATTCTATCCAGGAAAAAGTCGAAGCTCAAAAAAGATTAAATAAAAATTTTTAAGCATTAAAAAGGAAAATAAATAATTAAAATATATGAAAAAAACTTTAGTGACTTCAGAGTCAGTAACCGAAGGCCATGTAGATAAAGTGGCTGACCAAATTGCCGATGCAGTTTTAGATTCTATTTTAAAAGACGATAAATTTGCCAGAGTCGCCTGCGAGGTCTTTATAAGCATGGGCTATGTAATAGTGGGCGGAGAAATCAGCACTAAAACATGGATTGACACTAATAACTTGGCGAGGGAAGTTATAAGAGATATAGGATATGACAAGCCTGAATATGGGTTTGATTACCATACGCTAGCAGTTTTAAACACGATTCACGGCCAATCTCCGGATATTGCCCGTGGAGTCAAAAAGACAGCCAGCAAAAAACAAGGAGCAGGAGACCAGGGCGGCATGACAGGTTATGCCACAAATGAAACCCGAGAACTTATGCCACTCCCAATTATGCTTGCCCATAAATTAGCGATGAAACTTGCTGAAGCCAGAAGGAAAAATATTATTCCTTATTTGAGGCCTGATGGTAAGTCCCAAGTTACGATTGAATATGAAAATGGAAATATAAAAAGGCTGGATAATGTAATTATAGGCGCTCAGCATGATCCCGATGTTTCAACTCAAAAAATTAAAAAAGATATAATTTTAAAAGTTATAAAGCCGGTTTGCAAGGAATATCTGGATAGAAAAACGAGATTCTATGTAAATAATACCGGCCGTTTTGTTATCGGGGGCCCGGTTTCTGATTCTGGCATGACTGGAAGAAAGATCGTTGTTGACGGCTATGGCGGAGGAATTCCAGTTGGCGGCGGCAGTTTCAGCGGTAAAGATCCGACAAAGGTTGATAGATCAGGTGCTTATATGGCGCGTTATATTGCAAAAAATATAGTTGCTTCTGGTTTAGCTAAAAAATGCCAAATAGAGTTAGCTTATGTTATTGGAGGCGCAAAACCGGTTTCTGTCGGGCTAAATACTTTTAATACCGGAAAAGTGTCAGAAGAAAAATTATTAAAAGCCATTACAAAAATTTTTGACTTAACTCCCGGCGGAATAATCAACCAACTAAATCTCTTGCGTCCAATCTACAGAAAAACCGCTGCCTACGGCCATTTTGGAAGAGAACTGCCAGAATTCACCTGGGAGAAAAAAGATAAGGTAAGCCCCATTAGAAAAATGGTTGGGCTTTAAAATAATTAAATACAAAATTATCCAAATAAATTAGGATAATTTTCTAACGGGGTAAAAAATTTAAAGTTAATCTAAAAAATTGGAAGAAAACAAAGAAAAAGAAATTCCTTTCCCTGAAAAACCATGGAGAGTTCTCTTCTGGGAGGTTTTTTTATTTTCTCTAACTTTCATTCTTGGAATCAGTACGGCATATAAACTAAATATAATAGCACCAGTAGCAAAAATAGAAGCTACTCCTTCTTTCTTTTCTCAATTTATTCTTTCTACTGCCTTTACCCTTGCGATCATTTTATTGATTATAAAATTTGTGAAGTCGGGATTTAAAAAAAGGGTTTTGTTAAAAACTATTTTTCTTTTAGCTTTTTTCTTTGGCAGTCTCATTTTCTTTGAAGTTTGGCTGGGAGAGCCCATAGCCCTGATTCTTCTTTTATTTTTGGTTTTTCTTTGGGTAAAGATGCCGAGTATATTCACCCACGACTTGCTAATGATATCTGGCATGGCGGGATTAAGCGGCTATCTCGGATTAGGACTAACTCCCGAATTAGTAGCTATTTTATTGGTTATTTTTTCAGTCTATGATGTCATCGCGGTCTACAAAACAAAACATATGGTGAAAATGGCAAAAGAAATGGCAGAAGCAGGTGCTTTGCCCGGTTTATTTTTACCCTCAAAAATTTCTGAACTCAATACGCCATTGGAAAAAACTTCGCTTGGCGGAAAATTCCTGATTTTGGGCGGAGGCGATATTGTTTTTCCTTTATTATTTTCTATCTCTGCACTACAAAACGGTATTTTACAATCAGTAATAGTGGCATTTTTCGCTTTATTGGGACTTTTAGCAAGTTTTTGGATTTTTTTTCAGCAAAAAGAAAGACAAGCAATTCCAGCCCTGCCTCCCATTGCTTTATTTTCTATTATCGGATATTTATTCTCCCAACTTTTATAGAAAACATCTAAATTTAAAAAAGTAAGTTATCTCTAATATCTTTACTTTTATGAATAGAAAAATGGCTTTAGCCGGAGCAAGTTATATTATATCTTTAATACTTTCTGAAGGCTGCCCTGTAAGCAAGAATATAAAAAATATTCCTCAACTCTTGTCTGTTCATTTTATCGTTGATTATTTCCCTCGCCTCCAAAATTTGCCGGCTTGGTTACTTTATTTTCCTGCCGTTTTTTTCTTTTTTGTCTCTATCCTTCCTGTCCTAAGGCAAAAATTTCGTTTTTCCTTTTTTTTCCTTGTTTCTTTGCATTTTTTATTTTTTCCTCTTGTCTATTTTTCTAAAAACAGTGTTTTACACCCAATAGTTTGGTCTCTACTAATTTTTCCTGTTTTAGGGCTTAATCTCTGGGTAAGAAGCCTGAGTTATTTCTATTCAATGATGTCAATGACTGTTCTCTGGGACTTAGGAGCGGCAGTCCGCGGCTACTCGTTAGGCTATACCACAATAGGAGTGCCTTATCATTCTGCTCTTGCTCCTAATTTCGTTATTATAATTGACATATTTTTGTTAATAGCTGTTTTATTTCTTTGGATCAAGAAAGTGGATTTCGGAAAATTTTTTGGGAAGACATTTTTTATTCAACCTTAGGACCAAAAAATTGACATGTTTTTAAAATTTATTTAGTATTGAAGAGTACGTTCGAAGAACCTTTACAATGGAGGTGAGAAAATGGATGGAAAAGAACTGTTTGTCTATATCGACGGCGTATTCTATCCTAAATCTCAAGCCAAGATTTCCGTTTTTGACCACGGCTTGCTATACGGCGATGGCATATTTGAAGGCATCCGCTTCTACAAAAACAGAGTCTTCCTACTTTCAAAACACATTAAACGACTTTTTAACTCCGCTAAGGCTATTAATCTCAAGATGGTTTGGACAAAAGAAGAAATCAAACAAATGGTACTGGAAACTATTACCGCTAATAATCTTCAGGATGGCTATATTCGATTAATCGTGACTAGAGGCGTAGGAGATCTCGGATTAGATCCAAGAAAATGTCCGCGGCCAACAATAATAATTATTACAGAGCCCGAAATAAAACTGCTAGCAGAACAAAAGATAGAAGGCGCAAAAGCTATGCTCTCTTCAGTAAAAAGAGACCCAGTAGATGGTACATCACACGAGATAAAATCCCTCAATTATCTCAATAGCATTTTGGCAAAGATGGAAGCAACTGATGCTGGTGCTCATGAAGCTATTTGTCTGAACTCATCCGGGTTTGTGGTTGAAGGTGTGGCAGAAAATATTTTCATAGTAAGCGGAGAAATCGTCACTACTCCACCGATATCTGCCGGTTGTCTACCAGGATTGACTCGCGAATTAGTAAAGAACATCGCAGAAAAACTGGGTTATAAGGTAAAAGAGGAAAATATAACCCCAACTCAACTCTACATAGCTGATGAAGTCTTCTTCACCGGTACAGCAGCTGAAATTGTTCCGGTCAGAAAAATATGGGAAAGGATTATAGGGGAAGGAAAACCAGGTCCTGCCACATTAGAAATAATGAAGAAATTCCAAGAAGCCACCGAAGACCCAATCTATGGAGAATCTATTCCAGCATAGAAATCACTGCCTGCTTTTTTAAAAAACAAAGTGCCCATTTCTGGGCATTTTTTATTTCCGAAGGAATCAAGGTTTTTGAGCGTAGCGAAAGGTTCTTATTTACCCTGTTAAACCCGCCGAAGACGGTGCAGAACAATTTAACGGGGAAAACTCCAATCCTTAAATAAATTTTCTTTCGCCCCGTTAGAAATTTAAAAAATTCAAGGGCTTAATCATAAAAAATATAAATCCTCTCGGGTTCCCGAAATTTCTAATGGGGTTTCTAAATTATATTAACCTGATTGCAGGGAAAAGTAATTACTCTTTTTATATTCTCTTCTCCAGTCAGAAACTTCATAATCCTTCCCATTCCAAAACCGCATCCTGAGTGAGGCACGCTTTTTTCTTTTATCCTCTGGAAATACCAATTGAAATCGCTCAGCTCCCCGCCTTTTTCCTTCAATCTTTTGAACATCTTAGAATTTTTCAATCTCCATTTTAATTCTTCAAATTTATGGACTCTTTGGGCCGCTCCAACTGCTTCTCCGCCAAAAGGCAAAATTAAATCGGCTGACAGAACTCTGGCCTGATTTTCCGGATCAGGAATCATATTGAAGAATTTCTCCACTGTAATTTCCTTCCCATGGTCGTACAAAGGATTGGGGAAACGAGTAATAAACACGGGCTGGTTTCCTAATTTCTGGATTAGCTTTTGCTCATTTTTTGAGGAGATATCGTCGCCAAAAGAAAGGCCTAGCGTATTTATCGCATCATCATAAGTAATCCTGGGGAAAGGAAGCCTTACTTTTTCCAAGTAACCCTGATTAAAATTCAGACCGTCTTTTATTGCTGGCGGTAAATTAATCAGATCTCTGGCTGCCCGGAAAATCATCCTCTCAATATATTCCAAAAGAGTCTCAAAGCCGCCGGCAAATTCAATCTCCAGCATCGTAAACTCGGTTAAGTGACGATTATCGTTTCCTTCTTCCGCTCTGAAACTGGGACCAATAGAGTAAACCTTTTTTAAATAGGGAGTCAAAGCTTCCAGATAAAGCTGGGCAGTTTGAGATAGGTAGGCTCGGCAGGGATTTTTTGGATTAAACCATTTGGTATTACCGTCAACTCCGACTTCAAATAGGGTGTCAATATTTTCACAAGCTCCTGAAGCTCTCACTATCTTTGGCGGAAAAATCTCAAAAAAACCGGTTTCTTCAAGCCAGCTTCTCATTGATTTTATTACTTGTCCTTCAAGTTTAGCTATATTGCTTTTTTCTCTCATAATTTTTGATTAACCGAGCACATAAAAATTATGTGCTCGGTAAAAAAAATCGCCCTTTCGGGCTTTGTTTTCGACCTTTAAATATGGAAATATCGGTTTTTGCTTTTTCTGACACATTTTCATCTATTTTACTCAGGCAAAGTAACTTGTCAAGCCCCTCTCTTTTTAGGCTTATAAAAGAGAGGGATCAAGTGCAAAACCTAAATCTGCTTCACCATATAAGTATTATTCAACTTGTAGCCTAATTTTCGATAATAATCTCTTACCCCAACTCCTGAAATAACGGCAATTTTGTTTACCCTGTTAAATTGCTTTGCACCGCCTTTGGCGGATTTAACAGGGCGAAATTTAAATTCGTTTTTGGTTATTCTTTCCGCCATTTTCATTAGTTTTTTACCAAGCCCTTTATGTTGAGGCGCGACTCTAGTTTCTGAAACCGGAACCGACTGACCATAAGTCTGCAGCTCTCTGACAACAGCTGAGCCTTCTAAGATTGGTAAAAAATGTTTTTGGGAAAGCTTGCCCGCCGAAGCTTTAGCGAAGGCGGAAATCCTTAGTCTTAAAAAACTAAATAGTTTAGTTCTTTTTTTATTTTCAAAGCTTAAAAATATTTCTTTGCCACCTGAAGCTAAATAATCCTCTCTGAATAAATAGGTCTTTTCTTTTGGATCATAACTTTCTCTTACTTCCCGGCATCTGATACAGTGGCAAATCTTTTTCTCTTTTTTCATATTATCTAAAACGACTTCTCTTAGATTAGAAATCTTGCAACCGCCTTTGATTTTTGGGCTCGGGATATCGCGGAACAGTCTTGCCAGTCGCACCCAATAAGGCAAACCGGTTTTTATTTTTACCAAAAGACTGATTAGTTTTTTGTCAGAATATGGTTTGTATTTGCCTTCTTTCCAAATATCATAAAGTTCAGATCCTTCGCAAACCAAACAGGGATAAATTTTTAACCAGTCAGGTTTAAAATCTGAATTTTTGAATATTTCTTTAAAAGATTTTAAATCTTTATCTGGATTTGATCCTGGAAGATTAGGCATCATTTGATAAAGAATCTTGAATCCCGAATCTTTCAAAAGCTTTGTGGCAAATGCGGTCTCTTTTTTCCCATGCCCTCTTTTGCATTTTTTCAAAACTTCGTCAAATATTGTCTGGACCCCTAATTCAACCATCGTTACTCCCAAATTCCTTAAATTAATGATTTCTTCTTTAGTGATTAAATTAGGCCTAGTCTCAATACTAATGCCTATAATTCTTTGTTTTGATTTTTCGTTAATTTTTTGTTCTTTTTCTAAAATTTTCCAACTGCTCTTTTTATTTGAAATATTCTTCCTTCTGTTTGCGGCAGAAAAACAATTAGACAAAAACCAGATCTTGTAATCACAAGGGTAAACAGAAAAACTCCCGCCAATAATTCTTAATTCAATTTTATCAGTCGGATGGCCTTGCCTTTTTAAACTTTCTAACCTCTTTTTAACCTGCAAATAAGGATCAAATTTCAGCATTTTAGCCCTTTCAGCTGCCGGCTCTCCTGAAAGATAGCTTTTGGGAAAACCTATTTCTGTCGGGCAAAAAATACATTTACCGGGACAAAAATAAGGTTTTGTCAGAACTGAAACTACGACTACTCCGGAAAGGCTTCTAATTTTTCTTTTTATCAGTAAATTTTCTAAATTTTCTGATTTTCTGATCCTTTTATTTTTCAGTAATTTATGGTATGTTTTCAGTAGTTCTACATTTGAAAGACAACTCGTACCTCTTTCTTTTGCCAGCTTTCTTTTGAAAGAAGCTAAATCAGCCTCATCTTTTACAGGATTTTTGAATAATTTTTCAATTTTAAACTCCAATTTTTCCATACCCGGGAGTAGAAATTCGACCAAAATCAATTTTAACGTTGCTGCCGGGCAGCAGTCGAATTTTCACTACCGGGCATGGAAAAAGAATACGCCGAATATTTATTAGTAAAAACCAGGGAAGATTATAACTTAATTGCCAATGATTTTTCAAGGACCAGAGATGAAGTCTGGGATGAAATGTTTTTTTTGTTTGAAAATTATTTAAAACCGGGGGACAAAGTCTTGGATTTGGGCTGCGGAAACGGAAGATGGTTTAAATTATTCCAAACATATAATGTAGATTATATCGGGGTGGACAGCTCAATAAAACTTATAGATATCGCCCAAAAAAATAATCCGGAAGCAAAATTTAAAGTGGAGGAAAGCCTGAATCTGTCTTTTCCTGATAATTGGTTTGATAAAGTTTATTCCATTGCTGTATTCCATCATATGCCCTCAAAAGAGTTTAGGTTAAAATTTTTAAAAGAAATAGAAAGAGTTTTAAAACCAGGCGGAACCTTAATATTAACAGTTTGGAAGCTAAAAGAACAAAGTCATCTTCTTATTAAATATACCATTTTAAAATTACTGGGAAAATCAAAATTGGATTTCAGAGATGTTTTTGAACCCTGGGGTAAAAAAACCGAAAGATATTATCATTGCTTTTCTGAGTCGGAATTGATTGACATCGTGAAAAAATCTGACTTAAAAATAAAGGAAGGCGGGGTAATAAAAAATGAAAGAGGAAATCTCCAGAATCTATATATAGTAGCTCAAAAGTAAAAGCTCTATACAAATTCTATAGAGCCCCCATAGTTCAATGGATAGAACATAGTCCTCCGGAGACTGAAATGGAAGTTCGACTCTTCCTGGGGGCACCAGTAAAAATTTATGTATGAAGAACTAACTAAGAAAGACTGGCTGAAAGAATGGCAGTTAAGTGAAAAAGATATTCCTGACGGTTTAATAATTTTTGGCACCCATGATATTCGTAAATATGCCAAGCAGTGGCAAAAATTTTTGAAAAATTCTCGCCTGATAGAGGACCATGTTATTTTGGGTCAATATAAAAATCTAAAAGTGGCTTTTGCTTTTACTTATGGCCCGACTTTGGCTTCTGAATTTATTCATGTTTTTGGCTTACTGGGCACACCGGTGGTCATTCAAGCTGGTTCTTTTGGTGGACTGACAAAAAATTTAGTCATTGGGGATATTTTTGTGCCCCAAGAAGCAGAAAGAGGTGAAACGGTTTCTGATTGTTATTTGCCTAGGCAACAAAAAAGTGATGCTTCAAAAGATTTAGTTAAATTTGTCATGAAGGAGTGTAAAAAAATGAATAAAAAGTGCGTTACGGGCAAAATTTTTACCACAGCTGCTATGTTGGCAGAAAAAAGGTCAGATATTTTGCGCTGGCACAGACAAGGTTTTGTTGGTGTTGATTTAGAGGCCTCGGCTACTTTTGCAGTTGCTAAACACTTTAAGATGAAAAGAGTGGCCATTTATTCTTTAATTGATAATCTTATTGAAGAATCGCATCTTTTAAATATGAGTCAGAAAGAATTTAAAAAATGGGAAGATTCATTAAGTATGGTTTTTAATTTAGCCTTAAAGACAATAGAATTTGTAAAAGAAATTAATCCGCGCCGTTAGCTCCCCATCATTCGACGGGGCAGATATTTACCGCCAAAGAGTAAAATTTGATAAAATTTTTCCAGTTCCGCTTTGCGAGACTAAAAACTTGAAATTGCCAAAGATCGTGGCTAACCCTCTTGCGGACGAACCACAAAATCAGGCTGGCTCTTCCTCGCCGTCACAGGCGGCGAAATACGTTCAAACTATTTTAAGAATACGGCACAAAACCCTTGACATTAGGCCTGGCTTTTGTAGAATAGTAAACGAGGGGGTGCGAGATTAATTCTCTAAGGACAAGTGAGTTTAATAAGGGAGGTAAAAGATGCATCCTTGGCCATGTCCAACCGAGCTAAAAAGATTAATCCGAGCTTGTTAAGCCCATTTCTCCCTCACTAAAAACGGGAAGTTTACTTCTCGTTTTTAGTTTGGTAAAATTAAAGATGTTAAACCCTTTGTCGCCTGCGTCGCTCGGAAATAAAAGCAACTATGCTTTTATTTCTCTCGCTATCCTCGGCGATTAAATTATGAAAGATAAATTAGAAATAGTTGTTTCCGGCGCAGCCCAAATAGGGCATTGCTGCAAAAGTATTAAAAAAATCTGCGAAGAATTAGGGAGAGAAATCGCACGCCAAAATTGCAATTTAGTTACAGGCGCTACTACTGGCGTTCCCTACTTAGTTGCCAAGGGCTTTAAAAAAGCTGGCGGGTTTAGCATAGGATTTTCTCCGGCAACTTCTGAAAATGCTCATTTAAAAACTTACAAGCTTCCAACTGATGTTTTTGACGTTATGATTTATACGGGCGCAGATTATGCCGGAAGAAATATTATTATGACCAAATCGGCTGACGGAGTGATTATCATCTGTGGCCGAATGGGAACCCTGCATGAATTTGTAACTGCTTTTGAATTGAAAAAGCCGATTGCGATTTTAGAAAGTACGGGAGGCACCGCCGATAAAATAAGAAGCATTGCTACTGGTCCGCATAGAGGCAAATGGAAAATTATCTATGAAAAAAATCCCAAAAAGTTAGTAGAAAAATTAATAAAAGAAATAAAAAGAGAGAAAGGTCGAAACCATAAAATTTTGAATTAAAATATGCCAAACCAAGAAGAAGGCAAATTAATAGGGGAAGTTTCCCATTATTTTTCAAAAATAGGAGTGGCAATCATTGATCTTTCTGATTCCCTAAAAATTGGAGATACGATAAGAGTGGCCGGAGGAGAGGCTGATTTTACCCAAGCGGTTGAGTCCATGCAAGCCGAACACCAAAACATAGAAGAGGCAAAAGCCGGAGATTCAATCGGTATCAAGATGAGCCAAAAGGTAAAAGAGGGGTACAAGATTTACAAAGTCTAAGAAAATATAATACAATTTAGTTTAAAATTTGGTTTTAATAAAAATCATGTTATTAAATAACCTTGAAATTGCTCTTCAATTATGCTTGGCTGGTTTCTTAGGAGGTCTAGTCGGAATTGAAAGAGAATATAGAGGAAAAGAGGCTGGATTTAGAACTTATACTCTGACATCTTTGGGAGCAGCTTTGTTCACAATAATATCTCTCAAGAGTTTTTTTCTTTTGACCGGAATGAGCAATGTCAGTTTTGATCCTTCAAGAATCGTCGGGCAAATTGTTTTAGGAATTGGCTTTTTAGGCGCGGGGTTAATAGTCTATCGCCAGTCCCATGTTGAAGGATTGACAACAGCGGCTGGCCTTTGGGTGGCAGCGGCTATTGGCACTGCCATAGGTTTCAATCTTTATTTTGCAGCTATTTTTGTTGCATTCTTCACGATCTTAATTTTGGCTGGCCTGAGAATAGTTGAAGAAAAGATATTTGGGAAAGCAAAGGAAAAAGAAGATCTCAAAAAATAATCCTTATGCCCGGTAGTGATCCCCCCACCTATTTTAACAAGAAGTGGATTACTATCGGGGAATTAAAGTTTAATAAACAATAAATAAATCATTATTAGTCTTGTTATTAGGTGGGGGACTACTACCGGGTATGCCTGATAAAAAATTCTTCTTGGCCTTAGCTGTCTTGATAGGCACGATAGTCGGGGCCGGAATTTTTGGAATTCCTTACGTAATATCAAAAAGCGGGGTTTTATCCGGTCTTTTTTATTTCCTGTTTTTAGGAATAGCAGTTTTAATACTTCATTTAGTTTTCGGAGAAATTATTTTAAGGACAGAGGAAAAAAGCAGGCTTTCTGGATACGCCCAGAAGTATCTTGGAAAAAATGGAAAACTCATAGCTACGATATCAATGGTGATTGGGATAACCGGCACTCTTTTGGCTTATATAATAATAGGAGGCAATTTTCTTAAAATAATATTTTCTCCTTTTTCAAATTTATCTTCTTTCCGTTTCGGCATAATTTTCTGGCTGATTTTGGTTTATTTTGTTATCCGGGGAATAAAAATAATAGCCCCAATAGAAATTTTTACCAATTCAGCTTTTTTCATAATAATTTTTATAGTTTTTTCTTTTCTTCTGCCTAAATTAAGTTTCCAAAATTTCGATTTGATAAATTTAAAAAATTTCTTCCTGCCTTATGGCATAATTATGTTTTCCCTGACTGGATTTGCGGCAATGCCAGAAATAGCTGATATTTTGAAAACTCCGGAAGAAAGAAAGTCTTTCAAAAAAGTCATAATCGTCTCTTCTATAGCTTGTATAATCTTGTATCTATTTTTTTCCTTAGCAGTAGTTGGAGTCAGCGGAAAGATAACGTCTGAAGACGCTCTATCCGGACTAGTTCCTTTCTTAGGACAAAAAATAATCACCCTTGGAGCATTATTTGGCTTAATAACCATAGCTGATTCCTTTTTAATAGTCTGTCTTTATTTCAGAAATTCTTTAGTTTACGATTATCATCTTTCAAAAATTACCGCTTCTTCTGTCGCTTCTTTTTTGCCCCTGATTTTATTCCTAAAATTCCAAAATTTCACTTTAATAATTGGTATTGTAGGCACTATTTTAGGCACAATTGAAGGAATTATAACTTTATTAATATTTATAAAGGCTAAAAAATTAGGAAATAGAATCCCAGAATACAGTTTAAATATCTCTAAGTTTTTAATTTACTCCTTAATGGTTCTTTTGGTTCTGGGGGCATTTTTTCAATTAATTTATTCTTAAAATATGATAGAAATCGATGGTTCATTTGGCGAGGCTGGCGGACAGATTTTAAGGACAGCTTTATCTTTATCAGCCATTACCAAAAAACCTTGCCACATTTTTAATATAAGAAAAAACAGGCCAAAGCCCGGGTTGGCTGCTCAACACTTCATAGGAATCCAGGCTCTATCTCAATTATGCAATGCAGAATTAGAAGGAGATTTTTTAGAATCAAAAGAAATTAAATTTTTTCCAAAAGAAATCAAAGGGGAAAATCTGAATCTGAAAATTGAGACGGCCGGAAGTATCACTTTGGTTTTGCAGACCCTGATATTGCCCGCTCTTTTTGCGCCTTCTCCAGTAAAAATCTGTTTTGAAGGTGGAGCAACAGATACTTTTTTTTCTCCAACGATTGATCATTTCAGACATGTTCTTTTGAAAATACTGGAAAAAATGCTTGCCCCGTATAATTCCGAAGGAATTAGTTCGGGGGGTAGTAAGGTAGAAATTAATATAATAAAACGCGGTTATTACCCGGAAGGTGGAGCAAAAGTTGAAGTCAAAATTTTACCCCTCCAAAATTTTGTTTCACAAAACTTAGACGGGCAAGCATCAAAAATAAAAAATATTGAGCTCACTGAAAGAGGGGCTCTCAAAAATATTTTAATTGTTTCCGGAGCTTCGGATTTTCTAAAAGAGAAAAAAGTTGCCGAAAGACAAATAGCTGGGGCAAGAGAGATTTTAGGAAAACTAAAACTGCCGACTGAAGAAAAAATAGAATATTATCAAACCCAGTGTCCGGGAAGCCAAATCTGCCTGATAGCAGAATTCGAAAACACATTAATTGGAACCGATAATTTTGGGAAACTGGGAAAAAGAGCAGAAGATGTCGGAAAAGAAGCAGCTTTAGAATTATTGAAAGAACAAAAATCCAATGCCTGCTTAGACAAACATTTAGCTGACCAAATTTTGCCCTTCATGGCCTTATCACCTAAGAAATCTGAAGTCACTGTTTCTGAAATCACCGAACACTGCAAAACCAATATCTGGGTTATAGAGAAGTTTTTAGAAGGAAGACCCAGCACCAGAGCAGAGCTCGGTGCTGGACCAGTCCCGCACCGAAACAAAGTTTCTGGTGCGGGGTTTAAGATTAAAGAAAATTTAATTTCTTGGATTCCTGAACTATAAAAAAGCTGTAAAGCTAAAACCCGCCCTAGGGCGGGTTTTAGCTTTATTTTTCTTAAATTTCTAAAAAGGGTTGAAAATTTTGGTTAATTTTGAATTCTACTGGAATCACTTCTTTTATTTTACCATTTTCAACAAATACCTTCAGTATCAACCCCTCCATCGTCTCTTCTGAAAAATTCTGGTCAAAAATAAAATTTCCCAAAGAATAAGCAATATATCCTTCTTTGTATTTTTCAATCGGCTCAATAACGTGCGGGTGATGACCGACAACTAAATCGGCTCCCGAGTCTATAGCGAACCGAGCCATTGTTTTCTGCCTTAGAGTAGGGGATGTTTTATACTCATCTCCAAAATGCATTGAAACTACCACTAAATCAGCCTGGTTTTTGGCATTCTTAATTGATGCTTCCAACTTATCTTTATCCAACAAAGCCATGCCCGACCTTTCTCCTTTAGCTTCCCAAGAAGGAGCGCTTATATCATTAAATGCCAAAAAGGCAATTTTTGCTTTCGGTGAGGAGTTCGGCTGAGGCTCACTCGAAGTCCCTGTCGAAGGGTTTATTTCCTTTACGACCGGCGAATAGGCCTCGGTTTCGCTGAACCCTCCACCGACATAATCAATTCCTGCTTTTTCAAGACGGGAAAAAGTATCTTCCATTGCCACTCTGCTGTAATCAAACATATGATTGTTTGCCACGGAAAGAATGTCAAAGCCGGCAAAAAGAAGCCCGTCAATTGATTTAGGATCCATTCGGAAAGAATAAATGCTGCCGACTTTTTGGCCTTTATCAGAAATCGGGCCTTCAAGGTTGCCAAATAAAATATCAGCTTCTTTTAAGTCTTTTTCGATTTTCAAAAACGGGAACTTAAAATCGCTATTTCCGTTTTTCTTAATTTCCAATTCTACTCCCCTATCAAGCATGATATCACCAACAAAAAACAAGGTGATAAAATTTATTTTTCTTGAGAAAGATTGATTAACTACCGCCTGCAAATAAAGAGAATTTATTTTCGTGTCTAATAAAAATATGTTCTTTAAAAAAGAAAAGGCTGATATGAATAATATTGCCAAAATCAAATAATAAAGAACGTTTTTAAGTATCAGATTTTTCATTTATTCTTATTGTACCCCGTTAGAAATTTAAATGTAAGACTTTTCTTTTTTCTATCCAGTGAAAATTTCTAACGGGGTTGTATCAAACCGAGAAGAAAACAAAAACCGCCCGGCCGTAAGGCATAGGGCGGTTTATGTTTTTAACGTCGAAATTGGGATCTTTTCTTTTGGTGGCATTCTCGACAGTATATTGGTCTGTCAGCAGAAGGCTCAAAAGGAAGTTCTGTGATATCTGCGCCACAATCAGCGCATTTCCAATTTCCTTTGAACATCTGACGGGGCTGAAAATCTCTTTCACCGCGGTCAGATTTTTGAAAATCCATATTTATGCCCTAAATTCTACTTTTTGAATTTTAGGCGATTAAACTGAAAGCGACCTTTTATCCTTCGATAAACTCAGGATAACCTGATTTTTTCGAAGGCTGACTTCTAAGCCGCTTCGCCAAGAAAACTTGGCATCTACCCCATTAGAAATATTTTTCTAACGGAGCCTACTTAATTTTAGCCTTACTAATTATTTTAAAATTAAAAGACTTATTTACCCTGTAGTAAGAAATTTTCTCTGCTGCGGGGCTTAAGTTATCTCGACTTATTGGTCTGATTCTATTATACTCCTCTTATTTTAAAAGTCAACTCCCATAGAAGAATTTCGGCAGTCCCGCTCTTTCATTGAAAGGGCGGGACAATTTCGCGAAGCCCCGTAGAGAAAATTAGACTTGCTTCGCAAATGAGAATTTGTCTAATTTCTTCTACGGGGCGAAGCGAGCTGAAATTCTCTACGGGGTTAAGTCCGGTAGTGAAATTTTACTAACTTCGGTGATGTCACATTTGTCTTGTAAATGTTTGTGGAATTTCTACTACCGGGCAACCCCCCACACCAAACAAAGATATGCGAACTCGCTTTGCGAGTTCGCCCGCCGCTAAGCTTTAGTTTAGCGGAAATCCTCGTTATGGTGTGGGGATTCTTAAAATTCCTGATATAATATTCTAATGGAACTTACGTCAATAGTTACGGTTAAAAAATTATTAGAAAGGTATGAAATTAGGCCCTTTAAAGGATTGGGTCAGAATTTTTTGATTAATGAAGGGATTTTAAAAAAAATTATTGAAGCGGCTGATATTAAGCCCGAAGATATTATCTTAGAGGTTGGGCCAGGCATAGGAACATTAACGCAAGAACTCGCGAAAAAAGCAGAAAAAGTTATAGCCATTGAAAAAGACAAAAAAATGGTTGAAATTTTAAAAGAAACTCTCGCTGATTTCACTAATATTAAAGTTATCAATGCTGATATCTTAAAAACAGATCTCACAAACTATAAGCTAAAAACTAAAAACTATAAACTAATTTCCAATCTGCCTTATAATATTGCCTCAGCGGTTATAAGAAAATTCTTAGAATCTGAAAATCACCCGCAAGAAATGATTTTAATGGTTCAAAAAGAAGTAGCCCAGAGGATCTGCGCTAAAGCGCCGGATATGACCCATTCGCCAAGCTCAGGGTCATCCCGAGCTGGTTTAGGGATGACCCATTTGACAGGTTTACGGTCATCCCGAGCTGGTCGAGGGATGACCCGTTCAACAGGCTCGGGGCCATCCCGAGCTGGTCGAGGGATGAATTTACTGGCAGTTTCGGTTCAGTTTTATTCAGAGCCAAAAATTTTGTTTTATGTTTCAAAGAATAACTTTTGGCCAAAGCCAAAAGTTGACGGAGCAGTTATAAGAATATCAAAAATCAAATATCAAATATCAAAAATAAACACGGATTTATTCTTTAAGATCGTAAGGGCTGGGTTTTCCCAACCGAGAAAACAGATTTTAAATAATCTCTCAAAAGTGCTAAAATTAAATAAACAAGCAGTGGGCGAATGGCTTTTAAAAAATAACATTGGAATTAATCAAAGAGCTGAAACCCTGAAAATAAAAGATTGGATCAAACTAACAAAAAATTATATAATAACAAAATGAATACTAATAAAAACAATTCTACATCTTTAAAATCTGTTTTTAAAAAAAGATCTCTTTGTTTCTCTTTAACAGATAAAAAAGCGCGGATCTGGGCTTTTTCATTTTTCATCATTTTGACATTGATTTTCCCGTTTTCATCGGCTCATGCTGCCGATTTTTGGGATGTGGGAGGACATATAACGGAATCTTTTATAGGCGCCATAATTAGTATTTGTATTAAGTTTCTGAGCATAACTTTTATTTTGCCTCTCTTTGTAAGCGCGCTGGTTATGGCTTTTATGAGTTTAATATTAGGCTGGGTCATCAGCCCAAATTTTATTTCATTGAAATTCACCCAGAATATTTTTGTTGACACCGGTCTCTCTATTACTAAAAGTTTTGCCAATTTAGGATTCGTGTTTTTTTTAATTATAATTGCCCTTGCAACTGCCTTAAGAATCGAAGAATACAAAGCTAAAAAAACTATACCAACTTTAATTATCATTGCCCTGCTTATTAATTTCAGCCCTGTTTTTTGCGGGATGATTATTGATTTTTCAAATGTCGTAATGGACTTTTTTTTAGGAGCAATAACATCACTTGATGGCATGATGAAGTATCTATGGCAAAATGGTTTAGCTGCTTACAACCTAATAATTGGCAGCGGTTTTGATGCTTGGGCAACCGTAGCGGCTTTGATGCAGGTTTTGGTTATGATAGTATTTAATTTTTTTGCCGCCTTCGTTTTTACGATGTTTATCTCCGTTTTCATTATGAGATATATAATGCTCTGGATTCTGGTCATTATGTCGCCAATTGCATTTGTTTCCTATATCTTGCCGACAACCAGAAGAGGTGGAAGCCTTTTGAGCTGGAGATACTGGTGGGGACAGCTTATCGCCTGGTCACTTATCGGAATAATTGCCGGCTTTTTTCTCTACTTAGGATTTACTATGATTGCAATGATAAATGCTGCCCCAGGAACTTTCGTCAGTTATCCAAACTTAAATTGGCAGGGAGGGGAAATGGGTATAATGAATAACGTCATACCCTATCTTATCCCCTTGGTCTTGCTCTGGATTGCTTATAGAGAAGTCAAGAGAACTACAGCTTTGTTTGCCACTCAAATTATGGACGTACCGGAAAAAATTGGAAAAAAAGTGGCTTCAGCAGCAGCAATGGCAGCCATGACGATAGCAACTGCTGGCGCAGGAGCGGTAGCAGGAATGGCAGGCAAGGGTATGGGCGCGGTGGGTGGAAAAATGCAGGGTTTTGGCGCTGCGCATCCAGGCAAAATAGGAGGTGCGATCGGCGATCTTGGCGGAGCAACAAAAAAAGTTGGAGGCTTTGTGGAGCACCCAAAGGATTCAATTAAGGGCTGGGCTGGGAGAAGAAATGAAGGGATTGAAGGCTCGATTGAAGAAGTGGCAGAAGAACATGAAACACTTGGAAAAGTCGGCGGAAAAGTAAAAGCAGGGCTAAAAACTGTTTTTTTAGGAAAACTTCCAGGAAAAGAAGGAGAAGAAAAAAAGACATTCAGAAGTGATCAGATAGAAACCGGCTGGACAAAACCAGAAGAAAAAGAAGAAATAAATAAAGATCAGCAGGAATCCGGATGGACAGAGGGACGTAAATTAACCCAGTGGGAAAAAGATAATAAATCCAAGGGAATACCTATTACCGAAAACAATACACTAAAAACAGGACAGAAAGATGAGGATGGGAACGAAATAATGTATCAAAAAAGAGAGTTGACGCCAAAAGAAATAGAAGAAAGAAAAACAGCTGATGGGGAAAAACTGTCACCCAAAGAAGTAAAAGGTAAATATACAGCGGTAAGGAAATTATCAAAAGAAGAAGTTGACGGGGGAAATATAAAGGAAAAAGATTTGAAAGAAGAGGAGTTAAACGATAAAGGAGGGACGCTACATGAGGGTAGGAAAATAACTGATAAGGAATTAACAGATGGTTATATATATGGAGGCGAACAATTAAGCAAAAAAGATATAAGGAGAGGGTACAAAGTAACAGCAGAAAAATTTGGGGCGCCGGTAATTGATATTAAATTCGTTGAAAGTATCACAAAATCCGTAAAAAAAGGTATCGAGGATATTGTAGGTGATTATTTGAAACAGCTTGGGGCCGCAGTGTCAGGAGAGACTGAAGAAAAACGCGACAAACTCAAAGCAGCTTTAAGAAAAATCCAAGATGGAGTAACACCAGATCCCGAAGATCTGCCCAGAGGAAAAGCAAGAGATGCGATCGAGGGAAATAAAGAATTGGATGATATAAAAAATGAAGTGGAAAAACAACTAGAGGAAATAGATAAACAAGCGCAAGAGGGCGCAGAAAAATCATCAGATATATTAAAACAAATAAGGGCGCGCCTAAAAAAAAGAACGATAAGGAGAAAGCCAGAAGATAAAAAACCGCCAAAAGAAGAAAAAGAAGAGAAAGAACCAGAAGAAGAAAGTGCATCAGAAGAAGAAAAAGAGAAAGGAGTTGAAAAAAAAGATTGGCACGAAAAAGCTAAAACATAAGAATCTAAATAAAAAGAGGGGGCTTATTATATAAGCTCCCTTTCAGGATTTTTTGTGGCTTTTAGCCACTTTTTTGTTCCTGTTGTTCATTAGCTTTCTTTTTAGCAACTTCCCCTATTGCAAAAAACTTTGCTGCTGCTTCTGCTAAAACGTCACCATCCTTTCCGCCTAGGAATCTCCAGTCTATAATTGCTCCTTTTTCGGTACCTCTCCAGTATGTAACAAAGGCTGCTGCCAATTGCTCGGCCCTTTCTGACGTCACTTTCTTATCCTTTGTCAAGATATCTCTAATCCCTATAAACATTCCTCCGGCCTCAGTGGCTTTTTGCATAGCTTCTTGCTTTGCTGCTTTAGCTCTAGCCTTAGCTGCAATAGTTATTACTTCAGCGTTGGCCTTTGCATCAGTTATTGTCTTTTTTCTTTCCTGTTCGGCCGTATATTCTTTAGTTGTATCCGCCAGATACTGCTTTGATACGTCAATTCTGTGGATACCGGCTCCTTTCTTAACAATCTCAACGCCATAAATTCCTATATTTTCGCCTCGTCCCTCGCTGCCTTCAGCTTCAAAATCCTGCCTAAGTAAGTTCCAAAAGTCTTCCCAAAGAGTTGGCTCTTGACCGCTTCCATGCGCTGTTCTCATTGGTAGTAATTCTTCTTTGTACTTATGTTCTGCAACGAATTGTCTAAGTCTTGTCTTAACAATCGTTGCAATCATCGTATACCATCTTCTTACTTGAAAACGAGCTATATAAGGATTGTATATCCACATTGGCAAAGCAACGGTGATGCCCAAAGGAACGCCATTTATATCTTCTGCTCCTTTACTCTCCGTTTCTTCGCCTTTTTTCTCGATTTCTTCTTCTAGTGGAATGTCAATCGCATAAATGTCTAGCTTCAGCATTACAGAATCTAGCCACTCGTCATGAAAGACCACTCTTCCATCAGCATGGATATGCGCCCATTCGTGTCTATAGTAATCTATTTTGTCTAACCCTGGTATCAAAGTATATAGCCTGATGCCGCCCAAAATGTGTTTTTTGTCCTCGCCATCTACTACTTCCCAGTTTTTTGCTACTGTTTCTTGCCGGCCTTCTTTGTTTATTAAGAAGACATGATCTTTCCAAGCCATCTCCGATTTGTGAAATTGACCGCCTCGCATTACGTTTATGCACGTACCTTCCTGAACTTTAACCATCCATTTTCCCATTCTTTCTAATCTCCATATTCAGTTGACAATTTCTGGAATTATCCAGAAAGCAAAGAATCTTTAGTTTTCCTTGCTCCCTTATCATAGAAGGTTGCGTCTTTTTGTCAATACTAATCTTACCTCCTAGTTTCTTTTGTGGTATAATCAATAAATAAATTATTTTAATTCTTTAATAAATTTCTACCAAAGTATAATAAATGGTAAAATATACTAAAGAACAAAAATATGGAGGAAAACGGAATACAACAAAACTCTACGGATAAACCCTCCGGAAGTCCTTCAGGAGGAATACTAAAAGACATTTTGGCTGTAATCAATTCTGATGATACGGCCTCAAAAATTGCTGAAATCTGTATAGGACATGAAATCAAAGATGAAGCGATTGTAAAAGAAATTGGCTCTGAAACTGCCAAGGTTTTAATTGGCAAGCTAACGCCAAAAGATTTTGAGAAAGCATTAAAGGGAAAATTAAGGCTATCATCTTTTTTGGCTTCAAAGATCGCCAGAGAAATCAGCGAATCAATATTCTATCAAGTCAAAGAAAGTTTGTCCGTTTTTTATGGAGATGATGCTTTATCCCTGGAGCCTGCGAATAAAGAAGGTAACCAACTACCGGAAGAAAAATACGCTCATTTGGAAACGATTACAGAAGACTCGGAGTTTAAAAAAGAAGCAAGCCCTGAAGCGCCAAGAAGATCAGACACTTATCGAGAGTCAATAGAATAGCGAAAATTTATGGATTTTATAGTTCCAAAATTTATAGACAGAGAGCCAAAAATAATGGGCCCATTTACTTTTAAGCAGTTTATTTTTTTGGTGATTCCAGGTTTTGTTTGTTTTGTCTTATATTTTATTTTAAGGGAGAAATATTTTACCTTATTTGTATCTCTGACAATAGTACTAATGGGCATAGGATTAGCTTTTGGCTTTTTGAAAATAAAAGGGTATCCCTTGCCGATATTCCTGAAAAATTTTATCGTCTTTTCACTCTCAACAAGAAAATTCGTCTGGGGCAGGAAAATAATGGCTCCAAAAATACAAAAAATGAAAAAGATGGAACAAAAAGCAGAGACTCAGCAGCTTAATATCGCCGGAAGAAGCCATCTTCAAAAAATATCAGTTAATATTGAAACAAGAAAAAAATAATTTAATTATGCCCAAAACTGGAACGCAAAAATTTCTAGAGATTGACCAAATAAGAGAAGGAGTCATTATTCTCAGAGACAAGACTCTAAGAGGAATTCTTTTGGTTTCTTCTATAAATTTCGCCTTGAAATCAGAAGACGAGCAGAATGCCATCATATATCAGTTTCAAAACTTTTTAAATTCGCTGGATTTTTCAACGCAAATCATCGTCCAGTCAAGAAGATTAAATATCACGGGTTATCTGGATAAACTGAAGGATTTGGAAGAAAAGCAACAAAACGAGCTACTCAAAATTCAGACCAAAAGCTATAGAGAATTCATCGAGGGAATCATAAAAGGGGGGGCAATTATGAAAAAAAGCTTTTTTATAGTTGTGCCTTTCTATCCTTCTCCCATAGAATCTCAAGGTCAAAAAAAAGACAATAGGCAACAAAAAACAGAAATCACAGAGGCTTCTTTTCAAAGACACAAAGCTCAACTCTGGCAGAGAATGGAATTCGTTGCCTTAGGCCTAAAAAGATGCGGCCTTCAAGCCGTGCCTCTAATTACTCCTGAGTTAATTGAAGTTTTTTGGGGGTTGCATCATCCAAAAGAAGCAGAGTTTGGTTATTACCCAGAAATTCCCCCTGAGCTATCGCAATAGCATACTAGATGTTAGTTGTTAAATATTAGATATTAGTCAATAGTTAATACATTCATGGCATTCTCATTTTTCAAAAAGAAGGACATTGAACTTCCAAATAAAATCTTTGAGTCAGAGTTGGTTAAAATATCTGATATTATTGCTCCAGCTGCTATTGAAATTGGCAATTATAATATAAAACTAGGGGAAAGAATCGCCAAAACTTTTTTCGCCTTTTCCTACCCCAGATACTTAAGCGCTGCTTGGCTTTCATCAATTATAAATTCGGATATACCAATGGACATTGCTTTCTTTATACATCCAGTGGAAACAGGAATGATTTTAAGGCAGTTGATGAAACGGGTGACAGAAGTACAGTCAGAAATTATGGAAAGAGAAGAAAAAGGATTAGTCAGAGATCCAGTTTTAGAAATAGCTTATAGGGACTTAGAAACCCTAAGGGATAAGCTTCAAACTGCCCAAGAAAAAATGTTTCAGCTTGGTCTTTATTTTACAGTTTATACCGACACTGAAAAAGAACTTAGAGATATTGAGACTAGCCTCCGTTCAATTTTAGAATCTAGGCTGATTTATGTTAAGCCTGCTATTTCTCAACAAAGAGAAGGATTTATTTCTACAGCGCCTTACGGATTAGACAGATTAAATATCCATACACCCATGAACACTGAGCCCTTGTCTTCTATCTTTCCTTTCGTAGCTTTTAACCTAAGCTCCAATGAAGGAATAATGTACGGAATTAATAAACACGACAGTTCTTTGATTTTGTTTGATAGGTTTACCTTAGAAAATGCTAACGAAGTTGTCTTTGCAAAGGCCGGGTCTGGAAAATCATATGCTGTAAAATTAGAAACCCTGCGCTATTTGATGGTCGGAATTGATGTTATTATTATTGATCCTGAAAACGAGTATGAACATCTTTCTGATGCTGTTGGCGGCGCTTTTTTTAAGATTTCCCTTTCTTCGCCCAACCACATCAATCCTTTTGAACTGCCGATACCGCGCGAAGACGAACTTGCAGAAGATGTTTTAAGGTCAAACATTATTAACCTTGTAGGCCTGCTTAGAATCATGCTGGGCGGATTAACAGCTGAAGAAGATGCTATTATTGATCGAGCCATTACTGAAACTTATGCAGCTAAAGATATAACCGTTGAATCCGATCCAGAAACTTGGAAAGACAACCTCCCTTTAATGGAGGATTTAGAGACGGTCCTGGAAACCATGGAAGGAGCCGATTCTTTAGTCAGACGATTACAAAAATTTACCAAGGGAGCCTATGCCTCT
>Ga0315293_10000411_pt1 | contig 39529 bp, 33 predicted proteins | sample YL17G13_20_MG_FD_203071 | JGI IMG/M metagenome (GOLD analysis project Ga0315293, IMG submission 203071) | Sediment microbial communities from Yellowstone Lake, YNP, Wyoming, USA - YL17G13_20 | ecosystem: Environmental > Aquatic > Freshwater > Lake > Sediment | place: USA: Wyoming | collected... | reverse complement strand
GCGAAACTGCTATCTCACGGGGTAAAGCACGCGGCGCACCGGCCGCGGCTCCACAGCCGCAGCAGAGGCAGGCTGGTACCAAGGCCTTAGCTACGAAGATTGAAATGAGGCAGGTTGAGCCGTCCAAAAAGCCGGCACCCACCCCAGGGGCTATAGAGGTTGCGGAAAAGCCGATGATTGAGCAACTGCTGCCCGCAGAGGAGCCAGATGAACTGAAAAAAGCAATTCTACACTATGAAATTTTAGGCAAACCTGTGTCACTGCGTAAGCCTGAGGACGGAAGACGGATGACAGAGGACAGATGACAGAAGACAGATGTAGATAAATTTTCAACTTGTAAATCCATAGCTGGCATAGAAATCCTAATATCTAAATCCTAAATCCGCCTTCGCTGATGCTACGGCGGACAAGTCCTAAACAAATTCGAATGACCAAAATTCAAAGCATCTCCGCCGAAGCGGCTATGTTGCTCGTGCGAAGGAGGATGACCTAAACAAAGTGTTTTGAGAATTCGAGCATTGGGATTTTGAGTCCTTCGGCTTCACTCAGGACAGGTTTGTTTCGGATTTCACTTGATTTTCAACAGTGTGGGAAACACGGCCAAGATGGCCGTGCCACATAACGTCCCATAATATATGTTATGTTTCATTCGCCTTTGCGGGGGACGAAGCCGCTACGGCGAAGTCCTTGGGGTTAGATTGGCGCAAATCCGCCTTCGCTGGGGACGAAGCCGCTTCGGCGGAGGACTCAGGGCGTCTGCAGATTCGAATGGTTTAAGTCCGCCTCGGCGGATAAGACGGCGTGTTCGGCGGTTTCGGAGAGATTGTCCCACATAGCGGCGGCCCTGTCGAGAAGGCCCAAGTTTTCGAGGACTACCGCTACGTTCGGTACATTATAAGAGCCGGCGAAATTGTCCTGCATATACTGCTGAAGGTTAATCAGCGAGGATGCGAATCTGAGGGCGTCGCAATACAACAAGGCGAATTTATAGTGCAGCTTTATGGTGTCACTGTCGAGGCCATTTGCGGCGGTGAGCTGCTCGAGGGCGGACTTGTGGTCGCCTGCCTCAAGAAGGCAAATGGCGAGCTTTGTGCGGGCCCTAAAATAAGTTGGGTTTATTTCGAGAGCGCTGCGAAAAGCCTCGATGGCTTCGGAAAATGACGGGAGACTCATTAATAATAAGCCGAGCCTGTAGTGCAGATTTGGGTTTTGCGGCTGGCTGGCAATTTGCCGGCGATGGGCGTCAATAACGGCCTTAATCAGGTGGGACGAATGGCGCAAATCTAATGGATTAAGGGGGTCTTCGAAACTACGCTTGAATCGCAGGATGGCTGTTTGAGCGAGCAAAAATGCGCTGTTCGCTTCGAGCGCAGAGCCAAGCGAAAGGGTTGCGACGGCATCAGCGGTGTCGCCGAGCAATTTCTTTGCTGCGGCAAGGCCGATATATGCCTCGGCAATACAGTCGTTTATCTCAACGGCCCTGTTGAACTGGCGGGCGGCAGAAGATTCATCGTGTATGTTCAGGAACTGGGTTCCGAGCTTTACGGCTGCCTCCAAACAATTGGGGTGGACACTGATGAGTTTTTGATACTGAGAGATTGCGTGTTCGGCGTCGCCTAACATCGCAAGAATGTCAGCGTGCCTGAGCAGCAAATCCGCCCTATCGGGCTGCTCGGCGAGTTGATATTCGAGCTGCTCGGCGGCCTGGTAAAGCAGACCGTCGTTGATGAGCTGGTCTATATTGTGAGTATCCTCGGCGCAGAAGTTGTCGGGGTGGATGAGAACAGCGGTGTTGAATGTCTGGGCGGCGTGTTCGTAACGGGCGGTGGCGAGATATAAATGGCCGAGGGTTACGAGGGTCCAGATGTCGTCAGGATACTCACTTTTCAGAAGCTCGTACTCAACGGCGGCTTTTTCGAGCTGGTTATTTTCGAAATAAACGGCGGCAAGCCGCTGCCTGGGGAGCTGGAGATAGTTTTTGAACTTGAGACAATCCTGATAAAACTCGACGGCCTGCGGCTGCTTACCGAGTCGTTCGTAACAATAGCCGAGGGCGTAAAGTGCCATAGTATTGTTAGGCTGGCGGAGATAAACGGAGTTCAACTGTTCAATTGCATCCTGCAAACGGCCCATTGAGATAAAGATGGCGGCAGAGGCCAGCCGGCCGCGCGGACAATCGGGATTGTCAAAAAGATATGACCTTAGCTGGTCAGCGGCGCTGTCAATCTTTCTTTGTTTTATAAACTCAATGGTTCTATTCAGTTGCTCCGGTAGCGTAGACTCGCTGACTGAGCTGGGTGGACTACAGACCTCCAGCCAGTTCCAAATGAGGTCGGCGACATCAAGATTTAACCCCCTGCCGAGGATTTCAAGTAATCTGCTCACACACTCCTCATCCGAATTTACGATTTTCGATTGACGATTTTCGATTCGCTCAGGGTGCAGCTTTGTTACTACCTGCGATAATGGTATCGGCAATATACGAAGGGATGTTAATCGCACAGGGAGGGTTTAGTTATCGGCGTGCTGGTTTTGTGCGGCGTATGTGTGGATTGTGTGTGCTGTAGGGATTATTGGGATTCTAACAAGCAAGATGAGCGACTGATAATAGAGGCTCGCACTGGATTAAATTGGGGGTTAAATATTATGCGACAGACACTAAACTTCGGGGTCTATCTGAGCCTGCTTTTCTATCTCGCTCAGGTAGGCTAACGTTCGTTCGAGCTTATCGCTGAGGTGCTTTAACTTCAGCATAGTTCTGACTCGCGTCAAGAGTTCAAGTTTGTTTACGGGCTTGCTGACAAAATCGTCGGTTCCGGAATCGATGCCACGTTCAATGTCGCCGAATTCATTGAGGGCTGTTACCATTATGACGGGGATATCGGTGGTTTTCGGGTTGCTTTTTATTCTCCTGCAGACCTCAAAGCCACTCATTTTCGGCATCATCACATCGAGCAGTATTAAATCGGGGGGGTCATCAGCTATAATTTCGAGGGCCTCGACGCCACCATGAGCAGGAAGTGTTTTGCAGTCCATATCCTCGAGATACGCCTGCAAAAGCTCGAGATTCTGCTGATTATCATCGACGACCAATATGAGAGGGGTCTTCGTCTGGTCGTCTATCGGGGCTTTAGTTTTTTTCATAAGAAGTTACTCCTAACCACAGTTAAGCCTTCAAGGCCCGCAGGATTGCGGTGCAGAAGGCAGGCAGGTCGTCGGGCCTGCGGGAAGTGATTAAATTTCCATCGACGACACATTCGGCGTCGACATATTTTGCGCCGGCATTTTTGATGTCATCTTTAATCGCCATAAAACAGGTTGCCCTTTTGCCTTTGTAGATACTGGTGCTGCAGAGCAGCCAGCCGCCGTGGCAGATGGCGGCGATGATTTTTCCAGCGTTTACCATATCATTGGCGAACTTTATGACGGGCGGACTTCTTCGCATAAAATCGGGTGCAAATCCGCCCGGCACAACCATACAATCATAATCGTCTGCGTTGGCGTCTCTGGCGGCGACGTCCGAGAGGCAAGGATAGCCTTCTTTGGAATGATATTCTTTTTTTGCCTCGGCTGCAACAAAATCGACATCGAAACCGGCTTCGCGGAATCGATAATAAGGGAACCATGCCTCAATGGTATGATACATTTCGTCAACCATAATGGCTATTTTTTTCGCTGACATTTCTGACTTTTCCTTAACTAAAACTAATCGTGAGAGTTGTTTTCGATGAACTGCCGAAGCTCGGGCTTTATGTATATCTGCTCTATGTCGATTGTTTTAGACACTGCCTGGCTGCAAAGCGCGGCGACCTCGGCTGAAGGGGCCTGAGTATCGACAAAGAATATGGACTGGCCTTTAACGGTGCAAAGCCCCCCGCCGTTTCCGCCAAGGGGCTCTTTGCGTATTGCAACACCATTGGCCTCCAAAAGAATCAGCAATTCTTCTAAAATCCTCTGCTCGTTCATTGGCGGTTACAGTTCAAGAAAAAACGCTTTGGAAGTCGATATAAATACAAACGAAGGCTCGCCTGCGGCGGCCAAGGCTCAACAACAATTTTATAACAAGAGCGGAAAGTTGGCAAGTGTTATCGAAAAACGTGTTTCTTTGCACAGGCAACTGCAAAGGCAGCAAGAGGAAAGCGTTGCATTGAAATCACAAATCAGCCGGCTACAGGCCCTTGCGAACATCGGTACATCCACCTGTATGATTGCGCACGAAATCAATAATCTGCTCACACCACCGGCCAATTACGCTGCCCTTGCATTAAAGAATCCGGACGATAAGGCCCTGGCTGAGAAGGCACTGCAAAAAGCGATGCGGAACTGCGAGCAGGCTTCGAAGATTATGGACAGTATGCTGGCTGTGGCGAACGGCGAGACGGAAGAGAAAAAAGACACGCCACTGTCTGCCCTGGTTGAAGAGATTTTTCAGTGTCTCTGCCGGGATTTTGCAAAAGATGGGATAACGGTAAAACTTAAAATTCCGGAGGATTTGAAGGTCCGGGCGGTGCCGGTCCAGATTCAGCAGGTCTTAATGAATTTGATTCTTAACGCCCGCGAGGCTATGCTGGACAGGGGCGGCGTTTTGACCATCGAGGCACATACAACCGCAGATGCGGTAGAAATAGAAGTTAGTGATACGGGCTGCGGAATCGCGGCTGACGATTTAAAGAACATTTTTGAGCCGTTTTTTACGACCAAAAGAGAAACGAAATCGCGGATGTCACACTACGGCTCCGGACTCGGCCTTGCTTTTTGCAAAGATGTAATCGATGCTCACGGGGGCTGCATTTCGGTCGAGTCAAAGTTAGACAGGGGTACATCCTTCAAAATAATCCTGCCAAAATGCTGATACTGCACTTATTTAATGGGGTCATTGTTATTCGGCCCCCCCTCCTGCAATATGTAATCCTTGGCCACAGAGTAGGTTTCCTCTGTATTTTTGGTGTATTTTGTGGTATAATTTTTCGAATCCTGTAAAGTAAAGTTCTTCAAGTATTGATCAAGGAGAAGAGAAAAATGGCTTGGAAGTCCTCCCGAGGCTTATTTTTCTTAATTTCAGCATTTATGCTGCAGATAGCCCACATATCTGTAGCCGGCACTATTTATGTTGATGCGAATGCCGCAGGTGCGAACAATGGCTCATCATGGGAAAATGCTTACATTTATCTTCAGGATGCCCTAACCGCTGCTCAATCTGACGATGAAATCTGGGTTGCAAAAGGCACATATAAACCCGACCAAGGCTACGGAATAACTCCCGGCGACCGTGCAGTAAGTTTCCAACTCAAAGACGGTGTTTCACTCTATGGCGGTTTTGCAGGTAACGAAACAGATGTTAACCAGCGAGACCCCTGCGCAAATGAAACCATCTTCAGCGGAAATATTGGTCAACCAGACTCCAATGAGGATAATAGTTATCATGTTGTATACGCACCCAACAATATAACAGCTCTAATCGATGGTTTCACCATCACCAAGGGAAAGGCAACTGGACCCTACAACCGGGGAGGAGGTTTTTCGGCTGAATATGGCAGTCATACAAACCTTACCATAAGACGTTGTAGATTCGTTGAAAATTTTGCTCAATATGGTGGAGGGTTAAGTACAGAATATTCTTATAGTGAGGTTCTAATAGACAATTGCTCTTTCATTCGAAACTCAGCAACCCGATGCGGCGGCGGGATTTATAGTTCTGGACAAGATATCATAACGAATTCTGATTTTTTCGAGAACTCTGCGAATGATGCTGGCGGAGGAATATGCAATAGTGGACTCCCCTATGAGAAAATATTAAATTGCAGATTCGGCAAAAATAAATCTTTGATTCAATACACCGAGGGTTACGGTGGAGGTGCAATTTTCACAGACTGTGGTGTTGCGATAGTTAATTGCGTTTTTACTGGTAACATAAGCGCCTCACGCGGTAGTTCAATTCACTTTTGGGCGAGTATATACGACACCTCGTTTTTAATCAACTGCACATTTACCGGAAATGAATGGGACCCAAACTCAGAAGAAATATACTCTTGGTTTGATGTATGGGATCTGAGAGTGTCTAATTGCATTTTTCAGAACAATAACAATAATGGGCGTATCTTTTATATTGGCGAGAGGTGCAATTTGGACATCAAATTTTGCGATATCCAAGGTGGGCGATCTGCGATTTCTGTTGACCCAAATGGTTTCTCTCACTGGTGCTGGGGTAATATCGATGCCGACCCCAACTTTGTAAATGCACCAGGCCCCGATGGTATTTATGGAACAGAAGACGACAACCTGCGTCTTTCGCCCAGTTCACCATGTATTGATGCCGGCGATAATTCCGCCGTTCCTGTCGATGTTAATACAGACCTTTCAGGCCAGCCTCGTTTCTTTGATGACCCGAATACACATGATACAGGTTCCGGCGGTCCGCCAATTGTTGACATGGGTGCTTATGAGTATATCCCTAACATTTGCGGTGATACTGCCCATTCATATCCCATAGGGGATTTAGACCACAACTGTCGTGTTGATTTTTATGATTTTGCTATATTTACCGAACACTGGATTGAAGGGGTTACCCCTTAGGTTTCTCAATCTTCCATACGTGAATCCGCTGATATTGTTTTGCAAACGCACCGATATTTTCCAAAGCTTGCTTTGAACTTCGCTAATCCTATAATTTTGCGCATTGGTGGCTTCGACGGACTCACCACAAGTTGAATGCGCCACAAAATGTGGTAGTATGGCGATATGATATCAAAGATGCTCACCTGTATCAGTATTGTTTTGATGTCGGCGGTTCTTTTGCTGGCGATTTTAGCCAATAGCATGACCAAGCCGGTCGGCCACGATGAGCAGATGTACTGCACAGCCGGGGCACTACTGGCGCAGGGGAAAATGATTTACAGGGATTTTTCGTACGTGGCGCAGATGCCATATCACCCCCTGCTTTACGCTGCCTTATTCAGAGCACTGCACACAAACTACTTTTTGCTTGCCGGGCGGATGGTCTCGGTTGTCTGTGATATTCTCGTAGTTGTTTGCATCGTCAGTATATATCGGCACGTATTCAGGCCTTTCACAATTACGGGTCTGCTTTTGGGGTTAGGGGCGAGCATTCTGTGGGTATTTAATCCGCTTGTTGATTATGCCAACGGGTTTGCGTGGAACCACGACGTTGTAATTCTTTGCGTGGCGCTATCTTTATGGCTGCTATTATCTACGGATTTCCGATTAGAATCGAGATACTGGAGAGTTGCTTTGATTGGCGCACTTCTGACATTTGCGAGCTGTATGCGTATAACGACAGTCATTGTGCAATTAGTTTTTGTGGTTTTTTTGTTAGGCGTGCCGGCCAAGTCACTAAAAGAAAGATTTAAGACCGCCCTACCGCTTCTGGTTTCGTGTGCTGCTGTGCTGGTCTGGCCTGTCTGGGTAATTGCGTCGGCACCGCGTGCATTTTTTCTGAACCTGTTCTGGATACCTGCGTTAAACGGTGAGTGGCTGCGTAAGACAGGCATGGTGTATGACAAAGCCGGGCTGACATTCGAATCGCTTACGACGGCCGGGTATCTTGTGATTATCGCCATAGGGTCCTGCCTCTGTGTGTCAATAGTATTATACCGTCAAAAGCTGAAGCCGGCGGATGTAAGAGGTGCGCTGCTGTCATTTTTAACAGCCGCAGCGATGTTTGGGGCCGCTTATATTCCTTCGACGATGTGGGTGCAGTATTTGGCGATGCCGGCGGCTTTTATAGTCATTGGTTTTGCATATCCACTTATGTGGTTTAGAAAGTTTGATTGTATCAAATATTTTAAGATTAGTATTATTATGTTTATTGTTGGTACAGTTATTACAGTTTCTTCGCATGCGATTGTGCTGCAAAGGATTCCGGGGCTTTTTGACATAGGGAACTGGGCTGCCATCAGGGTCCACAGGATTTCGGAAGATATTGCTGCGAGAATAAAGGAGCCTAAATTAGTGCTGACGCTGGCCCCCCTTTATGCCATCGAGGGCGGCTGTCAGTTTTATACTGAGTTTTCAGCGGGGCCATTTGTTTATAGGGTTGCAGATTATATGTCCAGCTGGAATCTTGACATCACACACACAGCAGGGCCAAGAACATTAAAGAGATTAGTCGAAAAGACACCGCCTTCGGCGGTAATATTAGGCGTTGAGCCGGAGTTTCTTGAAGACGCTCTTTTCAGAGCAGTTGTAAAAGCTGACTGGGAAAGGCGAACTTACGAGGGCGGCGTCACAGTGTACTTCAGACCGTAACATTATCCCTGATTTCCCGTATTTATCCGCCGTTCGTCTGGCGGATTAAAGTAGCGCATCTGGTACTGATTTGATAGTATAGGGTCTATGGAATGGATTGAATTAATCCGCCCTACTACTGCTGGCGGATAAAGTCTGGCCATTAAAGGATTATTTTAATTCGAGGAAGATTTTGATATAATGATGCAATTAGAAAGCTTGGTTGTATAGCCAAGCGTTTAATATGGGAATGTCGATTATCTTATGACTAAGGCACTTTATGACTATGCAAACTAATACCGTTGCTGAACTGAGAAATTATCGCGTTTTAACTGTTGCACAAGCTAAGGAAATTGCGTCGAAATGGCTTTGTGAAATCCAACTTGACCAGGCAATAAGCTTTGGTTTACCTGAAATTGATGATCGGTACCATATTTGGAGAGTACCTCTCAAAAAGAAACATTCACATTTCAGGCTTGGCGAAGTTGTAATAGACGCCAAGACGACACTTATCGATGGGAACAAAACAACTAGGAAAGAGGTATTAGAATCTCGACTCTTAGGTAGAGAAGACAAAAAAACAAAGAAAAAACATGACACCAATAAGCCAAAACTCTCTAATCTCAGGAGCACTGTCGGACTTGGAGACAGTGAATTGCTTCTCAAAGAGATGCCGTCTGAATCAGTTGATTTAGTCTTCACATCTCCACCGTACTACAATGCCAGACCGGAATATTCTGATTATTTGTCTTACGACGAATATCTTTTGAAACTGCGGAAAATAATTCATGAATGCCATCGTGTTCTCAACGAAGGGCGGTTTTTTGTTATCAATATTTCACCGGTTCTAATTCGTCGTGCAACTAGATCTGAGGCGTCGAAGAGAATAGCGGTCCCGTTTGATGTTCACCAATTGTTTATTTCTGAAGACTTTGAATTTATTGATGACATAATTTGGGTGAAACCTGAAGGTGCTGGTTGGGCGACTGGTCGGGGTCGAAGATTTTCTGCAGATAGAAACCCACTCCAATATAAGCCCGTGCCGGTGACTGAGTATGTTTTAGTTTACCGAAAAAAGACTGATAGGCTTATAGACTGGCATATTAGAAATCATCCTAAAAAGGAAAATGTAATTAAATCAAAAATTGGCGATGATTATCAAAAAACAAATATATGGAAAATAACACCGAGATACAGCAAAAAACATCCAGCCATATTTCCTCTCGAATTGGCCAAGAATGTAATCCAGTATTATTCTCTTGTGGAGGATGTGGTGTTAGACCCATTTGCCGGAATTGGCACTGTTGGAGAAGCCGCTACACATCTCGGTAGGCGGTTTGTTTTGTTTGAAAAAAATCCCGAATATGTCAAAGAAATTAAAAAATCGGTAACCAGTTGGCTCGGTAAGGCCGCTAATGACATAATCTGCATCAATTGTAACCTCTTGAGTGAAGTAAATGAATTTCTATTATAATGGTGGTTTAATATGACTGATCTTTTAGGAAATTACATTCCAAAGTTAGGACTTTCGTTAGCAAAGTATAAAGGCCAGCAGATAGCAGATAGATTAGGCGAAGAAGTTGTACGCGAGACCGTGGCTTCTATTCTCTGTGGGTACAATCTCCGAACACTTACAGAAAATCTTACGCGTAGGCGGCTAACATTATCAAACGGAGCAATGGTCAAAACCTTTATAGACGCTGCAAATAAAATTGATAATTTTCCTGAAAAATTATCTGCGATTTTGAGCAAGGAATTGAAAGAAGCAACTCCGGTAGAAAGAAAAATCTTTTTAAACTGGATAGTCGGCTTGACTGGAAAGAGTATTCAAAATGTGCTTAGGAGCACATCTGAAAATCTCGAAGGATATTTGAATAATTTTCAGGACAGCATAGAAAAAGCTTGTGTTGTCTGCAAAGAGGAATTCGGAGAAATAAAGGGTGAACTGAAAATTGGCAGTTCTGTCGCCCTGGTCGATTGGCTATTTATAAGCTATTTGAATGCTGCGATCGGCTCCCAGACTCTGGCAATTAGAGGCTCTGAAAAATCAATGTACGGAAAAATGTTTGAGCCTCTCGTGCTTTCCGCTCTGCTGCAACTGCTTGGTTTCAAAAGAGTCAAGGAAAGTGATTATTCGCAAAAAGAAAGGGTGTTTTGGCTATCACACCGAAAAAATAAAAGAGAAAGTGACGCCACTTTGCTGTATGAGGCCGGTGTAGGGGTCTATTTTGATATAGGATTTATTGGGCCTGGCAATCCAGAAATAACCCTCGACAAAGTATCCCGATTCGAAAGATTTTTAGAGGATGGATACCGCAAATTTGAAATGAAAACTATAATAATCGTGGACCGTATTGGCGATGGTAGTCGAATCGAAGGATTGGCGGCCAAAATCAACGGCCACATAGTTCAAATGAGTATGGCTCATTGGGTAAAGGTCATTTGCGAAATTCTTAAAAGTACTATAGGATTCAAACATCCAATTTTGTCAATGCAGTACAGTGAGCTTGAATCCTACATTCGTGAAAAAGTAGGTAAAATCGATTTGAAATTTGAATCCTAATACCTGACCGATATCAGCTTTTATCCGAAATCTGGGGACGCCACACCAATTTTATATGCGTCAGAGATGTAACCACCTATGATGGTTGAGGTATACAAAAATCCTTGATTTTCCTGGAGTTTGTATGAATGCGTTTGACCAATCTGGTAATGGTGCTCAGCCGCCACTGGAGCACCGACGGCGACGCAGATACAGCGGGACCCACCCTAAAAACTACCAGCAAAAGTACAAGGAGCACAACATCGCGGCCTACCCGGAGATAAAGGCCCATCTGCGTGCAAAAGGCAAAACGCCGGCCGGCACTCATATTCCTGTCCTGACAGAGGAGGTTATAGCGTGCCTTAGGCCCAAGAGCGGTGAGACAATAGTTGACTGCACTGTCGGCTACGGCGGCCATGCATCCGAGTTTATCAAGCACATAGGGCCCAGCGGAAAATTGATTGCCTTAGATGTCGATAGTACCGAACTTGAACGCACCCGCCATCGGCTAAGCAAAGAGAATGTGCCTGTGAGTTTCTATCGCAGCAACTTCGCCGGTATTGCCAATGTGCTAAAGAAAGAAAATCTCAATGGTTGTGACATCATTTTTGCCGACCTTGGCGTTTCGAGTATGCAAATAGACAATCCCGCCCGCGGGATGAGCTACAAGCATAAAGGTCCCCTCGATATGCGTATGGACGACCGACTAAAGCAAACCGGTGCAGATTTGCTCAACAGCCTTTGCGAAGAAGAACTGGCCAATGCCTTTTGGGAACTGGCCGACGAACCAGACCATCAAAAAATTGCCCACTTGATAGTTACCCAGCGTGCCGTGCAGGCAATTACACAGACCTCACAGCTCATTCGGATAATTTTCCACGTCAGGGGGTTGACTGCGAAAACCTGGCGGCAGCAGAATCGCGCCTCAAAATTTGGCTCGTTACATCCCGCTGCCCGCACATTCCAGGCCCTGCGCATATTAGTCAATGATGAACTCGGCTCCTTAAAAGAACTTTTAAGAATCGCCCAATACTGTCTGCGTCCGGGCGGCCGAATCGGTATAATAAGTTTTCACAGCGGTGAAGACCGCCTTGTTAAGCAATCGTTTCGTGACAATGTTCGAAATGGCATATACCAGTCAGCAGCCAAAAACCCAATCGTGCCGCGAATCAAAGAAATTATCTCAAATCCCCGCAGCGCATCAGCCAAGTTTCGCTACGCCGTCCTAAAATCCCCCTAAAACTCAGATTATTGTAATTCGAGGAAGATTTTGGTATTATGGTGGAAATCGAAAGGCTCGGTTGCGTAGCCAGGTGCTTAATATGGGAAATGTCGGATTATGCGGGATTGATTGGAAACGCTGATTATATAAAAGTATTTATATGCGAAAAAGAAAAGGGAAACTACAAATGAACGAAATCGAATTAATAACCAATGAAATGGCAACGGTTAAGAAAATCTTTCTCGCAGTTCTGGATATAATCCCTTCATTTGACATTACTGACCCAAAGGTTCTTCCTTATGGCTTAAAAGCCCATACTCGTTCCATAAGCTGGATTGTTGAACAGGTTGTCACACAGCAGGCCAAGTACCACGCCCATCACCTTGGAATAGATGATGTTGATATCGATATGCCTGATACCTGCTTACACGATTGTGTTATTCATAAGGATGGATACCGGTATTTTGTAAATGTAAAGATTCATAATGCAGACGGCCGTGATAACAAGAATGATATATCAGCGGTGGAAAAACTGTATATGCAGTATAACGAAAACAAGGACTATCGTCTGATCTATGCTTGTTTCGGTATTAGATTCAGGAATCTTACAATCAGCTTTGTGAAGGAAAACGTTCTCGTTTTTTCACCGCAGTTCCTTCCGATATATGTTAATCCCAGAAACGACAAGATTCAGGCGTTTTACAATCACGAGACTGAGCAAAGGTCGAGAGCGGAATTCCTCCGGCTCCTTCGTGAGAACTCTCGAAGCATTGTTTTGAGGTAAGAGATGATTGATTCTGTTCTTAACATAGATGCGCTTCAGGGTATCAAACAAATTGAGGATGACAGCCTCGATCTCATTATTGCGGATCCTCCATATGGTCTTGGGAAGGACTACGGAAATGATTCAGACAAACGACCAAAGCACAAGTTCCTGAAATGGACAGAAGAATGGCTTGAGTTGATCGTTCCGAAGCTAAGAAGCACGGGGAGCCTCTACTTTTTTGCTACATGGAGATATAGCCCGGAGATATTTGTTTTTTTGAAAAAACGATTGATTATGCTTAATGAGATTATTTGGGATCGTAAAGTGCCGAGCATGGGTGGCAGTACACGACGTTATTCTTCAGTGCATGATACTATCGGGTTCTTTGCAAAAGCCGAAAATTACTTTTTTGATCTTGATGCAATCAGAATTCCTTATGACGAAGAAACAAAAAAAGCAAGGACACGGTCTATTTTTGTTGGAAAGAAGTGGTTAGAGGTTGGATACAACCCTAAGGATGTATGGTCTGTCTCTCGTCTTCACCGCATTCATTCCGAACGAGAAGACCATCCTACCCAAAAACCGCTGGAGATTATCGAACGAATGACAAGAGCAAGTTGTCCTATCGGCGGTCTGGTTTGTGATCCTTTTGCCGGTTCAGGTACTACCATTGAAGCGTGCATACGAAACCAGCGACACTATATTGCATTCGAGATAAATCCTGAATATCACCGAATTATCGAAGAGAGAATAAAAAAGGTTCGCTTGGAAATCGATAATCATTTGCCTTTGTATTTGGGAAACAATAACCAAAACAGAACCTCAACACCACACCTTGTACAGTCAACCTTATTTGAAAAACATCCGATAAATAAATGAACCTTACGCTTGGTGGGAAATCTGGGGACATCATACCTATTTTTGTTTGGAAAATTGGGGACAGTTGGGCTTCGGATAATGATTTGCGATACGGTCGAGGCTGGGGCGGAAGACGGCCTCGGACTACGGCAGGCTCCGCCCTGACGAGTAAGGCTGCGAATCGCCCTCATCAGTGATTGCTTTTACTATGTCATTTATTGCATTTCGGGACTCGGGGTTTGAATTGTTTGTCAGGATAGAAAAAATGTAGTCGCCGCGGGCGGTATTGCAAACTCCTGAGAAGGCCCTGACGCCGGCGATATATCCGGTTTTTCCGAGAATCCTGCCCTTGTATTTTTCTTCTTTGAAGCGTTTTGTGATTGTGCCGTCCACTCCCCCTACCGCGAGTGAATCCCTGAAAAGAGGCCATTGCTTGGATTTGTAGACGTCGAGCAGGACAGCGGTGAGGGTGTTTGCGGAGAGCCTGTTTTCTTTGCTCAGGCCGCTGCCGTCGTCGATGTTAAATTCTTCTTCTGGTATGCCGAGTTCAAGCAGATATTGCGAGATTAGGGTGCGGCCTTTGGCCCAGGTGCCGTTTTTTTTGTCCGGTCCGCTCCGGGCGGCGATTGTTTTAAGCAGGGACTCGGCGGCGAGACCGAAACTGTCCCTGTTGCAGCGCTTCAGGCAATCGGTTATCGGCGTTGTATGCTCATAGAGCAATTTGAAATCGCAATTTTCGTCTTTTTTTCCCCCGATAATTTGGCCATTTACAGCTATCCCTGCTTTGGTGAGGTTTTCCGCCAATAAGGAGCCGAAAAATGCCGGTGGTTGTTCGATGGCGATGGCAAACGGCCCTATCTTATCTCTGCATTTGCCCTCGACGACGATTTTGTTAGTTTCCTTAGTTCGGTAAGCGTTCAGAACGCTTTTGCCGTTTGATATTGGAGTAACCTTGTTGATAATCTTTATAAAGTTATTTGGGGGGTCAATAAAAACAGTGGTCTTACCATTTATATTTTCTGCACTGATGTCTATGCAGTTGGCGTTAAAATTCAAGCCGGTTACCTCACAGGCGTACGAGCGATTAAGTTCTTTTGCGGGCCAATTCGGATGAACCCGCTGGTCGTCGAATATGGTGCTGTCAACTATGATGTCATTTACGGCGGTGACGCCATTTTGCTTTAGTGCTGCGGCGATGTTCTCGAATATCCAGCCGGGCTTTCGATTATGCTCGGCATCGGTGATTTTGTCACCCAGTAAAGGGTCGCCACTACCTGCGACTATCAACGTATCACCGCAGAGTCCCGCTCCGGCAACGGCAGCCTTCGCCGTGACGAGTCCGATTTGCGTCTTATACTGGTAATCCGGCCCGAGATATTTTAGAGCCGCTGCCGTAATGATTATTTTCATATTCGAGGCGGGCAACAGCGGCTTTGTTTCGTTGTATTGATAAACCATTTGGCCGGTATTGGCCTCCGCAACACAGATAGAAAATTGGACTTTTTTCTGGGAGGGTTGATTGATAATGCCGTTGATTTGCGTTGCCAAGTCTGCCGAGACTGTACTGATGAGGCTGACGGTAAGAGCCGCGGCGGCGAATAATTTTTTCATTTGAGTTTTCATATCGCGGTGATTTATTACCAGAAAAACTGGTACAAATCAAGCAGTGATTTAGAAGCGGTATTTGATGGGCTGTTTTTTCAGCTCGGCAGCGGTCGGCAACAGTTCAAATGAATCTATTTTTTGGGTCTGGGTAAATTTATCAATTGTGCGCTGAATCTCGCCCATACTTCGGCTGTGCATCATTGCAAAGAGATTGTAAGGCCAGTTTTCGAAGGTGCGTCTTTCGTAACAGTGACTGACGATGCCAAAGCGGGCCAGTGCACTGCCGGCCTCGACAATTCTGTCAGGGCTGACGTTGGCGACAAATAATACGTTGGCGACAAATCCGAGCTTATGATGGTCAACAACGGCTGCTATACGGCGGATGACGCCTTTATCGGTTAGTTCGGTGAGAATCCGCAGGACATCTTCGATGGTTAGGTCTTCGCCGCACAAAAAATCGAAAGGCCTTGCGATGATATCCAAATCGTTTTGCAATTCTGCGAGAAGAAATTTTTCATTCTCATTTAGATGAACGATTTCGTATGTAGGCATCTGAGGGGCGCTGTCGAGTAATTCATCCTGATTGTCGGGGTCAAAGCGGGCGTCCAGCTTGAAGACTCGCTCGACGGGGAGACTGTGAAAATCGAGGCCGAAACGAGTTGAGAGATTGGCCAGCGTGATGTTAGCTTCCTCGATGGAGCCGGCCTGGAGGGTGAACCATAAGTTGTAATAATGTGTGCGGAGATAATTGTGAGAGACGTTTTCGAGAGAATTGACCGCTGCGGTAACCTCCGGGAGGCTTTCATCGGGGATGTGTGCAGCCACGAGTGTGCTCGACAAGCCAATGGTTTGATAATTTATGAGCGCACCGAGCCTGCGGATGACCCCCCCTGCTTTCAGGGCAGTGGTCTGCTGGAGGACTATCTGCTCCGTAGTACCTAAAAATCTTGCTATGTCGTCAAATGGTTTTTGGCAAATCGGCAAACCGTCCTGAAGAACGGTGCACAACTGCTTTTGCAGTTTTGTCAGGCGGGGAGTCATTTCAAACCTCCCCCCGTTCTTGCTTTCGCAAGAAAGCACGGGGGCAAAGAGGGTCAGAAGCGAGATAATCTCCGGTAGCTGCATAAGCGCGTGCCCTGCAACCACCACAAACGGCGGAATACTCGCAGACTGCGCAGCTTCCTTCGTATTGTGAGCGGTTACGCAGCTTTTTCAGAAATTCGGATTCGGTCCAGATTTTTTTGAAGCTGCAGCCTTTCTGGAATAAGTTTCCTGCGGAGACGTCGAGGAAGCCGCAGGCCTGCACATCGCCGCGACAACTTATAAAGCCGAAGTCTCTGCCGCCGATACAGCCGTTGACAGAGCCTGTCAGCTTTTCCAGTTTTTGCTGTCTGCAGATTCTGGCGAACTGAGGCGCACAGGTAAGACGAACCTCAATCTTCGATTCGAGTTTGAGCCGGAGCAGGTCATTCAGAAGCGTTTCGTACTCTACGGGGTCGAGAATCTCATCGGCGATTTGCCTCGCCCTGCCGGTTGGGACAAGTATGAATACGTTAAAACAGCGTGCCCCGAGCTCTTTAGCTAATTCAGCTATGGTGACAAGCTCGTCGGCGTTGCGCTTAGTAATTGTGGTATTGATCTGGAATGGGATATGGGCCCTGCGAGCGGTTTTAGCGGCGCTGGTAACCACTTCAAAGGAGCCGGGACTGTTCCTGAAGGCATCATGAGATTGGGCGCTGTCGCCATCTACGGAAAAAGACAGGATTGAGAGGCCAGCTTTTTTTAGTTTGTCGATGGACTGGTCGTTAATAGCATATCCGCAGGTAGCCAATGCCATTTTCAGATTTAATTTTCGGCCGTATCGGACGAGGTCATAGATGTCGCTTCGCAGCATTGGTTCTCCGCCTGTGAGAATTATCAGTGGCTTGTGTCGTGACGTGGTTGTGAAATTAGCGACAGATTTCAATATCTTTTTGCACTGCGTGGTTGTCAGCTCCATCAGGTTTCCCGCCTTCGCGTAGCCCGCTTCCGCCTTCGCGGGGAACGAAGCCGCTTCGGCGGAGGACACGGCGGGCGAAGGAAGGTCGGCTGGGCCTGCGGCTGCGCGACAGTAGGGGCAGTCGAGCAGACATCGACGAGTAACCTCAAAAGCTATAATACGCGGCCTTTTCTGGTTCATAGTCTGTGGCATTGCTCACCCTCCTGCCGGCGAGGCAGGAGTGATTTAGAAATCCGCCTTCGCGTGAGCACCATAGCCGCTTCGGCGGAGGCGCTCAGAGGTCCTCGTCGAGCATGTGGCCGAGGCGATATTTTTTTGTGCGAAGATACTGTACGTTGTGCTTTCCGGGCAGAGCCCTTAATGGTATCTGCTCGACGATTTTTATGCCGTAGACCTCAAGGCGGCTGATTTTCTTGGGATTATTGGTAAGGATGCGAATTTTTTTCAGGCCGAGGTCGCGGAGGATTTGAGCACCGATTCCATAGTCCCGCCTATCGGGCCTAAAGCCCAATTTCAGATTGGCGTCAACGGTGTCCAGGCCCTGCTCCTGAAGCTTATAGGCACGGAGTTTGTTCGTCAGGCCGATGCCGCGGCCTTCCTGACGAAGATAAACCAGAGCGCCTTTGCCGGCCTGCTCAATCATCTTCATCGCTGTTACCAACTGATAACCACATTCACAGCGCTGCGAATGGAATAAATCACCTGTCATACATTCCGAGTGAACTCTTACCAGTACCGGCTCGGTGTGTTCAATGGGGGTTCCATGCTCGTCAAGCTCGCCGACGCCACCCTTACACAGAGCCAGATGCGGTTCCGCGGAAGTTATGCTCTCATAAGCAATGAGCTTAAATTCCCCGTAGTCGGTAGGCAAAGTTACATGCTCGATTCGCTTGATTTGGCTTTCCTGCTGGAGACGATATTCTATGAGCTTGGCAATCGAAGTAATTTTCAGGTTGTGCTTTTTGCAGAATTTCAGCAACTGCGGGACGCGGGCCATTGAGCCATCTTCGTTCATAATCTCACAGATGACTGCTGCGAGCTTCAGACCCGCGAGGCGGGCCAAATCGACGGCACCTTCGGTCTGGCCTGCGCGAACAAGGACACCCCCCTGCCGAGCGCGAAGTGGAAAGATGTGTCCTGGGCGAACGAGGTCAGCGGATTTGGCGTCATCCGCTATTACAGTCTGGACTGTCCGCGCCCTGTCGGCGGCACTTATGCCGGTCGTTATTCCGTGCGCGGCGTCGATACTGACAGTAAATGCGGTGTCAAATCTTGCGGTATTTTCAGCGGTTTGAGGATGGAGGCCGAGCGAATCACATTTCTGACCCGTCAGAGGCAGACAAATAAGGCCGCGACCAAATGTGGCCATAAAGTTAATTATGTCCGAAGTAACCATTTCGGCGGCGCAAACGAGGTCGCCTTCGTTCTCGCGGTCTTCATCATCCACGAGGACAATGAGCCTGCCCTGGCGGAGGTCTTCCAAAATCTGCGGAATTTCACTGAACTTTGCCGACATTGTTACCCAAAGAGTAATAGTGAATACGCGGTGCAGGTCCTGGGTTTAAAAGTAAGGTACTATTTTTGCTGTCCGAGACCCTGCTCATACTGTTCAATATACCGACTTCCATCGCGGATGTAAATGAGCGTTGCCAAAATAGCGGTTCCAGCAGCCGACCACCAAAGGAACCGCAGGAACCAAATCCAGCCCGGTACGAGAGCGGAGAACTCCGGGGCCAGAAGAATCGCCGCTACCATTGACGACTGCAGGACAGTGGCTACTTTGCCAATTGGGGCGGGGGTGATGTGAACCTGAGAGGTGATGAAATAAATAATGACAAAGCCAATCAGCAAAAACAGGTCTTTACCGATTATCAAAACTACAACGGTTGATGGAAGCTTAAAATTACCGACTTGTGCATGGTGAGAGGACAAAAGCAGACAGGCACAGACCATAAGGAGCTTGTCGGCGGTGGGGTCAAGAAAGGTACCGAGCGTCGTCGTTTGCCTTTTTATGCGAGCCAGGTAACCATCCAGGACGTCGCTAAAGACCATAACCATAAAAACGAGGATGGCGATATAGCGCATCAGGTGCTGCAACGTGGGAGTAAGAGCAGGGTCATTTATCTTCAGCATACAACTGACAAACGGGACTATCAGCAGTATTCGAATAATCGTAATTCTGTTGGCCCAATTCAGTTTCATAGTAACTGGTAACCGGTAATCCGCCTTCGCCGAAAGCTTCCGACTTCGCTTAAGCTACGCCGGACAAGACGGCGGACAAGCTGGTTAAATGGTTAAATAATTACCAACCATTTTTATAACCGGAAAAAGCAAGTTTGGCAAGAGATTCCGCCATAGGCGGATAAAATTGATTGATGCAGGATGCGGCGGGGATATAATACGGGGGTCAGCCGAGGAGCAAAAATGACAAAACTCAGCGTCAATCTAAATAAAATCGCTTTGCTGCGCAACCAGCGCAACATCGGAATACCGAGCGTTACGGAGGCGGCGAAGACCGTAATCAGAGCCGGTGCCAACGGAGTTACGGTCCATCCCCGGCCGGATGAGAGACATATAAAATACTCGGATGTGTATGAGCTGGCTGAGATGCTAGGTTCGACAAGCTCACTACAAGTCAGCGCTGAGTTTAATATCGAAGGAAACCCATTTACCGGCAACTATATGGATGTTGTCTGTGAGGTCAAGCCGGCACAGGCGACGTTAGTGCCGGATACGCCGGAGGCACAAACGTCAGACCACGGATGGGACATAAAGGCTAATAGAAAACGCTTAATACCGGTAATAAAACGATTGAAAGATTCAAACATTCGTGTCAGTCTGTTTATGGACCCGGATGTAATGGGGATACGAATGGCTAAAGAAATCGGTGCCGACCGGATTGAGCTTTATACTGAACCTTATGCGACGGCTTTTAGAACAAATGAAAACCTCGAAGCCAGATTAAAAGAATATGCGGACGCGGCAAAGGCAGCCCAAGATGTCGGTCTGGGGGTCAACGCCGGCCACGATTTGAACTTGCAAAATCTGGGAAAGTTTTGTAGTAACGTTCGTGGAATACTTGAGGTTTCCATCGGCCACGCCCTCATAGCGGAAGCTCTGGAGATGGGACTTTATAAAACGGTGGAAGAATATTTGAAGGTGCTGAGTAAGAGCGCAAGGTGAAAAAGGTATTAGGAGAATGAGATGTTTACAGGGGCAATGGTGGCGTTGATTACGCCATTTCATGACGGCGAAATAGACTTTAAAACTCTCGATGAGCTGGTAGATTTCCAACTTGAAAACGGGATAGACGCAATAGCGCCTGTCGGTACGACGGGTGAGTGTCCGACACTGAGTCACGAGGAGCACAAAAAGGTCATCGAAAGGGTCGTCAGAGCGGTCGGCGGGAGAGTGCCGGTGATTGCGGGGGCCGGCTCAAACTCGACCGCAGAGGCGATTGAACTGACATCATTTTCAAAAAATGTCGGCGCCGACGCCACACTGCAAGTCGGCCCATACTACAATAAGCCGACACAAGAGGGTTTTTATCAGCATTTCAAGACGATAGCTGAAGAGGTTGATTTGCCGATAGTTCTTTATAACATTCCCGGGCGATGCGGGGCTGGTTTGACCGTAGATACTATCGTGCGATTAGCTGAGATTGAGAATATCGTCGGGATTAAAGAGGCCAGCGGCAGTATCGATATGGCCAGTGAAATCGCGGCCCGCTGCGACTTAACCATCCTCTCGGGCGATGACTCGCTTACGCTGCCCATGGCTTCGGTCGGCGGCAAAGGAGTAATCAGCGTGGTCGCAAATATCGTTCCCGCTGACGTAAAAGCGATGACCGATTTGATACTCGAAGGCGATTTTACCTCAGCTCGCCAGTGGCACAATAAGCTCTTTACGCTGTGCAGGAATCTGCTTGGCCTGGCAACCAATCCGATACCAATCAAGGCGGCGATGGCGATGCTGAATATGGCTTCGGAAGAGATGCGACTGCCTATGACGACTTTAGATGAGGATAAAAAGACCAGGCTCAGACAGACATTGAAAGAATATGGTCTGCTGGATTAACCCCCTGACGACCGACGACAGACGACTGACAACAGACGAATCGGGGCCTCGCTGTAGATTCGCAGGATAGAAGAAACCATAGCGGTTACGGTGTGATTTTCTCTTAAATACTGCTGAGCGCCGGCGGCCAAGCTGCGAGCTAATTGGGGTTTGTCGAGCAATTGCTGAATGGTTTTTTTGAGGCTAAGCTTGTCATTGGGGTCAAAAACTGCGGCGGTCCGGCCCTCGATAACAAAATCGTCAACGCCGCCTCTACAGGCAACAACGGCTGTGCCGAGACTCATCGCTTCAAGCAATAAAAGATTAAAATCATCGCTCGGAGCAGGTTGTATGAAGATGTCAGCGGCAGTGAGGAGTACCCGCCAAGGCTTCAATTCAGGGATGATAATGACAATTTGAGAGAGGCCCCGTTTGGTAATTGATTTGCGCAGAGCAGTCTCTGCACGGCCGGTGGCCGTTATAAACAGCATGAACTGATAACCTTCATCCGCCATACGTTTTACTGCTGCGAGAAGACTTTCGAACTGAGCTTCGTTTCCGCGGTTAGCGACTGCAATCATACTCGGGAGCCGGCCGGTATCGGTGAAACAGCCGGCCGATTCTTCAACAAAAGTGCCTGCGTTTATCTGCTCAAGCCGGTCTGCGAACTTAGGATATGCGGCGGCAACGCTGGCTGCGATGCTCCCGGCGGGGGTGATGATTCTCAGGCAGTGTTTTGAGAGAGCAGGCAATTGCCGCCACTTTCGCCAGATGGAGTTGACCGTTAGTAAGTACGGCAGGTCAAGCTGGCTGGATAATTGCATGGTAAGTGAGCTTTTGCTTTCGCAGAGGCAGTGAAGAATAGTGGGCTTAAAAGCAGCGAGACATTGAACGAGCTTTTTTATGTTTAACCACGTTATTAAGGGCAAATCGACAGCCGGTTGTCTGATGACTTCGACGGCACCGTGTGCTATTGAATCGACGTCGTAATCAGACGGACATACCAAAGCTATGGGGATTGATTCGTTGGCTAAACCAACCATCAGGCGTTCCAGCAGCGGAGAATACAGCGAGACGGTGCGTTTCGAAATAATCAAGGCGGGCCTGACCGATTTTCGCTCGGCAGTCTGGTGTTGATTCATCAGGTTACCTCAAAATACGCCACCCCGCCTACGGCGGGTAAAAGGCGTATAAAGTTGCTGCGAATTTATAAACGGCAGCACACAATCCAGCTCGACATAAACCAAAGTAATATACTATCGCAAAAGCTACGGATTGGCTATTGTAAAAATGCTTGCGAAAATGAGGGATGGGAGTATACTAAGTGCTTTACTTCAATAACAAAGGCACATTAGAACACTTATTTAGGAAGTAGCAATGAGTATATCCGTACGCAATCCGGGTCTTTCGGAACTTGATGAGCTTTGTGTTCAAACAATCCGCTTTTTGTCGGCGGATGCTGTGCAGGCGGCAAAATCGGGACATCCGGGTATGCCGATGGGTATGGCACCTGCGGTGTACGTGCTGTGGACGAGACATATGAACTATAACCCGGGTAATCCGCGATGGGTAACCAGAGACCGGTTCGTTCTTTCGGCAGGCCACGGAAGCATGCTGCTTTATTCAATGCTGCATTTGACGGGATATGATATGAGCCTGGAAGATTTGAGGAACTTCCGGCAATGGGGCAGCAAAACGCCGGGGCATCCTGAATATCGCCCCGAACTGGGGATTGAGGCTACCACGGGGCCCTTAGGCCAAGGGATTTCAAATGCGGTCGGGATGGCGATAGCTGAGAAGTTTCTGGCAAACTACTTCAACAGAGAAGGCTTTCCTGTCATCGACCACAAGGTCTATGTGGTCGCAAGTGACGGGGACCTGGAGGAAGGGGTTTCGGGGGAGGCCAGCTCGCTGGCGGGACATTTGGGTTTGAATAATCTGATTGTTATTTACGACGACAATCACATCTCAATTGATGGGGAGACAAAACTTTCCTTTACCGAGGACGCGGTGAAGCGTTACAAGGCTTACGGCTGGAATGTGATAGTCGTCGATGGTGACGGCAATGATATGACTGCTTTTGAAAAGGCGCTGCGGCGAGCAAAAAAAGAAAAAGAGCGGCCGACAATAATAAAACTTCGGACGCATATCGCGTACGGCTGTCCGAATAAACAGGATACAGCCGGTTCGCACGGTGCGCCGTTAGGTGAAGATGAAGTCAAGCTGACGAAAGAAAATTTCGGCTGGGACCCTGCAAAAACTTTTTATATTCCCGAAGAAGTTTCAGAGTATATGCGAAAAGCCGGCCAAAAAAGAGCAAAGGCGGAAAAGGTCTGGAACAAGATGTTCGAAAAGTACGCTGAGACTTACCCCGATTTGGCGCAGCAGTTCCGCAATGCCTGCGAGGGCAGATTGCCCGTGAATCTTGATGATGTTCTGCCGAGTTTTGATGTGAACACCCCGCTGGCGACTCGCAGGGCGTCAGGTAAAATTCTCGATGCGGTGATGCCTAAATTGCCGCTGGTTCTGGGTGGGTCGGCTGATTTGACGCCTTCAAACAATACGAGGTTTGCCGACGCCAAGGATTTCCAAAAAGATGCGCGGGACGGCAGATATATTCGTTACGGCGTCAGAGAGCACGCGATGGGCGCAATAATGAACGGAATCTCGGTAAGCGGACTGGCGAGGGCATACGGGGGAACGTTTTTAGTGTTCAGCGATTATATGCGGCCTGCGATTCGTATGGCGGCGATGTCGAAGTATCCGACCATATTCGTATTTACTCACGACAGCATCGGAGTCGGCGAGGATGGGCCGACGCATCAGCCGGTAGAGCAATTCGCAGCGCTTCGGGCGATACCGAACTTGATTGTTATCCGCCCTGCCGACGCCAATGAGACCGCTGCGGCGTGGAAGTTTGTTTTAGAGTATCGAGGCGGGCCGGTGGTCCTGCTTTTCACTCGACAGGGAGTGCCGGTTTTAGACCAGAACAAATACAACTCCGCCAAGAATCTAAGCAAAGGTGCTTATGTCTTGTCCGGCACGGATAAGCCGGACGTACTGCTTTTGGCAACCGGCTCGGAGGTGTCTATTGCGCTTTGTGCGGCTGAAGGACTGGCGAAAGAAAATATCAAGGCAAACGTGATAAGTATGCCGTGCTGGGAACTGTTTGAAAAACAAAGTCAGCAGTATAAGGATTCGGTCCTTCCGCCGGGTGTAAAGGCAAGGGTCGGCGTTGAGGCCAGCGTCGAATTAGGCTGGAACAAGTGGCTGGGCGATAAGGGCATCTTTATCGGGATGAGTTCGTTCGGCGCATCGGCACCGCAGAAGATTTGCTTCGAAAAGTTCGGGATAACCATTGAAAAAACGATAGAAGCGGCCAAAGAATCTATAGCAAGCTCCAAATAATGTGGCCAACTTTTCAGCATTATCAATAGCAGCAGTTTTATGGAGCTTGGGCGGGACAGAGTAGTTCGTGAGATAATCTCCCGGCTGAAGAAGTGGCACGGGCTTCCAGCCCGTGAAAACACGGCCAAGATGGCCGTGCCACGCGAGGGGGCGGTCAAGGTCGAGGGGACGTGGGGGTCCTTTGCGCCGCTACTGGCGACTTACATATCAAAAGAGCTTGGTCGGCCGATTTTGTATTTGCGTCCGCATATCGATGATGCCGACAAGGCAGCGGATGATTTACATACCTTCGGGGCTGAAGACGTGGATTCGACAGGCTCACCACAGGTGGATTCGACACTTCGACAAAGCTCAGTGCAGGCAGGCTCACCACAGGTCGAGGTTTTCGCCGCCTGGGAGGGTGAGGAGGATTTGGCGGACGCCACCGATGAGACGAGGACTGAAAGGCTGAAGCTCGTGTCTCGTATCTCGTCCGGCCTTCGCAAAGGCTTCCGACTTCGCTTGTGCTACGCCGGACAGGTCGGCGGACAAGTCTCGTCCGGCGCACCGCTTGATTCAACATCTGAGTCACAGTTAATTATTGCAGCGTCGGTGCAGGCGATTTGCCAGCCGATACCAAAACCACAGGCACTGGAGGCGAGCGGTCTTACGCTGGAGGTAGGAAGGAAACTATCGCCGGAAGAGGCTGTACGGTGGCTGGTGGATAATGGTTTTGAACGCACCGATGGTGTCGATTTGCCGGGACAGTTTGCACATCGAGGCGGAATCATCGATATCTATGCACCATTAGTCGTAGAAGAAAACCCCCAGGCAAGCCTGGGGGCTAACCGAACGGCAGTGGCGATTCGAATAGAATTCTTCGGCGACGTGATAGAAAGTATCCGGGAGATAAATCTGGATACGCATCGCTCAAGCCAACAAATGAAAAGTGTCAGTATAATTTCGGCGGTTTGCGGAGCCGGGCCGGCGGAGAGAGAGCTTTTCGTAAATATCCTGCCGAGAGATACCATAATAATTCTTGAAGAGCCGGGCGACATCGAAGAGGTTGCAAATGTCTATCTGGGCAGAGTCGAAAATCCCGAAAGGCTGTACAAGTGGACGGATATTTACGCGGCGATGGATAATTTTGCACAGTTACATATATGCAGATTTGCCACGGCGACGCCGGCCGAATTTCTTAAGGTCGATGTCAAGAGTGTGCAGCGGTTTCAGCACAAGGCTGCCTCGCTATGGGCGGGACACAAAGAAATTTTAGAGCAATTGGTGCAGGAGGCGAAAGAGGGTAAAAAAGTTCTGCTTTACTGCGAGGCCTCGGCGGAGATTAAGCGTGTCGGTGAGGTTATCAGAGAAATAGCGGGTAAAATTCCGGCTGGTTTCGAACTGTTGGCGGGTTTCGTCAATCAGGGCTTTGTTGTCGGCTCGCTTGAGACGATTGTGATAAGCCATCATGAGCTGTTCGGCCAATTTGCGATTCGACGAAGGCAGCGTCCGGTGCGAGCCGGTGCGCCGATAGATACGCTTTCCGATTTGCAGGCTGGTGATTATGTTGTGCACCTGTCCTACGGAATCGGCAAATTTTTGGGCATAAAAACAATCGCAGAAGCCGGCGGCCCAGGCGAGTATCTTTCAATCGAATACGCCGACAGGGTGAAGATTCAGGTTTCGGTACAGAATATTGCGCTGGTACAAAAGTTCATCGGAACGAGTCCGAAACGGCTGAAGCTAAGCAAAATCGGCTCGAAGAGATGGCAAAAACAGAAAGAAAAAGTTGCCAAATCTGTTCAGGACCTCGCCGGCGAGCTGCTTGAGGTGCAGGCGAGGCGGCGAATGTTAGGCGGAATTGCGTTCGGGGCGGATTCAGCATGGCAGGCGGAGTTCGAAGAGTCGTTTGCTTATCAGGAAACGCCCGACCAGACTACAGCGACGGAACAAATCAAAGCAGATATGGCTGAGGCTATCGCAATGGACAGGCTGCTGTGCGGCGACGTCGGCTACGGCAAAACTGAGCTTGCGATGCGAGCGGCGTTTAAGGCGGTTGAAAACGGAAAACAGGTTGCGGTGCTTGTACCGACGACGGTATTAAGTGTGCAGCACGGCAGGACCTTTACGGAACGGTTTGCGGATTTTCCGGTTTGTGTCGAGGTACTGAACAGGTTCAAGACCACCACTCAGGCGAGGGACATTATCGACCGGACAAAAGCAGGCAAGGTCGATATGCTGATAGGGACACACCGGCTTCTGAGCGGAGACGTGGGATTCCGTGATTTGGGGCTTTTGATAATCGACGAGGAGCAGCGGTTCGGCGTCGAACATAAAGAGAAACTAAAAAAGCTGCGGGTAAACGTTGATGTTCTTACAATGACAGCGACGCCGATTCCACGGACGCTGCATATGTCGCTGCTGGGACTGCGCAACATAAGCTCGTTAGGCACACCGCCATTAGACAGGCGAAGCATAGTTACGAGCGTTACAGCCTACAACGGTGAACTTATAAGAAAAGCGATTATCCGCGAGCTGAACCGTCAGGGACAAGTGTTCTTCGTGCACAACAGAGTAAAGACAATTGAGAAAAAGGCGTGGGAGATTCAGAAATTAGTCGGCGACGCAAAGATTGCCATCGCACACGGCCAAATGGCCAAGAGTGAACTCGAAAAGGCGATGATAGATTTTGTACTGGGCGAGACAGACGTGCTTGTGTGCACGACAATTATCGAATCGGGGCTGGATATTCCCAACGCGAATACGATTTTTATAAACGATGCGGACAGATTCGGATTGGCTGAACTGCATCAGCTTCGCGGCAGAGTCGGCAGATATAAACATCGGGCATACGCATATATGCTGCTGCCTGCTTCGAGGACTATTACGCCCGTGGCGGCAAGACGGCTGAAGGCCATCGAAGAGTATTCGCATCTCGGGGCGGGATTCAGAATCGCACTGAGAGATTTGGAGATTCGCGGGGCAGGCAATATATTGGGAGCTGAACAATCCGGGCATATTCAAACGGTGGGTTACCAGATGTATTGTGAGCTGCTGGCCGACGCTGTTAAAAAATTAAAGCAGGAACCAATCGAGCCGATACCGAGTACCGTTATTGATTTGGGTTTTGCCGCGTATATACCGAAAAGTTATATCCCGGTCGACAGGAACCGGATGGAGGTTTACCGTAAGATTGCTGTGGCAAAGAACGGTGAAGACCTAAAGCAAATCGAAAGCGAGCTGGCGGATGTTTATGGAGCGGTACCAGATGAGGTAAAGCTGGTTCTGGAGCTGACAGGACTTCGAATCGCAGCAAGTAAATTAAATATAAAAAGTATCGTCGTCTCGGGCCACAGCCTGGTGTTTTCGTTTGTGAAAGAGACAAGCGGACAAGCTAAATCATTGTTTGCAAAGGTACGCGGTGAGGTCAGAGTTACTGATTCGAAGACGGTGTATTTGCATTTGCCTGGTAATTATTTTGAAGGCCGAACGCTGATAAATGTTTTACACAAGATTCTTCGCTCAGAGTAACCGGGACAATCGGCGGCTGAGCTGCGGAGATGTGGGCAGGGTCAAAAATACTCGAGGTCGAGGCTGTGAGGGAGTTTTTCGAGGGGGCAGCCGCTGCATTTGGGACTGGGTCTGCAAAATTCTTTGCCGAGCTTTACGAGCAAGGCGTGGAATTCGTTGAAAAGGCGGACGTCGGCTGGGAGATTCGCCTGAAATAACTGCTGCAGCCGGTCGTAATCAACCGATGGCTCGATGAGTCTATGGCGGACAGCGACACGGGCGGTGTAGGCGTCGACGACAAAGACTTCTCTGCCAAAGGCGTAAAGCAAAATAGAATCGGCGGTTTCCGGGCCGATGCCTTTTACGGTCAGCAGCTCCTCTCTTAACCGGCTGGTATTAACGTGCTGCAGGTTTGTCAGTTGGCCGTCATAATGTTTGAACAACCAGGTCAGGAAGTTTTTGAGGCGTTTGGCCTTTATATTGAAATAGCCGGCAGGCTTTATAAGCTCGGCCAGCTTTTGGGTTTGAATGTTTTGGAGTTTTTCCGGCGTCAGCAGACATGCGGCTTTCAGATTGGCTATCGCTTTTTCGACATTGGGCCAGGCGGTGTTCTGGGTCAGTATCGCACCTGTGATTATCTCGAACTGGGTTTCGCCGGGCCACCAGTGCTGAGGGCCGAAACGGCCAAGAAGCAACTGATAAATCTCGATTAACTGTTGGCTTATCATTGCGATAGTTTTTTCTCAGATAGCAAGGTTATTTTTTGTTTTGAGATAGGTCCTTCGCTTCGCTCAGGATGACCGGAAGAACCGGTCATTTTTGACTATTGTAAATTCCGCTTATATGAAGTAAACTCTCTCAAAAGTTGAAAGTCGAAAGACTGGCCGGAGAAATGGATAATAAAGGTAAGTACAGCACGAGTCAACTATTTAACTTTGTACAGGATTCTTATCTGGAGCGGACATCCCGGCCGATTTACGCGGTCGTTTTTCTGCTGCCCTTTATCGTTTTCTACGAATTAGGAACGATATTCATCAACACAGATGTGCTGAACCAATCGCAGGTTCGTGTTGTGGCGTTTATATGGCTGCAGGATATGTTAGAGTATCTTGGGTTCGGCAGCAAATTTGCATGGGCGGCACCGGCTCTGGCGGTTGTGGTTATCCTGATATCACAACAATTGGTGTCGCGCAAACGCTGGCGTCTGGCTTTCGGCGACATCTGGCCGATGTCTATCGAGTGCGTTCTGCTCGCGGTGCCGCTTATTGTACTGAGTCTGTTTTTGAACACTTCCGGTCAACAGCAGACAAGCTCTGAAGAATTTGTAAAGAGCACGGTGCAATCTCATTATGCGTTAAGTGCAAACGAGCACGCCGAATCAGCGGTCCAAAGTGCGCCATACGGTAAAACGATGGTGTACTGTCGTTCGGTGGCAAATTATGGCTCGGAGGAAGAAGCAACGGCCAGCGACAACATACTCAAAAGGAAATCTCTGCTGGCTGATATTGTTACCAGTATAGGAGCTGGGATTTATGAAGAACTTGTGTTTCGGCTGATATTGATGAGCGTATTGATGATTTTGCTTCAGAATACTTTAGGGTTTGAGCGTAAAACTTCGGTTATAGTTTCCGTTCTTCTATCGGCGGGATTGTTCAGTGCACATCATCACATAAGCGCGCCGGTTAACTGGGTGGAGTTTGGCTTCAGGACGGCCGCGGGTGTTTACTTTGCGGCTCTTTTTGCCATTCGCGGTTTTGGGGTTACAGCCGGTACTCATGCCTTCTACGACATTATCGCCACAGGCATCAACGCAGCTTTCTTCCAACAGTAGAAGTTTCAGCAAGCAGCAAGTAGCTTATTTGTGAATTTTTTTGAAAAAATATTGCAGGTGTTTAGTCTTTTAGTCTGCGGAAGTTGCAAGATAATCGTCCTATAAGTCAGACAATCTGCCTTATCAATACTGATATCGCCCTTGAATAAGCTGGTGTATTTTGGTATAATGGGGTCTAAAGCTGTTAGTGATATATCTGGTTAAAGGACTTTTAGCTGATGGAAACGCCACAAATCAACATAGCTATTGACGGATTAACGTTCAGCCTGTTTCAAAGACCTCTGCATCCGGAGCTGTTTCAAATCTACGCCAAACGTCAGTTGAAGACGAATAAGTACGAAGCGTATGTGTGGATTACGGGATGCACTCACGTCGTGAGTGTATTTGCGGCGGATGCATGTCTAACTGAAGTGATAAGTACGCCTGGACAGCCGCTGCCGCAGCGAGGCCTGATAGAGCGTTTTCAATTCCGTGGACCGCGCTCTCATAAATGCACTTTGAGCCGAGGGCTAAGCTACATGACCGACTTCCAGATTGAGAAAATGAGCCCCAATTTGTACCGTCAGAGTCACGACGACCTTGAGCGATTTGCACAGAATCGCGGATTGTTCGTCAAATTTCCCGAACTGGAAACGGGTGGTCTGCAACCCTTCTGCTATGTGGACTTTGAAGCAAGGCAAAATGAACTTCACGTTCATGCGTTTGCAGCTTATCCCGAGCAGGTGGCGATGCTCAAGACACAGTCTATATTTGATTTCCAGTAAAAAGAACAGCCGGCGTCGATAAATTTTAGGAATTGTACACTTGACAAAGCAACCTTCATTTTTAGGTATAACCACAGAGAAGATAATGATCCGATGTTTACGACAATGCTCAAAAGAATATAACCTACTTCTTATTTTTGACTGGACGGCATACCTTACGTAAATCACGCTCAAAATCAGCTCGCTCGTATGATTTTTCAGAAGCATCCCCCACAAAGATAGTGCCTAGCAATTCCCCATATCCCTCAATAAAGTATGGCATAAATGTCCAATCTTTAGTTGCTTCTCGCCAGTTTTCCATGTTGTATTCCATTGTTGATTCTTGCGGCATCTTTTACCTCCTCGAATTTCCTGATTCTAATTCCCCATGTTCTTGCTTACGCTGGATAAATTGAAGATTCTGATTGCGTTTAATAATTGCTACGTCAATAGCTCCACCGACCCCTCTTATGCCAATAGAAACTCTTTGTGCGTCCATGGTTGTTCGAATAAAGAAACACGCTAAATCGACACCATCCTGTAAAGCTAAAACCTGCAATGGAATTGGAAGTTGGAACCGCTTAATAAGCGCCTCAAACTTCGTTACTTGCTCAGCGGAAAGATCGAGACCTTTCTGTAATGCCTCAGGTAATCCAAGGTCGTAACCCATTATTATCCTAGAAACTATCTCATGCTGTCCACCAAATGTAATACCAAATTCACTACCCTTATTTCGCTCTGCTGGCTGTGGTACACGTGGTATTTCTACTATAAAAACCTGTCCATACACGTCATCAGGATTAAACCCTGCAATTACAAACGTCATATTTGGAATGTTGGCGATTTGGTCATCAGGTGGCATAGCTAACCGCCACTGTTTTAAGTAAAATTCGCTAACTTTCTCAGCAAAATCAAATACAGTTAAACGTTTTTTGGGTAGACTGGATTCAAATTCAGGTAGAAAACTTGCGGCAGTTCGTGGAGTCTTCTGACCTATCACTGCTTGCCCGTAGGTTACTACCCCGACGGTGGTATTTGGATCAGAAAAACTAAAAAGCTTCGTGGCGTTATCAAAATATACGGGCACCTGTTGAGTGCCCTGCGGAGTGGCTAATTTTGCCCCTATCGTTATTCGACTTTCAGCCGCTAATACTAACCCTTCGGGACCTTTAATAACTATACCTAATGACATATTTTCTCCTTTTGTTATACTCTATCATCATAACAGATATTTGTCAATAATATTATCGTTTGCTTTGTCAAGTGCATAATTCCGTAAATTTTTAACTGCCCCGCTACTGGGCTTTTTGCTTGAGGATGTCCAACTTTTCGCGAATTTCCTCAGACATTCTGCTGTTTGGAAAATCTCGCATAATCTGCTCGCCGGTCCTGAGGGCCTTATCCCACTGTTTGCTGGAGACAGCGAGGGAAAACTGCACGCCGAGATTGTGCAGCTTATTTCTGAAGACATCCCTTGCAGCTTCCTGCAGGGCCAGACCTTCGTTGGGGGTCAGGTACATATCAAGCTCCTGCAGAATCTCAAGACTTCGGTCGGTAGCCTGGCGTTTAACGGCGTCGTCCCAGGTATTAAGAAGAACCTTCTTCCGCTCTTCTTTTTTATCGAGCAGTTTCTGGCGCATCACTTTTGCTTTTTCAGAGTCGGGGAAGACTTCGATTAACTTTTCAATCCGAGCACTTGCCTTTGCCCACTGAAAGCTTTCAAAAAGCTTTTCGATGTTCGCTATGACCTGATTTACCCTTTCAGTATCGGTTGCATCGCGGTATTTGTCGGCCTCAACCCGGAGCTGATTTGCCAATTCCCGATATCCTTCGGAATGAGCGATTTCGTCAATTACTTCACCGGCGGCGGCGAAGTCTTTCTGCTGCAGCTTATCGAAGACCGCTTCTCGCAGAGACTGTCGGTCGGCGTCGCGGGACGCGATGGCCTTGGCGGTTTCACTGAGGCGTGTGTTCTGATTGATTTGGAGAAGAACTTCACGGCTTTTCTCAACGTCCCCGGCGATTCTTTCCAGCTTTTTGTCATTCTCCCTGATGACATTGAATATCCTGAACACCACTGCGAGCATCGCGACGAGTGTAATCAAGACTGTAAGGCAGCCGAGTTTCCAGACAAAGCCGGGCGACGTGGCGACCCGCGGCCCATGGAAAATATCGGTGAAGACGGCAAGTAAAACCACCACTGCTAATACAACGCAGATGATTATGATGTGCCATTTGAACCGCTTCGGCAAACTCTGTTCTCCTTCGAGCTTCATAACCGCCCCTTTTCAAAAAGATTTTTCCACAATGCGATTCCAAAAACCAAAAGTAACGTATAAAGTAAAGCAAAAAGCTGATTATGTCAATAATCGAGAAGACGGCAGCCGAGAGTTTAATATCCGGCAAAATGGCTCAAGGGCGGATGCAGGCGCTATCTTCAGCACTGCTGAAGTGGTTTTTTGAGTGCCCACCGGCAAACAAGCAGATATAATTGACGTAGTAGGCTGTAAGACAAACTTATACTGAGAAATTTAAGGGCAGCGATATGAAAGCGATTAAATACGTTCTTATCCTGACGGTTTTGGGCGGGATTGTAAACGGGTGCTGGGCGGCAGAAAAAATATCCGAGGACCAGAAGACAGCGCGACAGGCTATTGTCAAAGGCAATAATGAATTTGCTCTGGAGCTGTACGCAAAACTGCGGACCCAGGAAGGGAATCTATTTTTCTCGCCGTATAGTATTTCGACAGCACTGGCAATGGCTTATGCGGGTGCGCGGGGCGAGACGGAATCGCAGATGGCTAAAGCACTGCACTTTTCCACAACCCCATCCACCACAGGCGGGTTCGCCAACGAATTTGGGGCTATTGTCAAAGATTTGAATGTCAGAGGTGCCAAAGGCAATTACGAGCTTAATGTCGCCAACGCCTTGTGGGGACAACAGGGATACGGATTTCTTGCGGAGTTTCTTGGACTGATTAAAAAGGACTACGGCGGCGAACTCAACGAGGTTGACTTCATCAACGCGAGTGAAACTGCCCGCCAGACCATAAACTCATGGGTGGAAAAACAAACAAGGAATAAAATCAAAGACCTTATCCAGCAAGGGGTGCTCAATTCAATGACCCGGCTGGTTTTGACCAACGCCATTTACTTTAAGGGCAACTGGGCAAGGCAGTTCGAAAAAGATAAAACAAAAGAGTCGCCGTTTACTCTGATAAGCGGAAAAGAATTCAATGTCCCTATGATGAACCAGACAGCGGAATTCAATTATATGGAAGCCGATGATTTCCAGGGGCTGGAACTGCCTTATGTAAATGATGAGCTGTCGATGATTATTTTGCTTCCCCGAAAGGTTGATGGGTTGAGCAGTCTTGAGGAGAAATTAGTGCTGGAGAAGTTTTCGGGCTGGCTGAGCGAACTCGGTAAACGCAAAGTCATTGTTTCTATGCCGAAGTTCAGGATGACAAGTCAATTCAGCCTGGCTGATGTACTGCGGTCAATGGGAATGACGGATGCGTTTTCCGAGAAGGCAAACTTCTCCGGGATGAACGGCAAAAGAGACATTTCTATTTCGGCTGTTGTTCATAAGGCTTATGTCGATGTCTACGAGGAAGGTACCGAAGCGGCGGCGGCGACCGGCGTGATAATGGGAGTAACGTCAGTTATGCCGGGCCAGATACCGGTTTTCCGGGCGGACCATCCATTTTTGTTTTTGATACGCGATAACAAATCCGGCAGCATTTTGTTCATCGGCCGGGCGATGAATCCGGCTGCGTAAGTTCCGCCTAACAATGTTTATCTGAAAAAATCGGTAAAAGGAGATGGTAGAATGAGTAAGGGAAAAATACGAAGAATTGTAAGAGGGGCTTACGGCAAAATCGCCCAGGGAGAAAAAGGTTGTGGTTGCGGCACCTGTGGGCCAAATACAAAAGACTTTGCCAAGTCTATTGGATATTCGGAGGAAGAATTAAAGGTTATCCCGGACGAAGCAAACCTGGCTCTTAGTTGTGGAAATCCGACGGCTTTAGCCGGCCTCAAAGAAGGTGAAACGGTTCTTGACCTCGGCTCAGGTGCCGGATTTGATTGCTTTTTGGCGGCAAGTAAAGTCGGTGTAAGCGGCAAGGTTATCGGCGTGGATATGACACCTGAAATGGTTGAGAAAGCGAGAGACAATGCAAAAAAGAGCGGGACTAAAAACGTCGAGTTCAGACTTGGCGAGATAGAAAATTTGCCGGCAGCAGATAACTCGGTCGATGTGGTAATAAGCAATTGTGTTATCAACTTGTCGGCTGATAAACCAAAGGTTTTCAAGGAAGCCTATAGAATCCTAAAGACAGGCGGGAGAGTAGCGATTTCTGATATTGCCCTTAAGAAAGAACTTCCTGCGAAAATTCGCAAGAGTATCGCGGCATACGTCGGCTGCGTTGGAGGAGCAATACTTATTGACGAGTACAAAAGGATTGTAGAAACGGCTGGATTCAGGAACGTAAAAATTACAATCAAAGGCTCTTCCGAATGTATCACTCCCGATACAAAAGACCCATTAGGTAGAGCCGTTTTAGATGGTCTGGAAGAAGGCCAGTCTCTCGAAGGATATGTCGTTAGCGTCTGTTTAGAAGGATACAAATGATTTCAAAAGCAGCCGGTGCATTTCAAGTCTCACTTCTGCTTACTTGAGCCAGTTATCACAGAAGACCATCAGGTCAAGTTCGTCGATTACGCCGTCGCTGGTGGGTTCCGAGATGTCGCAATTGGGGTCCCAGTTGTTGTCGCCGGGCCGGCTTCTCCATGCGGCGGCGAGGACGGCAAAGTCTTTAAAGTCCACAACGCCGGGCACCAGACACCGGAAACGGCACCGGGGTGTCGAGTCCGCATAGCGGTGCTTTGCACCGCGCGTGTTCTCATCATAGAGGAAAAACGGCTGTGCCTTTCGTAGCGCAGCGAAGACGGCTGTGCCTTTCGTAGCGCAGCGAAGACGGCTGTGCCGTTCGTAGCGCAGCGAAGACGGCTGTGCCGTTCGTAGCGCAGCGAAGACGGCTGTGCCGTTCGTAGCGCAGCGAAGAACGGAGAGGGCGGGATTCGAACCCGCGGTACGGGTTGTTACCCATACGACGGTTTAGCAAACCGTTGCCTTCAGCCTCTCGGCCACCTCTCCAAATATCAAACAGCATCCCAAATTGCAGTTCAGTTTACCCCCGAGAGGTCAATACTGCAAGAAAATTAGGCGAAAGCCCACTTCCAGGACACCATGATGTCGGACCAAAAAAATTTACTCTGTGAAAAAGTTTGTGCTATAAGCGTTTTTTTGCTAAAATAGTTTTGTTTAGCGGGGCGTGGCGCAGTTTGGCTAGCGCGCTTGCATGGGGTGCAAGAGGTCGCAGGTTCAATTCCTGTCGCCCCGAATTATCTGCTTGTCTTCCCCCAAAGGCGTATCCTGCGCCCCACCTTCAAATTGCAGGGACACGTTGTGCCCATACGACCCCCCGCCGCTGTGTTGAACTATGCGGTCTTTATCAGAGGCGTTTACGCCTCCCACGTCCACCCACCCTAATTTGATTATCTGGCGGTCAACTCTAACTATCTGTGATAACATCACTTAAGGTAATAAGAAAGTTGGATGTCCTATGCCAAAAGTTGGCTAAATTGCCCATTTTAACTAAAGATTTAAGGCGGCATACTCCGATACCTATATTACCCAATTTAACATATATGGCCATATAAGGTTGCCAATTGGGTAATGTGGGTAGTATAGGGAAATTAATAACTTTTTTGGGATTATAGAACAATGATAAAAGAAGAGATACTTGAACGATATTTGGATGCTCTGCTGCAAGGCCAGAGACAGGTCTGTCGGAGCGTGATTGAGCAGGCACTGCAAAAAGGTACGCTGGCAAGCTCGGTCTACCTTGATATCGTCTGGCCAGTTATGGCTGAGATTGAGAAATTAGCGAGGGCAGAACGAATCTCCCCCACACAGGAACATATGGCTACACGGATTAATCGGACAATCGTTGACCAGCTTCAAAATAAACTGCCCCATAAGCCCAACCGAAACAAAAAGATAGTGATTTGCTGTGCGAGGGATGAATTGCAGGAGCTTGGTGCTCAGATACTGGCTGATTTATTTGAAAGTGACGGCTGGGAAGTGAAATTTCTTGGCGGCGGGCTGAGCAACGATGATATCCTGGCGTTTGTAAACGAACACGGTCCTGATATTCTGTTGATATATGGCACAGCACCTAAACAAGCGCCTCAAATTCGTCAACTGACAGATTCGATAAGAGATGTCGATGCGCGGCCGAGTATGCGCATTATGGTATCGGGCGGGCTTTTCAACCGTGCGGAAGGTCTCTGGGAGGAGATTGGAGCGGATTTGTTTGCGGCCAACGCCTTAGAGGCGCTCCAGCAGGCCTCCAGTGAAAGCACAGAGCCCAGCGAAGAAAGAGCAAGCCGGCGGAGAAAGAGATACCAGAAGATGCACAAGGCCCAACTGGCGCAAAGCTCGGGATAATGCAGCAATCAGGCGATTTTCGCAGGGGGGAATATCTTAAGCAGGGCGTCCGAGAGCCGCTGGGCCGCCCTACCAACCTCAGCAGATAGAGGTTGGCCGAGAGTGGTCCGTGCAGGCTGGATGCAAACGGCGCAAATCAAAATAATGCAAAAACCAAGACGTCAAATGTCCAACCATAAGAGGCCATCTAATCCTCAAGCTCTCTGTGAATCATAGTTACATACTCGTCAAACCTGTCGGCGAGTATTTTACTCAGTTCGCAGCCGGGCTTAACAACTTGAGGTTCGATACCAAAGATTATTATCTCATCAGGACATTGGCCAAGCTGACGAGCCAAGTCAATTATTCTAAGTAAGTCTGCCTCATGCAAGGACAGGTTTGCGATTGTTTTGGTGCTTATAACTTCGCAGGGCGTGAACTTTTTTATAGCTCCCGGCGGTTCTCCCATATACGCACAATCAATAATAATTGCTTTGCTTCTGCCCTGAATATGATGCAGAACTGCAAGCCCTCCGGCGCCTGCGTCAACAAAATCAACGGCAGGAAATTCGTCAGCAGAATGGTAAAGCTGTTGCACAAGGCGCACGCCTATACCCTCATCCGACATAAGCAGATTGCCAAGACCAAGGACAACTATTCCTTTTCCCAACGCATCTCGGCTCATTTGACAAACCTAATATCCAGCATGTGCGTGGAGCAAGACACGCAGGGGTCATAGGCACGAACAAGCATTTCAAGCTTCTGCCGAACCGCATCCTCCCCCTGGTTAATAATCTGCGGCACAAGACTTTCGAAATCCTTCTGAATGTTTGCGTGGTTTTGATTAGTTGGGATGCAAATATCCGCAGCCACACAGTTGCCTTTTTTGTCGAACTCGTATTCGTGGAAGAGGATGCCCCGCGGCGCCTCGACGCAGCCGGCGCCTTTTCCTGCCTTCGGCGAACTGGTGACCTTTTCGTCTTTGAGTCCTTTTTTAAGCAGTTCATCTATCATCGCGATGCTCGTTTCAACAATGTGGAAGCACTCGACAAGCTGGGCAATGGTGTTCATATACGGATTGCAGCAGCCCTTTGTCAGCCCGAATGTTTTGGCGGCGTCTTTGGCCATCGGCGAAAGCAATTCAGCGTTGTTGTTGAATCTTGCCAGGGCGCCAACAGCATAGCAATCACGATGCCATTTGGTCCATTTGGCGGTGGACTGGTCGATAACATACTCATTAGTCACAGTTTTCCAATCGTCAACCGCCACCACGCCGTCATAATCCGTCGAGGCAATATCACCATGATACAAAGTATAGGTCGGTGGAGCATCTTGCCTGAGTGAGACATATTCGGTTTCCCGTTCAAAATCAGGGATGTTGTCCGCCACCGACAGCACTGCATTAAGAACAGTCTTCAGGTCGGCTATACTGCTTTTGAGCTGTTGCTGCAATTGTCGGAACTGTTGTTCGGTCGGTATTTTTGTAAGCCCGCCCGGTCTTAAGGTTATCGGATGGGTCGTCCTGCCTCCTATTAACTCGGACCATTCATTGCCCAATCTGTGAAGCCGAATAATTGTCTTTACCACGTCACCAGCCCTTGCGACCAGTGGAATAACCGAGGGCACTCCAAAAAAGTCCGGGACTGCCAGATAACCTATATGCAAAATGTGGGTCTGAAGTTGCTCTGCATAGTGCATAAGGATGCGAACCTTATCGACCTGCTCAGAAACCTCCAGGCCCAACACTTTTTCTACAGCTTTGGTAGCAGCCAGTGAGTGAGTTATGGAACAAATTCCGCAGATTCTGCTGACAATTGTTTGAATATCCTCGTAGTTACGGCCGCGAACCATAACCTCAAAGAAGCGAGGTGCTTCAGGAATCTGCCACTGGATTTTTTCGATCTTGCCGTCTGTGGCATTGACTACGATATTGGCATGTCCCTCTATCCGTGTTACGTGATGCACGTTTATATTCAGTTTGCTACTCATATATTGTCGGCTCCTTTTTGCTTCCAAACAGGACCATCTTCGTCTTCAAGCTCTCGATGCTCAGTCCGTACCTGGCCACGACATCCTTTGCCGCGTCGACATTAGGATTATCCACGTAACCTCTGCAGCCAAAACATCTAAAACCAGAGGAAGGACATTTTGCTCCGCAGCCGGCCCGAATAATGGGACCCAAACAGAGCTGGTCATAATCCCAAAGACACGGATTGCCCTTCGCTTTACATTCAACACATACCGGATACTCAGGAATCTCGGGGGTTTTGCCC
>Ga0315293_10000410_pt1 | contig 39539 bp, 30 predicted proteins | sample YL17G13_20_MG_FD_203071 | JGI IMG/M metagenome (GOLD analysis project Ga0315293, IMG submission 203071) | Sediment microbial communities from Yellowstone Lake, YNP, Wyoming, USA - YL17G13_20 | ecosystem: Environmental > Aquatic > Freshwater > Lake > Sediment | place: USA: Wyoming | collected... | reverse complement strand
ATAGAAGATAGAAGGTGAGGACGAACGCCGGGCCGTCCCTCCTCATGGTTTAGGAGAAGAAAAAAGCTGGAAATTTAGGCAGATCACACGTAAAATTCATTCTGTAAATCTAAAAAAACATGAAAATAGGCATCCTGGCGGATTCACATGACAACCTGCCCGCCGTCCGCCGGGCCGTGGACCTATTCCGCGGCCTGGGCTGCGGGCTGATCGTGCATGCCGGCGACTTCGTCGCTCCCTTCTCCGCCCGCGAGCTGGAGAAGGCCGGCTGCCCGGTGCGGGCCGTGTTCGGCAATTGCGACGGCGAGCGCCGGGGCCTGGAGGAAGTCCTCCAGTCGTTCGGCGAGATCCGGGAGGAGCCCTATTTTTTTAATCACGCCGGCAAGACTTTTCTCCTCGCCCATCGGCAGGAGCGGCTGGAAGTCCTCCTGGCCGAACACCCCGTGGATTTTCTCATCTACGGCCACACCCATCAATCAGACATCCGGCGGGCGGGTCGGACCCTGGTCATCAATCCCGGCGAGGCCGGCGGCTGGCTCTCCGGCCGGAGCACGGCCGTCGTGCTTGACCCTGCGTCTTGGCAGGCGGAAACGCTGAGCCTGGGCTGAGAGGAGAACAGAGCTATGCCACGTGGGTTCAACCAGCGTCAGAAGCCGGCCTGGCAGAAGGTTCGGAAACCCTTGCCCAACTGGAAAAAAACACCCCCGCCCAAACCGCCTTCCTCGCCTATTCGCGGAGGCCGCCGCCCCGCCGGCGCCCGATAATTATTGGACCATAACCTCCGGTTCTAATAATTCAGTGACAGACATCATAATTCCGAATTTAAAGAATGCCTGGAAATTAGGCAAGTTGAATTCTTAGAGCCTCCTATATTATACTAAATGCTTGATTTTCGGGACGGCCCTCCCCGTTCCTGAGGTTTATTTCACTCAATTGACGAGAGAGGAGAGGTATTTATGAAAAAGGTCATCATCATGGGCGCGGCCGGACGTGACTTTCATAACTTCAACGTCGTGTTCCGGGACAATAAGGCCTACCAAGTCGTGGCCTTCACCGCCACCCAAATTCCGGATATCGAAGACCGCAAGTATCCGGCGGCCCTGGCCGGCAAGCTCTATCCCCAGGGCATCCCCATCCATCCCGAGGATGAGCTCTCAGCCCTCATCCAAAAACACGGCGTGAATGAGGTGATTTTCGCCTACAGCGACGTGCCCCACATCACGGTCATGAACCGGGCTTCCCAGGTCCTGGCCGCCGGCGCCGATTTCAGCCTGCTGGGCCCGGAGGCCACCATGATTCGCAGCCGCAAACCGGTCCTTTCGGTCTGCGCCGTCCGCACCGGCTCGGGCAAGAGCCAGACCTCCCGCAAAGCGGCCCGCCTGCTCAAGGCCAAAGGCCGGAAAGTGGCCGTCATCCGCCATCCCATGCCCTACGGCAACCTGGTCGAGCAGAAGGTCCAGCGTTTCGCCGCCTACGAGGACCTGGAGCGCCATAAGTGCACCATCGAGGAGCGGGAAGAGTACGAGCCCCACATCAAGGAGGGCATCCTGGTCTATGCCGGAGTGGACTACGGCGCCATTCTGGAGCAGGCCGAGAAAGAGGCCGACGTCATCCTGTGGGACGGGGGCAACAACGATTTTTCCTTTTATAAGTCCGACCTGGAGATCGTGGTGGCCGACCCCCATCGCGCCGGCCATGAGCTTCTCTACCATCCCGGCGAAACAAACTTCCGTCGGGCCCAGGTGGTGGTCATCAACAAAATGGATACGGCTCCCAAAGAGAAGGTGGAGCAGGTGCTGGCCAATCTTCACAGAGTCAACCCCAAGGCCAAAGTCATCAAAGCCAACTCCAAGATCATCGTCCCCCAGGGCGAGACGATCCGGGGCAAGGTGGTGCTGGTGGTGGAGGACGGCCCGACCGTGACCCACGGCGAGATGACCTTCGGCGCCGGGTACGTGGCCGCCCAGCGGTATCAGGCCAAGAGGATCATCGACCCCCGGCCCTTCGCCGTGGGCAGCATCAAGGAGACCTTCCGCAAGTACAGCCATCTGGACAAGGTGCTGCCGGCCATGGGCTACGGCCAGGCCCAGGTCCAGGAGCTGGCCAAGACTATCGAGAAATCCGACTGCGAGCTCGTGGTTTCGGGCACGCCCATTGACCTCAGCCGGCTCATCAAAACACATAAACCCATCCTGCCGGTCCGCTACGAACTGGATGAAATCGGCCATCCCAACCTTAAGGATGTCCTCAAACGGTTCTGATGAAAAGGAAAACTGCCCTTATCGCCTTCGGCGGCAACGCCCTGCTGGCCGAGGGTCAGCTCGGCCTGCAGGCCGAGCAGCAGCGGAACGCCCAGACAGCCGCCCGCCTCATGGTCTTCATCGTCCGCAAGGGCTATGATCTCATCATCGTCCACGGCAACGGCCCACAGGTGGGCAACCTGCTCATCCAAATGGAAGAGTCGGTGACCAAAATCCCGCCCTTCACTTTGGACGTCTGCGACGGCATGACCGAAGGCAGCATGGGCTACATGCTGGAACGGGCCATCATCAACGAACTGCGCAAGCAGTCCATCGACAAGGAAGTGGCCACCGTCATCACCCAGGTGGTGGTGGACCGCGAGGACCCGGCCTTCCAGAACCCGACCAAGCCCATCGGCCCCTTTTACTCCCAGTATCGGGCTCAACAACTCAGCCGGGAGAAGAACTGGCAGATGGTGGAAGACGCCGGCCGCGGCCACCGCCGGGTGGTGCCCTCTCCCCGTCCCATCGACGTGGTGCCCAAGTGGATCATCCGCGACCTGGTCCAGGCCGGCCGGATCGTCATCGCCGCGGGCGGGGGCGGCATCCCGGTCATCATCAACGGCAGCGGCCTGTTCTCCGGCGTGGAGGCCGTCATCGACAAGGACTACGCCGCCAGCCTCATCGCCCGCGAGGCCAAAGCCGACCTGTTCATCATCCTGACCGGAGTGGAGCGTGTTTACTGGGATTTCGGCAAGCCGGAACAAAAGGCCCTGGAGGTCATGGACCTGGCCCAGGCCCAGGAAGGCCTGAGCCAGGGACAGTTCCCGGCCGGCTCCATGGGCCCCAAGATCCGGGCCGCCATCGAGTTCATCGAGGCCGGGGGCGAGGAAGTGCTCATCACTTCGGCCGGTCATCTGAAGGCCGCCCTGCTCGGCCGTTCCGGGACCCGCCTCCAGGCCAAGACCAAGGAGGAGGATCAAGCGTGAAGAAAGATTTTCTGGCCATCAGCGACCTGAGCGTTTACGAGTTCAACCGGCTGTTGGAGACGGCCGGCCAAATGAAGGCCAAGCCCCGGCGCTGGCGCCAGACCCTGGAGGGCAAGGTGTTGGCCATGATATTCGAAAAGCCGAGCCTGCGGACCCGGATGACTTTCGAAGTGGGGATGCTGCAACTGGGGGGTCAAGCGGTCTATCTCAGCCCGTCCGACATCCAGCTCGGCAAGCGGGAAAGCACGGCCGACGTCGGCCATAACCTGGAGCGCTGGGTGGACGGCATCATGATCCGGACCTTCGGACATCGCCTCGCCCTCGAACTGGCCCAGGCGGTCCGCATCCCGGTCATCAACGCCCTGACCGACCTGCTCCATCCCTGTCAGGCCATGGCCGATTTCATGACCCTGCAAGAGAAAAAAGGCGATCTGGCCGCCCTCAAGCTGGCCTATGTCGGAGACGGCAACAACGTCTGCCACAGCCTGATCAACGCCTCGGCCAAGGCGGGGACCAGGATGGCGGTGGCCACGCCCAAGGGCTACGAGCCTTCGGCCGAGGTCGTCGGCCGGGCCCGGGAGGATGGGAAAGCGACCGGCTTCGCCCTGGAGCTCAGCCGCAACCCGGTCGAGGCCGTCTCGGGCGCCGACGCCGTTTATACCGACGTGTGGGCCTCTATGGGCCAGGAAAGCGAAAAAGCCAAGCGGGCCCGCATTTTCGCCCGCTACCAGGTCAACGCCAAGCTCATGGCCGCGGCCAAGCCGAGTGCCTTCTTCATGCACTGCCTGCCCGCCCACCGGGGCCAGGAAGTCACCAACGAGGTCCTGGATTCCCCCTCTTCCATCGTCTTCGACCAGGCCGAAAATCGGCTTCATGTTCAAAAAGCGATTATGGTATCATTGATGGGAAAAAGAACCTAACATGGACCCGGAAACGCATCTGACGCAGGTCACCGAAGAAGACTTGCGGTTTATCGAGGCCGACCTGGCTGCCGCGGCCAAGCCCGTCTCCATCCGGGAACTGGCCGAGAAGCTGGCCTATCAGAAGACCGCCAGCCAGCGAACCCAGGACATCAAGAAATACGACTCCCGCTGCTCTTATGAGGTCGGCGACCAGATCCTCAAGGACTACGACGAACCCTTGACCGTCAGCTCCAAGACGGTCGAACACTTCCAGGGCTCGGTGGTGCTGACCGTCATCCACAAGAACTACCACCGCGCCTTCCAATGCGAGATGCTGGAAGTGGATTACATCGGCGGGGGCACCTTCCGGCGTTACGTCGACTACATGAAGAAGAGCAAAACTCAGGTTTTTCTGCCGGCCAATGTCGGCGGCGAAGGATGTGCGCTCCAGATAGTGGACAAACAGGACGATCCCCGGCTGAACGAACTGCCCATCACCGACAAAGACCTCAAAACTCTGGAAAGGAACCTGAGGGCGGCCCTCCTCAAATCGCCCACCTTTTTTTACTGGAACGACCACTGGCAGCTCAGCCGCAAACAGGTGGACATCGGCGAGGACAAGATCAAGGAGGCCGAAGCCCTGCTCCTGGAAACGGGCCGGCCGGTCGGCACCGAGGAGCTCGTCCGGAAGCTCTACGGGCTGGAGCCGTCCTCCGACACCTATGACATCCACTGCCTCAGCCTGAACGCCGTCCTGGACAAGAAGCATAAAAAGGAATTCGTCTTTGTCTCGCCCGTGGACTGGGGCCGCTGGCACCTCAAAAAAACCCTCAACGCCGTGCCGGCCAACCTGCCCCTCAGCGCGCCGGCGGCCAAGTGCCCGCCCCTGGACAAAAGCCAGGCTCTGGAGTTCAGCACCGCCCAGGCCTTCCCCTTGAAGGTCTATCTCACTTGGCGGGAAGTGCTGTCGGGTGGAATCCGCGTGCCCCGCTCCCTCAATAAAGAGCTGGCCCACTCCCGAGAGTACCTCTTCACCGACGCCGAGGATGGGAAAAGCTATCCCGTCTTTTTCTTCCCCAACGACTCCTTCTTCCTGGGGCTGGCCGAATTTTACGCCTCGAACAACATCCCCCAGGGGACCAGCCTGACCATGGAGCGCAAGGACGCCACCCATTTCCAATTCTGGGTCAAGAAATCCAAAAAGAAAATCGCTGTGTCCCAGCTGGCCTACGATGCCCAGGCCGACACCTTCAGCGACCTCGGCGAAGTCTTCAGCTATGCCCTGCCCAATAAGAGCATCTTCATCGAGCATGAGGCCCTGACCGGGCTGCTGGCTTTGGTCTCCCAGCGGGACGACCTCGACCTTCACAGCTTGCTCATCCTGGTCTTCAAGCACTACAGTCAGGAGCCCAGCGCTTTCTCCCAGCATTTCCTGCGGGCTTTCCACCTGGTGGACTTGCTCAAGCAGACGACCCAGGAGGACGTGGAACGCGTGCTCCTCAATTCAACCCAGTTCGCCAAATCGGAGAAAAAGAAGGGCGTCTTCTACTTTAAAGCGCCGGCGGAGGCCAAGGCCGAGGAAGAGAAGAAAAAAGAAAAGAAGCCCGTCGAAAAGAAGCCCAAAGATATCCGCCAGTGGGCCGCCGAGGATGAGGGGGAGCAACTGCCCATCGGGATGATCGAGGCTGATTTCCTCCGCGAGGGCGAAGCCGCCGAGGAAGAAGAAGTGCTGCAGGTGGTGGCCGTGGAAGCCCAAGTTGAAGCGCCGCCCGTCGAACCCCAGACCCCGGCCGCTCCCCGTCGCATCGAGAGGCCCAGGCCTCCCCAGGCCGAGCCCGCCGCCCCTCCGCTTCCGGCCAAAAAGGAAAAGCCGGCCAAGAAAAAGCCCAAAATCGAGGCCGAGCGCGGGCCTCGCCCCCGCAAGAGCGAGAAGCGGGTCATCGAGGAAAAACTTGAGCTCGAGGAATCAGAGCTCGAGGCGCTGTCGGCCATCAAGGAAGCCGGAAGCGAAGCGGCCGAGGCTCCCTTGGCCGGGGCTCAGGCGGCCGGAGGAAAAGAAGCCGCCCAAGCTGAAACAGCCGCCGAAGCTCCCAGTTTCGGCGGACTGTTTGCCGAAAAGCTTAAGAGCGCGTTGAAGATAAAACCGGAAGAGAAAGAAAAAGAAAAAGCAAAAGATAAAGAAAAAGCTAAAAAGAAATAGAACAGGGGATGAATCACATCGCTATGTTGATCTCTCCCAGCTTCACATTCTTCCTGATTTCGCCGACAGCCCACACTTTGGGCGGCAGGGGGCGGGGTCGCGGCTCGGCCTTCAACCGGAAGGAGATCTCGTTTGATGGATGCTTCTGTTGGGCGACCAGCCAGACAATGATCTTGCCCCTCCACTCCTGGCCAGCCTGACCCGGCTTCCCCTGGACCAGAATTTCGTGCTTACCCGGCCGGACCTCGACCGTGTACCACTGGGACCGGCCTTCCTGATGTTCTGTTTTCACTGTCTGCGGCCGGCCATCCAGCCAAGCGGAGAGAACGGGTTTTGGCCCGACGGTTGAGGGCGAATCCGGCGTCAACAACATGGCCAGGCCCGCCTGGCCGGCGGCCTCAGAAAGGTTCAAACGGATCGAAAACCTCGACCGGTCGGCAGCATCTGGCTGAACAGCCACATCCACAACACAAATGGGCTCAACCCCCTCCTTAAAAGACAGCGAGCCGAGGTCCACGCTTTTCCCCGCCGCCGTGACGGATTCGAGGAGGTCGGGGTTGAGGATTTTTGCTCCGCCCGCCGGGCCGTAATACCGGAGGGAGTGATCGCGGCCCTCCTCCGAGACGACATCAAAAGGCGCGCCGGCCAGGAGCGGCCTGTCCGCTTCCAGGAGCGGATAGATTTCCCAGACCGCCGTTTCAAACCCGTCCAGGGAAAGGAGTGCCGATTCTCCGGCGCGGAAAAGCTTGGGCGAAATCCAGCGCGTCGGATAGACCTTTTCCAGGACCAGCGCTGTGGCGGACGGGTCGAGGCCCAGGGCCGGGTCGAGCCTGACTTCGAGCGAGGTGGGCTCCATGACCGGGTTACGGGCCGCTACGATCCCTCTTTTGCCCTTGAAATGAACATGGGCATAAGCCTCGCCCTTCAGGGGATTGCCCCCGACCATCTCCGAGTTCATCAAGATGGGGAAACGGTCCCGGGCCCAGGCCAGGGACCGGGCGATGGAGGTCCATTCCCCGTCGGTCAGGATGTCGGGGGAGATGTACAGTTCGTACATGGACACCCCGCGGGCGAAGTAGAGGAGGACATCGTCGGTGAACGTGTCGAGCGGCTCGGCCGCCGCACCCACCGACTCATTCTTGCCCTTGATGATACCGTGGGTCATGAGGTTAGAGATGGGGAACCAGAAGTCCTGTCGCCGGAAGTCGTCGTACAGGATGAAGTCGCGATAGGTGATGGCCCCCTCGCGCCGGGTGAGGGAGGGGACATCGGCGAAGCCGTAGTCCATTCCCTGCATCCAGATCGTATTGGCGAACCGCACCCACCAGGGGCTAAGCCAGGTGCCGGAAGTGATGTTGAGGAAGATGGCCGGATTCTCGCGGCGGACGGCGCGGCACATGTCGGCCAGGGATTCCATGACCGCCCGCCGCGAATAGATGTCGATGGGATGGCCGTGGCCGGGCTCGCTGCAGGAGAACTGGAGGCCGTCCCATTTATAGTAGCCGACGCCGTCGTTGGCCGCAAAATCAGTGACCCGCTTCTTCAGCAGGGCGCCGTAGTTTTTGCCGGCCAGGCACAGCATGGCCGTGTCCTTGGTCCGGCCGACGACCTCATAGCCGTGGTCCCTCATCCAGTTCACCCGCTTCAGGCGGAACGAATATCCACCCGTCGGGCCGAACCAGAGGCCCAGGGCCGTGCCCGTTTTTTTCAGCTCATCGGCCAGGGGCTTCAGGCCGCGGGGCCACTGCTCAGGGCGCATGACCCAGTCGCTTTCATAGACATCCCAGCCGTCGTCGAGGACAAAAGCGTCGAGCGTGATGCCGTGCTTCTCGATCATGCTCCGGCGCAGGATGTCCACCATGCGCAGGGCCGACCGTTCGCTCATGGCTTTCTCCGGCGACCAACCCGGGTACTCGGGCGAGCGAAGGTCGTACCAGGTGTTGTACAAGGAAAAGGGGCGAAGGGGGGCGACCCGGACCTCGTCGAGATACCGGAAGAACCAATATTTGACGAAAGCGTTGGGCGTCAGACCCTCGACCACCCAGTCGCTGGTCAGTGCGTCGGCGCCGATGAGCCGGCCGCATTCTTGGCCGCAAAGGATCTCGGCCCGGCCTTCCCTGATTTCAAGATGATTCTCGGCCGCGGGATATTCGACGCCGAAGAAGACTCCTCCGCCGTCGAGGAGGGCGGCCGCCGGCTGGCCGAATCCCCCGCTCTTCAAGACCGAGCCGATCCCGGAAACTGCTCCGCGGCGGGTCCAGAACCAGCGGAGGAAGTGATGCCCGAACTCCGAATCATTGACCGAAAGGTTCCTCCGGACATAAAAAGCCTCCACTCCGAGCTGATAGGCCAGCCGAAGCCTGATCGACGTTTCTTGACCCTTGAAGTCGAGGTCAAGTTCCTGTGTTCCGTCCGGAAGCTCCTTCACTTCCCGGCCGATGAACGTGAAATCCTTCTTGGTCAGGACCACCGGGTTCTCGGCATTGTTCACCCTGCCCGGGGCCGTCCAGCCGGTGAACATGACCTCCAGCCCGAAATCAGCGTCGGTCTCTACAGCCGCCGATGAAGCGCCGCCCTCGGCTTTCGACCAGCCCGGCTGTGCTTCCAGCTTGTCGGCAACGAGCCGGCCGTTCTCGATAACGACAGTGAAACGGACACGCTCATTATGAAAAGAGAGCGTGCCGGTCCCGTTATCCAGCTGCTGGTCGGGGTGGGCAACCCGGGCCGCCACAGGAAGGACGGCTAGGAAAGAAAAGATCCAGGCCGTCAGAAGAAGCTTGGAGCGTCTCATTCATCGACTCCCGGGAAAGGGGCTGTTTAGGATTCCCCCGCCCAGTCGCTCCAGTTCCGGTAGCGCGGGAAAAACATGAACATCAGGAAAAGCGAGGCGATAAGCAGGATATAGAAATCACGAGTGAATCCGGCGACGAGGAACAGGATGACTCCCAACAAGGCCGGGACCTCGCTCAGGACCGAGGTGAGGATGGAAGCCTGCAGGAGTCTGTGGGCCAGACGGTCGGGGCTGTCCCCCGGCCTTTTCCTCAGGATCATTCCTCTCAGGACCCGGAGGAGGATGACCGCCGCTACGGCCGCCCCGTAGAGCGCATAGCGGAGGGTCCGGAGCGTGCCGGTTTCCAACTCCAAGCCCAGCCTCACCCCCTGCCTCCTCAGGATCTCGACCGCTAGGATGTACAAGGGCAAGGCGGCCAGGACGGCGCCCGCCACAAAAAGCGCCGTGCGGAACATCCGGCTGAGTTGCTCGGGATTCCTATTGTCCATGGTCTTCTCCTTCCGGCTGCGGTTCCAGGATCTCCCGCCGGGAACCCTTCCTTCGCGTGATGCCCATCTGGTCCAAAAGCTCGAGGAGGGGGATGGCATATTTCCGCGATAGGCCGATGATCCTCTTGAAATCGGCCACCGACAGCTCGCCGCCCGGAACGCTCCTGACCTTGGCCACCACCTCTTCCAGCCACTGGGAGTGGAGATAGAGGCCGTCCCGGCCGCGGACGATCTTCCTCCGGCTGACCAGGATGGTCATCAACCTGTCCAACGCGCCGGCCGCCAGATGGTGCTTGGCCCGGAACTCCTCCAGGGGGCCCGGGTCGAAGTCGCCCTTCAAGCAGATCGTCTCCAGTTCGGCCAGGAGCTTCTCCTCCCGGGGCAAAAGGCTGGGCTGGAAGCCGGCCAGATGGAGCCGGCCTTCCGTCTCGACCATCTTTCCGTCCCGGAGCAGGGACCGGACGGCCAAAGACAGGATGCGGCGCGGCACGACATACCTCTTCCCCATCTTGTCCGCCGACAGGCCCAGCTCGGTGGGATGTTGCCGGTGATAGCGGCCGATATGGTCCTTGATCTTCTCTCTCAAAAAATCCAGGCTGCCGCTGGCCAACAGCCGCAGAGGCGAGAAGGTCAGGATAAGGACTATGCCTTCCGCCTCCAGCGCCTGAGCCAGGGGCAGCGCGCCTTCCGGACCCAGGCCGAGCTTACGCTGGATTTCGGCCTCGGTCAGCCCTTTGAGGCCTCTGAGCTTGACCAGAGCGGCCAGCTTGTCCTTGTCCGTCGAAGCTTGGGTCGCAGTCATCGCCGCTCCTTTGATTTCGCCCGGCTGAGGACCAGGTTCATCCGCCGCTCAATAGGGTTGACAGCGGCCAGGGTCACCGACAGCCTGTCGCCCAGGCGGAACAGCCGGCCTGTCCGCCGGCCCATCACGGTGCCCGGCGACTTCAGCCGGAAATAATCGCCCCCCAGGTCGGTGAAGGCCAGCAGCCCTTCCACAAAATAATCATCCAGCGCCAAGAGGAGCCCGGCTTTGTTGATCTCGACCACAGTGCCCCGGAGCTCCTCCCCCAGCTTGGAGTGAAGCAGCCGGAAGATGCGCCATTCCAGGAGATCCTTCTCCGCGGCGTCGGCGTTGCGTTCCCGCGTTGAGCAGTGGAGGGCTGTGGAGGCCAAGCCCTGGGGCTTGGTCTTGCTTCCGGACAGGATGTCCTTGAGCCTGCGGTGGACGACCAAATCCGGGTAGCGCCGGATGGGAGAAGTAAAATGAGTGTAGGTCCGCCGGGCCAGGCCGAAATGGCCTTGGTTCTCCTCGGCATAGACGGCCAGCCTCATGGCCCGCAGCAGTTCGCGGCTGACAAGTTTCTCCTCCGTCCTTCCCGCCGCATCCTCCAGGACCTTCTGCAGGTCGCGGGAAGTGACCTTGGGGGGTTTGGGCAGGAACAAGCCCAGGGCCAGGAGAATCTCCCGGAGCTTTTCCAGGTCGGCCGAGTCGGGCGGGGGGTGAACACGGTAGATGGAGGCCGCCTGCTGTCGCTCTAAGAAGGAAGCCACCGCTTCGTTGGCCGTGATCATGAAGTCCTCGATGAGCTTGTGGGCTTCATTCTGTCCGGTGAGGGCCACCGACTGGAGCCGGCCTTCTTCATAAATAAGCTCCGGCTCGGGAAGGTCAAAGTCCAGGCTTCCTTCCTCCCGCCGACGCCGGCGAATGGAGCGGGCCAGCTCCCGCATGGCCCTCAGCTCCGGCACAATCTCGCGGTATCTCCGCAGCTCGTCCGGGTCGTCATTGAAGATCTTGAACACAGAGGTGTAGGTCAGCCGCTCAACGGTGCGGATCAGCGAAGGCTTGAATTCGGCGGCCAGCACTTCTCCCTGGGCATTCATTTCCAACAGGGCCGAAAAAGTCCGCTTCTCCTCCCGCGGCCTCAGGCTGCACAGCCCGTTGGACAATCGCTCGGGAAGCATGGGCAGGGTCAGCCCCGGGAAATAGGCGCTGGTGGCCCGCTCGAAAGCTTCGCGGTCGAGGGCCGAGTCCGGCCGAATATAGAAGGATACGTCGGCGATATGAACGCCCAGCAGGGTGCGGTCTTCGGCCAGCCGGCGAATGCTGACCGCATCGTCAAAATCCTGAGCATCCTCGCCGTCGATGGTCACGGTCGGCCAGTCGAGGAAGTCCGTCCGGGCCGCCCGTTCCTCGGACGTCATTTCCGCGGACAGGCCCTCAGCCTCGGCCAGGGCTTCCGCCGAAAAGGCCGTAGACAGGCCGAACTTCCGGATGACGACCCGCGTATCGACGCCCGGATCATCGGGAAAGCCGAAGACCTCTTCAACCTGCGCTGAATCCCGGCCGGCGGCCACGATCATGCCCGGCGCGGGAGAAAAGGCCGCTACGGGCCGCAGGGGAATCTCCTGGCCTCCGAGAGAATCCAGGGGCAAAAGAGAAGGTCTGCCTTCCCGCTCCAAATAAACTCCCAGGATTCTTTCCTGGAACCGTTTCACGACCCGGGTGACGCGGCCCTCGGGTTTATCCGTCTTGCCTTTATCGGCAACCAGCACCTGGACCAGGTCGCCTTGTCGGGCGCCGGATGTGGCGCGGGCGGGAATGAAGATATCCCGGCCGGCGCTATCCTCGGGCGTGACGAAGCCGAAACCGCCGAAGGCGGCGCTGAACCGTCCCCGGACAACCTTGGCCCCCGACGGCCAGAAGAACCGGTTGCGAACCTTCCAGACCGTGCCTTTGGCCGCTAGCTCCCTGAGGGACTTCTGCAAGGCCCCCCTCTTCTTGGCCGGCAGCTCAAGTCCAGTGAAGATCTCGCGGAAGGTCAGGCCGTGCCGCGAACCCCGCAAAAGTTTGGTTATCCGTTCATCCATAATCCGTTTCCTGAATTCAATAGTAAGGATAGCTCACATAAGGAATCTTGTGCTTTTCCCTGAGGTTTTTAAGGGCCAGCCGTCGAACGAGCGCGATCATCGCCTCGTCTTGGCCGGCGTCGGCCGGGCCGAGCTCGCGCTGCGCGTCGTCCCACTCCTCGGCCGGACAATGGGCGGCCAGGGCTTCCTCGATTTCGACCTCCAGCCGCTCCAGATCATCCTCGTGGTCCGCTCCGGCTTCGATCATCCGCAGGGCGCGTTCATAAGCCTGCCTTAAGAAAGACCATTCCGCCGGCAAGGCGTCTAGGAAATCCCTGACCGTCCGGAGCATGGTGCCTCTTTTGCTCTCTCGGCCGCCGGCCGGCTTCCGGCTTCCCGCTCTTCTCTCCCTGACTTGGCCGAAGGTCCGCTGCACAAAGGGGTCGCAGTAAAGAAGCGAGACCGCCCGGCGGCCCGGCGCCGCTTTTTTCTGCAGGGCTTGGAAAGCATTCTCGATCCCTTCTTTCACGGCGCTCAGGGGGATGCCTTGTTTTTCCCAGGCGGCCAAAACGTGGAGCTCGCGGCCGGACAGGATGAAAGGTGCGCCCCGGCGGCGGAGAAAAGCCGCAGAGATGTCCTGGTAGTAGCGGCTCTTGTCATCCGTCCCCATGGCTGGACGCAGTTTTCACTCGAAAGAGCCCCGGCTCCGTTCGAACAGAATCCTCAGCCCCTCCAGGACAAGATGCGGCTCATAGAGGTCAAGGGCCGGAATATGAGGCAGGAAGAGTTCGGCGAAGCCGCCGGTGACCACCACCCTGGCCCCGGCCGAAAGCTCTTTCTTCATTTCGATGAGAAGATGGGCGATGAGGCCCACGTAGCCGTGGAAGAGCCCCGCCTGCATGCTGGCCGTCGTCGTCCGGCCGATGACTTTGGCCGGACGGACGATTTCGACCCGGGGCAATTTGGCCGTGCGAAGGGAAAGGGATTCGGCGGCGATCTGGATGCCGGGGGCGATGGCGCCCCCCAAATATTCGCCCTTGGCCGAGACCGCGTCGAAAGTGATGGCCGTCCCGAAGTCCACGATAAGACACGGCCCGCCGTGCTTGACGAAGGCGGCCACGGCGGCCACAATCCGGTCGGCGCCCACCTCGAGCGGGTTCTCGGTGAGGATGGGCATGCCCGTCTTGAGCCCCGGCCCGACAACCACCGGTTTGGCCCCGAAAAGGTTCCGGCTCAGGGCCTGGAACACGGGCGTCAGGGGCGGAACAACGCTGGACAAGATCACCTGAGTGACGCGCTCCGGGGCCAGGCCCGCCCTGGCCAGCAGGCCGACCAGGATGACGCCGTACTCGTCAGCGGTCTTCTCCCGGTCGGAGCGGATCTTCCAATCGCTGACCAGCCGGGAGCCCTCGAAAACGCCCACCCCCACCGTAGTGTTGCCGACGTCCAGAGCCAGCAGCAGGCCGGCCGCCTCATCCTTCTTCATAAATCAACTCCATGATCTCCGCCGCGGCAAAACCCTTGGTCAGACCGTCGGCCTCGAGCATGAGCCCACCGTCCGCCTGCAGACCCCGATAAAAGCCCTTGAACTTGCCCCCCGAATAAAGAACAGTCATCTTCCGGGAGGCGGGCAGGACCATGCGCTTTTCAAACTCCTTCAGAATATTTTCTCTTTTCCCGCGCCGCAACAGACCATACCAAAAATCCAGCCGGGCGAAAAGATGGTCGAGCAGCTCCTCCGTCTTGGGCAGCCGGCCCATTTCCAGGCGGACCGACGTGGCGCGTGGGCGCACGGCCAGGGGAAAGTCGGCCGAATCCTGAAGGAGGTTCAGGCCGACGCCCACCACGGCGAAATCAAGGCTCTGGCCGCTCCAAAAGCTCTCGCACAGGACGCCGCCCAGCTTTTTCCCGGAAGCGATAAGGTCGTTGGGCCATTTTAACCCGACGTCGAGGCCGGTTGCGGCGGCCAGCGCTTCGCGAACCGCGACCCCGGTCATCAGGGGCAGAAAGTCCGCGGCCTCGGCCGGCGGCCTTAGAATAATGGACAGATACAGCCCCTGGCCCTTGGCCGAGTCCCAGCTCCGACCTTTGGTCCCGCGTCCCTCGGTTTGCTCCTCGGCCATGACCACCACACCCTCATCCGTTCCCTTGAGGGCCATTTCCCGGGCCACATCATTGGTCGAGGTGCACCTCTCGTAGTGATGGATCTTGACTCCGACCTTCATGTCACTCACCCCTGGGCCGATGCGCAGCCCCCACCCTCCCCCCTATTTTACACCAAACACCTGGCTGAGGTGCTCCTCTGTTTTTGCTTTCTTCTGCTCCAGCTCCAGAAGCTTGGCCCGGACCTCTTCCACCACGGCCCGGGGAGCCCGCTCCACAAAGCTCGCGGTCCCCAGCCGCTGGGCGAGTTTTTCAATCTCCAAGTTGATCTTGCTCAGCTCTTTTTCCAGCCTGAGCTTTTCCTGCCCCGCGTCGAGCTCCTCATCCTGGGGGATGGCCAGCTCAAAGCCGCCTCCGATGCCTTTGAGCAGCGGCCGGCCGTCGGGGAAGTCATCCATGAGCTTGAGCGTGGAGAGGTTGGCCAAAGACAGGATATAGTCCTGCCGGCCGTCCAGGGCGGTGCGGTCGGCGCCCGACAGAGGCTTGAGCCAGAGGCCCACCTTGCGGTGGGGCGGGATCTTGTTCTCGGTCCTGATGGTCCGGGTTTGGACAATGACCTCCTGGAGCGTCTTCATCTCCGCCTCTACGGCCTCGTTTTTCCAATCCGGTTGCGGAGAGGGGAATTCGGCCAAGGCCAGCGACCGGCCGGCGCCGGGCAGGTGGTGCCAGATCTCTTCGGTGATAAAGGGCATGAAGGGGTGGAGGAGTCTCAGGATGTGGTCGAGGGTGGACTGGAGAACAGCCGGCGTGGCGCTTCGGGGAGCCTTGAGGTCGGACTTGGCCAGCTCGATGTACCAGTCGCAGAACTCGTCCCAGATGAAATGATAGATGCGGTCGGCCGCTTCATAGAACCGATAGTTCTCCAAAGCCTCGTCCAGCTCCTCCATGACCCGGGCCAGCCGGCTGCGGATCCAGCGGTCGGCCAGGCTCGGCGTCCCGGAAGCCGCCGCAGGCCCGGCCGGCGTGGGGCTGCCCGGGCCGGTGTTCATCAGCACGAAGCGCGAGGCGTTCCAGATTTTATTGGCAAAGGCCCGGTAGCCGGCCATCCGCTCCTCGGACAGGGAAAGGTCCATGCCGGGAACGGCCAGAGCGGCCAGGGTGAAGCGGAGGGCGTCGGTGCCGTATTTTTCGATCATCTCCAGGGGGTCGATGACGTTGCCCTCGGACTTGCTCATCTTGCGCCGCTTCAGGTCGCGCACCAGCCCGTTGATGAACACCTGGCGGAAAGGGATGCGGCCCATGAACTTGAGCCCCATCATGATCATGCGGGCCACCCAGAAGAAGATGATGTCGAAGGCGGTGGACATCAAGTCGGTGGGGTAGAAAGCGCGCAGGTCGGCGGTGTCCTCGGGCCAGCCCAGAGTGCCGAAAGGCCAGAGGGCCGAGCTGAACCAGGTGTCCAGGACGTCGGGGTCCTGCTCGAGCTTCCCGCTTCCGCATTTGGGACAGGAGGGGGGCGCTTCCATGGCCACCGCCACAGTGCCGCACTCCCGGCAGTACCAGGCCGGGATGCGGTGGCCCCACCACAGCTGCCGGGAGATGCACCAATCGTGAATGTTGTACATCCACTCGAAATATGTCTTGGTCCAGTTGGAGGGGATGAATTCGATGCGGCCGTCTTCCACCGCCCGGATGGCTTCCTTGGCCAGCGGCGCGATGCGGACAAACCACTGCCAGGACAGGTTGGGCTCGATGACCGTCTTGCAGCGGTAGCAATGGCCCACGGCGTGGGTGTAGTCCTCGACCTTGACCAGATACCCCTGTTCCCGCAGACGCTCCAGAACCTTCTCCCGCGCCTCGAAGCGGTCCAGGCCCTTGAAGTCGGGCCCGGCCGCCTCTGTCATCCGGCCCGCGCCGTCGATGACGATGACCTGCTCCAGCCCGTGCTTCCGGCCCAGCTCGAAGTCCACCGGGTCGTGGGCCGGAGTGACCTTGACCGCGCCCGTGCCGAAATCCCTTTCCACCTTTTCGTCGAGGATGATGGGGATGAGGCGCCCGACCAGCGGCAGGACGGCCCGGCGGCCGTGGAGGCCGACAAAGCGGGGGTCGTCGGGATGGACGGCCACGGCCGTGTCGCCCAGCATGGTCTCCGGCCGGGTGGTGGCCACTTCCACCCACTCGGAGGAGTTCTCCATGGCGTAGCGGATGGTGTAGAGCTTGGCCTGATGCTCGCGGTGCTCGATCTCGATGTCCGAAAGAACTGTGCCGCAGTGAGGGCAGCGGTTAAGCAGGTAGTAGTCGCGGTAGATCAGCCCTTCTCCATAGAGGTCCACGAACACCTTGCGCACGGCTCGGGAAAATCCTTCGTCCATAGTGAAGCGCTCGCGGGACCAGTCGAGCGACGCGCCCAGCTTCTTTAGCTGACCGGTGATGATTCCACCGTACTTCTTCTTCCATTCCCAGGCCCGCTTGAGGAACTCCTCCCGGCCCAGTTCTTCGCGGGTGAGGCCCTGCTGGGCGAGCGCCTGTTCCATGACGTTGTGGACGGCGATCGAAGCGTGGTCCATGCCGGGCAGCCACAGGACGTTGAAGCCTTTCATCCGGCGCCAGCGGGCGATGATGTCGGGCAGGGTGAAGGACAGGGCATGGCCCACGTGGAGATGGCCGGTGACGTTGGGCGGCGGGAGGACCATGGAGAACTTGGGTTTGGAGGAGCGAGCGTCGGCAATGAAGACCCCGTTCTCCAGCCAGAATTTCCCCCAGCGCTCCTCGACCGGTTTGGGGTCGTAGGCCTTGTCCAGCAGGGTCTTATCGTTCATATCGTTCCTGGCTTTCTCGAACGGCCGGCTTTCAGGCCTTCCTTCCGCTCTGCTTTCATCTCCTTCAGCAGCTTGGTGCGCAGCCGTTCTTCTGTTTCGGCGAGGGCCCGGCTCACCTCCTGGCGAACGAGAGCGGCAAGGTCTGCCGAGCCGGGGGCCGAAGGAGAAGACACTGAATGGGGCGGCAGCGGCCTCTCGGCCGTGACCGGTCCTTGCCCCGCCTCTTCAGGGAACGGCCCCTGGGGAAAGGCGAGCAGGTCATGCTTCCTGTCCAGGCAGCCCTTCACCCGGCCAGCCAGAGCTTCCGAATCGAAGGGCTTGCGCACCACGTCCTCGTAGTCCAGCCCGGCCGCCTTATCGGCTTCAAACCTTTCGAAGGCTCCCCGCAAAAAAAAGAGCGATGCCTGGCGAAGGTCTTTATCGCCGCGCAGAACGCCGGCCGCCCGGTAGCCATCCAGGCCCGGCAGGCTGACACTGATAAGGAGCGCGTCGGGGCGGATGTCCGGCAGGGCCTTGACCAGCTCGAGCCCGTTGCCGAAAAAGAAAACCTCGAAGTCGGACTCGGGAAAGGCCATCTCCACAGCCCTCCGCACGGAGGGGCTGCTGTCGGCCACGATCACTCTATAAATCACGGCCAAAAATAGCATTTTTGGGAGCGGACTGTCAATGAAAGCACAAGTGCCCCCCTCCCCCCGGCCTGCGTCGCCCGGGCGTCCCGCTGCCGTTGATCGTCTGCGGCCACAAAGCTCTCTTATGCCGGAAAGGGAGGTCCGGGTGGTGTCCGCCTCTTCGGGCACCGCGGCCGGCTTCCGGGTCGCCCTTCCCCGTGCTCAAGCCGTCCTTGACAGGTTCCGAGTTGCGGATTTATACCTCCTCACGATGGTTGGATGGGATCATCGAGGCGAAACAGTGCCCGCAGGCAGGCGCTGCTGAAAAGCAAATTCTTATGAAGTAATAATTCTTGCGAAGTCGGAAGATACGGGTGCATAACCCGAATCGCATCTTTTCAAATTTACACATTTTGGTGTATAATCACGGTGAAACGACGAGTCCTGGAACAAAAGCTTCATGATCTCGGCTGGACGATCTCGCGTCGCGGCCGACGGCACGATATCTGGGCTCGCGGGGAATACGAGCTCGCCGTCCCGCGGCATGGGGAGATCAACGAGCACACGGCCACGGCCATTCTACGGACGGCAGAAGGAGAGCGACGATGAGATTCGCCGGAAGAGTGTTCAAATGTGGATCTCATTGGGCTGTTGAAGTCCCTATTCTCGATATCGTGACACAGGGGCGGTCTAAGCGGGACGCCCTTGAAATGATCGCCGATGCCATCGAGTCCCTCGTCCGCCGGGATGGATTTGTGATCAAAGTCTTCCCCGGCACCGGTGAGGAATTCGAAATCGGAGCCGCGGATGAGGCAGCCCTGACCGCGCTTCTTCTCCGCCGAGCCAGGGTCCGATCCGGTTTGAGCCTGGCTGAAGTCGCCGCCCGCCTCGGAGCGAAATCCATCAACGGCTACGCCCGTTACGAGCAAGGCCGTTCTGTTCCCAGCCTCCGAAAATTATCGCAGCTCTATGCGGCGGTAAAACGGACGGGGGATTTCGTCCTCATCGAAGGCCGTTCCTGAATCCCGTCTGCGGCCGTTTCCGTTCCTTCTGATCGATCATCAACGCCGGTTGACGTTTTCTCCCCTCGACTCCTGACGCCGGGTCCGGGCTCTTGGCGTCTTTTCAAGGAGATCCGGCCTTATCTGTGATGTTGGCCCGTTCCTGGGGACATTTCTCCCGCCATGGCGGGAGTGTATCGTCCCCGGCATCCGGAGAGGACCGTTTTCTACCGGGTGCTTTTTCATTACTTCGATCGCTTCCTGACGGGTGGGCAAGTACATAATCCGGCCGCTCTTTCGCTGGAGCGGCTCTCTTTCGAGGAAAAGGAAGGCAAGGTAGAAGCTCTCTTATGCCGGAGGGGGAGGTCCGGTTGATTCCCGGCTCATCAGGCGCAGCTGTCGGCTTCCGGGTCGCCCCCTTCGCTCTCCAGCCTACTGACTACTTCTGGGTCGAGATATAAGTTTCCTAAGGGTGGCCATAGGGGATAATCGATGCCAAAGCGTGCGCGCAGGCAGGCGCAGCCGAAAAGCAATTTTTTATGAAGTCATCGGCGATCGCGTTGAGCTGGTCGGCGACGATCTCTTCGTGACCAACGTCAAGCGCATCGCCCACGGCATCGAGGAACAGGTATTTTTATTCTTGACGCCGTGATTTTTTTTGAATATTTATTTGTGGGGGAAAATTGATTTTCCCAAGGAGGAGAACAATGCGTTCGCTTGTTTCTGTACTGTTATCCCTGTTCGTCATGTCGGCACTCTCTGCAGCTGCAACCGTGGATGCCAATGAAATCCAGAAGATCCTCAAGGATGCCGTGGAGGCCAAGCGCACGGTTGGCATCGTCGTGGGCATCGTCGACGCCAGCGGCAGCAGAATTTTCAGCTACGGCAAAACCGCCAGCGACGGCCGCGACGTCGACGGCGATACCGTGTTTGCAATAGGCTCGGTGACCAAAACCTTCACGGCGACGCTGCTGGCCGACATGGTCAAGCGCGGTGAGGTCGGCCTGGACGATCCCGTTGCTAAGTACTTGCCCAAAGGTACGAAGGTGCCGTCGCGCGGCGGAAAAGAGATCACGCTGCTCGATCTGGCGACGCAGCGTTCCGGTCTTCCCCGCATGCCGACCAATTGGAAACCGGCCGATCCCCTGAATCCATACGCCGACTACACGGCCGAGATGATGTACGAGTTCCTCGCGAGTTACACCCTGCCCCGGGACATCGGCGCGAGCTACGAGTACTCGAATCTCGGCGTCGGCTTGCTCGGCGAAGCGCTGGCGCACAGAGCGGGCAAGAGCTACGAAGCACTGCTGACCGAGAGGATTTTCCGCCCGCTGGATATGAGCAGTACCTGCATTGTGTTGCGGCCTGAGCTGTCCTCCCGGCAGGCCACGGGGCATTCGGCGGAACTGAAGCCGGCCAAGGATTGGGACTTTGGCGTCCTCGCCGGCTGTGGTGCAATCCGCTCGACTGCAACCGATATGCTCAAATACCTGTCGGCCTACATGGGCCAGAAGCCTTCGCCGCTGACCGGCGCCATGGCCATGGCCTGCCAGGATCTCAGGGATACGGATGCCCCCAACCTGCGCATCGGCCTCGCCTGGCACGTCTTGAAGCACCCGGATGCAGTGATCGTCTGGCACAACGGCCAAACTTTCGGATACTACAGCTTTGTCGGGTTTGATATGAAGAAAGGCCTGGGCATCGTGATTCTGTCTAACAGCCAGAACGACATTGACGTGATCGGCTTGAACATTTTGAAGGATCGCAAGGAGATCTTCCTGGACGCGGGACTGCTGGATGCATGCGTGGGCCGCTACCAGCTGACGCCAAGCAATGTGTTGACGGTCACGAGAGAAGCGAATCTGCTTTTTCTGCAGGCCACCGGCGGTCCGCGCCTGCAATTGCACGCGGAAGCGGAGACGGAGTTCTTCCTAATGGATATGGATGTCCAGGTCTCTTTCGTTAAGGATGCGACCGGCAAGGTGACGCAGCTTGTCCTTCATGGCGGCGGGCAAGACATGAAAGCCGACAGGATCAAATAGATATCTCTATTCCGTTTTCTTGACCAGGCGCAGATCGTCGATCTGGATGTTGAATTTCCCGGGGGTATTGGCCACGCCGAACAGGCCCTGGATGCTCTTCCTGGCCGCGGTGGGGTTCCTCGGCCTGGAGCACTCCCTGATATCTGGTAAGAATAGGCGTTTTTTCAGTTTCGATTTATCCTGATATTTCTACAGCCCGCTCAGTATTCGATATAAACCGACTCCTCGCCCATGAGGTTATGGAGCTGTTTGAGAAGGGAGTCGGAGATGTAGACGCCCATGATCTCGCCCGACTGGACCACCACCCGGTGGGCGTGGGGCGTTTCCAGCTCGAAGAAGAGCGGGCAGTCGCCCTTATGCTTGGCCAGGAGGCTCTGCAGTTCTTCGATGACCGTTTCCTCCAGGCCGGGGACAAAGACCTTGACCACCATCCGTTTGGCCTGGCGACGGAAGGCCTCGTCCAGGGGCTGGAGCTGGGAAAGAACGATTCGTTTGTTCTCCCCCTCGCCCTGGAAGCGGCCCTTGATCCACACCCGGCCGTCGGCCCGGATGTATTCGTAGTACTTGTTGTAGGCCTCGGGGAAGGCGGCCACTTCGATCTTGCCCGTCAGGTCCTCCAGCTGGAAGATCACAAACCGCTCGTCCTTTTTGGTCTTGAGGGGCTTGACCGTCCCGATGATACCGGCCAGCCGCACCTCCTGGTTGAAGTCTTTCTCCTCATCCAGCTCGGCGATCTGGTGCGAGGTCAGCCTGCGCAGCCGCTTGCCGTACTGGACCAGGGGATGGTTGGAGATGTAAAAGCCCAGGGCGTCCTTTTCATAGGAGAGGAGCAGCGGCTCGTCCCACTCGCTCATCTGCAGGATCTCGGGCTGAAGCTCGGGCGATTCCAGCCCCGACCGCCCGAACAGCGAGGTCTGCATGGCCGAGCGGGACCTCTGCAGGTCGTGGCCGTACTCGATCATCTTGTCCAGGAGATGAAAGCACTGGGAACGCTTCAGCCCCAGGGAGTCGAAAGCGCCGGCTTTGATCAAGCTCTCCAGGGCCTTGCGGTTGATCACCCTGGAATCAAGCTCGCTCATCAGCTCGAAGGGCGAGCTGAAGCGGCCCTTCCCGGCCCGGGCCCCGACCACCCCCTCGGCCGCCGCCCGGCCGACGTTCTTGACCGCCGCCAGCCCGAAGCGGATGTCGTTTCCGGCCACCGAGAAATCAAGCTGGCTGGAGTTGATGTCGGGCGGAAGGACCTTGATGCCCAGCTCCTGGCATTCGCCGATGTATTTCACCACCTGGTCGGTAGCGCCCCGCTCGGCCTCGGAGGTCAGCAGGGCAGCCAGGAAGTGCACGGGATGGTGGGCCTTCAGGTAGGCCGTCTGGTAGGCCAGCAGGGCGTAGGCGGTGCTGTGAGATTTATTGAAACCGTACTCGGCGAACTTCTCGATCTGGGAGAAGATCCGGCCGGCCTTGGACTGGGTGGCCCCCCGGCTGCGGGCGCCCTGCAGGAACCTCTGCTTCTGCTCCTGCATCATGGCCGATTTTTTCTTGCCCATGGCCTTGCGCAGGATGTCCGCCTCGGCCAGGCTGAACCCGGCCAACTGGCCGGCGATGCGCATGACCTGCTCCTGATAGACGATAATCCCGCGGGTTTCGCCCAGGATGGGCTCCAACTCCGGAAAGTCGTACTTGACCTCCTCGGGATGATGCTTGACTTTGACGAAGTCGGCGGTCATGCCGCTTTTCAGGGGGCCGGGCCGGTATAGGGCGTTGAGGGCGATAAGCTCCCGAAACTCCTCCGGCTTGAAGCTCCGCAGCAGCTCCTTCATGCCCTGGCTTTCGAACTGGAAAACGCCTTCGGTCAGCCCTTTCTGGAACAGCTCGAAAGTTTTCGGGTCGTCGAGGGGGATGTTCTCCAGGTCGAGCCTCAGGCCCGTCTCCCGCTCCAGCATCTGCAGGGTGTCCTCGATGACGGTCAGGTTGCGCAGGCCGAGGAGGTCCATCTTCAACAGGCCGATGTCCTCGATGTCCTGCATGGGGAACTGGGTGGTGATTTCTCCCTTGGCCGACTGGTAGAGGGGCAGGTAGCGGACCAGGGGCTCGGGGGTGATGACGATACCGGCGGCGTGAATGGAGGGATGGCGGACTTGCCCCTCGATCTTCTGGGCCATGGCCAGCAGGTGGGCGATCTTGGAGTTTTTGTCCCGAAGCTCGCGGAGCTGGGGCACCTCCTCCAGGGCTTTGGCGATGGAGGAATCCGGGCCGAAGGGGATCATCTTGGTCAGGCGGTCCACTTCGGGCAACGGCACCTCCATCACCCGTCCCGCGTCGCGGATGGCGGCCCGGGCGGCCATGGTGCCGAAGGTGATGATCTGGCAGACGTTGTCCTGGCCGTAGCGCTGGGTGACATAGGACAGGACCTCGCCCCGCCGGCGGCCGCAGAAATCGATGTCGATGTCGGGGAGCGAAATGCGCTCCGGGTTGAGGAACCGCTCGAAGAGGAGGTCGTATTCCAGGGGGTCCACCTGGGTGATGTCCAGGCCGTAGGCCAGCAAGCTGCCGGCCGCCGAGCCCCGGCCCGGCCCGACCGGGATGCTCATGGACTTGGCCGCCCGGATCAGGTCCCAGACGATGAGGAAGTAACCGGCGAACCCCATTTTTTCGACGAGTTTAATCTCGTGCTCCAGCCGCTTCTCATACTCGGGCCAGGAATGGGCCAGCCGGCCCTCGGCCATTTTGCGCTCCAAAAGCGGCCGCTTCTTCTCCAAACCCTGCCGGGCGGTCTTTTCAAAAAACTCCTCCAGGGGAAGGCCGTCCGGCGCGGCGAAATTGGGCAGAAAATAGGTTGAAGAAAACTCAAAGTTGCACTGGGAGGCGATCTTGACCGTGTTGGCCAGAGCCTCGGGGACATGTCCGAAGAGGGCGGCCATCTCCCGGCCGGACTTGAAATAAAACTCCGGCGGACCGAAGCGAAGCCGGTCCTGATCGCTCAGCTTCTTGTTGGTCTGGATGCACAGCAGGACCTCGTGGCTGTCGGCGTCCTCTTTATTTAAATAGTGGACGTCGTTGGTGGCCACCAGGGGGAGGCCGGTCCGGCGGCTGAGCTCGATGATAAGCGGATTGACCTCCTGCTGCTCCGGCAGGCCGTGGTCCTGGAGTTCGAGGTAGAAGTCGCCCGGAGCAAAGATCGAGGCGTACCGGCGGGCCGACTCTTCGGCCGCTTGGGCCAGCCCCTTGGTCAGGAGGTCGGTGACATCGCCCTTCAGGCAGGAAGACAGGCCGATCAAGCCCTGGCTGTGCAGGGCCAGCAGCTCCCGGTCGATGCGGGGCCTGTAGTAAAAGCCCTCTAGGTAGCTTTTGGTCAGCAGTTGGCAGAGGTTCCGATAGCCGGCCTCGTTCTTGACCAGGAGGACGAGATGCCGGGCATAGCCTTCCCGGTCGCCGGGCTTTTTGTCGAGCCGGCTGCCGGGGGCGACATACACTTCGCAGCCCAGGACGGGCTTGATGCCCCGGGCCTTGGCCTTCTTGAAAAAACTCACCGCGCCGAAGATATTGCCGTGGTCGGTCAGGGCCACGGCCGGCATATTGTGCTTGAGCGCGGCCTCCACCAGGTCCTCTATCTTGATAGCGCCGTCTAGGATGCTGAACTCCGAATGGAGGTGGAGGTGGATAAAGCTGTGGTCGCTCATTCCCACTCAATCGTCCCCGGCGGCTTGGTGGTCACGTCGTAAACCACGCGATTGACGCCCTGGACCTCGTTGACGATGCGGGTGGACAGGCGGCCCAGCAGGGCCGGCGAGGCGGCGAACCAGTTGGCGGTCATGCCGTCCGTGCTCTGGACGAGACGGACCACCACCACGCGCTGATAAGTCCGCTGATCGCCCATGACCCCCACCGAGCGGACCGGCAGCAGCACGGCAAAGGCCTGCCACAATTTCTTATAGAGGCCCGCCCGTTTGACTTCCTGGACGACGATACCGTCCGCTTTCCGCAGGATTTCCAGGCTCTCCCGGTCCACGGCGCCCAGGAGACGCACCGCCAAGCCCGGCCCGGGAAAGGGATGCTGGTGGATGAAGACGCTCTCGAGGCCCAGCCGCAGCCCCAGGCTGCGGACTTCATCCTTGAACAGCTCGCGCAGCGGCTCGATCAACTTGAACCGCAAGCCTTTGGGCAGCCCGCCCACGTTATGGTGGGATTTGATGGTCGAGGACGGCCCCTTGACCGGCGCGCTCTCGATGACGTCCGGGTAGATAGTGCCCTGGGCCAGATACTTCGCCCGTCCAAGCTTGCGGGCTTCGTCCTCGAAGATGTCGATAAACACCCGGCCGATGATTTTTCTCTTTCTCTCGGGCGAGGTGACGCCGCGGAGGGCGCTGAGGAACCGCTCCGAGGCATTCACCCCGACCACCCGGAGATGAGGTTTGCCCCGGAAACGTTCCATAAGCTGTTGATATTCCCCTTCGCGCAGCAGGCCGTTGTCCACAAAGATGCAGGTCAGGTTGCGGCCCGCCGCCCTGTGCACGATCAGGGCCGCGACCAGCGAATCCACGCCGCCCGACAGGCCGCAAATGATCTTACCCCGGCCGACCGTCCGCCGAATGTCCTTCACCTTGCGCTCGATGAAGGACTTCATGCTCCAATCCGGCTTCAAGCCGGCGGCCCGGAACAGGAAATTCGAAAGGATCTTGAGGCCGTCGCGGGTGTGGATGACCTCGGGATGGAATTGGACGCCGTAGAAATGCTTCTCCGGGAACTCGACCACCGCGGCCTGAGCGTTGGCCGTGCGGCCGGTGAGGCGGAAGCCCGGCGGCGCGGCCTCCAGCTTGTCGCCGTGGCTCATCCACACCTGTCTGCCGTCCTTGACGCCGGCCAGCAGTCCGCGGCGGTCGAGGACTTTGAGGCGGGCAAAGCCGTACTCCCGCTTGGAGGAAGCGGCCACCCGCCCGCCCAATTGCCGGCCCATGAGCTGCAGGCCGTAGCAGATGCCCAGCACGGGCAAGCCCAGCTTGAAAATCCTGGGGTCAGCCTGCGGCGCGCCTTTCTCATAGACGCTCTGCGGGCCGCCGGACAAGATCAAAGCGCCCGGTTTTTCTTTTTTAATCCGCGATAGGGAGACGGAAAAAGGGACGATCTCGGAGTAAACACCCAGTTCTCGAACCTTGCGGGCGATGAGTTGCGTGTACTGCGAGCCGAAATCAAGGACAAAAACCTTCGGCATGGACAAATCTTATCAGAGGGTCTGAAGTGATGCAAATTGAATGCGACGCCGGGCGCGCACCGATCATTGGGTTCGAGCAGCCGCCTTCTTTTCAAAGTAGTGAAGGAGGGCGGCCTGCCCGAGCTTTTGCCCCAAAAGCTGGCCTTGTCTCGCAAATGCGTCGAGCTTGCAGTCCGGCGGACAGTTGACGGGCTTCTTGGCCCACCAAGCTTGGTACCGGCGGGCGAGGGCGACCGCCTCGTCATGGAAAGAAGCGAGCTTCTGCGAGAATTGCCCCGCATAAACGGAATTGAGCCCAGGTACGTCGTACAGCTCGGCGTTCTGCTCCAATATTCTCTCTGCCGTAGTGTTGCACCAGACTTCGTTGGCCGGGGAGTGGCATGATGCGACACCTGAGTCGCCGGCGACATGGAGGATAGCGGCTACGGTTTGGTTGTTCAGCGGCCAGGATAGGTAAGATTGGTTCAAGAAAGATGTCCAGCTTGGATGAACGCCGAAATAGCACTGCGGTTCGACTCGCGTCTTGGAGACGATCTCATTCCGATTCAGACCGAGCCGGACGAGGGTAGGCCGGATCGAAGGATGGTCGAGGACGTTCTCGGCGATTCTGGCGTGCACCTTGAGGGGCAAGTCCGTGCATTCGCCGGTATTCCAGGCGTAAGTCAAAGAGATTCCCCCTAAAAGCAACACGATACCGCCCATCGTTGAGACTCTTTTGTGCATGGTGGTTTTCCCCTGGACTAAGATACCCCAGGCCCCCACGGCCTGGGTGCCATTATTTTATCCCTGACCAGGCTTTTTTCAAGGCCATCAGCGGCGCCGGCAGCAGCATCAGGGGAGGCCATCAATTGACTAAAATCGACCATTTCCCTATAGTAAGTTCCAGCGGATAATATGATATGAATTGGGAAGAACTGGCGCGCGAATTGAGCGTGCCGAACGAAACAAAAATCATCCTGCTGGTCATCGACGGGATGGGCGGGCTGCCCCGCTGGGGCCGCACCGAGCTGGAAACGGCGCAGAAGCCGAACCTCGACCATCTGGCCGTCACGAGCGTCTGCGGCCTCACCGATCCGGTCTGGCCCGGCATCACCCCCGGCTCCGGGCCGGCCCACCTGGCCCTCTTCGGCTACGACCCGCTCCGCTATCGGCTGGGACGGGGCATCCTGGAAGCGCTCGGCTCCGAGGTCGAAGTGACCGCCAACGACCTGGTAGCCCGCGGCAACTTCGCCACCCTGAAGGAAGGCTTGATCACTGACCGACGGGCCGGCCGCCTGGCCACCGCGGAGACTGAGCGGCTGTGCGCCAAAATCAACGAGGCGCTCAAGGAAAAGGACGGCACCCTCTTCCATCTCGCGCCCGGCAAGGAGCATCGCTTCGTGTTCAAGGTCTCGGGCCAAGGCCTGTCCGACGCTCTTTCCGACGCCGACCCGCAGAAGGACCAGGTGATGCCGGCGCCGGCCGCGCCGTTGGGCTCCGGGGGGGAGGCGGCCGGCTCCGCCTCATTGGTCAACGGCTATATCCAGGCCGTGACCGACCTGCTCAAAGACGAGCCCGTGGCCAACACCATCCTGCTGCGGGGCTTTTCCAAGCTGCCCTCCATCCCGACCATGGCCGAGCTCTATAAGCTCAAAGCCGCGGCGATAGCCAGCTACCCCATGTACCGCGGCCTGGCCAAACTGGCGGGCATGGAGATCCTGAAGACCGGAGCTGAAACCGAGGATATCGTGGCCGCCCTGGAGCGATCCTTCAAAGACTTCGACTTTTTCTACGTCCACTATAAAAAGACAGACTCGGCCGGCGAGGACGGCGCCTTCGAAGCCAAGGTCCGGGCCATCGAGGAAATCGACCGCTTCCTGCCGCGGGTCGTCAACCTCAAGCCCGACGTGCTGGCCGTCACCTCCGACCATTCGACGCCCGCCCTCCTCAAATCGCACTCTTGGCACCCCAATCCCTTCCTGCTGTCGGCCAAGTCAGCCCTTCCCGACCGGGTGACGGTGTTCACCGAACGGGAATGCGGCCAGGGCCTCCTGGGCCGGTTCCCCGCCCTGCAGGCCATGCCGCTCCTGCTGGCCCACGCCGGCCGGCTCAAGAAGTTCGGCGCGTGAGTAAGCATCTCAATTTCCGTACAGGTGCCCGGCTTTCGGCAACAGCCGGCCTTCTGGCGTTTGCCCTGACGGCCGCGCCGCCGTCTCGCCCCGCCGCGGCCAGCCCCTTAGTCGAGGTGTACAACCTCCGCTACTACACCCACCCCAACTTCACCCGCATCGTGCTGGACATGGGCGAGCTGCGGGAGTACACCTACGGCGAGCTCCACGCGCCCGACCGGCTGTTTGTGGACATCCTGGCGGCCAAGCTCAACCCCATCCTCCACGGCCAATCCTACTCCACCGGCACCGATTACCTGAGTCATATCCGCATCGCCCAGCGGGACCGCGGCATCGTTCGCCTGGCCGTGGACCTGGATTTCTCCAAGATCAAATCCTACCGCGTCTATTACTTGCCCGACCCGTTCCGCATCGTCATGGACATCTATCCCGGCGCCCCGGCGCCGGCGGCCAAAAAAGAGGTCGCTCCGCCGGAAACCAAGCTCGCTCCCGAGATCAAGGCTAAGCCCGAAGCCAAGCCCCAGCCGGCCCAGCCCACAACCTCAGGCTACACCCTCATCCGGCAATTGGGCCTGGGCATTCGCAGCATTGTCATAGATCCCGGTCACGGCGGCACCGACCCGGGCTGCCTGGGCCGCAACGGGGAGCAGGAAAAAGACCTGGTGCTCGACGTGTGCCTCAGGCTTCAGAAGCTGCTGGCCGCAGTCAAGGACCTCCAAGTCCTGCTCACCCGGGAGACGGACATCTTCATCCCCCTGGAGAACCGGACGGTCACGGCCAACCAGAATCAGGCCGACCTGTTCATATCGGTCCACGCCAACTCCAGCCTCAACCCCAAACGGACGGGGATCGAGACCTTCTACCTCAACTTCAGCCCTGATCCGGCGGTGATGGAGATCGCCGCCCGAGAGAATGCCACCTCGACCAAAACCATCAGCAAGATGAAGACCATCGTGCCGAAGATCTTCCAGAACGAAAAGATTTTTGAATCGCGCGACCTGGCCGATAGGGTCCAGCGGAGCCTGATCCTTCATCTTTCCCGCTTCTACGGCGACGTTCAAAGCCTGGGCGCCAAGGGCGGCCCTTTTCTAGTGCTCATCGGCGGCGATATGCCCTCGGTCCTGGTCGAGATCTCGCACCTGTCCAATGCCCAGGAAGCGGCCCGGCTCAAGGACGAGACTTATCGTCAGAGGGTCGCCGAGGGGATCACCCAGGGGATCATGGCCTACATGCAATCGCTGGGCAAGAGCTTATGAAAATAAGAATTGGATGCATCTCCCTTCCAGCAAATCATGGGGAGGGGTGGCACGGCGGAGGGGCTCCCCGCCTGCGCGCAGCTTGGCGAGCACAGCCGGGGAGGAGCCGTGACAGGACCCCTCCTCTTATTGAAAGCCGGAAAAAGGGGGAGGATGCATCCTAGGAAAAGATCGATGAAACGAAGAGAATTCCTAAGAGACGTGGCAGTCGGCAGCCTGGTTTTGAACCTGGCCGGAACCGGAAAAAATAGCCTATTCGGCCAGGCGGCCAAGCCGCCCGACCTGGCCTGGGTGGAGGGCGAATCGCCGGCGGCCATCACCCGCGCGGCGGTGGACCTCCTGGGCGGCATGAAGCGTTTCGTGGCACGGGGCGACGTGGTCTGCGTCAAGCCCAACATCGGCTGGGACCGCACGCCGGAGCTGGCCGCCTGCACCAACCCCGAAGTGGTCAAGACTTTGGTCGAACTCTGCTTCGGCGCCGGCGCCAAGGAAGTCATCGTCACCGACAACTCTACCAACCAGGCCAACCGGACCTTCCTCCGCTCCGGCATCCAGGCCGCGGCCCAGGAGGCGGGAGCCAAGGTGCTGCTGCCCAGCCCCTTCCGCATGAAAAAGATGGCTTTGGGCGGAGAGTGGCTCAAGGACTGGGAAATCTATCTCGACGTTTACGAGGCGGACAAGATCATCAACGTGCCCATCGCCAAGCACCACAGCCTGGCCCGAGTGACACTGGGCCTGAAGAACTGGCTGGGCGCCATCGGCGGAGCGCGCAGCCAGCTCCATCAGAAGCTGGACCAGGCCGAGGTGGACCTGGCCCGTTTCTTCAAGCCGACGCTTACCGTGCTCGACGCCTACCGCCTGCTGGTGCGAAACGGACCCCAGGGCGGACGTCCTTCGGACACCAAGCTGCAAAAGACCGTGGTGGCCGGCACGGACTACGTGGCCGTGGACGCGGCCGGCGCGACGCTGTTTGACATCAAGCCCGAGGAGCTGCCCTTCCTGAAGCTGGCCGCTGACCGGAAGGCGGGCCGCCTCGACCTGGAGAAGCTGAGAATTGAAAAAAGAAAAGTCTAAGAAATACCGGCTCCTGCAGGCCCTGCGCATCCTCAGCCAGCTCTTCTTCTTCGGCCTGTTCGTTTATCTCTTCAGCAGGTCCCGTTTCACCGGCCAGGACTATATCGGGCCCGTGGAACGGTTCTTCCATTTCGACCCGCTGCTGGGCCTGGTGACTTCCATGGCCGGCCGGGCCTTTTTCGCCCCCTTCGCCCTGGCCGGAATCACGGTCGTCCTGACCGTTCTGCTGGGCCGGGTGGTCTGCGGCTGGGTCTGTCCCCTGGGCGGAGTGCACCAGTTTTTCTCCTTCATTTTTAAGAAGGCCAGGCTGCACCGGCCAAAAATAGCCCCGGCCGGTCCCCTGAAGTGGAAATATTACATTCTCATTTTTATCCTGGCCGCTGCCCTGCTGGGGCTTGACCTGGCCGGCTATATGGACCCGCTGTCCTTCCTTTACCGTTCTTTTGCCGTAAGCATCTTCCCCGTCCTGACCGACGCCGCCTCGTTTCTCATCGGTTTGCTCTACAAGTTCAAGCTCACCGGCCTGGGCGGAACGATCGGCCAGTTCTTTGAGAGCCTGTCTCTCAACTCCACATTCCAGCAGGGCTTTTTTATCGGCCTGGTCTTCCTGACTGCGATGCTCCTCAACCTTATCCGGGAGCGGTTCTGGTGCCGGGCGCTCTGTCCGGCCGGCGCCCTGCTGGGCCTGGTGTCGGTGGGTAACGCCTTCAAGCTCAAGATCAACACCCAAAAATGCATCGACTGCGGCCTGTGCAACCTGCAGTGCCAGACCCAGGCCTCTCCCTACCCTGACGAGGAATGGAAAGGCCACGAGTGCGTTTATTGTTTCACCTGCGGCGCGGTCTGCCCCACGGCGGCCGTCGGTTTTCCGGCCTGGAAGAGAGCACCGCGGCGGGAGCCCCGGGTCAGCCTGGAGCGCCGCAAGATCATCTGGACGCCCATCGCCGCGCTCCTGGTCGCGCCCTTCTTCCGGCTCACGCCGGCCCGCAAGCGCGCCCCCGCCTCGCTCATCCGGCCGCCGGGCTCGCGCCCGGAGCCGCAGTTCCTGGCCAAATGCGTCAAGTGCGGGGAGTGCATGAAGGCCTGCCCGACGGGCGGCCTGCAGCCGGTGCTGGCTGAAGCCGGGCCGGAAGGGCTGTGGACGCCCAAGCTTGTACCACGCCTCGGCTACTGCGAGTATTACTGCTCGCTCTGCTCCCAGGTCTGCCCCTCCAGCGCCATCCAGGAGCTGCGCATCGAGGACAAGGTCAAATGCAAGATCGGCACGGCCTGGATCAACAAGAACCGCTGCCTGCCCTACGCCCTGGGCAAGCCCTGCATCGTTTGCGAAGAGCACTGCCCCACCTCGCCCAAGGCCATCAAACTTATGGAAACCCAGGTGCGGCTGCCGGACGGAACTGTCTCGGCCCAAAAAGCGCCGGTCGTGGATTATGACCTGTGCATTGGCTGTGGGATCTGCGAGAACAAGTGTCCGGTCGTGGACGAGCCGGCGATTTATTGTACGAGCGTCGGCGAGCAGCGCTCGGAGACGAACCGGCTGCTGCTGGAACTCATCAAAACAGATTCAGGGCCTTACTGAGGAAAATCCCCGCCTTACTTTCTTATAACCTTAGGCGGAAGATCTAAAAGAGGAAGGATGACCTTGAATCGATACTTTTCCGAAGCAACCTCGCCCGCCTTTTGCAAATACACATCCTGCTCGCCCAGAGGAACGCCCGGGGGAACCTTGGCCTTGATTTTCCCCCAGACTCCTGGCCCTGCTGACCAGGAGGTGACGGGAAAATCAAAGGTGCCAATCTTGAGCACAAGCCCACTGGGCGAGGCAGGAAGCCGATAGACAGTGATTTCCACTTCCGTTCCGACCGGGCCTTCTCGGGGAGCCATTCCGTCAAAATCCCAGGGAATCTTTTTGGAAAAAACATTGGACAGGACATTCGAGCCGCTGACGATGGCAAATTGATAGACGTGGTCCCAATAGACAAGGGCGAAGGGCGGGGTAAAGGTGACGCCGGTGTTAGCCCAATGAATATAAGAGGTCACCAGCGTTCCATCAAGGCGCACATTTTTCGTGCCCCGCGTTGCGCCGAAGTTTGTCCCTACCAGGTCCATTTCCGGGGGAGGCATTCCATAGAGATGATGATGCACGTCGGTGATGGTCGGTTTCTTCAAGAGCGCTAGGCTATCGGAGAGGGCCAGGTTCTTAGGCTTATCCTGCGCGGCGAAGGCGGTGAACCCAGCCAGGAAAGCTAAAAGCGCATAGGCCAAAATCCTTGATTTTCCCCTAAACATGATGCCTCCTTTTAGATGGGATGCCTGTCATCTGATTTTGCCGTGCTCGTTAAAAGAATCACAGGCTCCCCTCTTACTGTGATTTGATTCTAGGCCCAAGGAAACATCAAGTCAAGACAGGGCAAAGCCAGGCTTAATAGATCCGTGTTCTGGGGGGACACGAACCGAATGAGCTAAAAGCTAGTTCGGATCATATCCCCGTTTGACAGTGTTCAGGGGAGGCGATTACCTGTCGGCCAGGGTAAAGGCCGTGAGGTAAATCAAACGAGAAATCTTTTCCATTAGCTCGGGGCTTATCTTCTCCACGCTGTCGCTCGTCTGGTGGTAATCTTCAGTCATGGCCGCGATGGCAAACAGCCAGGGAATCTTCACCGCGTTGAAGGAAGAGTGATCGCTTCCCCCTGATTCGCGGTCGACCGCCGGTCCTGTCTCGCGGAGGAAAAGGTCCAGCCCCACCGACTGGTCGGCGGCCCGCAGAGCCTCGGCCAGTCCGGCGCCGGAAGTGAAGGAGACGGGTAGGAAATTTGCCGGTTTGATCTTCTTGATAAGCTCCTGGACTGTCGGCAGGCCTATCCATCTGGCCATCCGGGTGAGAGTTTTTTCCTCATAGGGCCGGCTGATCATGTCCAGGTTAAGGTAGGCCACGGTCTTGTCCAGCGGAAAGGCCGGGTTCTGGACATAATAACGGGAACCGAGCAGGCCCTCTTCCTCTCCCGTCCACAGGCAGAAGAGGACCGTGCGTTTGGGCTTATCCGGGTTGAGGGCAAAGGCCCGGGCCAGGTTCAGGACCCCGACCGAACCGGAGCCGTTGTCGTCGGCGCCGTTGAAGACGTAATCGCCACGGCGGCCCAGGTGGTCGAGATGGGCGCCCACCACGACGACTTCATTCCTGAGAACCGGGTCTGAGCCTTCCACGAAGCCCAGGACGTTTTGGCCGTGAACAAGAGCGGTCTTGAGGGCGGTGGCCAGGGTCAGGCGCGTTCCGGGAAGCTCCCGAGAGGCGGGTTTGCCCGTGGATTCGATGCTTTTTTTGAGGTCATCGATCTTCTGGCCCGAGGCTTCCAGGACGGCGTCGGCCATTTCCCGGCTGATGGTGATGACCGGCGAGCTTTCCCAGGGCATTCGGGCGGCGACACCGGGCAGCGTCAACCTCCGGCGCTCGGGCGAAAAGGGCCGGTCATCGGAGAGGCGGGCCGGTCCGGCCAGGGTCTTGAACAGGTCCGCATCCTTGCCCGTATTCTGGACCTGAAGGATGGCCGCCGGCTGAAGCTTGGAAATCTCCCGCATCTTGGAGGAGCTTCCTTCGCGGGCAAAAGCGGCCAAAGGCGATGAGGGAAAATATTTCTCCTTCAGTTCCTGGTTCTTCCAGAAGGGCGACTTGGGGTCGTTCTTGCCGGGCGCCTCGCTCAGGATGAGGACCACTTTTCCCTTGACCTCAAGGTTCTTGAAATCGTCCCAGCCGATCCCCTTCTCGGCGATGCCGTAGCCGGCGAAGACCACGGGAGCGTTGAGGGAGAGGGCTTCCGAAGCCCGAATTTGGAAATCGACTCCCGACAGGAACGTCCGTGACTTGACCAGCCCGTCCAGCCTGACCTCGAGGGAGACCGCTGTCGAAGACTCCAGAATTTCCTTGAAGATGATCTCCTGGAGGAAGCTTTTTTCCGCAGGCGGCGGTGTTCCGCCTTCGCCCAGGAGCATCGCCCGGCGGTCGAGGGCGGGTGAGTCGCCCCCGGGTTTTAACTTCCACAAGGCCAGCAGGGAGGCGGCGTACTCAGCGGCCAGTTGAAAACCGGGGGTCGCCGTTTCGCGGCCTTCCAGAAGGTCGGAGGAGATAAAGGTCAGCAAAACTTTGGAGTCTCGCGCCGTTATGGATTCAAAACCGGCTTTTACTTTTTCCTGTACCGAAGTTGTTTTTTCGACCAGGACCAGGTTCTTGAGCACATCTTCGGGCTTCAAGGCTTGGGTCTGTTGAGGCGCCTGCGCGCTCAGGCCGAAGAACAGGGCCAGGACCAACAGGACGGATAGGGCGGGTTTTTTCATGGATCCGAATCTCCTTTCCCGAATTTTGTTCCCCGAAGCGATTGTTCGGAGGACGGGCTAATACACTTGCCCGCCTGAGCTGACTGATGGAGCAAGCCCCTCCTCTACAAGGATCTATTCGGCCAGCAGTTTTTTCAGCTCTTCTTTGAGCGGCGGAATAACCTGGAAGATGTCGGCCACGATGCCGTAGTCGGCCGCCTTGAAGATGGGGGCCTCGGGGTCCTTGTTCACGGCCACGATGACCTTGGAGGAGGACATGCCGGCCAGGTGCTGTATGGCGCCCGAAATGCCGAAGGCGAAATAAATGTTGGGTGAGACGGTCTTGCCCGTCTGGCCGACCTGGTGATGGTGGTCGATCCAGCCCGCGTCCACGGCCGAGCGTGAAGCGCCCACAGCCGAGCGGGGCACGACCTCGGAAAGTTCGTTCAGCAGGCGGAAGTTCTCCGGCCCTTTCAGGCCCCGCCCGCCGGAGAAGATGACCTCGGCTTCGGTGACGTCCAGGGCGCCGGCCTTCTCGCCCGTGATTTCCACAACCTTCCCCTTGACCTGATTTTGGTCCAAGGCCACCACTTTCTTCAACACCTCTCCGCTTTTTTGCCCCGAATCAAACAAGGGAAAGATATTGGGCCGGAGCGAGGCCATTTGCGGAAAGGTCTTGAGCCTGAAGGAGAGAAGCGCCTTGCCGGCATAGATGGGCCGGGTGTATTCTAGACGGCCTTCCTGAACCGTCAATCGGATGCAATCGGAGGCCAGGCTCACGCCCAGGCGCGCGGCTAGGCGGGGGGCCAGGTCCTTGCCCAGAGAGGTGGCCGAGAAAAAGACGGCCGCAGGTTTCAGCTCCCGGACGAGGGCCTCCACGGCCAGGGCGTGGGCTTGGGCGGAATAGGCGTCGAGCAGCGGGCTCTCCAACAGGTGAACTTTGGACGCCCCGCAGCCGAAAAGCTCGGCGGCCGCCCCTCCCAGCCCGGAGCCGGCCAGCACGGCCTGAGCTTCGACTTTGAGCTCTTCGGCCCGGCGCCGCGCCTCGGATAAAGCTTCCAGGGACGCCTTCTTAACCTTCCCTTTTCGCGATTCGATATAAACCAGGATCATGGCCTTCCTCCTCAAATCGCCTTGGCGTCGCTTCGGAGAAGCCGCACCAGCTCGCGGGCCGCTTCTTCCGGCGTCCCGGCCAGCATCCGTCCCGCTTTGCGGCCCGGGGGCAGATCCAAGGCTGTGACTTCCAAACCCGTTTCCAGCTCTTCGGGCCTCAGCCCCAGCTCTTCCACGGGCACGACCGGGATGGCGACCTTTTTGGCGGCCATGATGCCCCGGAGAGTCTCATAGCGAGGCTCATTCAATCCCTTCTGGGCGCTGATGACGGCCGGCAGGCTGAACTGCACCTTTTCCTCGCCGCCCTCGATCTCCCGGACGGCCGTGCCCCCATTTCCCTCGACCTGGAGCTTGACCACGACGTTGACCTGAGGCAGGCCGAGCCATTCGGCCGTCATGGCCGGCACCTGGGAATTGTCCGCGCCCATGGACTGCTTGCCAAAGAGAAGGAGGTCCGCTCCCGGGAACTTGGTCTGAAGGGCCTTGGCCAGAATGCGGGAGGTGCGCAAACCGTCGTATTGCTCCGGCGAGACGTCCTTGAGGAGAACCGCCTCGTCGGCGCCCATGGCCAGGCACTTGCGCAGGACCGTCAGACACTCTTCCGGCCCGACGCAAAAAACCGTGACCTTGCCGCCCTTGGCCTCCCTCAGTCGCAAGGCCTCTTCCAGGGCATACTCGTCATAGGGGTTGAGGACGAAATTCAAACCCTCCTCGACGATTTTTTTCTGGGCCTGGTCAACCCTGATCTTGGATTCCGTGTCCGGAACGCGCTTGACGAAGACGAAGATGTTCACCCCAGCCTCCTTTCTGCAGGAAGAAGCATCGAACAACACAAACCGCCCAAGGGGCGGACTCAGCCGTCGTATCGTTTAAGCAGGAGGGACCCGTTGGTCCCTCCGAACCCGAAGGAATTAGTCAGCCCATAGATGACCTCCGCCGCACGCGGCGCATTGGGCACATAATCCAAATCGCATTCGGGGTCGGGGTTCTGATAATTGATGGTGGGCGGCATGATCTGGTGTTTCAGGCACAGGGCGGTGTAGGCGGCCTCCACCGCTCCTGTGGCGCCCAGCAGGTGGCCGGTCATGGACTTAGTGGAGTTGACGCCGATCCGGTAGGCGTGGTCGCCGAAGACCCGTTTGATGGCCAACGTTTCGACCTTGTCGTTGAAGGGAGTGGATGTGCCGTGAGCGTTGATGTAGGTCACCTGGGAAGGAGGAACGCCGGCGTCGTCCAGGGCGGCCTTCATGACCCGGGCCGCGCCGTCGCCGTCGGGCGCAGGCGCGGTGGCATGGTAGGCGTCGCCGCTCATGCCGTAGCCCACTACCTCGGCATAGATCCGGGCGTTGCGCCGCAGGGCCGTTCCCAGTTCCTCGAGGACAAGGATTCCCGCGCCTTCGGCCATGACGAACCCGTCACGCTGGGCGTCGAACGGCCGCGAGGCGCGTTCAGGCTCGGCGTTGCGCTCGGAGAGGGCTTTCATGTTGCTGAATCCCGCCAGGCTCAGGGGCGTGATGGGCGCTTCCGCGCCGCCGCTGAGCATGATATCCGCATCTCCCCGGCCGATGATGCGGAAGGAGTCGCCGATGGAGTGGGAGCTGGTGGCGCAGGCCGTGGCCGTGGCCGAATTGGGCCCCCTGGCCCGGTAGCGGATGGAGATCTGTCCCGAGGCCTCGTTGATGATGGTCTGGATGAGAAAAAAGGGCGAGACCCGGCCGGGCCCCTTCTCCAGGAGCACCTTGTGCGTTTCCTCGATGGAACCGATGCCGCCGATCCCCGACCCGACATACACACCGCAGCGGTGGCTGGCCAGGAGGTCGGGCGGAATGGCCGCATCCTGGACGGCCAGCTCGGCCGCGGCCAGGGCGTACTGGATGAAGCGGTCCATCTTGCGGACCTCTTTGCGTTCGATGAACTGGAGCGGGTCGAAGCCCTTGACTTCGCCGGCAAAGCGGGTGGCATACTGCCTCACGTCGAAGCGGGTGATGGTTCCGATGCCGCTGCGGCCCTGGAGCAGAGCCTCCCAATTGGCCGCCGTGCCCAGACCCAGGGGCGTGACCAAACCGAGGCCGGTGACGACCACCCGCCGGGGGGAAGAAGGGCCTGGAGCAGAACTCGCGGCAGCCATGGACAGAACGGGAAAGGAAAAAAGCGTTATTTAGCGTGGCTGAGGACGTAATCCATGGCCTTGCCGACGGTGGTCAGTTTCTCGGCATCCTCGTCGGGGATGTCCAGCCCGAACTCATCTTCCAGGGCCATGACCAGTTCGACTGTATCCAGGGAGTCGGCTCCCAGGTCCTCGATGAAGGAAGCGTTTTCGTTGACCTGGTCCTCACTGATGCTCAGCTTGTCGGCGATGATGGCCCGCATCTTGATAAGCAGTTCGTCTCTTGTCATTGGCATAACAGTCCTCCTCAGGCAAATTTAAATATTGGGGTTCACATGTGCATCCCGCCGTTGACGCCCAGCACCTGTCCGGTGACATAGGCCGCGGCGTCCGACAGCAGGAAGAGAACGATCCGGGCCACCTCGTCGGCCGTGCCGAACCGTTTCATGGGGATAAGCTCAAGAAACGCCCTCTTGACCTCCTCGGACAAACGGTCGGTCATGGGCGTGGCGATGTATCCCGGGGCCAAGCAGTTCACGGTAATGCCGCGCGAAGCGACCTCCCGGGCCAGCGATTTGGAGAAACCGATGACGCCCGCCTTGGAGGCGGCGTAGTTGGCCTGGCCGGCGTTGCCCATCATCCCCACCACCGAAGCGATGTTGACGATTCGTCCGTAACGCTGGCCGATCATGGTCCGGATGACGGCCTTGGAAAAAAGGAAGACGCCCTTCAGGTTGATATTCAGGACGGCGTCCCACTCCTCCTCCTTCATCCTCATCAGCAGGTTGTCGCGGGTGATGCCGGCATTGTTGACCAAATGGTCGATGCGCTTGTCCTCGGCCAGGACGGCCTGGACCACGGCCTCGACCTGGCCGGCCTGGGTCACATCCGTGGAGTGGACCGCAGCCTTGCCACCCGCCGTCCGCACCCGGCCCGCCACCTCTTCCAGTTTCTCCCGTTGGATGTCCACCAGGTGGACGGCTGCCCCGGCGGCGGCCAGCTCCAGGGCAATGGCCTGGCCGATGCCCTGGGAAGCCCCGGTGACGATCGAAACCTTGCCACTCAGCGACATGTCAGGCTTTCGCTCCTTCCCTCACTCCGCCCAACCGGCCGATTTCTTTTTGGATTTTTTCCGTGACCCCGTGGCGCACATACTCGCGCGCCAATCGGACGGCGTTGCGCACGGCGGTGGGGTTGGACCGGCCGTGGCCGATGATGCACACGCCGTTGACTCCCAGCAGATGGGCACCGCCGTACTGGGCGTAGTCCAGCCTGCGGAACAGGCGCCGCAGGTGGCGCCGCATGAGGAAAAAGCCCACCTTGGCCAGCAGGTTGCG